>Ga0153954_1001469_pt1 | contig 12615 bp, 13 predicted proteins | sample TSFL038MetaG_FD_102277 | JGI IMG/M metagenome (GOLD analysis project Ga0153954, IMG submission 102277) | Attine ant fungus gardens microbial communities from Florida, USA - TSFL038 MetaG | ecosystem: Host-associated > Fungi > Mycelium > Unclassified | place: USA: Florida, Wekiwa Springs State... | reverse complement strand
GACCGCATCGAGATCGACGTGAAGGAATCCGATTGCCGGATCGACACCTATCGCTCGTCCGGCGCCGGCGGCCAGCACGTCAACACGACCGATTCTGCGGTGCGCATCACCCATATGCCGACCGGCATCGTCGTGGCCTGCCAGAGCGAGCGTTCGCAGCATAAGAACCGCGCCACCGCCTGGAACATGCTGCGCGCGCGGCTCTATGAGCGCGAGATGGAAAAGCGCGAAGCCGCGGCCAATGCGACCGAAGCCGCCAAGACCGATATCGGCTGGGGCCATCAGATCCGCTCTTATGTGCTGCAGCCCTATCAGCTCGTGAAGGATCTTCGCACCGGCGTCACCTCGGGTACGCCGGGGGATGTGCTCGACGGCGATCTCGAGCCCTTCATGGAAGCGGCGCTGGCGCAAAAGGTCTATGGCGGCGGCCCGGCAGAGGTCGAGGACGTGGAATAGGCGCCAGACGCCGGAACGGAACGCGCGTGCAGCAGCCAGACCGTCAGAGAATTTTCAACGTCCCCTCGGTGCTGGTCGCGCTTATCGGGCTGATGCTCGGCATCCATCTGCTGCGCCAGCTTATGCCGCTCGAACAGGACATCTGGACGATTGTGCATTTCGGCTTCGTGCCGGGGCGCTTCACTTATTTCTTCGATCCCGGCCGCATCACGCATGTCATCGCCACGGCGCAACAGGCCGATCCGATGCAGGGCGAGATCGACCGCGCCTTCCTCAACAATGGCGGCCCGCTTTGGTGGACGCCGCTGACCTATGCGCTGCTCCACGCGAGCTGGGCGCATGTCGGCTTCAATGCGCTTTGGCTCGTGGCGTTCGGCGCGCCGGTAGCGCGGCGCTTTGGCAACCAGCGTTTTATCGCCTTCTGCATCGGCGGTGCCGTCGCCGGCGCGCTGGCGCATCTCGTCACGCATCTCAATGATCTGCAGCCGGTGATCGGCGCCTCGGCGATCGATTCAGCCACGATGGCGGCGGCGGTACGCTTCATATTTCAGCCGGGCGCCGCGCTCGGCGCCTCGCTTGGATGGGGCGATCCGCGCCAGGAAAAGCCGCAACATGCGCAGCCGGCGCTTTCGCTCGGCGCCGTCTTCGCCAACAGCCAGGCGATGACGTTCCTCATTTTCTGGTTCCTGACGAACTTTTTGTTTGCGATGGTCTCAGGCCCCGCGAGCTTGGGCGGCGGCGCCGTCGCGTGGCAGGCGCATGTCGGCGGATTCCTGTTCGGCCTCATCGCCTTTGCGTTATTCGATCCGCCGCACGACGCGCCGCACAATGACGCTGCTGCGCTTGCAAAGGACTGAGCGCTCTTCGTGCCGCGTTGCAGTTAGATGCGTTAAGCCAATGAAAACGAGCGGCTTCCGGTGTGCGCTGCGAAGCTCGTCATGATTGTTGCGTCCGCCGCCGAAGGCGTGCATCCTTATCGCAGCCAATCGCCGCAAAGAGCGATGGCGCGAGCATGATCCGAACGATGATGCTCAAGGGTAGGAATGCCAGAGGAGGAGGTCCGCTATGACAATCGCGCGAATCCTCGCGATGAAGGGTCGCGAGGTCATAACCACGCAGCCGCACCGAACCTTGCTCGAAGTTTGCGAAATCCTCGCCGCACGGCGCATCGGCGCTGTGGTCGTCGCCGACGCGCACGGTCAATTGCTCGGCATTTTGTCCGAGCGCGATATTGTGCGGGCGATCGGCCAGGGTGGGGCGAGTGCGCTCGATGATCCGGCGTCGTCGCATATGACGACGGAGGTCGTAACCACCGGCGAGAACGAGACCTTGCTCGCGACGGTCGAGAAAATGAATAACGGCCGCTTCCGCCACATGCCGATCATGAAGAACGGCCGGCTCGACGGGCTCATTTCCATCGGCGATGTGGTGAAATTCCGCCTTGCCGAAATGGAGCGGGAACAATCGGCGCTGCGCGAATATATTTCGGCGGTCTAGAGCGCTTCAGAACGCGCGCTCAAACTTTTGAATAAGCCGCGCCTAAGCCCCGGGCGGATCGAAGCTCAGCTTCGTCGCGCCGGACCCGAGCTTCAAGGTGCGATAAAAACACGAGCGGCGCCCGGTATGGCAGGCGCCGCCGTCGCCGCCCGCCACGACTTTCATCAACAACACATCCTGATCGCAATCGGTGCGGATCTCGACGACCTTCTGCTGTTGGCCGGAGGTGTCGCCTTTGCGCCAGAGCTGTTGGCGCGAACGCGACCAATAATGCGCGATGCCGGTGTCGAGTGTCAGCCGCAGAGCCTCGGCATTCATATGCGCAAACATCAGCACCGCGCCGTCCGCGGCGTCGAGGGCGATGCAGCCGATCAGACCGTCGGCATCGAAGCGCGGCGTGAAGACATCGCCTTCTTCGAGCTCGGCCTTGCCGCCGGGAGGCGGGAAGGAGCCCATGGAGGTCCTATTTGTTTCGGATAAGCGACAGGAACCGCACCTGTTCGGCCGGATCGTCGCGGAAGACGCCGGTGAACTGGTTGGTTACCGTCGAGGCGCCCTGTTTCATCACGCCACGCATCGACATGCAGAGATGTTCGGCTTCGAGCATGACGGCGGCGCCGCGCGGGCGCAGGTACTTCTCGATGGCGCCGATGATCTGCGCGGTCAGCGCTTCCTGAGTCTGCAGGCGGCGAGCATAGACATCGACGAGCCGGGCGAGCTTCGACAGGCCGACGACGCCTTCGTCGCCGACGTAATAGGCGATATGCGCCTTGCCGATGAAGGGCACCATATGGTGCTCGCAATGCGAAAAGAACGGAATGTCGCGGACGAGAACCAGATCGTCGTAGCCCTGGACTTCCTCGAACACCCGCGAAAGGACTTCCTGCCCGTCGCTTTTGTAGCCGGAGAAAAGCTCTTCATAGGCTTTCACGACGCGGGTCGGCGTGTCGCGCAGGCCTTCCCGGTTTGGGTCGTCGCCAGACCACGCCAAAAGCGTCCGCACCGCGGCCTCGGCTTCCTCGCGGGTCGGGCGAACGATGGGAGTGGCGGGGGTTTTCGGGAGCTGGCGTTCGAGCAAGGACTTAACCACGTCATCCATGTGGTGCCTCCAATGGCAGAACCTCTGACTTAGGGATAAACCTCAGGTAAACAAGGTGTCTTTCGGCGTTCCTGAGGTAGTGTGACCTAAAGGTGCCAAATCTCGTCGCTGAGCCCTGATTTCCTATATAGAAGCTTGGCTTCCCTCGTCCCTATATAGGGTTTGGGAAGGCCCGTCATCTAGGCCTGCCGGGACAAACAGTCCATGTTGAACGACGTTTATAACGCAAAGATCCTCGAGCTTGCGGCAAATATCCAGCGCCAGGGGCGCCTCACCGCGCCCGATGCGACGGCGCGCGCCCATTCGAAGCTTTGCGGTTCGACCGTGATTGTCGATCTCAAAATGGAAAATGGCCGGGTCACGGATTTCGCGCATGACGTCAAGGCATGCGCGCTCGGCCAGGCCTCATCCTCGATCATGGCGCGTCATGTCATCGGGGCCACGGCACCGGAATTGCGCCAATTGCGCGATGAGGTTCGCGCCATGCTGAAAGAGAACGGGGCGCCGCCGGATGGCAAATGGGCCGAGCTCGCGGTTCTGGAGCCGGTGCGCGATTATAAGGCCCGGCATGCCTCGACGCTCTTGACCTTCGAAGCGACGCTCGACGCCGCCGAACAGATCGAAGCGCGGCAAAAGGCCTCGCCGGATGCCGCCTGACGCGCGCCTGAGTGCTTTGCGTCTGGCGCCGCGCCGCGCGGCGCATCTCCTGATTCGCGCCTATCAGCTCAGCCTTTCAGCCTTCATCGGGCGCCATTGCCGGCATGAGCCAAGCTGCTCGGCCTATATGGACGAGGCCATTCAGCGCCACGGCCTCTGGGCCGGCGGCCTGTTGGGCACGGCACGGCTCTGCCGCTGCCATCCCTGGGGGACTTTCGGCTACGATCCGGTGCCGGAGACGATCGTGTCTTTGCGGCAAAGGCTTCTCTCTTTGCGCCACGGACGGGTGCCGTTGCGCTGTGAGCCGGGGACGTCGCGCCCCGACCGGAGGTGACCTCGCCGTCAAAGGTACGCAAATTGCTGTTGCCCTTGCAGCAAATCCTTTAAAAGGCGGCCGTGTTTAAGTCGGGAATGAATAAGGAATTGACGTGAGCGAAACCAATCCGCGCGTAGCCGATTATCCGATTGATCCGCAGTTTCTCGATCGCTGGTCGCCGCGCGCTTTCACCGGCGAGAAGATTCCGGAATCTGAATTGCGCAGCCTGTTCGAAGCCGCGCGCTGGGCGCCGTCGTCGTTCAATCTGCAGCCGTGGCGCTTCTTCTACGCGTTGCGCGGCACGCCGGAATTCGACACGTTTTTGGGCCTGCTCAACGAGTTCAATCGAACCTGGGCGAAGAATGCCGGCGCGCTCCTCATCATCGCGTCGAAGACCAAATCGGTTCTGCCCGGCAGCGGAAAGCCGGTATCGTCGCGCAGCCATTCGTTCGACACCGGCGCGGCTTGGGCTTTGTTTGCGCTGGAAGCGCACCGGCGCGGCTGGGCGACGCACGCCATGGGTGGTTTTGATGTCGAAGGCACGGTGCCGGCGTTGAACATGCCGGAGGATTATCGGCCCGAGGCGGCGATCGCGGTTGGCCGCAAGGGCGACCCAAGCCTGCTGCCGGAGGGCATGCGGGCGCGCGAGATGCCGAACGGTCGCAATCCGCAGAGCGAATTCACATTTCAAGGCGGCTTTCGCGCCTGACAGGCATTAGGAGATTGCCATGACAACCAAGCTGAACCGGCCGCGCGAGATCATCGAATTCTGCCTCGCGCCTTTGGGGATTTCGGATGAGAGCGAGGCCTATAAGGAGGCGTTTCGCCGGCTTGAGCACGTCATCAAGACGTTCCAGCTCGCCGCCGCGCGGGAAAAACAGCCGGTCTCCGTTGATTTCTCGCATATCAACACGATCACCATCGACGAACGCGCACACGGTGACGAATGATTCGAGCGCGAAGCGCTGCTCAGCAGCAGCTTCGCGTTTGTGGCAACGCTTCACCGCGCCGAAAAGTCGTTAATTTCTAATATTTTAGGCGACATCGAAAAGATGTGAACCATTTGGCCGGCACGTCGAAGCCGGACCAAAGTCATGGTATCGTCATCAGCGGGAGGCAGCGTCGCCGGACAAAGCGAAGGGAGAGTACCGTGCCGTCCAATGGCGATGAGTTGAAAGCTGCCGAAGCCGAAACCCCTGTGGAGGTTCCGCCACCTGTCGATCCGGCTCTGACCGGAGAATCTTCCCCCGCCGCCTCAATTCCGATTATGGACGATCTCGCTAAAGTCACCGGCTCACATCCTGAACTCGTCAATTCGCCCGAGCGGTTCATCAACCGCGAATTGTCCTGGCTTGAGTTCAATCGCCGCGTTCTGCAGGAAGCTTCGAACCGCAATCATCCGCTGCTCGAGCAATTGCGCTTCCTGTCGATCTCCGCCAACAATCTCGACGAATTCTTCATGGTGCGCGTCGCCGGCTTGCGCGGGCAGGTGCGCGCCGGCGTTTCGACGCCCTCCGAGGATGGCCTGACGCCCGCCGAGCAATTGGTGAAAGTGCGCGAGCGTGTCGGGCTGCTCGCCGCCGAGCAGCAGCGCCGCTGGGGCGAATTGCGCAAGGAATTGAAGGCCAATGCGGTGGTCCTGCTCGATGCGCAGGAACTCGACCCGACCGACATCGCCTGGCTCGAGCAATATTTCCTGCAGCATGTGTTCCCGCTGTTGACGCCGCTCGCCGTCGATCCGGCGCATCCCTTCCCATTCATCCCCAATCTCGGTTTCACCATCGCGCTTGAATTGGTCGAGCCGCGTGAGAACCGGCATTTGAAGGCGCTGATCCGCTTGCCGGGCAAGGCCGACCGCTTTGTTCAACTGGCGCCGGCCGGCAATGCGCAGCGTTTCATCGCGATCGAGACGCTCGTCAGCATGTTCACGCAATCGCTGTTCCCGGGCTATCTGGTCCGCGGTTCGGGCGTGTTCCGGGTCATCCGCGACAGCGACATCGAGGTCGAGGAAGAAGCCGAGGATCTCGTGCTTCTCTTCCAGACGGCGTTGAAGCGCCGCCGCCGCGGCTCGGTCATCCGGCTCGAAGTCGATTCGCATATGCCGGAGCAATTGCGCAATTTCGTCGCCGAGGAACTCGATGTCGCGATTGACGAGATTTTCGTTCTCGACGGCATGCTGGCGCAGAACGATCTTTCGGTGCTGATCAACGTCGACCGCCCCGATCTGAAGTTCAAGCCTTACAATCCGCGCTTCCCCGAGCGCGTCCGCGAGAATGGTGGCGACTGCTTTCTTGCTATCAAGCAGAAAGACCTCGTCGTCCACCATCCCTACGAATCCTTCGACGTCGTCGTGCAATTCCTGAAACAGGCGGCGGCGGATCCGTCGGTCGTGGCGATCAAGCAGACGCTTTATCGCACCTCGGCCGATAGCCCGATCGTGCGTGCGCTGATCGAGGCGGCGGAGGCCGGCAAATCCGTCACCGCGCTCGTCGAGCTGAAGGCGCGTTTCGATGAAGAGGCCAACATCCGTTGGGCGCTCGATCTCGAACGCGCCGGCGCGCAAGTCGTCTTCGGCTTCATCGCGCTCAAGACACACGCCAAACTGTCGATGGTCGTGCGGCGCGAGGGCGCTTCGCTCGTCACCTACTGCCATCTCGGCACCGGCAATTATCATCCGGTGACGGCGAAGATTTACACCGACATTTCCTTCTTCACCGCGGATCCGGCGGTCGCCAGCGACGTGTCGCGCATCTTCAATTACATCACCGGCTATGCCGAGCCGGCGCAATTGGAGCGCATGTCGATCTCGCCGATCAATCTGAAGAAGCGGCTGCTCGATCATATCGCCAAAGAGGCGGAATTCGCCCGTGCCGGCAAGCCGGCGGCGATCTGGGCCAAATGCAATGCGCTCGTCGATCCCGAAGTGATCGATGCGCTTTACGCCGCAAGCCAGGCTGGCGTTTCGATCGATCTCGTGGTCCGCGGCATTTGCTGCCTGCGGCCGGGCGTGCCCGGGCTCTCCGAGAATATCCGCGTGAAATCGATCATCGGCCGCTTTCTCGAACATGCACGTGTCTATGCTTTCGGCAGCGGCCATGGCCTGCCGCACGCGAAGGCCGCGGTCTATATTTCCTCTGCCGATCTCATGCCGCGCAATCTCGACCGCCGCGTCGAAGCGCTGGTGCCGATCACCAATCCCACCTGCCACAGCCAGGTGCTCGATCAGATCATGATCGCCAATCTCATCGACAATCAACAAAGCTATCGAGTGCTGCCGGACGGATCGAGTACAAGAATCAACGCCGGCAAAGAGGAGCCGTTCAACGCCCATTCCTATTTCATGACCAATCCGAGCCTTTCGGGGCGCGGCAAGTCGTTGGAGGAATCGGCGCCTAAGACGCTATTAAAACGGTTGGAGGGCCGGTGAATCTTCTGATGCCAAAACTGTTCACGGCGACGCCAATGCGCCCAGAGGTTAAGGGTCCCGTCGCAGTCGTCGACATCGGTTCGAATTCGGTGCGCCTCGTCGGCTATGACGGGCTGACGCGGGCACCGACACCGATCTTCAACGAGAAGGCGCTCTGCGCCTTGGGGCACGGCGTCGCCAAGACCGGCGAACTTGCCGAGGCGAGCATGGCCAAGGCCTTGGCCGCGCTCAGGCGCTACAACGCGCTGATCAAGATCATGAATGTGCAGCAGGTCTATGCTTTCGCGACCGCTGCCGCGCGCGATGCGACGAACGGTCCGGCCTTTGTCGCCGAGGCGAGTGCCGCGATCGGTGCGCCGGTCAGCCTGCTTTCCGGCCGGCGCGAGGCGGAACTCTCGGCGCTTGGCGTCATTTCCGGCTTTCACGAGCCTGACGGCGTCGTCGCCGATCTGGGCGGCGGCTCGCTCGAACTCATCGACATCAAGGGCGCGAAAGTCGGCAAGGGCATTACGCTGCCGCTCGGCGGCCTGTCGCTGATGGATGCGTCCAATCAATCGCTGCGCAATGCGACACGTATCGCCCAGGAAGCGCTCGAGGATGCCAAGCTCCTCGCCAAATTGCGCGGCCGCACGCTTTATGCGGTCGGCGGCACCTGGCGCGCGCTCGCCAAATTGCATATGCGCCAACGCAATTATCTGCTGAGCATCATGCACGGCTATAATATTCCGGCGCGGGAAGCGTCCGATTTCGCCGGGCTCGTCGAACGCGTCAATGCCGAGGCGCTGATTGCGGTCGAAGCCGTCACACCGGCGCGCCGTCCGCTTCTTGCCTATGGCGCCATCGTGCTCGACGAGATCATCCGCAAAGCGCAGCCGAAACAGGTGACGATTTCCGCCACCGGGGTGCGCGAAGGCCTGCTCTATGAGCAATTGTCGAGCGCCGAGCAGCGGCTCGATCCCTTGATCTTCGGCGCACAGGTCTTTAACGACGCCTATTCGCGTTCGCCGCGCCATGCCGAGGATCTGCGGCAATGGAGCGACCATTTCATCGACTCGCTGCGGCTTGAGGAAACCCCCGAGGACAAAAGGCTGCGCCATGCGGCCTGTCTGCTCGCCGATGTCAATTGGCGTGCCCATCCCGATTATCGCAGCGAGCAGAGCCTCAATATCGTGGTCAACGGCGCTTTCACCGGCATTGATCATCCCGGCCGCTGTTTCCTCGCGCTTGCCATGTCCTATCGCTATCTCGGTCTCGATGCCGACGTGAACCCGCAGATCCGCGCGCATGTGTCGCCACGGCTGCTCGACCGGGCGCGGCTCCTCGCCGGCGTCATGCGGGTGGCCTATGTCGTCTCGGCCGGCATGGCCGACGTTCTGCCGCGGGTGTCGCTTGCCGCCGCCGCCAAGGGCAGGCTGGTTCTTGCGCTGCCGCCGGATCTTTCCGATCTCGTCAGTGAGCGGTTGAGCAATCGGCTGAAGCAGCTCGCCAAATTGATCGGCCGGGAACCGGCGATCCTGACCGGAATTCCGCTCAAGACGGGCAACGGCGCAGTCGAGACGGCGTAAGAGTTGCCGTTGGTGTGGAGGATTGGATGCCGACCTTTATCGCGATGAACCGCTTCAAGGTTCTGAAGGATCAGGCGCAGGCCTTTGAACAGGTCTGGCTGACGCGCACGTCGCGGCTTGATGAAGTGCCGGGGTTCGTCGAATTTCACCTGCTGAAGGGACCCGAGCACGAGGATTATATCCTCTATGCCTCGCACACGATCTGGGCGAGCCAGGAGGATTTCGTTGCCTGGACGAAGTCGGACCAGTTCCGCGCCGCGCATGCGCAAGCCGGCAACGAAAAGCCGAAGACGCTCGGCCATCCGGAGTTCGAAGGGTTCGAGGCGATTCAGACGGTCATCAATCCGAAGCAGCGGGCTGCGGAATAGGGCAGGTTAGTTCAGGGTCGGCGCCGGTGCCGTTTCTGCTTCCGGCGCATCCTGCCATTCGAGGGTGATCACTTTCCCCTTTTCGAGGGTCAGCGCCAAACGCCCGTCGATGAGTTCCAGCGCCTTTTCGCCGAAGATCGCGCGCCGCCAGCCGCTGAGCGCTGCAATCTTGGCGCGCGGGTTGGAGGCGAGCGCCTCGAGGTCTTCCACCGTGGCGATCATTTTTGCCGCGACGGCATGGGCTTCGCTCACCTGACGCAGCAGCACTTTCAGAAGCTCGACGGTGGCGCCATTGCCGTTGCGGCGCTCGCGCTCGATTTTCGGCAGCGTTTTGGGGTCGCGGGCGAGGCCACGCTGGATGGCGGCAAGAATGTCCGTGCCGGCGCGCGAGCGTTCCATGCCGCGCGGAAAGGCCCGCAGATTGCCGAGATCGTCAGCGGTTTTGGGCGCCGCGGCGGCGATCTCGATCAGCACATCGTCCTTCAGCACCCGGCCGCGCGGCACGTCGCGGCTCTGTGCCTCCGCCTCGCGCCAGGCGGCGAGCTCCATTAGGACGGCGAGGTCGCGCGGCCGCCGGGCACGGCCGCGAAACCGTTCCCAGGCCCGTTCGGGATGCTGCTCATAGACATCCGCGGACGTGAGCTGAGCCATTTCGTCGTCGAGCCAGGAGAGCCGGCCGCTCGATTCGAGCCGTTTGCGCAGATTGAGATAGATGTCGCGCAGATAGGTCACGTCGGCGATGGCATAATTGACCTGCGCCTCTGACAGCGGCCGCCGCGACCAGTCGGTAAAGCGCGAGGATTTGTCGAGCGTTACCTTACAGACGGCCTGGACCAGCTCGCCATAGGCGATCTGCTCGCCAAAGCCGCAGACCATGGCGGCGACCTGCGTGTCGAACAACGGCGCCGGAATGAGCCTGGCTAAATTCCAAATGATTTCAATGTCCTGCCGGGCAGCATGGAAGACCTTGATCACCTTCGGATTGGCCATCAAGGCAAAAACGGGTGAGAGATCAAGGCCCTCGGCCAGTGCGTCGACGGCGATCGCTTCGTCGGAGGAGGCGATCTGGACCACGCAGAGCTGCGGCCAGAAGGTCGTCTCACGTAGAAATTCGGTATCGACGGTGATGAAGGGCTGGTCCGAAAGCCGGCGGCAGGCCTCCGCCAGGTCTTGATTCTTGGTAATCAGGCTCATCAAGGCTTGATACTGGAAAGGCGGCTCCGCTTCCAGCCTTGGGTTAAGCCCTATCGATCCGCCGCTTTCTCGTATATGGAAGGCGCCGCCCAAATGTCGGAGCGCCCGGTCCTCATGTCTATCAGGTCTTTTTTTCCCGCTTTGGTTCTGATCGCCGGTCTTGCGGCGCCGGTTCTGGCGCAGACGGACAAGCCGTCGTCAAGCGAATCGGCCTCGTCGCACATGACCGCCAAGGCCTACGGGTCCTGGACCCTGCACTGCCAGCCCGCCCATGAAGAGGGGGCGGAGCCGCTCTGCGCCCTCGCGCAAACGATCCAGACCTCGAGCAATAAGGTCATCGCCGTCATCTCGATCGGCCGCCTGCACCCGGGCGACCCGGTGAACATTGTCGTCAGTCTGCCGGCCAATGTCTCGTTCCCGAGCACGGTGCATATCCGGACGGACAAGAACGACAAATGGGGCCTGGAGCTCCAATGGCAGCGCTGTATTCCGGGCGCCTGCATCGCCGGTGGCGAATTGGTTCCGGCCGCCGTTGTGCATTGGAGCAACCTCCAGACTGACGGTCAGATCGTGTTTCAGGATGCCGCAGGCGACGAGGTTGCGGTGCCAATGAGCTTGCGTGGCTTCGGCGACGGCTATAACGCGTTGAATAAATAAGCCCCGCGCCGCGCCGCGCGCTTGATGTGACAGGACATGCATCGTTATCGCACTCATACTTGCGGCGATCTGCGCGAGACGCAGGCCGGCGCCGAAATCCGGCTTTCCGGCTGGTGTCACCGTATCCGCGACCATGGCGGCGTCCTGTTCATCGATCTGCGCGATCATTATGGCATCACGCAATGCGTCGTTGATCCGGATTCACCGGCCTTCTCGCAGGCCGAGAAGCTGCGCGCCGAGTGGGTCGTGCGCATTGACGGCAGCGTCCGCAAGCGTCCGGCCGGCACCGAAAATCCGGAAATGCCGACCGGCTTTATCGAAGTCTATGTTACGTCGATCGAGGTGCTCGGCCCGGCAGCGGAATTGCCGCTGCCTGTCTTTGGCGATCAGCAATATCCCGAGGAGATGCGGCTCAAATATCGCTTCCTCGATCTGCGCCGCGACAAGCTGCACAAAAATATCATGCTGCGCGGCGCGGTCATCGACAGTCTCCGCGCACGGATGAAGGCGCAAGGCTTCTTCGAGTTCCAGACGCCGATCCTGACCGCCTCCAGCCCCGAAGGCGCGCGCGACTTCCTCGTGCCGTCGCGGCTGCATCCCGGCAAGTTCTACGCGCTGCCGCAGGCACCGCAGCAGTTCAAACAGCTTCTCATGGTCGCGGGCTTCGACCGCTATTTCCAGATCGCGCCTTGTTTCCGCGACGAGGACGCACGCGCCGACCGCAGCCCCGGCGAATTCTATCAGCTCGATTGCGAAATGAGCTTCGTCACGCAGGCAGATGTGTTCGCGGCGATCGAGCCGGTCTTGCGCGGCATCTTCGAGGAATTCGGCGACGGCAAGCCGGTGACGCAGAAATTTCCGCTGATCCCCTATGCCGAGGCCATGCTGAAATATGGTTCGGACAAGCCGGATTTGCGCAATCCGCTGATCATTGCCGATGTCACGCGAGAATTCGCGCGCGACGATGTCACGTTCAACGCCTTCAAGAATGTCATCAAGGCCGGCGGCATCGTCCGGGCCATCCCGGCGCCGGGCGCCGGCGCGCAGCCGCGTTCTTTCTTCGACAAGCTCAATGACTGGGCGCGCGGCGAAGGCGCGCCAGGGCTCGGCTATATAATTTTCGAGGACTTCGAAGGCATTCTTGTTGGCAAGGGACCCATCGCGAAGTTTATTCCGCCCCTGGTTCAGCAATTAATCGCCGCGCAAGCCGGCGTCGGCGCGGGCGACGCGTTCCTGGCCGGCTACGTCGCGGCCCGCTACTCCGGCAGGGCGCCGGCCGACTGCCTGGCCTACGGCGTGGCGTGCGGCGCGGAGTCGACCCAGCACCTGGGCGCGGGCCTGGTGGACTCGCGCGAGGTGGACCGGCTGCTGTCCGAGGT
>Ga0153954_1001468_pt1 | contig 12625 bp, 12 predicted proteins | sample TSFL038MetaG_FD_102277 | JGI IMG/M metagenome (GOLD analysis project Ga0153954, IMG submission 102277) | Attine ant fungus gardens microbial communities from Florida, USA - TSFL038 MetaG | ecosystem: Host-associated > Fungi > Mycelium > Unclassified | place: USA: Florida, Wekiwa Springs State... | reverse complement strand
TGGCGCGGCATCGCTACCCGCTACGACAAGTACGCCCTGACTTTCCTCGGCGGGGTCCTACTGGCCTGCGCCGTCATCCATTCCCGCGTGGGCTCCACCAATTCAGGAGACACGCCCTAGGCGAGCCCGCTGTTAATGCGGGACTACTTCGGCCGGCCGACCTCGTAGGTGCCCGAGTTGTCCTGGAAGGTGACGGTCACCTGACGCTTGGTCCCGTCGATGCTGACCTCGCAGTTGAAGGTGTCGCCCTGCTTGACCACCGGGCTCTGCCCGTTGTTGCAACGGACGTCCTTGACGTTCTTGGCGCCGTAGCCGTTGGTCTGGTCAGCCAGGATCTGCTGCACACCTTCCTGGGCCTTGTCGATGTCGAGCTTGGTGGTTACGAAGAACCCGGGCTTCCAGAAGCCCAGCACCAGCAGCACCAGGACGGCGATGCCCACGCACCCGGCGAGCACCGTGCCAACCATCCTGGACGAGCCCTTGGTCGCCGTGCCCGGCGCGGGGTACTGACCGGGCTGCTGCGGGTACTGACCGTACGGCGACGGCTGACCGTATTGCCCCGGCTGACCGTACTGGCCGGGCTGACCGTACGGCGACGGTTGGCCGTACTGGCCAGGCTGACCAGGCTGACCGTACGGCGACGGCTGACCGTATTGCTCGGGCTGCGGGTAGCCGGGATATTGCTGCGGCGCCGACGGGTATGCGCCCTGCTGGGGGTATTGAGGGTACTGCTGCGGCGTGTAGGCCGGCGGCTGCCACTGCTGCTCAGCGCCGGTTGCGGGACCCTGTCCGGCGCCCTGGTCCTCGGGCTGTCCGGGCTGCTGAGGCTGCCACGGCTGCGTCGGGTCGTATCCCTGCGGTCCGCTCATCGTTGTTCCTCAAGTCCTCTCACGTAGCGGGTGCTGATCACCGCCGGCTCTCCACCGTAGCGCCCGGACCAGCCTACCCGGCGTCAACGGCAACGACCCCGCGCAAAACCGTGTCGATCGCCTGTTTTGCGGTGGCCCGCAACTCCGGGCTGGGTTCCGCATTGCGTAGCTGATCCAGCAGGTCGAGCACTTGCCGGCACCAGCGCACGAAGTCGCCCGCCGACAGCGGCGTACCCCCGCCGGCCGCGTCGCTGGCGGCCAGTGCCGACGCCAGATCGCCGGTGCGAGCCCACCGATAGACCGCGGCGACGAACCCGTCGTCGGGCTCGCGGGTCGGGTTGATGCCGTGCCGGCGCTCGTCGGCCCGCAACGCCGCCGAGAGCTTGCGGGTCTGGTGCAGCGCGCGGCGCACCGCTTCGGTGGGCGCCTGCAGGGTCGGCGGCCCGCCGGGGCCCTCAGCACCGCGGGTCTCATAGAGCACCGCGGAGACCACCGCAGCCAGTTCTGGGGGCTTGAGGCCCTGCCACGCCCCGGTACGCAGGCACTCGGCAACCAAAAGATCGCTCTCGCTGTAGATCCGAGCCAGCATCCGGCCGTCGTCGGTAACCTTTGGATCGCCATCTTCAGCGCCTTCACCGATGAAGCCGCGTTCGGACAGCAGCCCGACGATCCGGTCGAAGGTGCGCGCCAGGGAATTGGTGGCAGCCTCGACCTTCCTGCGCAGCTGCGCGTTGTCGGCTTCCACGCGCAGGTAGCGCTCGGCGACGCGCACCTGGGCTTCGCGATCGGGCGCGTCGTGAACGGGATGGTCGCGCATGCGCTGGCGCAGGGCCGCCAGCTCCGGATCCACCGGCGCGTCATCTGCGTCGCCACGGCGTTTGCGCGAGCTGGGGACATCGAGGCCGGCAGCCGCCGACCGTAGCGCCGAGGCCAGGTCGCGGCGCACGCGCGGCTGGCGGTGTTCCACCCTCTTGGGCAGGCTCATGGTGCCGAGCGGCGGGATCGCGCCCGAATAGTCGGCCGAGGAGATGCGGCCGGCCCAGCGATGCTCGGTGAGCACCAGCGGCCGTGGCTCATCGGATTCCCGATCGGCCTGCAGCACCACCGCCAATCCGCCGCGACGGCCGTGGCTCAGGGTGATGATGTCGCCGCGGCGCAGCGATGCCAACGCGTCACTGGCCGACCGCCGCCGCTGCAGGCGTGAGGCCCGCGCCTGGGCGCGTTCGCGCTCGGAGATCTTGGCCCGCAGCCGGGCATAGTCGAGCACCGCTGAATCGCGCCCGCCGAACTCGGCGGCGATCTCATCGAGGGTGCGCTCGCCGCGGTCGGCGCCGCGCACCAGGCCGACCACAGACCGGTCGGCCTGGAACTGGGCGAACGATTGCTCCAGCAGCTGGTGGGCCTGCTCGGGGCCCATGTGCTGCACCAGGTTGATCGTCATGTTGTACGACGGCGCGAACGAACTGCGCAGCGGGAAGGTGCGGGTGGAGGCCAGCCCGGCGACCTGGTCGGGGTCGGCGGTGCTCTCCCCGGGGTGCCACAGCACCACCGCATGGCCTTCGACGTCGATGCCGCGCCGGCCCGCCCGGCCGGTCAGCTGGGTGTACTCCCCCGGCGTCAGCGCGGCGTGCTGCTCGCCGTTGAACTTCACCAGCCGTTCGAGCACCACCGTGCGGGCCGGCATGTTGATGCCCAGCGCCAGGGTTTCGGTGGCGAACACGGCCTTGACCAAGCCCGCGGCGAACAGCTCTTCGACGGTGTGGCGAAACACCGGCAGCAGCCCGGCGTGATGGCCGGCCAGGCCGCGCAGCAGCCCCTCGCGCCATTCGTAGTAACCCAGCACGTCCAGGTCGTCGTCGGCCAGATCGCCGCAGCGGTGGTCAATCACCTCGGCGATGCGGGCCCGCTCGGATTCGGTGGTCAGCCGTAGCGGCGAGCGCAGGCACTGCTTGACCGCGGCGTCGCAGCCCGCCCGAGAGAACACGAAGGTGATCACCGGCAGCAGACCCGCGGAGTTCAAGACCGCGATCACGTCCGGACGCATCGGCGGTCGGTAGGTCGGCCGATCGGGGCGTCCCGAACCGCCGTGCCGTGGGCGACGCGAACTGCCCCAGTCGGTGAGCCGGTCTGCTTCCCGGCGGTGAGCGATGTGACGCAACAATTCCGGGTCGACACGAGGCCGACCCCCCGCGGCGCGGGCATCGGAATCCGGCCGGGACTCGAACAGATCGAAAAGCCGTTTGCCGACCATCATGTGCTGCCACAACGGCACCGGGCGATGTTCGTCGACCACGACGGAGGTGTCCCCGCGCACCGTCTGAATCCAGCCGCCGAATTCCTCGGCGTTGCTGACCGTCGCCGAGAGGCTGACCAGCCGCACCTCCTCGGGCAGGTGCAGGATCACCTCCTCCCACACCGCGCCGCGCATCCGGTCCGCCAGAAAGTGCACCTCGTCCATGACGACGTGAGAAAGTCCTTGCAGTGCAGTCGAATTCGCGTACAGCATGTTCCGCAGCACTTCGGTGGTCATCACCACCACCGGCGCATTCGCGTTGATCGACAGATCGCCGGTCAACAGCCCCACCCGGTCTTTCCCGTACCGGGCCACCAGATCGGTGTGCTTCTGATTGCTCAGTGCCTTGATCGGCGTGGTGTAGAAGCACTTTCCGCCACCGGCCAGGGCCAGGTGGACCGCGAACTCGCCGACGACGGTCTTACCGGCGCCGGTGGGAGCACACACCAGCACTCCCTGACCGTCCTGCAGGGCTTCGCAGGCCCGACGCTGGAAACCGTCCAGCCCGAAGGGCAGTTCCGCGATGAACCGACTCAGCTCGGTCTGTGGGGGCGTGTCCGGCGGACTACTCATGCGGCGCGGTGACCGGTGTGGGTGCTTCGATGGGCGAGGCTTGGTCGTCGGCGAGCGCGGTGGCCGCTTCCCGCTTGGCCTTGCGCTTGTCGTGCAGCCGGGCGATCTGGATGGCGAACTCCTGCAACAGGGTCAACGTGGTGCCCAAAACGATCATCGAGAACGGGTCCGAGCCCGGGGTGAAGAACGCGGCGAACACGAACATCGAGAAGATCAGCCCGCGCCGCCATTCCTTGAGCCGGGCGTAGCTGATCACGCCGACCATATTGAGCATCACGATCAGCAGCGGGAACTCGAAGCTGATCCCGAACACCACCAGCAGGTTCAGCAAGAACCCGAAATAGCGATCGCCGGACAGGGCGGTCACCTGGACGTCGCTGCCGACGGTCAACAGAAATCCGAGCGCCTTGGCCAGCACCAGGTAGGCCAGGATGGCGCCGGTGACGAACAGCACGGCCGCCGAGACGACGAACACCACCGCGAAGCGCCGCTCTTTGCGGTAGAGCCCCGGCGTGATGAACGCCCACAACTGGTAGAACCAGACCGGGCAGGCCAGCACGATCCCGGCGGCCAACCCCACCTTGAGTCGCAGCATGAACTGGTCGAACGGCGCGGTCGCCAGCAGCCGGCACTGACCCTCGGGCCCGATCGATGCGCGCGCGGAAGCCGGCAGCTCGCAGTACGGGTGACGCAGCCATTCGCCGAGGCTTTCCAGCCCAAGGAGCGGTTGGGTGTACCAGATGAAGCCGATGATCGTGGTGAGCACGATCGCGGCCATCGAGATCAGCAGCCGGGTACGTAACTCCCGCAGATGGTCGACGAGCGACATCGTCCCGTCGGGATTGGTGCGGCTACGCCGCTGACGGGGGTCGAGCCGCCGCAGAACTCCGAGCGTGCGCACAGTCGAATGGGGCGCGGTCGCCGCGACGGCGGGACCGGGTTACGCCGACTGGCCGCCGGCCGCCGGCGGATCGACCCGCTCGGACTGGACGGTGGTCGTGGCAGTCGAATCCGGCTTGCTCTCGTTCTGCAACTCGCGGACCTCAGACTTGAAGATGCGCAGCGACTTACCGAGCGAGCGCGCCGCATCGGGCAGTCGCTTGGCGCCGAACAGAATGATCACGGCGACGGCGAGGATCGCCAGGTGCGACGGTCCTAAAGCGTTCACTTTGGTTACCTCCAGACGTCGCCACGATGCTACCGCAGCTCAGGAACCCTCCGGTGCATCGCGGGGTCGGGTGGCCCCCGTCCAGCTCTGACCATCGAAGTAGCGCAGCAGCTCTGGGTCATCCGGATCGGGATACCAATTCGGCACAGCAGGTAGTTGACCAGCGCTCTTCGCCTTGGCCTTGACCAGGAAGACGATGCCTACCACCACTCCTGCCATCAGGGCGAGGAAGGCGATGTCGGCTACTAGGGCTCCGACGCTGTACAGCGTCAAGGGCGTACCTGCTCATACATCGCCAGCGCGGCCACCGAGGCCTCGCGCACTCCGGCAACCACCGATTCCGGCGCCATCACCTGCACCTCATCGCCCATACCCAGCAGCAGCCGGATCAGCCACTCCTGGGATGCGTACGTCAGCTGGGCTTCACGCCAGCCATCGGCCAGCTCGCCGATGGCCTGCATCGGGTAGTACTCGAACATCCATGCCGCCGACAGTGCCACCCGCACGATGGCGACCGGCAGTGAGGGGTCGGCGTCGAACAGCGAGGTGTCGGTCTCGGCCCGCCGCGCCGGCTCCGGCGGCGCCGACGGCTCGTCGAGGAGCCGGGCGTCGTCGATGCGGTCGAACCGGAACAATCGCACTCCCTCGGACTCGCGGGACCAGGCCTCCAGGTAACTGTGTGCGCCGATCAGCACCACCCGGATCGGATCCACGATCCGCTGCGACACGCTGTCCCGCGATGCCGCGTAGTAGTCGATCGCCAGCGCTCGGTGTTGCTGGACACCGTCGCGGACCACGTCGGCAGCGGACTCGTCGTGCGTGGCGGCGGTGGGCGCCGCTGGCGACGCGGCGCCGGCGGCCTCCTCGATCTTGGCGATGGCGCTGCGGGCGGCCCGCGGGTCGACGATGCCGGGCATGTCGACCAGGGTGCGCAATGCCATCAGCATGGCCGTGGCCTCGTGCGAGGTCAGCCGCAGCGGCCGATCGACGCCGGCGGATTCGAACACGTCCAGGCGGTCTTCGTAGAACGTCACGTCGATCAGTTCGCCGGGCCCGTAGCCCGGCAGGCCGCACATCACCAGCTGTTCCAGATCGGTCTGCAGCTGGCTGAGGCTCACGCCGAGCTCGGCGGCGGCCTGCTCCTTGCTGATCCCGGGGCGAGCCTTCAGATACGGCACCATGTTCAGCAGCCGGACCAGGCGCTTGGACAGCTGGGTCACACCGGCACCTCCCCCACGCGAGCGCTCAGGCGCGCCACCACGTCGTCGCGCAACGACGGCGGGTCTACGACGACGGCGTCAGCCCCATATCCGGCGACCTCCCGGGCCAGCCGGTCATGGGTTCCCATGTCGACGCCGATGATGTCGCCGTCACGGCCGCCAACAGCTTGCCGGGCCAGTAGCGTGCCGGTCCGGCGCAGCGCCACGGCGCGGCCATCGGCGACCCAGATGCGGGCCTGCACTCCGCTGGGCGCATCGCCGACGGCGTCGGCGACGATCGCGCGCAGATCGGCGGTGTCGGGGCGAGTGACGGCGTCGGTCGGCCCGATTGGGCGGACCTCCGGCGCGATTCTCGACAGCCGGAAGGTGCGTACCGCGTTGCGGTCGCGATCGTGGCCCACCAGATACCAGCGGCCGGCATGGGTGACCACTCCCCACGGCTCGACGGTGCGGGTGACATACGGCTCGACCGGTGAGGGACGGTGGCCGAACTGGACGACCTGCCCGGCCTGGACCGCGTCCATCAGCGCGCCCAGCGCCGGTTCGGCCCGGTGCATTCCCGGCAGCGCGGTCGTCGGTGCCACCAGTACGTCGGCCTGATTCTGGTCCACCTCGACGCCGGCGGCGTGCAGTTTGGCGACGGCACCCTCGGCGTTGGCGCGCAACTCCGGGGACTGCCACAGCTGCACCGCGACCGCGACCGCGGCGGCCTCTTCGCGGGTCAGGTCAATGGCCGGTAGGGCGTAGGTGTCGGGGTTGATCCGGTAGCCGTCCACCGTGTCGAACCCCGACACTTTGCCGGTCTCCAGCGGAATGCCCAGGTCACGCAGCTCGTTCTTGTCACGCTCGAACATCCGAGAGAACGCGTCGTCGCTGGGGCTGTCGCCGTAGCCGACCACGGTGGTGCGGATCTTTTCGGCGGTCAGGTAGCTGCGGGTAGCCAGCAACGCGATGACGAGATTGAGGAGTCGCTCGACTTTCGCGGTCGCCATGACAAAACAGGATAAGGCTCGCGTGTTACGTGCTTGTTCAGCTGTGGGTCGCCGGCGCGCATGTAGTCGGCCCCGTCGACCGGGTAGACGAACGGCTTGGCCACGCTGAACTGGCAGATGACGATGCCGTCGCCGTGCGCGGCCGGCGCCACGGACACCGTGATCCCCAGTCCGATGAGCGCGGCCACGTCGCTGAACCGAGTCATGCTCGCTACATGCTGGCGATGAGACGCTTGACCCGCTCGTCGACCGACCGGAAGGGGTCCTTGCACAACACGGTCCGCTGGGCCTGGTCGTTGAGCTTGAGGTGTACCCAGTCGACGGTGAAGTCGCGGCCGGCTGCCTGTGCGGCACTGATGAATTCGCCGCGGAGCTTGGCGCGGGTGGTCTGCGGAGGGGTGTCGACGGCCTCGTCGACGTCCTCGTCGGTGGTGATGCGGGTGGCCAATCCCTTGCGCTGCAGCAGATCGAACACCCCGCGTCCGCGCTTGATGTCGTGGTAGGCCAGGTCCAACTGGGCGATCTTGGGATCGGACAGCTCCATGTTGTAGCGATCCTGGTAGCGCTGGAACAGCTTTCGCTTGATCACCCAGTCGATCTCGGTGTCCACCTTGGCGAAGTCCTGGGTCTCGACGGCGTCGAGTTGGCGGCCCCACAGATCGATGACCTGCTCGAGTTGCGGGTTACTGGCCCGGGTCTGCACGTACTCCACGGCCCGCCCGTAGTACTCGCGCTGGATGTCCAGGGCACCGGCCTGGCGTCCGCCGGCCAGCCGCACCGGCCGTCGGCCGGTGACGTCGTGGCTGACTTCTCGGATCGCCCGGATCGGGTTGTCCAACGAGAAGTCCCGGAAGGACACCCCGGCCTCGATCATCTCCAGCACCAGCGCCGCGCTGCCCACCTTGAGCAGGGTGGAGGTCTCGGACATGTTGGAGTCGCCGACGATGACGTGCAGGCGCCGGTACTTCTCGGCGTCGGCGTGCGGCTCGTCGCGGGTGTTGATGATCGGCCTGGATCGGGTGGTGGCGCTGGAGACGCCTTCCCAGATGTGCTCGGCACGCTGGGACAGGCAGAACGTGGCGGCCTTGGGGGTCTGCAGCACCTTGCCGGCGCCGCAGATCAGCTGGCGGGTCACCAGGAACGGCAGCAGCACGTCGGAGATCCGGGAGAACTCCCCGGCCCGCACGATCAGGTAGTTCTCGTGGCAGCCGTAGGAGTTGCCGGCGGAATCGGTGTTGTTCTTGAACAGGTAGATGTCGCCGCCGATGCCTTCATCGGCGAGCCGCTGCTCGGCGTCGATCAGCAGGTCTTCGAGTACGCGTTCACCCGCGCGGTCGTGGGTGACCAGCTGAATCAGGTTGTCGCACTCGGCGGTGGCGTACTCGGGATGACTGCCGACATCCAGGTACAGCCGAGCTCCGTTGCGCAGGAACACATTCGAGCTACGTCCCCAAGACACCACCCGGCGGAACAGATAGCGCGCCACCTCGTCGGGCGACAGCCTCCGATGACCGTGGAAGGTGCAGGTGACACCGAACTCCGTCTCAATGCCCATGATTCTGCGCTGCACGTCATCGAGCGTACTTGTTGAAGCAGCGCGACGGGGCTCAGCGCAGATGGTGGCGTGGCGGTCAGGCCGGTGGGTTGACCGGGCTTTCGACGTTTTCCAGCACGACTTCGGCGACCTGCCGCATGGTGGTCCGCTTGTCCATCGCCGCGCGCTGGATCCACTTGAAGGCCTCGGGTTCGGTGAAGCCGTGTGCGGTCTGCAGCACGCCCTTGGCCCGCTCGACGAGCTTGCGGGTTTCCAGCTGGTCGGACAGGCTGCTGACCTCACGCTCCAAGGCGGTGATCTCGTCGGCCCGGCTGACCGCCAGTTCGATGGCCGGGACCAGGTCGCCTGCGGTGAACGGCTTGACCAGGTAGGCCATCGCCCCGGCGTCGCGAGCGCGTTCCACCAGGTCGCGCTGGCTGAACGCGGTCAGAATGACGATCGGTGCGATCCGCTTGGCGGCGATTTCGGAGGCCGCATCGATACCGTCGCGGCGCGGCATCTTCACGTCGAGGATCACCAGGTCCGGGCGCAACAGCTCGGCCAGCTCGACGGCTTCCTGCCCGTCGCCGGCCTCGCCCACCACTTCGTAGCCCTCTTCGCGCAGCATCTCGGCGAGATCCAGCCGGATCAGCGCCTCATCCTCGGCGATCAACACCCGCCGGGCTGGGCGCGGGCTGCTTGCGGACGTGGTGTCGCTCATGCCCCCATTCTGTCGCGGCTGCCGGCTGGAGCAACAGTGAGGGGCATCGTCTAAGGTAGGAAGCCGCGCGTCAGCGCTGGGCCCTCGTATCCCAACTGGCAGAGGAAACGGATTCAAAACCCGTGCAGTGTGAGTTCGAATCTCACCGAGGGCACCACAAGTACCACCGGCATTCCTGCAGGTCATGAGCTTATCGACAGTCTCTTATCGGCACCAACCTCCTTCTTTGGCTGCATTTTGGCTGCATTCGTGGTGAGCGTGTAGCCAGCGAGACGCTGGTCGTGGGCGTCGGCCACGGCCTCGGCGTCCTTGTCGAACAGGTCCGCGTAGGTGTCCAGCGTCATCGCCGCCGACTTGTGGCCGAGCATCTTCTGAACGGCCTTCACATTCGCACCGGCCGACACCGCCAGCGACGCCGCCGTATGCCGCAGATCGTGCGGAGTGATCCGCGGGAACACCGGGGTTACAGGATCCTGCTCCGGCTGAGCGGCGAGCTCGGCGGCACGCGCCCGGTCCGCGGCAGCGGTGCACCGGGTGACGGCGCCATCGAACCAGGTGTGAGCGCCTGGTGACTTGGCGTAGCCACCGGCGGCCGCTGGGAAGAGGATGCCGTCGCGACTCTTACCGCGGCATTCAGCGGCCAACAGGTCGACTAGGAACCGCGGCAACGGCACCGTACGTAGCTCGTGAGTCTTCGGCGTGCCGACGATGACGTCGCCGCCGACGTTCGTGGCGTTGCGTCGGACGTGGATCCTTCGGCGCAGTGTGTCGACGTCGGCGACGTGAAGCCCGGCCAGCTCGCCCCACCGCAGCCCGCAGTAGGCCAGCACCAGCACGACGATGCCCTTGTCCCCCGCAGCCTCGTTGGCCAGCGTCCATACCTGGGCGTCGCTCAGGTAGTTCCGTGGCCGCTTCAGCTTCCGCGGCAGCTTCACGCCGCGGGCAGGGTTCGTCAGCAGTCGACGATCCCGCACGGCTTCGTCGAGGATTCCCGCCAGCACGTTGAAGGCCCGAATCACGGTGACGGGCCCGCTGCCGGCCTTCGTCATCTCCGCGACCCATGACTGGACCGCGCTGTGACGGAGAGCCGTCAGCTTGACGTTGCCCCAGCGTGGCTCGACGTGGATACGCCACGCCACCTCTTCGACGCGGGTGCTCGACGGCTTGAGGTGAGTCCGACGACCCAACCAGCCAGGACCGAGCTCGCCGACTGTCACCTTCCCGTCGGCCGGATCGACATATTCACCGCGCAGCTTGGACACGTGGGTGGTGGCGGCGAAGTCCTCGGCCTCTCGCTTCGTCCTGAACCCCCGGCGTTTCGTCACACGACGGTCCGGCGTGCGGTACTGCACCAACCAACGGTCACCCTTGGCTGTCGGGTACCTCTTGATGCTGGCCATGGCTAGTCCTCTCCGGCGAGCTTGGGTCGGCGAAGTGCATCATCAGCCAGGAGGCCGTCGTCTTTGCATCTGCGAATCCACTTCTTGACCATGGCGGGGCTAACTTCGTAACCGCGCACCGGAATCGCTCGCTCCAAGATGTAGTTAGCGGGGTTCCGGATGTTCAGATCCTTCGCTTCACGTGCCCACTCCGCGACCTGCTCAAGAAACTCACGAGTCAACGGCGGGCGGCCGCCGCGCCCCTTCCGCGGCGCGACGCCTCTTTTCTCCATCTCAATGGCCACTGCGCCATCGATAACGCGATCAAGGATTACGAAGGAACCGCCCCGCTTCTGCCACGCTGCATCAATCTGGTCTGCAAGGTCACTGAGATCAGGCGCTTTGGCTGCCTGGCGCATATCAGCAGCAAGATCGGCGCAGAATTCATCGCCGCTGCCCTCCAGCCATGTGAGATAGCCAGCCACGCGGTCCGCGGGGCTGCGTTGGCTCATGGCATCGGCTAGGGCCGCGTCAGCTTCCATTAAGGCACCGATCGTCTGGCCTAGTTCTGCTGCGGAGTCAGTGTCATACCGTCGGGCCGCCAATGCGAGTGTCTTTGCGTTGATGCGTTTGAGATCGTCCGTCGTGATAGCGCGCTGTTCATCAGAGCTCACTGCTAGATCCGTGATTATGGGCCCGTCGTCGGTGTTGCGCCAGGCGACTTGGTAGCTGTGTGCGTGTCCGTAGATCGTGATCTTGACGGGTCGCTTGCGGCGGCGGTCGACCTCAACCCCGGTCACCTCACCCACACTGTGGGGTTTTTTCCGACCCGACCGCCCTTTATTCACATTAAGTATCCTAGCGAAGTATCACTAGATGATCAATGCTCGTTACATGAGCAATTCACCGGCAGAGATCGACACCCTTGACGAACTCCTGACGTCACGGCAAGTCGCCGACTACCTCGGTACCTCCGAGGCCGTCCTGACGCAAGAGCGCTACCGCGGCATTGGCCCGAAATTCGTGCGACTTGGTCGGCGAATCCGCTACCGCGCCAGTGACATCCGCGCCTACATCAACGTCAATACCCACGAGCCGGGCGTGTCATGAACGCGCACGAGAACGGGCCGCCAAAATGTGAAGGGCCGGCCCCCGCCACAGGAACCGGCACCCACCACAGCCTCCACGCTGATGCCCCCGAGGGTACCCCACAACGAGCAGGCAAGCCGGGCACGTCGATGGAGCTCTACCGCCAGCGGTACCCGGTCTGGGTTCCCTGCACGCGCCCGACGGCGCCGCAGAACATGACCAGTCAACTGGACCGGCGTCGGCACGCAGCCGCACGTAGTGTGCCACTCGACTGCGGCTGCCGAGACCCTTGGCCCTGCGACTGCACCAGCCCCCCGATGTCCGAGAAGTGGATCGATGCCGGCCGCGACGCAGCCCAGCATCTTCTCTCAGTCGGCCAGACGCCACTGCTCGAGATCGAAGTACTCCAAGCGCTTTGGCGCCGCGGGGGCGACGACCGACGCCTCGCGCAACACCTCCACCAACTCGCCGAGGGACTGATTGCATGACCGCCACACCCGACCCTCTGGACTACCTGAAATTCTGTGCTGCCGAAGCGAAGTCCCGGCTCGACTACGTGATCGACCGACTCGCCCAAGTCGATGCCGAGTACCCGCTGACCGAAGATGAAATCGAGGTGCTGCAGATCTTCCTAGAGGGTGTGCAGCGCACCGTGATTGAGGCCACCGCGACGTTCTGCCGCGACGGCCGCGACTTCAATACCTACGCCGATGGCCGATCGGTGCAGACCCGGTTGGAACTGGAAGAGGGCGTTGTTTTCGAATACCGGTGGCACCCGCAGCCCGAC
>Ga0153954_1001467_pt1 | contig 12625 bp, 10 predicted proteins | sample TSFL038MetaG_FD_102277 | JGI IMG/M metagenome (GOLD analysis project Ga0153954, IMG submission 102277) | Attine ant fungus gardens microbial communities from Florida, USA - TSFL038 MetaG | ecosystem: Host-associated > Fungi > Mycelium > Unclassified | place: USA: Florida, Wekiwa Springs State... | reverse complement strand
CTTCAGCAGGCGCATATCCTGGACGACCTGCTCGCCCAGGTGATCGAAGCGCGCGAACGCGTGCGCCAGAAGGCCGGCGACACGCCGGTGCTGCTCAAGATCGCGCCGGATTTGAGCCTCGCCGAGCTTGACGATGTCGTGCATGTCGCGCGCTCCCGGAAGGTCGACGGCATGATCGTCGCCAACACCACGCTGGCGCGGCCCTCGACGTTGCGCGAGCCGGACCGGGCGAAAGAGCAGGGCGGCCTGTCCGGCCGGCCGCTGTTTCGCCTCTCGACGCGGATGGTGGCGGAGACCTATGTGCGCGCCGAAGGGGCGTTTCCGCTGATCGGTGTTGGCGGCATCGACTCCGGCGGCGCGGCGCTGACCAAGATCCGCGCCGGCGCCAGCCTGATCCAGCTTTATTCCTCGCTGGTCTACAAGGGACTGCGGCTTGTCGACGACATCAAGCGCGACCTGTCCTCGACGCTGTTGCGCACCGGCCGCGAGCAGCTTTCGGAGATCGTCGGCGCCGATGCCGCGACGATCACGGCCGAGGACTGGCCGGTGTGACCTCGGGAAACGAAGCCCTTAGCAACGCCGGATAGCGCGCCGCTTCGAGGCCGCCGCGCGCGGCGTAGTGCACCAGCAGCGCGATCCACAGGCCGGTGTTACCGAAGCCGCGCAGCGCGAACCAGGCGGCCAGGAACGCCAGCAGCGACAGCCCCATCAGGTTGCGCATGTCGCGCGCCCAGGTCGCGCCGATATAGATGCCGTCAAAGGCAAAGGCGAACACCGCAAGCAGCGGCGAGACGATCACGAAGATCAGGAAGTCGCGCGCGTGCTCGCGAACGGTCGGGCTGGCGCTCATGAGATCGATCAGCGTCGGGCCGAACAGTGCGAAGGTGATCAGCACGCCGACCGCGAAGACGAAGCCCCAGAACAGGACGAGGCGCGCGGCGCCGGAGAAGCTCGCGCGGTTGCGCGCGCCATAGGCGCGGCCACAAAGCTGCTCGGCGGCGTTGGCGAGCCCATCGAGGAAGAAGGCGCTGATCAAGAGGAAATTGTTGAGCACGGCATTGGCCGCAAGCGTGACGTCGCCTGCGCGGGCGCCCTGCGCGGTGAAGAACAGAAACGCCGTGATCAGGGCTGCGGTCCGGATCATGATGTCGCGGTTGACCGCGAGCGTCCGCATCAGCTTCTCGCGATTGAACAGCACCGGTATCGGGACGAACAGGCTACCATGTGACAGCCGCCGCGCGATCAGGAGCCCGATCAGCAGGCCGGCCGATTCCGCGAGCAGTGCCGCGATCGCCGCGCCAGCGATCCCGGCGTCGAATCCCAGGACCAGCAGCATCGTGGCCGCCATATTGGTGAGGTTGATGGCAATCTGGATCGAGAGCGCCAGCATTGCGCGCGCCTGGCCGATCAGCCAGCCGAGTACGACATAGTTGCCCAGCGCCAGCGGCGCCGACCAGATGCGGATCATGAAATAGGTCTTCGCGGCCTGTGTCACGCCTGCGCTGCCACCCATGGCATCGAGCACGATCGTTGCCAGCGGCACCTGCAGTGCAATCAGCGCCGCGCCGACCAGGGCCGCGATGACGAGCCCCCGCGCCAGCAGCGCCCGTAGTTCGCCGGTCTCGCCGGCGCCGAGCGACTGCGCCGTGAACGCGACCGTGCTCATGCGCAGGAATGCGAACAGCCAGAACATGCAGTCGAAGATCACGGACGCCATTGCGACGCCGCCGAGCAGCGTGGCGTCGCCGAGTCGTCCGATCGCGGTGGTCGAGACGATGCCGATCAGCGGCGTCGTCAGGTTCGCAACCATCGCCGGACCAGCGATGGCAAAGACCTGCGCGCTCGTGACTTTGGTGGGAGGTGCCAACAACGGTGTTTGCGAATGCTTTTAGCGTCCGCGAGGTGCGCCGAGAAGTCGCGACAGGAACCAGACCGGGATGACGATCACCGCGCCGAGCAGGAAGTAGCGCCACAGGCCGTTGATTGCATCGAAGCCCAGAGCCCACAGCCGTTGGAACAGCAGGCGAATGCTCACCAGGATGTTCCAGGGATCGAAGCCGATGGCCGCGAGCACGACGCCGACCAGGATCGACAACAGGATCAGCCGAAACGCCACCATGACCGGCGAACCACCGAGGAAGCGGTTCAGCCCGTCACCACCGGCCGGCAAATCTCTGACGTCATTGGCCATCGGCCTGTCTCCTCACGGATTCGTCGTTCGCATTCTACTACGGCGAGGACCAAATGGGGAACCGCAAAGCGCCCGTCAATGGTTGGTAGGTGTTACAAGGATTTCATCGACATTGTCAGGCTGCGCGGCGTCCGTCTTCAGCATTTTCTCCAGCGTTTCCAGCCGGTCAGCCTCGCGTGGCGGCTTGTCCCAGCGCAGTCGATTGATGCGCGGAAAGCGCATCGCCACACCGGATTTGTGCCGGGTGGAGCGCGCCAGGCCTTCGAAGGCGACTTCCAGCACCAGCCCTTGTTCGGCTTCATGCACGACCTCGCGGACAGGACCGAATTTCTCGATCGTGTTGCGGCGGACGAAACGGTCGATTTGCATCAGCTCCTCGTCGGTGAAGCCGAAATAGGCCTTCCCGACCGGCACCAGCTGCTCGCCGTCCTCGCCCGAGGTCCAGACGCCGAACGTATAGTCGGAATAATAGGACGAGCGTTTGCCGTGGCCGCGCTGCGCATACATCAGCACGGCGTCGATGATGTGCGGATCGCGCTTCCACTTCCACCATTGCCCCTTGGGGCGGCCGGGCACGTAAGGCGCGTCGCGCCGCTTCAGCATCACGCCCTCGACCGCCTCGGCGTCTTCGCCTGCGCCCGCGGATTTGGGATCGGCACGCGCCGCTGCCAACGCCTCCCAACTCGCGAATGCAATCGTCGGCGACAGATCGACCCGCGCATCGCCGAGCTTGCGCACATAGCCTTCGAGCTTCGCGCGGCGCTCGGCAAAGGGAAGCTCGCGCAAGTCGTTGTCACCGTCGCCGAGAAGGTCGTAGGCACGCAGATGGATCGGGTAGTCTTTGGTCAGCTTCGGCGAGACGACCTTGCGGTTGAGCCGCTGCTGCAGCACGTTGAAGCTCTGCACGCGTCCCTCGCGCAGCACCAGCAGTTCACCGTCGATCGCGCCAGGCAGATGCAGCGCCGGCACGAGATCCGGAAAGCTCCCGGTGATGTCCTCGCCGCTGCGCGAATAGAGCCGTACGACGTGCTTGTCATGGGCATCGCGTCCGGCGACCGCCTGGACGCGGATGCCGTCCCATTTCCATTCGGCGATATAGTCGGAGGCATCGAGGCTCGCGAAATCGGTGTTCTCGATGGCATGCGCCAGCATCACCGGGCGGAACGGCGCCGGATCGAGATTGACCGGCTTTTCGCCGCGGCCCTCCAGCCAGGCGAACAGGTCGAGATAGGGCGGCGACAATCCCGGCCACAACAGCTCGACCTCATGCGGGTCCTTATCGCCGAGCGCCGCCGCAGCCGTTTTCGCAAGCCGTGCGGAGATGCCGATCCGCATCGCGCCGGTGACGAGCTTCAGCAGCGCCCAGCGGCCGGTCTCGTCGAGCTCGTCGAGCCAGCGTGCGAGCTGGCGCGGCAGCTCGGTCTTGCCGAGCGTGCGCAGGGTGGTGACGACTTCCGTCAGTGTCGGCGGCGGAGGGTTGTTGTGACCCCGAAGCTCTCTCTCGATCGCAGGCGCCAGGACTCCCTCGCCCCTTGCGGGGTCCGAGGCGAGGGGAGAAGACTTCGGCCACATCAGCGCGACGGTCTCGGAGAGGTCGCCGACATAATCGTATGACAGACCGAACAGCACTGGATCGGTGCGCTCGGCGATGAGGTCGCGGATCAGGCCGGGCTTGGCGTGCTTGAACGACAAAGCGCCGGTCAGCGCCGCGAGCGCATAGCCGCGATCGGGATCGCCGACATCGCGGAAATAGGCCGATATCAGCCGCAGCTTGTTGTTGCGGCCGGGCTCATAGGCGAGGCGGTCGAGCAGTTCGGCGAAACGATTCATGTGTCTTCGCCTGACTCGCCCGGCGCCAGCGTCTCGCTTTCCTCCTCGTCGCCATAACCGACGAGATCGAGCGGCCGCGCCGCGAGCCCCCTGGTTTTGCACCAGTGCACCAGCGCGTCTTCCTGGCCATGGGTGACCCAGATCTCTCCGGCGCCGGTCGCGCCGATCGTCGCCGTCAGGCCGTCCCAGTCGGCATGATCGGAGATCACAAGCGGCAACTCGATGCCGCGCTGGCGCGCGCGGGCGCGCACCCGCATCCAGCCCGAGGCGAATGCGGTGAGCGGATCGGGAAACCGCCGGGTCCAGAGGTCCGAGGTCGCGGTCGGTGGCGCCAGCGTGATCGTGCCAGCGAGATCGGCCTTCTTGGTGCCGCGCACCGGCCGCAGCTCACCCAGCGCGACGCCGCGGCTTTCATAGTAGCGCGTGATCTTCTCCATCGCGCCATGCAGATAGATCGGCGCGTCGTAGCCGGCCTCGCGGATCATCGCGATCACACGTTGCGCTTTACCAAGAGAGTACGCGCCGACCAGATGCGCGCGCTCCGGGAATAGCGTCACCGACGCCAGCAGCTTCTTCACCTCGTCCGCCGCGTTGCCATGGCGAAAGACAGGCAGTCCGAACGTCGCCTCGGTGATGAAGACGTCGCACGGGACGACCTCGAACGGCGCGCAGGTCGGATCTGGCGCGTCCTTGTAGTCGCCGGACGCCACGATACAGGTGTCCTTGCAGGACACCGCGATCTGCGCCGAGCCCAGCACATGGCCTGCGGGATGGCATTTCACGGTGACGTCGCCGAGCCTGATCTCCTCGCCATAGCTGATCGCCTGCGTCGCGCCGGCGAAATTGTCGCCATACCGCAGCCGCATGATGTCGAGCGTCTCCTGCGTCGCCAGCACCGCGCCGTGGCCGGCGCGCGCATGATCGGAATGGCCATGGGTGATGACGGCGCGCTCGACCGGCCGCACCGGGTCGATGTGGAAGCCGCCCGGCTTGCAGCACAGGCCGGCCGGGACGGGTGTCAGGATGTCTTGCGGGCGCATTTTTGTCATATAGGTTGGGAACGAAATCATTTGAGTCCGCAACCGGTTCCCCCATGCCCACGCGCCTGTTTCTGTCCTCTGGCGATCTGATTGCCGACCGAAGATTCGAATTCGCGCGGGACCTGCAGCTTAAGGGCGATCTTCCGGCTGCGGCCGACGTGCTGGAGCAGGCGACCGAACTCGCGCCGAATTTCGCCTCGGCCTGGTTCGCGCTTGGCGAAATCCGCAATGAGATGGGACAGAGGGACGCGGCGGTGGCGGCGTTTCGCAAGGCGGGCGCGGCTGATCCCGAGGACCGCCACGGCGCGGCGGTCTGGCTGATGCGATTGGGTGCGGAAGAGCTGTGCGAGATGCCGAAGGCCTATGTGCAGACGCTTTTCGACCAGTATGCACCGCGCTTCGAGGCCTCGCTGCTCGGCGATCTCGATTACCGGGCGCCGGTGCTGTTGTTCAAGGCGGTGCTGGCGGTGCGGTCGGCTGCGAAGAAGCCGGCCTTCTTCAAACGCGCCATCGATCTCGGCTGCGGCACCGGGCTCGCGGGCCGGGCTTTTGCGAAGGGCGTCGAGCATTTCATCGGCATCGACCTGTCGCCGAAGATGATCGATCTTGCGCGTGCCACAGGCATCTATGCCGAGCTCGAAATCGACGACATGGTGAATGCGCTGCGAACCAAGGCGGACGCCAGCGCCGATCTCATCGTCGCGGCGGATGCGATGGTCTATGTCTCCGATCTCGCGCCGGTCCTTGGCGAGGCGAGCCGCGTGCTGGGGACCGGCGGCCTCATCGCCTTCACCGTCGAGACCCATGACGGCGACGGCGTCGTCATGGGAGGGGGGCGCCGTTATGCCCATGGCGCCAAATATATCCGCGAGGCGATGGCCGCGGCGGGACTTGCGCTTGCCAAATGCGAGGAGGCCTCGCCCCGTACCGAGGAGAAAAAGCCGGTGCGCGGCCTGGTGGTGATCGCCTTGAAGGGCTGAAATCCGTTCGCCCGCCAGGGACCGCCCTCGACGAAGCCGATCGGACGACATAGCTGTGGTCGATGTCGCTCGTCAGCCTGCCCGAGCCGCCATCCGAGATGGCCGCGCTGTTGCCGGACCGCTTTCTCGGATGGTTCGCGTCGCGCGGCTGGTCGCCGCGTGAGCACCAGCTGGCGCTGCTCAGGAAAGCCCGCGACGACCGTTCCGCGCTGCTGATCGCGCCGACCGGCGCCGGCAAGACGCTGGCGGGATTTCTGCCAACACTGGTGGAGTTGAGCGGTGGTCTTCACCTCCCCCTGCAAGGGGGAGGTCGGCGCACGGAGCGCGACGGGAGGGGGTCTGAGCGAGCGCCCTCCGAACATGACCCCCGTCCCAACCCTCTCCCTCTCAGGGGGAGGGGGTCCAGGGAGCGCGTCGCTGGAAATGTCGTCTCCACGGGAAGAGGCGTCCAGCGCAGCCGCGGCCTGCATACGCTCTATATCTCGCCGCTGAAGGCGCTTGCGGTCGACATCGCGCGCAACCTGGAAACCCCGATCGCCGAGATGGCGCTGCCGATCAGGGTCGAGACTCGCACCGGCGACACACCGGTGTCGCGGCGGCAGCGCCAGCGCCGCTATCCACCGGACATCCTGCTCACCACGCCGGAGCAGCTCGCGCTATTGCTCGCCTCCGACGATGCACCGTTCCTGTTCTCCTCGCTGAAGCGCATTGTACTCGACGAGCTGCATGCGCTGGTCACTTCCAAGCGCGGCGATCTGCTCTCGCTGGGGCTGGCACGGCTGTGGCAGCTCGCGCCACAGATGCGCGCGATCGGCCTGTCGGCGACAGTCGCGGAGCCGAAGCAGCTTGCGCGCTTTCTGGTACCGCAGCCTGGCGGGAAGGCCGCGAGCGCCGACATCGTGGTCGCCGGAGGCGCGGCCCCGCCGGTCGTGCAGATGTTGGACACGCGCGAGCGGCTGCCCTGGGCTGGCCACAGCGCGCGCCACGCACTCAACGAGGTCTACGAGCTGATCAAGGCCAACAAGACCACGCTGGTCTTCGTCAATACCCGCAGCCAGGCCGAGATGCTGTTCCAGGATCTCTGGCGCATGAACGACGACGGGCTCGCGATCGCGCTGCATCACGGCTCGCTCGATGTCGCCCAGCGCCGCAAGGTCGAGGAGGCGATGGCCGCGGGTAAATTGCGCGGCGTGGTCTGCACTTCCTCGCTGGATCTGGGCGTCGACTGGGGCGACGTCGATCTCGTCATCAATATCGGCGCGCCCAAGGGCGCTTCGCGGCTGCTGCAGCGGATCGGCCGCGCCAATCACCGTTTCGACGAGGCCTCGCGCGCGGTGCTGGTGCCGGCCAATCGGTTCGAGGTGCTGGAGTGCGCGGTCGCGATCGAAGCCATTGCGGAGAATGCGCAGGATACGCCGCCTTTGCGCAGCGGCGCGCTCGACGTGCTGGCGCAGCATGTGCTCGGCCGCGCCAGCGGCGAACCGTTCCTCGCCGATGAACTCTACGAGGAGGTTCGGACGGCAGCGCCTTATGCCGCTCTCTCGCGCCGCGATTTCGACGACGTCATCGATTTCGTTGCGACCGGTGGCTACGCCCTGAAAACCTATGAGCGCTTCGCGCGCATCAAGCAGGACAAGCAGGGGCGCTGGCGCGTTGCCAACCCGAAGGTGCGGCAGAGCTATCGTCTCAATGTCGGCACCATCGTCGAGGAGCCGATGCTGAAGGTGAAGCTGGTGCGCTCGCGCGGCGGCGGCAGCGGCGCGAGCGGTGCCATCGCGCGTGGTGGCAAGCTGCTGGGTGAAATCGAGGAATATTTCATCGAGGGCCTCGTCGTCGGTGACACCTTCGTGTTCGGCGGCGAGATCGTGCGCTATGAGGCGCTGGTCGAGGATCAGGTCTATGTCTCGCGCGCCAACGACAAGGACGCGAAGGTGCCGTCCTATATGGGCGGCAAGTTCCCGCTCTCGACCTATCTTGCCGAGCGCGTCCGCAAGTTGCTTGACAATGGTCGCGCCTGGCGCGCGCTGCCGGAGCAGGTGGCCGACTGGCTGTTGCTGCAGAAGGATGTGTCACGCGTGCCCGGCGCGCGCGAGCTTCTGGTCGAGACCTTTCCGCGCGGCAGCCGCTATTACCTCGTGTGTTATCCCTTCGAGGGCCGGCTCGCGCATCAGACACTTGGCATGCTCCTGACGCGGCGACTGGAGCGTGCCCGCGCGCGGCCGCTCGGCTTCGTCGCCAATGAATATGCACTCGCGGTCTGGGGGATCGGCGACATGTCGTTCATGGTGCGGCAGGGCCAGCTCGATCTCGATGCGTTGTTCAGCCCTGACATGCTGGGCGATGATCTCGAAGCGTGGCTGGCGGAATCGGCGTTGATGAAGCGCACCTTCCGCACCTGCGCGCTGATCTCCGGCTTGATCCCGCGTCGTTTCACGGACGAGGAGAAGTCCCGCCGGCAAGTCCTGTTCTCGACTGACCTTGTCTACGACGTGTTGCGCAAGCATCAACCGGATCACGTGCTGCTGCGCGCCGCGCGCGCGGACGCCGCCACGGGCCTGCTCGACCTGCGTCGCCTCGGTGATATGCTGTCGCGAATCGCGGGACGAATCACGCATCAGGAGCTTGATCACGTCTCGCCGCTCGCGGTGCCCGTGATGCTGGAAATCGGTCGCGAGTCAGTTTATGGCGAAGCCTCCGATGAGCTCCTGGCGGAGGCCGCCGCGGAACTCGTCAAAGAGGCGATGGGATAAGAGATAAAACGTGACCGCAAGCGTGCATATTTCAGGCGATAGTGAGACCATGCGCGCTTCCACAGTTTCCATCGCAGGCGTCACCATGCTCGCCGATCTCTCCGGCGCGATCTACTGGGACGAGCAGCGTCTGCTTGTCGTGTCCGATCTGCATCTGGAAAAAGGCTCGAGCTTCGCAGTGCGCGGTGTGCTGCTGCCGCCTTACGACACCGCCGCGACGCTGAACCGGCTCGCCACCGTCGTCGCGCGCCATAATCCGCGCATGGTGATCGCGCTCGGTGACAGCTTTCACGACCGCCGCGCTCATCGGCGTCTGTCGGCCGTTGATCGCGACACGCTTGCGGCGCTGCAGGTCGGGCGGGACTGGATCTGGATTTCGGGCAATCACGATCCGGCGCTGCCGTCGAATCTCGGAGGCATCGTCGCGACCGAAGTCGCGATCGGCAGGATCGCATTTCGCCATGAGCCGACCGGCGCGTTCGGCGAGATCGCCGGGCATCTGCATCCGAAGGCGCGCGTCGCGCGTCGCGGCCGCTCGATGGAGCGGCGCTGTTTCGCCAGCGACGGCGAGCGCGCCGTGATGCCGGCGTTCGGCGCTTACGCGGGGGGCCTGAACATCCGCGATGCGGCCTTTGCGAAAATATTTCCTTCCACCGGCTTCATCGCGCATCTGCTTGGCGACAGCCGCCTGCACAGCATCGCCGCCTCGCGCTGTTGTTAGCAACGAGGCTATCTTCACCTCTCCCCGCAAGCGGTAGAGGGAGAAGCTACGCCGCCTTGGCCTGCACGCTGTTGCAGAACTCGGCGAGGTGATCGGCGAGCCGCAGCGTCGCCGGGCTGGCATTTGGCGATGCGACCAGCGCCACCTCGGTCCTGTCGATCGGCGCAAAGCCTTCCTTCGCGGTGAGCACGCGGTGGTCGGCCTGGATCGCCATCTCGGAGAGGATGCTCAGGCCCATGCCGGCAGCAACCGCGGCCTGGATGCCGGCGAGGTTCGACGAAGTATAGGCCATGTGCCAGCTACGCCCGGTGCTTTCCAGCGCGTGAATGGCACGCGCGCGATAGAGGCAGCCGGCGGGAAAGCCGATCAGCGGCACCGATCCGGCGCTGATATCGCGCGGGTGGCTCTTGCTGGTCACCCAGTGCACACGCTCCGGCCATGAGGCGATGCCGCCCTTGTCGTTGGCGTCGCGCTTGAGCAGCGCGAGATCGAGCTCGCCGCGATCGAGATCGCGCCGCAGATAAGTGCTCTGGTCGGCGCGGACGTCGAGCCGCAGGGTGGGATGCGAGCGCGAGAAGGCTGCGAGCAGCTTGGTCAAACGATAGGCGGCAAAGTCTTCGGGAATACCGAGCCGCACTGCGCCGAGATAATCCGGCCGGGCCAGCACGTCGCGCGCTTCCTCCGCGAGCGACAGCAGCCGCCGCGCGTAGGACAACAGCCGCTCGCCGGCCTCGGTCGGCGTGACATCCTTGCCGCTACGGATCAGGAGCGGCTTGCCGATATCGTCCTCCAGCCGTTTGATCTGCTGGCTGACGGTCGACTGGGTGCGGTGGACCCGCTCGCCAGCACGCGTGAAGCCGCCGGCGTCGACTACGGAGACGAAGCTGCGCAACAGTTCGAGGTCGAGCATCGCGGTCTCCATTTGGAAAACCAATGCATTCCAGTCTATCATTTAATTTCCAAATGACAACGCGACATCCTAGACCAGGCTACGAACAACGCCTCCCCCAGGAGTTTTCCGTGTCACTTGCGCCTTCGTTCTCGGTTCCGCGCAGCCGAACCCGTTTCAGCCTGCTGCCGCTTTATATCGCCCTGTTCTGCCTGCTCTGGAGCTTCGCCTTTGTCGCCGGAAAGATCGGCGTTACCGATTGCCCGCCGCTGATCCTGCTCACCGCGCGCTTCCTGCTGGCGGGGATGCTGATCTTTGCCATCTCCGGCGTTCGCGGTGAGAATTGGGCGGCGCTGACCTGGCGCGAGGCGGTGATCTTCGCGGTGCTGGGTGTCGCCAACAACGCGATGTATCTCGGGCTCGGTTACACCGGACTCAAATCCGTGTCCGCCGGGCTTGGTGGCCTCATCGTCAGCGCCAATCCGGTGTTCACTGCGGCGCTGGCCGCGGTGTTTCTCGGCGAGGTGCTGACCTGGCGCAAGGTCACCGGGCTCTTGCTCGGCCTCGCCGGCGTCGGCTTCATCGTCTGGCACCGGATGTCGGTCGGCACCGACAGCCTGCATGGTATCGCGTTTACGCTGGCGTCACTGGCCTCGATCGTCGCCGGCACCATCCTGTTCAAGCTGCTCGCGCCAAGGGGCAGCCTGTGGATCGGCAATGGCATCCAGAACCTGGCTGGAGGGCTGGTGCTGTTGCCGGTCGCCTTCATGCTGTCGAGCGTCGGCGATATCGTGCCGAGCGCACGGCTCGCCGGCGCCTTTGCCTTTCTGGTGCTCGGCGGATCGATTCTTGCCTATTTGCTGTGGTTCCATCTGCTCAAGACCTGCGGAGCGACGGCCGCCAGCGCCTACCACTTCCTGATGCCGCCGCTCGGCATGCTGTTCGCCTTCCTCGTGCTCGGTGAGCACGTCGAGTTCAGGGATCTCATCGGGATCGTTCCGGTGGCGCTCGGCATTTACCTGGTCACCCGGCCCGCGCCTTCAATCGAAGGGAGCAAATCATGACTCTGGCTATCACGCTGATCGGCGGTCCGACTGCCTTGATCGAGATCGACGGTTTCCGGCTGCTCACTGATCCGACCTTCGACGGACCCGGCAGCTATCAATTGCCGCACGTGAAGCTCGAGAAGCTGACTGGTCCCGCACTTGGTGCTGACGCGGTCGGCGAGATCGACGCGGTATTGCTGAGCCACGACCAGCATTCCGACAATCTTGATCACGCCGGCAAGGATTTCCTGACCAGGGCCAAGCGCGTGCTCACGACCGAGGCGGGCGCCAAGCGGGTCGGCGGTCATGCCGAGGGTTTTGCGCCCTGGACGACGACGGAACTGAGCAAGGGCGGAAAGTCGCTCGGCGTCACCACAACCCCTGCTCGCCACGGTCCTGCCGGGATCGAACCGCTGTCAGGCGACGTCATCGGCTTTGTCCTAAGTCCGAAAAACAGCGCACCGATCTATGTCAGCGGCGACACCGTCTGGTTCGACGGCGTCGCCGAGGTGGCGAAGCGCTTCAAATGCGGCGTGGTGCTGCCGTTCGCCGGCGCGGCGCAGACCCGCGGTCCATTTCATCTGACCATGGACACCAATGACACCATCGAGACCGCGCGCGCATTTCCGGACGCGGTGATCGTGCCTGTGCATACCGACGGCTGGGCGCATTTCCGCCAGAACGCGCAGGACCTGCGCGCGACATTCGATACGCTCGGCTTCGGCAAGCGGCTCAAGCTGCTCGAGCCCGGCGTCAGGACGATGATCGAGCAGTTGCCCGCTTGACGCGACGAGAGGAACCTAATCCCGGCGAAACACGATCGATGCCATCCAGCCGGTCATCAGTGCCATCGCGGCGGTGACGAGCCCGTAGACGAAACCGCTCTGGCGCGCGGTCGTGGCGACGAACTGCTCGAAACCGACCTTCACGATCTCGAATGCGGTCTCCGTCCGCGTGACCAGCACGCCGTCGACGAACAGCTTGATCTCCACCTCATAGGTGCCGATCGGCACTTCGGCGGGCAAGGGAATCCCGGTGCGAAACAAAGTTGGCGTCAGGAATGTCACCGCGGACGTGTCCTCGCGGTAGAGCCCTTGCTGCCGGCGCAGCCGGATGAAGGCGCTGCGGAATGCATCGTTCGGCACCACGTCGGCGTAATCGGTGCCGATGCGCTGGGT
>Ga0153954_1001466_pt1 | contig 12632 bp, 9 predicted proteins | sample TSFL038MetaG_FD_102277 | JGI IMG/M metagenome (GOLD analysis project Ga0153954, IMG submission 102277) | Attine ant fungus gardens microbial communities from Florida, USA - TSFL038 MetaG | ecosystem: Host-associated > Fungi > Mycelium > Unclassified | place: USA: Florida, Wekiwa Springs State... | reverse complement strand
GGTTTCGTCGAGGAGATCGAACAGGCGATCGAAGCCGATGGTCGAACGCCACAGGGGAGCAAAATCGTAAGTCCTCATAGCCAAGTCCTCCTAAGAGCAAGATGGTACGAAGGAGCGCAAGACGTCGGTTCAGGCCCCTGTCTGGCGCCCTGTTCAGTCCGCCGGTCCCACGGCTGGCGCCCGGCACCGCCCGCGAGCGGCAAAAAACGAATTAGAAAAACCGGGGTCCATTTCAAGAGCTCCGCAAAAAAATTTTTTGCGGAATCTGCCGCGGTTAATTTTGGGTTTCCGCCCAAGAAGCAAGGCCCTGCCGCCGTGCTTCGGCCTTGCCGACGACGCGCGTTAGCCGCGGTAGTCTCCTGCACAAAAGCTCTTGATGCACACAGTTTTTCGCAATGCAAAATGACCTATCGTTGCTCCTTGGCCGACTATCAGTCACCACAGTCCAATGAGCGTTCCAAATCAAAGCGCCGAGGGCGACCATGATCCTTCCTCGCCCATCAACAACTGCAAAGGGGTTGCTAACATGATCATGGGATTTGCCGATCCGTTCGATACACTGCTCGACCTACAACGCTCTCTTGAAGCGACTTTGGCTAATGACTGGCTGCAAGACCTCGCCACCAGCCGTGGGCCATTCCCTCCGATCAACGTTTTCCAGCAGGACGACGACATCTTGGCCATCATCGAGTTGCCAGGTGTGAGCAAAAGCGACCTGCAAATCGAGGCCAAGGAAAATTCCATCCGGATCTTCGGGAAGAAGGCAGTCGCCTATCCCGAGGAGGCGAGCCTGCATCGACGCGAGCGCGTCTCCGGCGAGTTCGACCGAACGCTGTCATTCCCGGTGCAGATCGAGGCGGATGGCATCAAGGCCGAATTTCGAGACGGCATTTTGGCGGTGTTTCTGCCGCGTTCGGAAAGCGACAAGCCGCGCACCATCAAGATCACCTGAACCGCAATCTTTCGCCACCCGTTCGTCCCAACAAACAAAGAATCGGCGAGGCGGAGCAGCTTTAAGGAGTTACGATCATGGCTTCTAAAAAGGAACTGCAGGTCGCCCAGAAGCGCGAGTTGGAAAAGAAGGAGGAGACTACAATCCCGGCGCGGATATTCGTGCCGAACGCGGACATCTATGAGACCAAGGACGGGCTCAACGTGGTTCTCGAGATGCCTGGGGTCGACAAGAATAGCGTCGATGTTCGAGTTGAGGACAACGTGCTCAAAGTCGACGGGAAGCTCGCCTTCTCCAAATACCGCGGCCTGCAGCCGCTCTACACCGAATATAACGTCGGGCACTTTTCGCGAAGTTTTCGGCTTTCTGGCAAGATCGACCAAAACAAAATCGCAGCTGAACTCAAGGACGGCGTCTTGTCCCTCGTGCTGCCGTTAGCCGAGAAAGCTAAGCCACGAGCTATTCAGGTCAACTGAGGCAATCGCAAAACAGCAGTGCAAACCCTGCGGTTAGGAATCGTAAGCACGGAGGCTGTGTTATGTTGAAGCGTCGACGATTTCACCAAACGAAATCGCTACAAGATAGGCTGGTAGCATGGGCCGAAGAGGTCCGTGAACAGGCCGCGAAGCTCCCACCTGGTCCCGAGCGGGACGCTCTACTCAAGAAATTAAGGCAGGCCGATACAGCGTCAACAAGGGTTCGCGGCAGTTCCGACTTCGACGCCATGATACGAACCTCATCGTCGGAAACCTCGATACGCTGCGCCAGGGCGCACAGGTGGTCGCGGCGGTAGCCGCCATTGTCGAGGCGTATCCGTTCACGGGCACGGCGAGCGAACACATAATACGTGAACGGGCCTTATAGTCCCGCATCCTTGTCATAGGTAGTGGTGGTCCGTTCCCGAGCAAGACTGGCACCGATGAACGCGGCCCCGGCGAATGCGGACATCAGGCGAAGACAAGAGCCGGCGGATCGCTCTCGGCCCCATGCGGTCGTGGCACTCAAGAGCCCACGACCGCCGCAATGTTTACGTGCGGCGGCTTTTTCATGACCGCAAGACCGACCCGGCGATGATGCTTCAATCGACAGTTGGCGATTCCACTTGCGCGCCGTGGCCTCAAAACGCCGCACGCACCTCGAGTGACCCGCCGTTGTTACTGGAATGGCTGCCGAAGCGGCCGTCATAGCGAAGGCGCAGACTAAAATTCTGGCCTTTCCAAACGTCGAAGCCTGTGGAGAGCTCGGCCAGCGTCTGGTCGAGCGGCGACGTGACAGTAAACGGCTCAATGCCCGCCGGTGAGCCCTCGAAGCTCGCCGTCGCGCTGAAATTATCCTTGTTCAGGAACCGCACCCCGGCCCGCACATAAGGCCGCAACGTATAGCCGCCCCATTGCCATTGCGTCCCGATCTCGACCGCCGGCGCCGCCGATGCCACCCAGTCGTTCCGGCTCTGCACATGGAGGTTGAGAACGCCCGCCCCGCTTTCGTCAATGGCGCCGCGCCACAGTCCCGTCATATCGAAGTCAACGAGAGGCTTGACGTAGAACGCCGGCGTGCCGAAGGCATAGGCAAAACGCAGCCGTAGATTGAGCGTGTCTGTGTCCGCTTGCGCGCTTGCCGTGCCCGCGGTGGGAATGCCGTAACGGCTGGTGTCGTAGCGGGCGAGGCCGCCGCTCACGCTGCCGGCAATGAGCCAGTTGTCGCGGATGTATTTGAGCGCGGCACCGCCGCGGAAAACGTTGCCGTTCGCAGAAGAGGTGTCAGTGTCGATCGAGGAGCGCTCGTATCCGGCGCCGACATCGAGATGCCAGTTGGGCGCAAACTCGCCCTGCACGCCTCCCGTGAGGCCGGCAGCGCTTTCCTTGAAGCCGGTGGTGCCATCATGCCCGCTGAGCGTAGCCACGTGTCCGCTCGGGCGCAGCCAGGAGCAGTTCCCTTCGCCCATCAGCGAAACGTCGCTGCCTGGCAGCGGGCAACTGAACAGCGAATTGGTAAAGTCGTAGCTCGACCAGAGCGCGGCCTGGCTCTGCGCCAGATATGGTTCCGGTGTAAGACGATCGAGACTGTTGACGAAGGCGTCGTGATCAAGCCCGGCGAAATAACTCAACATGCTGCCGAGACCGCCACCGCCGGCAACAAAGGCCTGTTGCAGATTATCGCCGACCATCTGCTGGGTTGGCGTCATCCCCGGCGGCGCGAAGTTAACGCCAAGTACGGCCAGTTGAACGTCTGTCGGGTTCGGGAAGAGAAGCTGGAATCTCATCACGGCCGTGTCGTGCACGGTGAGACCGTTGTTGGCCGCGCCTCCGGTCGCGGACACGATGGTGAAAGTCTGCTGCGTCGAACTCATGTTCAAAAAGTGCGGCACCACGGTGCCGGCGAGTTGTGCGGTGCCGCTCACGTTGAGCCGGTCGGCGGTCGTGCTGGCGGCATTCACATCCACCGCAAATGTTCCGCCCGCGCTCTGCACGAAGTTGCCCGTGAGCGTTGTTGTTTGCACCGTGCCGGTGCCCCCCGGCGCCAGCGTGCCGCTGTTGGTGAGCGTATTGCCCACACCCAGGTTCACCGTGGCGCCGCTGTTGAACACGCCGCCCACCAAGTTATTGAAGACGTTGACGCCGCCACCGAGATCGACGTCGCCGGTGATGGTCCCGGAATTGTTCACCGTGTCGTTGCCAACACCCGTGTTGATCACCGAACCGTTTGCACTCATCGCGCCGAAATTGTTGATCGTGTTGTTGCCGGCGGTGAGATCGGTGAGGCCGGAGATCATGCCCGAATTGTTGACTGCGTCGCTGCCGCCGCTTCCCAGGATCGCGTATGTGCCGCCGGTCACCGTCGCGCCGGAGCCGATCGTGATGCTGGAAGTGCCAAAGGCAGTCTGGATGCCGGCCATTGCGCCGGAGATCGTGCCCCCATTCACGGTTATATTGGCCGTGCCAAAGGCCTGTGTGGAGATGCCGCTCGCGCCGTTCGAGGTGATATCGCCAGTGTGCATCACCGTAACATTACCCCCGCCGCCAGTCGCGCGCGCGTCGATGCCGTTACCCTGCGCCGTGATGTTGCCGCTGCTGGTGACGCCGGTGCTGCTGCCGTTTGACGCATCGGCATAGATGCCGCGGCCGTTGGCCGAGGTGATGTCGCCGGTGTGTGTCACCGCGACACTGGCGCCAACAGCATTGAAACTGTTTCGCGCAAAAATGCCGTCGCCAGAGCTCGCGATATTACCGGCGCTGGTTACGGACACCGTCGTGCCGTTTTGAGAGGACGCATAAATGCCGCTGCCGTGAAGTGAGGTGATGTTGCCGGTGCTGTTAACCGCGATATTGGCGATGCCGGCGCCAAACACGGTCGTTGCATAGATGCCGTCGTTGTCGGTGCTGATATTGCCGACGATGGCGACGTTCACGGCGCCTTGGCCGGAAGATGCACGGATGCCGCCGCCGGCGCCCGCGTGGGTCGTGGTGATGTCGCCGGTATGCTGCACCGTCACGTCGTGAGAACCGCTCGCATTAATGCCGTCGCCGCCCCCCGAGATCGTGCCGCTGCTGATGACAGTGACGGCCCCGGTGCTCGAATCAGCAAAGATGCCACCGCCCGTTTGCGAGATCGAGGTGAGGTTACCGGCATTCCGCACCGTCACGTCGAGAGCACCGTGCGCATAGATGTTGTTGGTGTTGCCCCCCCCGCTCGATATGTTGCCACTGTTGTTGACGTAGACCGTACTGGTATTCGACTCCGCGTAGATGCCGGCGGAGCTGGCCGCAAGATTGCCGAGGTTGGTAACCGAGACGGGGCCGTTGGATGACGTGGCACGGACCCCGGTGCCAAGCGAAGTGAGGTCGCCGGTCTGCTGCACGGTGACACCGGCATCCCCTCCCGCGAGAATGCCAAAGCCTGACGCCGCAATAGCGCCGTTGTTGATGATGGTGACCGTGCCGCCAGCGCCGCCGTTCAGCGAGAGTGCACTGATGCCGATGCCGGTCGCAGCGATGTCGCCGGTATTGTCGATCGTCACCCCGCCGGGAGCGGACGCAGTGATACCGGGAAAGCCGGTCGCCGAAATGGAATGCGGTGCGATGTTGCTGGTGATCCTGACCGTGTCGCTTGCGCCGAACCGGAAAAACTGGATACCAGCCGTGCCCGCAGCCGGCGTGACGTTGGTGGTCAGCGAATTGACGTTGAGCGTGTCGACGGTGGCCGCGTTGAAATCGGTGGCGCTGTTGACGCCTCCAGACTGATCGCCCGTGCAGGTGACCGTCGTACCGACGGTCGTGCAGATTGCCGGCCCGGCCTTGGCCGGGCACGGCGCCACCATCCAAAGCACGCCCGTCGCCACCGCGCCGAGCAGCGCCGCGCGCCATTTCAGCCCCTCGTTCGGCGCGCGGGACGTGTCAGAGCCGCGGCCCGCCAGGGCATGATAGTTGTAAAGGCCATCAGCGGTCATCCGACCGCGCAGCGGCGCGCCCGCCGCGGCACTCGTCGCGGTGTCCCGCCGCATCGCCGCATCACTATTGGCGTGCGCGGTCGCATCTTGACGACCAACCACCGCACAGCCGCTAGTCCTGCTGGTGCCGCCGAAGCCGGCGCGCCCCTCAGCCTTCGACCGGCACCGCATTCCTTCCCCCATAGCATCGCCGACCTGCGACGGCTCCCCCACCTCGCGCGCTCTTGTGCGCATCGGCACACAGTCCCCGGATGGCTCCTCAGTGCACCGCGTGTCTCAAAAAAAGAAAGACGCATCGCGCGCGATGCGCCGTGACAGCGGCTCCTAAGCGCCGGGCGGGTCGTGAGGACGAGATTCGCCGGTCGAACGCATTTGAATTTTACCGCCTCCTGTCTATTCGTCATTGACTGGCCGTCTCAAAGACTTGTCTATTCGTTGCAGGCTGATTGCGCAGCTCCACCGTCCACGAGAATGTTCAACGTGATCTGGCAGTGACATGGAATCAGAATGAACGCACCGCCCTGGTCGGTGCATTTCGACACCAGCGATCTCCCCGAAAATGACCGCTTCGATGCCTGGCGTTCGGCCGTGCATGCGCACCGGATCTGGTTGCCGGAAGGCGCCGATCCCGCCCAATTCACCGCGCTCGTCGACGCCTGGACCCTAGGCGAGGTCGTGCTCGCACATTCGCGGCTGCCCGCGGTTTGTCTGGCTCGTACGCCAGAGATGGCGCGCGCCGATGGCGAGGACTGGATTTCATTGGCATTCCAGTTGAACGGGACGACCGTGTTCACCCTCGATCACGGCGACCTTGTCCGTACCGTGGGTCCTGGCGAGATCATCGTCTTCGATATGACACGGGATTTCAGATCGGAAACCACCGCGCACGAGGTCATCACCTGCGCCGTTTCGCGACGCGCGATGCGGCAGGCGGCACTGGAGATTCCACCGCATCACGGCCTGCTGATTGAAGGCGGCTGGGGACGCCTGCTGGCCGATTACATGCTCTCGCTCGTGCGGCAGCTTCCCGAGATGGCGGTCACGGACGCTCCGGCGCTCAGCCGTACGCTGGTTCAGCTGGTGGCAGCGTGCTTGAAAACGGCGTCCGACTCGTCGTTGCCGCCGGTAAGCCGGCGCGTGGCCGACATCCGCCACCGCGCCGAGACCTACATCGAACAGAACCTGACCTCCTCCAAGCTTGACCCCTTGGGCATCTGCAAGGAGCTCGGCATTTCGAAAGCGCGCCTTTATCGAGCTTTCATGCGCGCAGAAGGCGTCACCGGCTACATTCGAAGGCGACGCCTCGAGACGATCCACGTCCTCCTCAACGACCCGCGGGAAACGCGCAGCATCAGTGAAATCGCCTACCAGTACGGCTTCGTCAGCGAAGCGCATTTCAGTCGCGTTTTCCGCCAAAAATTCGGCTTCAGCCCACGTGATGCCCGCATCGGCCTGCCCGTCACGTTTGGCACCGATGAGGGCGACGATGAAACAGTGATCTTTCGCCGCTGGGTCCGGCACCTGAGTTGAATGCCAACGGCAGCACCTTCGAGCTGCGTACGAGTGATTGCTGCGACGCCGCGAGTTGCAATATGGCGCGCCGACTCAGCCGACTCCTGGTCTTCCTCGGACCGGGAAGCTACACGTTCAAGAGGCTCATTGATCACTGCGATCAAAGTCGGCGTCGACAAGCAGGAGCGCATCTCCTTCCACGAACGCTTTTTCGCCCGCGCGATGGGCCTGTGGGCCGATCAGCGGCGCTGCCGGCACCCCTGTTTCAGCTTTGGCGCGGGGGGCAGATCATCGAGCTTGCGAGCGGCAACATCGTCGATGTGGATCAGGCTCGAAGGCGACGTCACTGAATTGTTCGACGCGCAGGTCATCCCCGGCGTACGATATGCGACCGTAACCGGGATGATGACTGACGACATTCGGCGAATTGTAACGTTTGAGGCCGGTTCGAAACCGCGACCGGAGACGCCTTAATCGGCGTTGCAGCGAGGCCCGAGCTAACGATCGGCCGCTGCCTCCGGGATCACTCCTTTTTCTGAGATGCCCCTGGAAAGGATCGGCCGGCAATCAAAGCGTCGGGATGGCACGATGACATCCGCGCCTACGCCGCGGCGGGAAGCTGATTGCAATGGTCAGCTGTGACGCGATAATTATCACGCTTCGAGTCACCGCTTGCCGCCGGGTGGCGACAGCCTGGTGCTTTCGCCTACTTCGCGGTGTGGAACGGATTCGAACGCATCTCAAGGGAGGGCCATAGCGTAAACGAAGTTATCATTATCACCCGGTGCGGCGCGCCACTTCCTTACAGACGGCTTCGGCCACGCTCGACATGAGCGTCGTTCCCTATCGCCACGCAGCATGACGACGATGTTATTGCATGCATCCTCCGCCTCGTTCTCGAACCGACAGTCGCGGAGGACCGAGGTCGGGGGTGAGGTAGATCTAGATCCATTCGGCAGGACTTGCACGGTGCAAGTCCTGTCAAATCGCGGCAGTGCCAATGCTATGACGCGAAATTGGTAGAGCGCGAAATTCAATCAGACTGGAAAATGCTCTAGCTTCGCTGCCGGCTTTGTGTGGCTTCTCCTGGTGGCAGGCGTCGTGGCGCTTGTTGCCGCAGGTCTCAGCTACGCCTTTGTCCAGGCCGGAGACACTGCGCCCTCGGCACTTCTGCCACACCCCGCAGCGACCGTGAGGCGGTCGGAGGGCCCGTTTTCGAGCAGTCCTCGTCCACAAGAGCGTGACCATGCTGCCGGTTCGTCGAACGACCTGCGACTCTAAGGGGTGGAAGAGACCGTCACGCCGTTCCGTGACGATCCCGCCCCCGGCTAGACAAGCTGGACACGCTGATAATCCTTGCCGAAATTTTTCCGATACGTGCTGGGCGTGGTCATGAGACGCCGAGAAAATGCTCGACGAAGATTCGAGATCGTCCCGAACCCCGCTTGGGCGGCGGCTCTCTGTAGAGGCACGTTATCGGCAATCAACCTTCGGGCCGCGTCGGTACGAACGCTTTCGACGAAATCGCGAGGGGTCACGCCGGTTTCTTTCAGGAAGATCCGGCTAAAATTCCGCGGACTCATCCCGATGTGCTTGGCCAGCGCCTCTACGCTCAGGTCTGCCGTCAGGTTCTCGGACACCCACATCTGGACCGCTTCGATTGCCGGTACCGAGGACATCTGAGCAGATAGGTGGGTGCTGAACTGTGATTGACCACCCGATCGCTTCAGATACACGACAAGCTCTCGCGCCGTGCCCAGCGCGACCGTCCTTCCGCAATCCTCTTCGACCAACGCCAGGCAGAGGTCGATTCCGGCCGTTACACCGGCAGAGGTGCAGACCGCCCCATCGCAGATGAAGATCGCGTCGGCTTCGAGCGTCAATTCCGGATGCTTCGAGGCGAGAAGCGCCGCCTTTGACCAATGAGTCGTAACGCGTTTGCCGACGAACAAGCCGGTCTGAGCCATAATGAACGCGCCAGAGCAGATCGACCCGTATCGGCGGGCCTTGGTCGCAGTCGCGTTAATCCATCGAGCCTCAGCATCAGACAGGATGTGGGTTTCAAGTTGAGGGCCGCCGGCGACCAAGAGCGTATCCACCGCGATGATCGGATCCGCGATTGTCCGGTTAGGCACTAGTCCAATTCCCGAACAACCGATGAGCGACCCGGATACGCTCGATACGACTTCGACTTGGTAGATATCCTTCCCAACCTGGCGGTTCACTTCCGAAAAAACCTCGAGCGGTCCGATGACATCGAGCATCTGACACCCAGGGAAGGCGAGGATCGCTACGCGCATGACGTTCTCCGGACGTGTCCCTCCTTGGCTGTTTTTGTCATTGAGTAACAATTGCTGTCAAGCGATCTCGCTGTAGCTTCCAACCGGAATTTGGGCGCGCCCCGGTGCCGATCTCACCAGCGGCGCCATACGACGGGTGTTGGCTGAACTGGACGCCCGACCACGGGGGTGGCGCCCACCCGATGACGGTCCCAGACCGTGCTGTCCGTCCGTGTGAGTCCTATGGCTTCTTTTGTGCCTAAGTGACAATTGCGGTCAACATCGCGCCAGCTTAGTCCTTTAGTTCAGAGCAGGAGGGACCTATCGCGAATTGGAATTGGCGGTCTTGCGTGCGATCGGCGGCCGGAATCGGTGAGCGCTTGGCGGCACGACCCAACCCGAGGGCGAACGCAGCCCCCGGAGTGGTGCGCTTCCCAACTCCCCCCTCAGAGCCGAAAAGTTGCCGTCCGCCTGGAAGGGATTGAAACGTGAAAAGTATAACGCCTCCATCCCGCACCACCGCTGCGGCCACTCCGGCGCCCTTCCGAGCAAGGCGCAGAACCTTTCCGGGAAGTGGCGGGAGGTCGGGGAAGGACAGGGCCACGGTGGAAGTGGGCGGCCCGCTGGCAGTAGCCGCCATCATCCTGATCGCCATCAACCTACGTCCAGGGATTGTCGCCGTAGGCCCTGTTCTTCCCACGATCATCAGTCAATTCGGATTGTCGCATGCGACCGCATCTTTGCTGACAGCCATTCCCGACGTCCTAATGGGCATCCTGGCGCTACCCACGCCGTGGCTGGCCCGGCGTTTCGGTCGTGACCCGGTATTGCTGCTCGCGCTGCTGTTGCTGTGTCTCTCGACAATGGCGCGGTCGTTCGCATCAAACACACTGGCGCTGCTCGTATCGACGGCAGGTGTCGGTGCTGGAATCGCGATCTCGGGTACTTTGATTGCTGGTTTCATAAAGGCTCGTTTTTCCACGAGAGCAGCAATGCTCATGGGAATCTATGCGACGGCGCTTTCGTTCGGGAGCACCGTCTCCGCTGCGGTTTCGGGTCCGATCGCCTCAAATTCATCGAATGGGTGGCGCGTTGCAACCGGCTTTTGGAGCCTGGTCTGCATTGTCGCTATTTTGGGGTGGCTGGCGGTCATGCTGAGCAAGCGCAAGCATCGAGCCACCATCGCGGTCCTGTCGCCGCCGCATCGGCTACCTCTCGGAAATCCCACGGCATGGTTAGTGGCTCTATTCTTCGCATTCCAGAGTTTCGTGTTTTACGGACTGCTCGCCTGGATTTCGCCGATGTATCGCGAGGCAGGCCTATCGACGACCGCCTCCGGCTTGCTACTGGCAAGCTACACTCTCGGATTCATGACCGGTAATCCGGTGCTCGGATGGCTGAGCAAGTCAGAAGACCGCCGGGTCTGGCTTGCGAGCTGCAGTGTACTGATGTTGTTGGGTTTAATTCCGATTGCCGTATCGCCGGCATTCGCGCCGTTCATTTTCGTGCCCATCTGCGCCTTTGGTCTGGGGGGCGCTTTTACCCTTGCCATGACCTTGCCGCTCGACAACGCCGAGAGCGTCGGGGAAGCCGACGTTTGGAACGCCTTCGTCCTAACCGTTGGGTATCTCGTCGCCGCCGGCGGGCCTCTTGCCATCGGAGCCCTTAGAGATCTGAACGGCGACTTTCAGCCATCTATCTGGCTGCTGGTCATGGCCGCCGCGGTCATGCTTGCCGTGACCCCGTTCCTACAACCGCATCGCCGGAAATTGGCGGCATGAGCAATCATACCGCTCTGAATAGCCAACCCTGCCGCATGCACCAGAGCATATCGTGATCAGTCCGGAGCAACGCCCATGTATGTGAATGTCTTTCGCACCTACAAGCGCGCCGACATGGATCCCGCGGCCTATGCGGCGGACGCAGAGCGGATGGAGACGCTCGCGCGCCAGCAGAAGGGATTCGTTGCCTTCCGCCGCTATGCCGCTGCCGATGGCGAGACGCTGTCGCTTTCGGAGTGGGAGACAGAGGACGATGCGCGCGCTTGGGCGCGCCACCCCGAGCATGCTGTAGTTCAGGGTCGGGCGCGATCGGCCTATTACGAAAGCTACGTCGTCTATTCGTCGATCCGAAGATACGCCGGTTCAGAGCGGGTTGATCGGTCTTGGCGCTTGCTCGGGAAGTGAGGGTATCCGCGGGAGACGCAGGAGATGGTGTTCGACGCCCATGACCGGGCGTTCGCCCTGTTCAAGGGCACCTGCAGTCGCTGCATCTACGACAACATGAAGACCGCGGTCGAGACGACCTTCGTCGGCAAGGATCGTCTCTACAATCGCCGCTTCCCGCAGATGTGCAGCCACTACCTGGTCGATCCGGTCGCCTGCACGCCAGCCTCGGGCTGGGAGAAGGGCCAGGTCGAGAACCAGGTTGGACTGGTCAGGGAACGGTTCTTCACGCCGCGGCTGCGGTTCAAGAACCTGAACGAGTTAAATGCCGGGCTGCTCGACAAATGCATCGCCTACGCCAAGGCACATCGCCATCCGGAGCTGGCCGATCAGACGATCTGGGACGTGTTCGAAGCCGAGCGTCCCAAGCTCGTCCCCTATGCCGGTCGGTTCGATGGATTCCATGCGGTGCCTGCGTCGGTCTCTAAGACCTGTCTGGTGCGCTTCGACAACAACAAGTACTCAGTCGCAGCCAGCGCAGTCGGGCGATGCTGCCGGCCGCAATCGAGCGGATCCGGCGCAGGCTCGCCAGTACCGACGATGGCAATCGGCAGATGGTGGACATCCTCAACGCGGTGCTGACTGACGGTCTACCCGCGGTGGAAGCCGCCTGTGCTGAAGCCCCTGGTCACGGCGTCCATTCCGCCGATGTGGTGCTCAACATCCTGGCTCGTCAACGTGAGCCCGCTCCACCGGCCAACATCATGACGCCGGCTGCACTGACGCTTCGCCATGCGCCGATCGCCGATTGTGCCCGCTACGACAACCTCCGGAGGACCATCTGATGGAACGAACCCAAATCTTCGACCTCATGGGCGAGCTCAAGCTCTATGGCATGAAGGCTGCCTTCGACGAGATCATGGCGACTGCCGTCAAACGGCAGCATGAACCCCAACGCATCGTCGGCGACCTGCTCAACGCCGAGATCAACGAGAAGCAGGCTCGGTCGATCAAGTACCAGCTCACCATTGAGATTGATTCGGTGGCGATCGCCCGGTTCGGCCTGCGCATGCGTGATCAGCTCATGACGGGTAAAGCAGCCCCCTCCTTCTACGCGAATCGGGCCACAATTAATCGCGACGAAACGCCCGGCGCTGGGCGGGCTTCATGGATCGCGTACGCCAGAAACGCCAGTCCCGCCTGGATAAGAATCGGGACGTGTTTCAACACCGCCGCCTGGAGGGGTCTCCAAAGCTCAGCTCGCGCAAGGCAGCGGC
>Ga0153954_1001465_pt1 | contig 12644 bp, 13 predicted proteins | sample TSFL038MetaG_FD_102277 | JGI IMG/M metagenome (GOLD analysis project Ga0153954, IMG submission 102277) | Attine ant fungus gardens microbial communities from Florida, USA - TSFL038 MetaG | ecosystem: Host-associated > Fungi > Mycelium > Unclassified | place: USA: Florida, Wekiwa Springs State... | reverse complement strand
TTGGAGGGTTTTTTCGACATCTTTGGCCATGTGTGAGGCGTTGCCACAAACAAATAGATAAGCTCCTTCTTCTAGCCATTCCCAAAATTGCTGCGCTTTTGCGAGCATTTTATGTTGCACATAAATTTTCTCAGCTTGGTCACGGGAAAAGGCGCAGTCGAGGATCAGTTGGCCTTGTTTGGATAAGTCTTCTAAATCATTTTGGTAGTAGTAGTCGGTCAGGCTGTGTCTTTCTCCAAAAAAGAGCCAGTTTTTAGGAGAGGCATTGGCATTGATTCGCTCTTGCAAAAAGCCGCGAAAAGGGGCAATGCCCGTCCCTGGACCTATCATGATGATCGGTTTGTTGCATGATTCCTCGGGAAGTGAAAAATTGCGGGCAGGGTGGTGGAATATGGATACGTGAGGTTTTCCTAAAGGGGCCCGATGACAGAGAAAGTCTGAACAGATCCCTTCGATCAATCCTACCGTTAGATGGGCTTCTTGTCCTACAACGCGCATCGATGAAGCGATCGAATAAAAACGGGGCAAGAGGGGAGGAACCTTCTTACAAAGGGAAAACATATCTTGGCTATCTGGAATACGGGCGAGATTGGCATGCTGTTTTAAAAATGCATGCAATGTGTGAGACTTGCCCTCACGGTCTTCGATGATCTCTTCACCAGTCGCATTCCATTGTTTAATCACTTGTTGGATGCTATCCGGGTGGTTTTCAGGATAAATGCCTAAACAATCCCCCACAGAATACTGGATTCCAGAACCTGCGAGATCAATCACGAGATGGTACGTTTCTTTTTCAGAACCGGGGTTGAGCCGATAGCGTTCTTTGATCGACGCTGAAAATAACTGCTTCTGCACAACCCCCTCAGTAAAAAACTAGCCTTGAGAGGCTTTGATTTTAATGTCGACACCAGCTGGCAAAGCGAGTGTTTTAAGTGCTTCGATTGTTCTGCCTGTTGGGTCAAGGATGTCGATCAAACGCTTATGTGTTCTGATTTCGAATTGATCACGTGATTTACGGTCAATGTGAGGCGAACGGAGAACAGTATAGATCTCTCGACGTGTGGGTAATGGAATGGGACCCACAACACGAGCACCCGTTCTGATAGCTGTCTCGACAATATCACCAGTAGAACGGTCTAGTTGCCGCTGGTCAAAACCTTTTAGGCTGATACGAAATTTTTGTTTTTGTTGTTTGGCTGACATAAAAATATTCCTACTTCTTCACAATATCATCTTGGATTTTTTGCGGAACACGTGCGAAATAAGCCGGCTCCATAGTTGACGTCGCGCGGCCTGAGCTGATGGATCGCAGCGTGGTTGTATACCCGAACATTTCACTTAACGGGACTTCGGCTTGTACTTTTACAATGGATCCTTTTTGGGACTCTTGCCCTAAAATTTTTCCACGCCGTTTATTTAAGTCTCCAATGATGTCACCAAGACTTTCTTCAGGTGTGATGACATCGACCCGCATAATCGGTTCAAGGATGACGGGCTTGGCTTTCTTGCAGGCATCTTTGACAGCCATAGAGGCGCAAATTTTGAAGGCCATTTCGTTAGAGTCAACCTCATGGTAAGATCCAAACACAATAGCCACTTTGACGTCTACAAGGCTGTAGCCTGCTAGAACCCCTGTCGATAGTCCTTCATCAATTCCCTTCATCACCGCTGGGATGTATTCTTTAGGAATTGTCCCGCCCACAATTTTGCTGACAACTTCGTTCCCTTTGCCAGGCTCATTTGGTTCGATTTCTAGATTGACGTGGGCGTATTGTCCCCGTCCACCCGATTGTTTAACGAATTTGGTTTCTGTCTTGCTTGGAGTGGTAATGGTTTCTTTATAGGAAACCTGCGGTTTTCCAACGCTCGCTTCGACTTTAAATTCCCGAATCATCCGGTCGCGTAGAATGTCGAGGTGCAACTCACCCATTCCAGAGATAATGGTTTGTCCTGTCTCTTCGTTGGTGCTGACACGGAAAGTGGGGTCTTCTTCAGCAAGAGCACCGAGTGCATGGGCCAATTTTTCCCGGTCTGCTTTCGATTTTGGCTCGATGGCCATGTCGATCACTGGCTCAGGGAATTCCATTTTTTCTAAGAGAAGTTCCAACTCTTCATCACAAAGGGTATCTCCAGTGGTCGTAAATTTCAGGCCAATGCATGCTGCGATGTCGCCTGTATAGAATTCATCTTTATCGGTCCGTTCATTAGCGTGCATTTGCAAAAGGCGAGAAACTCTCTCTTTTTTGCCTTTTGTCGTGTTGATCAGTGTGGTTCCTTTCTTCAATGTCCCTGAGTAGATCCGCACAAAGGTCAAACGTCCCACATAGGGGTCGGTCATGATTTTGAAAGCGAGCGCTGCAAGTGAGGCATCATCTTTGGGAGGAATCGCAAGGGGTTCCCCTGTGTCTATATTAACACCTTTCACATCGCCTCGATCTAGAGGGGAGGGCATCCAATTGACAACAGCATCCAGCAGTTGCTGAACACCTTTATTTTTGAAGGCTGTTCCACATAGGACTGGGTTGATTTTATTTTCAACCACCCCTTTGCGAATCACTGCATGAATTTCTTCTGGAGTGAGGCTTTCAGGATTTTCAAGAACTTTTGTCATGAATTTCTCGTTACCCTCGTCAATAGTAGCGAGCTCTTCTAGAAGTTCCATACGCATCTGCTGGCATTTATCTTTGAGCTCATCGGGAATTTCAAGTTCGTCCCACTTTGTGCCCAGTGATTCATCATGGAATACGATGGCTTTCATGGTGACCAAGTCGACCATTCCGGCAAACTCACTTTCGGCTCCGATCGGACATTGGACAGGAAGCGCTTTGGCTCCCAATTTTTCACGCATCGATTCCACTGCTGCAAAGAAATCTGCCCCAATTCTATCCATTTTATTGACAAAAGCAATGCGAGGCACATGGTATTTATCTGCTTGGCGCCAGACTGTTTCAGACTGAGGCTCTACCCCTGAAACAGCATCAAATACAGCAACCGCACCATCGAGAACTCGTAAGGAACGTTCCACTTCAATCGTAAAGTCGACGTGACCTGGTGTGTCGATAATATTGATTTTAGATTCTTTCCAATAAACAGTTGTAGCAGCAGATGTGATCGTAATTCCACGCTCTTGCTCTTGCTCCATCCAGTCCATTGTCGCAGCGCCTTCATGCACTTCGCCAATTTTGTGCGTGCGCCCTGCATAATAGAGAATGCGCTCTGTAGTTGTGGTCTTACCAGCATCGATGTGGGCCATGATGCCGATATTTCTGACGTGGTCTAAACGGTCTTGATCTGATCTAGGCATATCTCTAAATTTTCCTTCTTACCATTTGTAATGTGCGAACGCTTTATTTGACTCAGCCATGCGGTGGGTTTCATCTTTTTTCTTGATGGTTGCACCTTGATTGTTAAAACAATCGGTCAATTCGGCTACAAGCCCAGCTTCCATGCTGCGGCCAACTTTATTGCGGGAGTTGAGAATAAGCCAACGCATAGCAAGAGCTGTGCGACGCTCTGAAGGAATCTCAACCGGAACCTGGTATGTTGCTCCCCCGATACGGCGAGACTTCACTTCTAAAGATGGCTTTGCATTTTCTAAAGCTTGCTCGAACGCTTCCAAGGGGTTATCGATATTCACTTTTTTAGCAAAGTTTTCGATCGCAGTGTAAACGATGCTGCGTGCTACGGATTTTTTTCCGTGCATCATGACTTTATTGATAAACTTTTCGAGAGTGGTGCTCCCGTATAAAGGATCGGGATCTATTTTACGCTTTTCAGCACGGCGTCTTCTGGACATAATCAATAGCCTTTAAGTATTTAAATTTTTTTGCTTAAGACACTGTTCTTCACTTGCCTCTGCGAGGCCGTACGAAATCTGCCTAATATTGTAATAGTTCAGACAGATTTCGAACTAAGATGCGTATCAACACATCTTAGCGTTACTTCGGTTTTTTGGCTCCGTACAGTGATCTTCCTTGCTTGCGGTCTTTAACAGCCGCAGTATCTAATGCCCCTCGGACAATATGGTAACGGACTCCAGGAAGGTCTTTCACCCGCCCTCCACGTACAAGAACAATGCTGTGCTCTTGAAGGTTGTGTCCTTCGCCTCCAATATAGGCGATAATTTCCTGTCCATTTGACAGTTTTACCCAAGCCACCTTACGCAAAGCCGAGTTTGGCTTTTTTGGCGTTTTGGTTTTTACTTGCAAACATACACCCCGTCTTTGTGGGCATTTGTGCAAAGCGGGCGATTTATTCCGACGGACCTTTTGGCCGCGCCCCTTGCGAATCAGCTGGTTAATGGTTGGCATTGTGCGGTTAGCCTTTTGTTAAGTTAAATAAACAAAATACGTAGAGAAAATATAGAAAACATCGGGATTGAATGCAATGTTTTATGTGGCCTTGCATAACGTCGGGATTTTTGGCACTATTTACCTATGCTTTTTTCTGTGATCACCATTACGTTTAATGCTGAAAAATTTCTTGAAAATACCTTAGTTTCAGTTGCTTCCCAGGTCGGATCGTCTTGGGAACATCTCTTATGGGACGGTGGCAGCCAAGACAAAACCCTTGAGATTGCGCAAGCGTTCGATACCGTTACGATCCTTAAGGGCAAAGACAAAGGGATTGCTGATGCAATGAATAAAGCCGCCTTGCATGCTAAAGGAGAATATTTAATTTACCTGCATGCGGATGATCTTTTTGCCCATCCTCAGTCATTGCTCATGATTGAACGCACTTTACGTCTTCATCCTTGGGTTAAATGGCTCTATGGTAGGGCGCATATTATTGACCAAAAGGGGGCTATTATTGGAACGACCCCCTATGAGACTTTCTCGCAAAAGCGTTTAAGAAAATATAATTTCATCACCCATCCCGCTGTAGCGGTTTCCCGTGCTTTATTTCACGAAGTGGGTGGATTTCAAGAAAATTTACGCTATTGTATGGATTACGATCTGTGGCTACGCCTTTGCGCTTTGAGTCAACCTTTTGCAATCCCAGCCCTTTTGGCTTGTTTTCGCCAGCATGATCAATCTCTTTCTACGAGTGAGCCTCTTCGTGTTGCCGATGAAGCTTACCGCGTTAGGAACTGCTATTTGACCTCCTATTATGAGCGTTTCCGCTCTTACAAAACCTGGAAAAGAAGACGGCGTCAGATCGACATTTAGCCACGCAAGCGGTCTATTGAACTTTAACAATTCGTAAACTATCATTTGATCATGTTGTGTTGTTCAGTGAGCCATGTTCCAAAAGATACAGTGAATGTTTATCAGGTCAAGGAGCGGGATGCCCGCATCACTGGACTCGCTTTGGGGATGATCGCCCTGCTGCTCTTTGCGACCGCATGTATTTTATACGGTGTGGGAACCCTTCCACCTACTGAGCTGATGGGTTTTGGAATGTTTCCCTATTTGGGAGGAACTTTCTTAAGTTTCTTATCTTTAGGTGTTTTAGTTGGTGCTATTACCTTTAGCGTGATCGCGGCTGTGCGCGCTTGCCAAATCGATCAGCTCTCCCGTGTGGCTGATCCCAAAATGGTGTAAAAACTTCTGCGTAACCCCGTATTGCACGGGTCTGCCTGGTGCTTCTTTTTTACCAACTTCTGCGATCAGGCCTCTTTCAGTTAAAGAAGCAATTGAACCCGAACTATCGACCCCACGGATTTTTTCAACTTCTCTTCTGGTGATTGGCTCCTTATATGCCACGATGGCCAGGACTTCAGTGGCTGCATGAGAAAGTTTTTCACAGCGGCGATTTTGAAAAAGCTGATCAATGTAGGTTCCCATTCCAGGGTCGCTACGAAGAAGATAACCATCAGCAATATAGTCGATTTGGAAAGCTCTTTTTTGGATCCGATATTCCTCTCTGAGCTCCTCAATCAATTGTTTAACCTCCCGTGCACGAATGGGAAAAGTCTTATGAATGATCTCTCGGATTTTCTCTAAAGAAATCGATTCGCCAGAAGCAAACAGAAGGGCTTCAATGATACGTTTAATCTCTTGCTTCATAGTGACTAATATACAAACTTTCCCCTTCTTTAACAACCCGTAGAAATTGTTGTTTCATCAGCTCGAGAAGGGCTAAAAAACTGACAATAAGTTCTTGTTGATCAATATTTTCAGAAAAAAAATCGGCAAAAGGGAATATAGATGAAGTCTTCAAAATCTCTTTAAACCATTCTATTTTATCTGCAACGCGCCACTGGTCTTCTTGAATCGTTGTTGATTTGGTGCTGCCTGCTCGTTGAAGAACTTTCTGAAAAATATTTTTGAGCTCGCCATAGCTGATCTCTTCTAAACCATTCCCTAACTCTTTTTTAAAAGATAAAACAGGACGAGGGTAGTAGGCTTTTTGAGCAACTTCTTTCTCTGTTAATGCTTTAGCAATTTCTTTGAATTGGCAATACTCAAGAAGGCTTTGAATCATTTCAATGCGGGCTTCCCCCTCATCCATCTCTTCAACCGTTTCTGTACTGTGAGGTAAAAGCCTTTGGCTTTTGATGAAAAGCAAGGAAGCTGCCAAGAGCATCATTTCGCTACTTAAATCAACCTCAAGGTTTTTTTCCAAAACCTGGATCAATTGTGTTGTGAGTTGTTTAACCTCAATACCACATGGATCGATCTCTTCTTTTTGAATCAGGTAGAAGAGCAGTTCCAAGGGTCCTTCGAAGTTGTCCAAAGTAAAAGAAGGATAAATATGCACTAAAGTTTTTGCTTAATTCTGCCGATACATTTCTGAACGTTTCCTAAGAATAATCCAACTGCCCTGGAAATTGCAATGAAAGTACGTGCCTTTTTTTATTGTCTCTTTTTTTCCCTTTTTACCACCCTCTTAGCTAAGCCTCCACAACTGGCAAGTGGTGATGTCAGGGGTGTGATGGACCAGTTATTTGATTACCATATCGACAAGAAAGAGATGACCCCTCTTGTTCTTGAAAGATCACTAAAAATATATATCAAACAATTTGACCCGACTTTTGCCTATTTATTACAAGAAGAAGCCCTCCCTTTTTTATATCCCGATGAAAAATCGTTACGGAAAATGATGAGCGACTACGAAAAAGACCGTTTTACGACCTTTTTTATGCTTAATCAAAAGATTCAAGATAGCATCATCCGTGCCCGAGGATGGAGACAAACTTGGGAGCAAAACCCTAAGAAACTCATCGCAGATGCTTTAAAAGTCTCTATCACGAAGGAAAAAGATGAAAAACCAGCCTCTTCTTTGTCTGCACTCAAAGAAAGGCATTATAACCGCTTCATTCAATACATTTCCTTTCAGCTACAGGAGCTTAAATTTGACAATTCAGAAACTAATGCGGGAAAAATTGTAGCACTTTGTGAAAAACAGATTGCTTCTATGGAAAATGAATATTTGGGTGAGAACATCGGGGGAAATGCAATGTCCGTCTCTGATCAAGAGCACTTTGTCGTTCTCCGTACGCTCAAAGCCCTTGCGCATAGTTTGGATGCCCATACGGCCTATTTCAGTCCTGAGGAGGCCTATTCGATGAAAGTCCAACTCGAAAAAGGGATGTCTGGCATTGGAGTTGTTCTCAAAGAGGGGATTGAAGGGATTGTGATTCAGGATATCCTCAAAGGTGGTCCCGCTCAAATCAGCGGTCAAATCAAAAAAGGGGATATCATCGTAGAAGTCGACGGGAAATCGGTAACGCAATATCCCTTTCAACAGGTTTTAGAAATCATGAAAGGTAAAGAAGGGTCCCGTACTACGCTTGGCATCATACGCTATTGCGAGAACATCCCCCAATTGATCCGCGTGGAACTTGTCCGTTCCAAAATTGCGCTGACAGACAAACGAGTAGATATCGAATCGGAACCTTATGGCGACGGGATTTTGGGTAAGATTACTCTCCATTCATTCTATGAAGGGGAAGATGGTTTGTGTAGTGAAAAAGATCTCAAAAATGCGATCGATCAGCTTAAATCACAAGGGCCTCTTTATGGTCTAGTCCTTGATATGCGCGATAATAGCGGAGGTTTTCTTTCGCAGGCAGTCAAAGTATGTGGGTTATTTATTTCGAGCGGGGTCGTGGTCATCTCCAAATATTCAGATGGCTCATTCAAATACTATCGTACCGTTGACGGTAATCGCTATTTTGATGGTCCTCTTGTTGTTTTGATTTCAAGGGGATCTGCTTCCGCGGCCGAGATTGTGGCGCAAGCATTGAAAGATTATGGTGTAGCAGTTGTTGTGGGCGATGAACAAACGTATGGAAAAGGAACCATTCAACACCAAACGGTAACAAGTGATGGAAGCGACTCTTTCTTTAAAGTCACCATTGGTCGTTACTACACAGTTTCAGGTAAATCAACACAAATCGATGGAGTTAAGGCCGATATTTTGGTCCCTTCGGGATTAAATTTTGAACCCATTGGAGAAGCTTTTTTAGAATATCCCCTTCCTCCAGACTGGGTAGCGAGCGCTTACCAAGACTCGCTAGAAGATATTGAACTCTTTGCACGCAAATGGTTTCAAAAATATTACCTCCCCACATTGCAGACGAAAGAGACCCTTTGGGAAGGGCTGATTCCAACATTGCGCTCGAACAGCGTGCGCCGCCAAGAACAAAATAAGAATTATCAAGTCTTTTTAAAAGAAGTAAAAAACAAACTGCAACCGATTGAAACTTCAAACCATGGCTCCAATGATCTTCAAATGGAGGAAGCTGTCAATATCGTCAAAGACATGATTTTCCTCACCCATACAGCTGCGACACCATAGTTATTGTCAAAAAAGCTTCCCATGAGTTATGTTGTCCCCTCTTTGGCCAGGTAGCTCAGTCGGTAGAGCAGAGGACTGAAAATCCTTGTGTCGCTGGTTCGATTCCAGTCTTGGCCAAATTTTTCCTAAAAATTTGCCAAGAGAGAAAGCCAAAGTATTGGCTTTCGTTGGAATCGAAGCCGAACGCCAAGCGTGAGCGGCGTGAGGCCGGCTTGAACGACAAAGCGCTTCAGCGCGCCGACGTGAGAGGATTCCAGTCTTGGCCAAAAATTTCAATTTTTGACCATGAAAGAAGCCAAAGTATTGGCTTTGTTAGGTCTCAAAAAATCCATTAATAGATTTCGATAGCTCAAAGATAACATCTTCAAATTTAATCTGCTGTTTACCCATGACAGAAAGGAAATTATTCCAGCGTAGTTGAGTTTCCTTGCTATCATAAAACTCTGCTGTAAATGCTATGGGGCGCTTGAGAGGGGTCTTGCGATTCGCAAACACTTCTCGAATAGCAATATTAAACTTATCTGGTTGTATTTCATGGCTCTTTAAAATGGTCCACAAATCATAAAAGTCTTTCATGCGAGTGTTAACAAGCGCAAGCTTTACCAATGATTCGAGCTTTTCAGCTATGAAGGTTTCCAGGGTATAACCCAATAAAGTTGGTTCTGTCATGCCTAAAAGTGTAGGATATTGAATTTGTTGAGCTTTAGGAATGATAATGTCATTAAAACCAATATCAATGAGAACAGGCATTTTCGTTGTGAACAACTTTGCAGAAAAACTACTACTGACACCGTTATAATCACCACCCGTCTGTGACTGCGAAGAATGAGTTTTTGCGTGTCGAAAACGATACCATCTTCCATACAGGGGATTTCTGAAACTTCTGTAATGATCCGATGTAAATTATCAATTTGATTGGATGTCTTTGCAAGCAGATCTATATCCATCGTGGCTCTATGATCCAATGAATTCCAAACCTTCAGCATTAAACCGCCCTTAAGGAAAAATTTCTTAGAATGAGAGCTAATGCTTAGGCGGTATAAAAATCTCTCCATAGCGTAATACCGAAGTATTTCATCAAAGGGTCGATTTCTTTGCTCTGACAGTTTTTTTAATTGCTGACGTATTGATTCGCCAAAATTCTTTTTTGGTTTTGTGTTTGTATTATCCACTGACGATTGTCTCCATAATCGGTTTTAAAACCTTTTCAACACGAAATAATTTAGCATATTCAAAAAGTTTATCAAGATTTGTATTTCTATTTTGCCAATACATTTTCAGAGCTTCTATGACGACGTCCATCCCAATTTTATTGCGAAACTTAACACAATCAACGAGGGTTTTCTCAACGTCAAAGATCCTAACACTACATCCATCTATGGAATGTTCCTGAACTCCGGTGCTTAGTAGCTTTTGGCTGTACCAAAAATAGCGCATAGGTGGATGAGTAATCGCAGGCTTGTGTGCTTGGCTTGGTAATGCAACATAAACGAAGTGAGGAATTTGAGTTGTTATTTCATGAAAGGCAAGCGCAGAAATGAGGCAAATAACACCATGAGGAATCTTTTTTGCCACAGGGATAAAATCGGGCAGAGAGGGCTCAGGCATATCAACTAATCGATATAATCCTCTACTGAGGATTTCCAAATCTCCTTTATCGCGAAGGGCATAAAGCTCGCGACGATGGATTCCAGCTTTCATAGCCTCTGACATGGTAAGAATGCCACCAGCTTGTCTAAAAGCTGCAATGGCTAGCTCAAAATTTGATTTTTTCTTCATGGTACAAAATAACGGATTTATTCATTTATAACCGTAATTTTGTACCAAAATGAATGAAATGTCAATGTTTCCATATGCCAAATTCTTTCAGGAGAACTCGGCAAGAAAAAAACTGCTATCCCCTGATATCTCAGCAAAATATCTGAAATGGCTTTTGTTAAGCACAAAAGACGAGGATTTTGTTAACCATAAACACGATATCTATGATGCTTCTCATCATCTCAGTTGGCACACAGAAGTAATCCCCTGCCCTTATTGATATTTGCCTCAAATATTGGGGATCTCTATGCAAGAATCTCAAAAAAAGTGGTTGTAAATACAAAACCCATGTAAAATTGGGTTGCTTGGGAGTTTTTTGCCCTCGCTAAATCATTTGGGAGAATGATATGAACTGTGAACGATTTGACTATGAAATGAGGTCATCTTTGACTCAATATATTAATCCTTCTATCTTTATTCTTTCCATCCATTGTTCTTCTCATCATGAGCACTCAGCTCATTAATTTTTCCATTTAATTTTTAGTTTTGTCTGTTTGAATTGAATTAGATTGCTGATTTTTGTTCATTTCAAGCTTGAAAAACTTAGAATCTCACATGCAACCAAAATCGATAACTTAAATAAATGGTATTAATATGAATATCTCAGTATTTGTTTCTATGCTGTTCTTCCTTCAGTGTGTTTATTGGCTTGTGGGTCGACGAGCCTCGATAAATTTAAAAGGAAAAGAAGACTATTTTTTAGCAGGAAAGCGGGTTCGGCTTTTCCCTTTGATGATGACCTTTCTTGCTACCCAAGTAGGGGGAGGAGTCATCCTTGGAGCTGCAGATGAAGCCTATCAATTTGGTTGGCCAGTTTTACTTTATCCATTGGGAGCAGCTTTAGGCTTGATTTTACTGGGTTCTGGCATAGGCCGTAAATTGGCAGGATTTCAAGTTTCCACCGTAGCCCAAATTTTTGAGGTGGCTTACGGTTCTGTTATGCTGAGAAAGATAGCCTCTGCTCTCTCGGTAATCTCTTTGTTTATGATTCTGGTTGCCCAAATCATAGCTTCGAATAAGTTTTTAGTAAGTTTGGGATTTAATAATGTCCCTTTATTCATCTTATTTTGGTCTATTGTGATTATCTATACAGTTCAGGGAGGTTTAAGAGCCGTTATTTCTACTGATATGGTTCAAGCGGCCTTTTTCTCTGGCATTTTTCTGTTTTGTTTTGGGTTCGTTCTTTTCTTTGAACCAAACATCTCACTCATTCAAATGCCACATCTTGAAAATTTTGCAAATGTCTCTTCAAAATTATGTGGCTGGTTATTAATGCCGCTTCTTTTCATGGTGATAGAGCAGGATATGGGACAACGCTGTTTTGCTGGAGCTTCACCTAGAATAGTCTCAAAAGCTTCTTTTTTAGCAGGGGTTTGTACAATGGTCATCTGTGTCGTTCCTGTATTTTTTGGCTCTTTAGCACATGTTACAGGCCTTGAAATACCTGAAGAAAGTAGTGTGTTAATGGCAATGATTGCAAAGACAACTCATCCTTGGATAACGGCTTTAGTGGGGTGCGCTATTCTCGCAGCAATCATTTCTACTGCCGCTTCGCTGATGAATGCAATCAGTTCTAATCTATCGAGCGATTTCACACTCTCTTTTCTTCAAAAAGTAGATTCTATGAAGGTGATACAGGGCATAACCTGTCTAATTTCCATTGGAGCCATATTTTTTGCATTTTATTTCGATAATATTGTCGATTTATTAATTCAAAGTTATGAACTTTCTGTCAGCTGCCTATTTGTCCCTGTGATGATGGCCTTATTCAAAAGAAAAGGTAACTTTATCTCTGCTTGCATCGCCATCATGTTAGGGGCCATTGGTTTTATTCTATTTCGAATCTACCCCATTGATTTCCCCAAAGAGATCATCAGTCTCTTGCTATCGATGCTGGGATATGGTGTCGGAGAGGTTGCATGCAAATATCTTTTAGAACACGCTCGAGTTTCTTAAAGAACCTGAGTTCGATTTTAAACTAGCAGATTATCAGCGACTTGGAATCATTAACAGATAGGTTGAGAGAAGGTTTTTTAGATTGATGACAATAAGCAATAAGCCCACCCAAGAGATTTACAATA
>Ga0153954_1001464_pt1 | contig 12655 bp, 11 predicted proteins | sample TSFL038MetaG_FD_102277 | JGI IMG/M metagenome (GOLD analysis project Ga0153954, IMG submission 102277) | Attine ant fungus gardens microbial communities from Florida, USA - TSFL038 MetaG | ecosystem: Host-associated > Fungi > Mycelium > Unclassified | place: USA: Florida, Wekiwa Springs State... | reverse complement strand
CGAAAGGTTTTATTTTGTTTTCGCCAGAAAACAATAAAACCCCGGCCCGAAGGGGAATCCCACCTTCGAGATAAATTCTTCACATTCTAGTAAAATCAAGCCGCTATAGTTTGGCCTGCGCGTGGCGATTCGAAGGGTTTTATTTTGTTTTCGCCAGAAAACAATAAAACCCGGCTCGAAATCCAACTTCAAATTTGGTGATCATTTTCTTGACTGTTGAAATGTCATTGGTTTCTGACTTCAATGCTTGACAATCTTTTTTCATATTGTATAATGCAACTGTTAACAGAATGTTTCATAAAAATTAACAAGGATTTTGTATATGAGCCTCAATGTAACATTAAATAGCCTTTCAAGCCAACTTGACCAGCTCGAGAAAGTTAAGCAGCCCGAATCCCGAGATGAGGCGGAAAAAGTTTTTAATGATTTCCAAAATATTTTTACGAGATTGCATGAAGTACTTAGCGGCCTTAGTGGTAACACCCAACCTATAGAATTGATCGCTGTGCAGTTGACCTTAAATAGAGTCAGTGAATTAAATGATCGTTTTATCAGAAAAGGTCTTATGGGTGTTGCCACCGATAAAACAAGAGAGATGATGAGGAACATTAAAGGATAACCCGAGAGCACAAAAACAGCTCTTCCATGTAGTTGGCTTACTGCCTAAAATCTAGAGGTCTGCAACAGTTTGGCGTGCGTGTGCTGATTGGCCTGCCTAGTTTTGGAGCAGATGCTGCACAAGTTTTAACGATAGAGCAATTAAATAATAATTATTATGTTGATGGAAATTTGACTATAGAAGGTTCTTTAGGTTATAAAAACTTGTAAACAAAGTCGCAAACAAAAGTAAATAAATCCTGCAGGGATTAGCCACTGCAGGATAAGCACCCCTCTTCCATCGAACAAGCGATGGGTTCCGCCACTAAAGGCTGCGCATTCGCGACAGTTTTGTTCACCGTGAACTTAATTGCATCCACAGCAGCTTTGGTGCGCAGGTAGTAAATCCCTGTTTTTAAGCCGCGCTTCCAGGCATAAAAATGCATGGAGGTCAGCTTGGCAAAGCTGGGATTCTCTACGAACAAATTGAGCGATTGGGTTTGACAGATATAGGGCGCCCGATCAGCGGCCATGTCAATCAAGACTTTCTGCTTAATCTCCCACACGGTTTTGTAGAGCTCTTTTAAATCCTCGGGAATTTCGGGAATCGTTTGAATCGACCCGTTGGCGGAAAAAATCTTTTCCTTTAATTCATCGTTCCATAGACCTAATTTAACGAGATCCTTAAGTAGATATTTATTCACCACGATAAATTCTCCCGAAAGAACGCGACGCGTATAGAGATTTTGAGTGTAGGGTTCAAAACACTCGTTGTTGCCGAGAATTTGGGAGGTAGAGGCGGTAGGCATTAGGGCGGTTAAAAGGGAGTTACGCACTCCGTATTGAGCGACTTCCCCTTTTAATTCATCCCAGTTCCAGCGTGAAGTAGGTGTCGCCCCCCACATGTCGTATTGGAAAATTCCTTTCGAAACGGGAGATCCTACGTAGGTTTCATAGGGGCCTTCCGCTTTAGCGAGATCTTTAGAAGCTGTCATCGCTCCAAAATAAATGGTCTCGAAAATTTCCTTATTTAATTGTGCTGCTTCAGGAGAATCAAAGGGCATTCGCATGAGGATAAAAGCATCGGCAAGCCCTTGTACGCCAATTCCAATGGGGCGGTGGCGCATGTTAGAGCGCTTGGCTTCAGGAACGGGGTAGCTGTTGCCATCGATGATCCGGTTGAGGTTTTTAGTGATCACTTGAGCGACCTCAAAGAGTTTTTGATGGTCGAAATGCCCATTGGTGACAAAGCGGGGTAAAGCAATCGAGGCTAAGTTGCAGACGGCAATTTCCTCAGGGGAGGAGTATTCCAAAATTTCAGCGCATAAATTGCTGGTTTGGATCGTTCCTAAATTTTGCTGGTTTGATTTGCGGTTGCAAGAATCCTTAAATAAGATGTAGGGGGTTCCTGTTTCAATTTGCGATTCGAGAATTTTAAACCAAAGCTCTTGCGCTTTGACCACGCGACGCGCTTTGCCAGCTGCCTCATAGCCTTCGTAAAGGGCTTTAAACTCTTGTCCCCAACATTCATTCAGTCCAGGACATTCATTTGGGCAAAATAAAGACCAATTTCCATTTTGTTCCACCCGTTCGAGGAATAGGTCGGGAATCCACAGTGCAGTGAAGAGATCGCGGGCACGAAGTTCTTCCTTGCCCGTGTTTTTGCGCAAATCTAAAAAAGCATCGATATCGGGATGCCACGGTTCAAGATAGAAGGCAAAAGAACCTTTGCGTTTGCCACCCCCTTGATCGATATAGCGCGCTGTGTCGTTGAAGACCCGTAGCATCGGCAAAATGCCGTTGGAAGTACCTCCAGTGCCCCGAATATACGATCCAGTTGCGCGCACATTATGGATGCTCACACCGATCCCTCCGGCCGCTTGGGAGATTTTGGCGCAATCTTTCAGCGTATCGAAAATCCCGTCGATGCTATCTCCTTTAATCTGCAGTAAAAAGCAAGAAGACATTTGGGGATTAGGCGTGCCCGCATTAAAGAGCGTGGGTGTAGCGTGGGTGAACCACCGTTCGCTCATGTAGTTATAGGTTTCGATCGCCGCGGAGATATCTTGTTTGTGGATTCCTATTGACACTCGCATCAACATGTGTTGGGGGCGTTCGACAACTTTTCCTTCCATTTTCATGAGGTAGGAACGCTCCAGAGTCTTAAATCCAAAATAATCGTAGCCAAAGTCGCGGTCATAAATCAGCGCGGCATCGAGTTTCTCAGCGTGTTCTTGGACAATTGCATGCACTTCCTCAGAGATCAGCGGTGCATTTTTTTTGGTTTTAGGATCCCGGTAGTGATAAAGCAGTGAAATTGTTTCCGAAAAGGATTTGCGTGTGTTTTTTTGCAAGTTGGAGATCGCGATGCGCGAAGCCAGCAGCGCATAATCGGGGTGGCGAGTTGTCAAGGTTGCCGCAACTTCCGCGGCAAGCGTGTCTAATTCGCTTGTCGAAATCCCCTCATAGATTCCTTCGATCACTTTTAGGGCCACCATGACCGGATCGACATAGCGGATATCGAGCCTATAGCCCAATTTTTGGATCCGCGCCGTGATTTTATCAAATTGGATCGGTTGTTTGCGACCATCGCGTTTAATGACAAACATGGCTTAAAACTCCTCGTCGACAGTGAAAATGCTGGATTCGCGGGAGTTCATGATCCCTGCTTTTTGATATTCGGAGACCCGTCTTTCAAAAAAGTTAGTCTTCCCTGGGATGGATATCATATCCATAAAATCGAAAGGATTATTGACATTGTAAATTTTGGGACTTCCCAGTGCAGCCAAAAGGCGATCGGCGACAAATTCGATGTATTGACACATCAGGTCGGCATTCATCCCAATTAAGCGTACGGGCAGCGCATCACGCACAAATTCCCGTTCAATCTCTACGGCGCTTTTAATGATATCTTGGAGGATAGCTATGGGCAACTTATCTTGGAGTTGGGCATAGAGTAAGCAGGCAAAATCGCAATGGAGCCCCTCATCGCGTGAAATCAGTTCGTTGGCAAAGCTTAAGCCCGGCATGAGTCCCCGTTTCTTTAACCAAAAGATGGAGCAAAAGCTACCGGAGAAAAAGATCCCCTCCACTGCTGCAAAAGCGACCAGGCGTTCATTAAAGTGGCCTTTGGAGATCCAGCGCAAGGCCCATTCGGCTTTCTTGGATACGCACGGAACTGTATCGATGGCATGAAACAGATAATCTTTCTCTTTGCCATCCTTGATATAGGTGTCGATCAGCAGCGAATAAGCTTCCGAATGGATATTTTCGATCATGATTTGGAAGCCGTAAAAGCAGCGGGCCTCTGGATATTGCACTTCTTGCATAAAGTTGACTGCCAAGTTTTCGTTGACAATCCCATCGCTGGCAGCAAAAAAGGCCAACACGTGTTTGATAAAATAGCGCTCATCGTCCGACAACTTATGCTCCCAATGGAGGAGGTCAGGAGATAGGTCGATCTCTTCTGCAGTCCAGAAACTTGCTTCCGCTTTCTTATACATCTCCCAGATGGCGCGATGTTTAATCGGGAACAAGACAAAACGATCTTTATTTTCTTCCAAAATAGGTTCAGATAAAGCCATGCTCAAGCCTTTTTTTACTATGCAAAAATATAAGGAAATAGACCTAAACGCTTTGAGGAGCCATTTCCCATCCTATCTTTAACGAGATAGTGCGTGATGGTAAAGTGAAAGCAGGTCTTCTGACTCCGAGATCATCCTCAAGCTTGGCCTTCCCGTTCCAAACTGGACAGTGGCATTTTTGAAATTAAGCTTTCGTCACTCGTTACAGCGGCGTAACCGCACGGGATTCACACCCGTTTCCCTATTCTCCCCCCTCCGTAGAAGGGGGCACTTTCCTTTAGTTAATACAATTGTTATCGCACCCATCCCATTAAGTCAAGCGGCGATTCGGTCTACAACGTAAACCAAGGGATGGCAGGCACATTTTTTTTTGAATTGAGAACTTGGGAGCCGCAATAAAGAATTTCTCCCTTTTCAGCACTATTGCCGTTCAATTCCAGCCAACGTTCAATTGATTTAGCAAAATCAGAATGGTAGGATTGAGAGAGTTTGATTTCTACTGGGAAGGGGGCACGGCCATCGTAGATTAAGAGATCGATTTCACTTCCCGTTTGATCCCTCCAAAAAAAGAGGGGGGAGTATCTCCATGATTGAAAAACCGTTTGTAACATTCGGTAACTAGAAACGTTTCAAAAATAGAACCCAATAGCGGATGACTTTGGAGATATTCTGGAGAGCGAATCGATAAAAGGTAGCAAAGCAAACCAGTATCTGCAAAATAGATTTTAGGTGTTTTGACAATCCTTTTTGAGTAATCTGCAACTGGCTCATACTGACAAATTTAAAATGCCAGTTCAAATTTGTCAAGTTTTAAGGTTTTATTGCTTCTTATTCTGAAGGGAAGTATGGTGACAATTTTTTGGAGAGGGTCATGAACTTAGAAGAGATAAAAAAGCAGCTAGGCGGCGAGGCCGATACATTACTTCAGCACGTGTGTAAAGGGGTTCCAAGAGATTTGTTACATCTACCCGGAAAAGGGTGGGTGGATCAAGTTTTTGGGGTAAGTGATCGGAACCCGCGGGTATTGCGCAATCTGCAATGGATCTCCGATACAGGACGGTTGGCAGGCACTGGTTATGTTTCCATTTTGCCGGTCGACCAGGGGATTGAACACTCGGCAGGAGCCTCCTTTGCGCCCAATCCGATCTATTTTGATCCGGAAAATATCGTGAAACTGGCGATTGAAGGGGGATGCAACGCAGTGGCCTCAACGCTAGGCGTTTTGGGAGCTGTGGCTCGTAAGTATGCCCATAAGATCCCTTTCATCATGAAGATCAATCACAATGAGTTGCTCACTTACCCAAACCACTACGATCAAATTCTCTTTGCCAATGTGCAGCAAGCTTTTGACATGGGGGCAGCGGCGGTAGGGGCCACGATCTATTTTGGCTCCCCAGAAAGCGATCGTCAAATTCAAGAAATCAGCCAAGCATTTAGCCATGCGCATGAATTGGGGATGGCCACCATTTTGTGGTGTTACTTGCGCAACAACAATTTTAAAGTCGATGGGGTGGATTACCATGAAAGTGCAGACTTGACCGGGCAAGCCAACCATCTTGGGGTAACGATCGAAGCGGACATCATCAAACAAAAGCTGCCCGTCAATAATGGGGGCTACCTGGCCCTCAATAAAAAAGAAAAGGGTTATGGCAAATACAGCGATAAGATGTATTCCCAGCTCACCACCGATAATCCGATCGATCTGTGCCGCTACCAGGTGCTCAACTGCTATTCGGGGCGGATTGGCCTGATTAACTCAGGAGGCGCATCGGGGGAAAATGACTTTGCTGAAGCGGTCAAAACAGCGGTGATCAACAAGCGTGCCGGTGGAATGGGTCTGATCAGCGGCCGTAAAACTTTCCAAAAGCCAATGAAGGATGGGATTGCTCTCTTCCACGCGATCCAGGATGTTTACTTGAATAAAGAGATTACGGTCGCTTAAAGATGATTTCTCATTTGGAAATAGCATTACAGTTGTTAGCTGCTGGAATTCTCGGTGGATTGGTTGGATTGGAACGTGAGCGCAAAAATTGGTATGCCGGTCTTAGGACGCATATGCTTGTCTGTATGGGAGCGACACTCGTTATGATCGTCTCTCAGTATGGATTTGAGAATATTGTACGTGCCGGTTTAATTGTTCTCGACCCCTCTAGGGTAGCAGCTCAGGTCGTAAGCGGGATTGGATTCCTTGGCGCCGGGACAATCCTTTTTTGGAGAAACAAAATCAAAGGGCTCACGACCGCTGCTAGTCTTTGGGCAGTTGCTGCAGTCGGCTTGGCTATAGGGGGGAGTCTATATAGTGCGGCGATTATTACGACCATCTTGATTGTCATGACTCTTGCGTTACTGAAGCCGATTGAAAGAAAATTTTTTGGATCAACGAATGTAAAGGAAATTAAATTATATACAGAGAAGGATTTTTCATTAACTGAGTTGGATGAAATTTTCAAACAAGTTGATCTCATATCTTTTGACTTAAAAAAAGATAAACAAGAAGGGAACAACCTTATCCAACTTACTGTAGAATACAAATCCCGTTATAATTTTTTTGATTTAGCTAACGAATTAAAGAATTTACCTAACGTTGAACGCATTGAAGTCATAGACTAAAGTCAAATCGTGAGATAACTGATATAATCTGATGTTTTAGTGATGGATCCTGCTCATTAATGTGGTGTAATCGAGTCCCGTCAAGGTTGTTAAGTAACTGGCCTGTCTTTTTAGGTCTTCGTGTTCAGTTTTTTGTTTGCCGATCAGGATGAGATTGGGCGATTCTTCCACCTGAAGAAGCAAGACTTCTTCGAAAAGGGAATCTAGCTGATGAATGGCCTTTTGAGTTGCTCCTCGGGCTGCTGAGCGCCAGAGATTCCAAACCAAAACGCCATCCTCAAGGAGATGGGCTTTGCAACGGCGAAAAAAGTCAGATTGAGTGGGAGCATCAGCCATCCGATCAGATAGGTAGAGATCGACAAAAATCACATCTTGGAGGGGCCCTTGCCGTTCTAGATAATCTTCGGCTGAAACACAGGTAGTGATGAAACGTTCATCATTCGGCAATGCAAAATAGGTTTTGGCGGTTTCGATCACGAGGGGGCTAATTTCGACAGAAGTGCAAAGTGCTTGGGGAAAATAGCGCCACACAAATTTGGGCTTGGTGCCCCCGCCTAGACCTAAGAAAAGTGCTTTTTGAGGGTTGGATTTAAATAGGAGAGCTAAGAGCATCACCTGGTTGTATTCCATATTGACTGCATAGGGGTCGCTAAGGGCCATGGAACTTTGCACAATAGAAGTTCCAAAATGGAGATTGCGCTCTAGAGCGGTGTCGATAACTTCCACGGAAGTGAACCGGTCTTTCCCGCTAAATATTATTTGATCTTGCACTTAACTTTTCCATTGGTCAAAATTCATCTCATGATACGCAATTTTCTCATTTGTTTACTTTTCCTTTCAAGTTCTCTACTAAGTGAAGAAGCACCGCAGAGATTATTAAAAAATTTCTATCGAGAAAACCATACCGAACAAACCTTGGATTTTGTTCAAAAGCAAAAAGATAAATTTTTGCCCCCCCGTCGTTTTAAGATGGGGATTTGGGACGCCGTTAAATTAGTCGATACGCTTGTAGATGTAAGCACACCGGAGCGACCCCATCCCAGCAGCTTTTATTTTTGCCGCACAGCGGAAGCGTTGCGCAAAGACAATCACCCTCGCTGGTTGATTTTGACCGGTTTCATCTACGATTTAGGCAAGATACTCATGTTCTACGGAGAGCCTTCTTGGGCGGTGTATGGGGAAACTTTCCCTCTCGGTTGCCCGTTTTCAGAATTGATCGCTTATCACAAGGATTTTTGCTCTAATCCCGATAAACATATCCCACGCACCCAACGAGGGACCGGAATCTATGCGCCTAATTGTGGCTTAGCGGCTGTCCATATGTCATGGGGGCAAAATGAATATTTATACCATGTAGTAAAAAAATATTTGCCAGAAGAAGCGGCCTTTATTATCCGCTACCGTTCTTTTAAAGCGCTTCAAAAGGGGGGATACCATTACCTCCTCAGTCCAAAAGACTTGGAGCTACTCCCTTGGCTCATCCTGTTTAATGAATATGAAAAGAAAGCCCCCGCAGAGGAACTCGATTGGGCGGCAGCAAAACCTTACTACGAAGAGTTGGTCGCCGAATTTTTCCCCCCATTCTTCGATTGGTGATCCCGAATTGCTCGCCAACGCAAACAGGTTTGTTGAGCAGCATAGGCCTCGATCTCAGCGCTATCCAAGCCAGCAAAACGATCGATTTCTCGATCGGTTAAACGGTATAAAATCTGTTCAGGGAGCTTTTTTAAACACTTTTTGAACCGGTTTTGCCGATCGATTAAATCGTAAGTCAACCACCCCAGCCAAAGCAAAGGAAACACTTTAATCCATTGAACCGCAGGGTAAATTTCTGGTTGAAAGAGGAGTGTCAATAAATCAGCCATCACAATTAAAAGCAGCAGCAAGGCAAAGATACCGCTTTGGGCAGGGGTCGTAAATAGAGGGCCCCAATATTTGCGAAAGGGGGATAGCGCTGTGCGGTAAGCCAATAATTCTTCATAGCGGGGTTCTTCGAAGGCCATCCGTCCCACGTGGCTAAGCTCATGGGCGATTAGCTCATCGCGGTGGTAGATTTTCAGATAGGTAGGGGAATCGCGAAAAGCTTGGCGCAGTTGAAAAAATGCGGATACAGGGGAATCTTCGCTTTGTTGAAAAATCCAAGCGCACCCCCCTTGCCAAAAAGGGAGGCGGTAATTGCTAAAGAAGAAGGGGATCCAATTAGGGCGGATAGCATAAAGATGTTCCACTTGATCGAGAGCCTGGGGGGAGAGGGGTTCGAGATTTTCCTGGGGGAACTCCGGGCCAACGCGTGTTTGAAATGTTTCTTTTAACGTCAGGCAATAAAGGGCACGGGCGCTGTATTGTTCTTCAGTTTCGCCGGGACCTGGAATAATGCCGAGGTGGTTGTATTCTTTAAATGGGTTCATCAAAGGGCCTAAATAGGTAATTACAGAAGAGAATAATTTTATCACTAAGGATACTAAGAGCCAATTGCAGAATTGTAAAGAAATATTTATCAATAATCGCAGAGATGGGGTTAATGAAAATATGAATTCCCTCTGTGAGCCCTGTGGGCTCTGTGATAGTTTTTCAAACTTAAATGGATCGATATGATTAACTACCACGGAGCCCACAGAGCTCACAGAGAAGGTCCACAAATCGACTTCTGCAATAAATCTTTGGCTAAGCGAAGCTCTTAGTGTTCTTAGTGGTAAAAAAATTACTTCTTTTAGTCTTTCTATTTTAGCTTTATCTCTTTTTTCTTGAAAGGTGATTGGAGAGTGTGGCACCCTAGACCCTGATTGCTACCTTATAATGGAGCAGATTCGAGTTCTTTTCCTCTAGGAACTCGCAAAAATATGGGGGCTATATTGAATCAATATAGCCCCCATGTTTTCAGAGCTTTGTGCGAGCTCCTAGAGAGAAAATAATCTCGAATATGCCCTAATTAGAAGGTAGCAATCAGGGTCAAGTCAAAGCTTATTAGGAGGAAGGGATGTTGTTAGAGGATTATGAGGATTTTACCGACAATCAACGGAGAATCCTGGAAAAATATGTCACTAATACGCGTAGTCAAGTTTTTGTCTTACGCAATCTTCCCGAGGTGATCAAAGGCGCGCTTTTTTCCCGTTATTCCCGTTCCAGTTTAGGACTGCGTAGCCTCCTTTTAAAAGAATTTATTGCCGACAACGAAGAGGCTGATTTCAATGCCATCGTGGGAGACTCTGCCGACCAAAAAGGGGATCAAGCCGCGGCTATTAAAAAAGCGCAAAGCTTTTACGATCGAATTTTAGATGGGTATGGAGACGATTCGATCGGAGAATTGGGTGGGGCCCACATTGCCGTGGAAAACATCTCCCTCTTGGGAGCGCAAGCTTTAGAAGACTGCCGGATCGGGGGTTCTCCCCTCGAAAAATCGACCCGTTACATCTACTTCGATCAGAAAGTCAAAGGAGAATATCTCTTCTACCGGGAACCGATCCTAATGACTTCGGCGTATCGCGATATCTACATTGATACCTGCAACATGTTGTTTGAAACTTACAGCAAATTAATCCCCCCTCTAACAACCTTGCTCGATGAAAAGCAACCCAAAGACCCCAACATCTCCAAGACGGCCTACACAGCAGCCTTGAGAGCTAAAGTGCTCGATTGCTTACGCGGCCTGCTCCCTGCCGGCACCCTAACCAACATGGGACTTTACGCCAATGGGCGTTTCTTTGAGCAGTTGTTGCATAAAATGCACCGCAATAACCTGGCCGAGATGCAAGAGATTGGCAAACGGATGTGTGAAGAGTTGTCCAAAGTGATCCCTTCCTTCATCCGCAGAGCCGATATTTCCCACCACACTCACCAAAGCTACGCCAATTACTACGATACTTTGACCGAAGATCTGCATGCGATCGCCGAGCAACATACCCCGCCTGCCTATGCGAGCAAGAATCCTGGGGTCTATTTGATCGATTGCGACCCCCAAGCGCCGATTAAAATTGCTGCTGCAATCCTTTTCTCCCAAGGGAAGCACAGCTTAGAAGATCTTGTCACTTACTGCAAACATCTGCCAGAAGAAGAGATCAACCGAATCCTGGATGCTGCCTCGACCGCCCGGGAAACGCGCCGTCACAAATCGCCCCGCGCGTTGGAGCATGCCAACTATACTTTTGAAATCATCGCCGACTTTGGGGTCTACCGCGATCTGCACCGCCATCGCTTAGTTACCCAAGAGCGGCAGCTGCTCAATTGCGACTATGGTTTCTATGTGCCTCCCGAAATCCTCCACACCAATTTGGAAAAGGATTATGTGGATGCGATGAATCGCGCCAAAGAGGTATACGATACCATTGCCGCTGAGTTGCCTGAAGAAGCGCAGTATGTGGTGCCGATCGCCTACAATGTGCGCTGGTACTTTCAGGCCAATCTGCGTGCCCTGCAATGGCTGTGCGAGCTTCGTTCACAACCTGCGGGCCACCCCAATTACCGCTTAGTGGCGCAATCGATGGCTAAGCAAGTGATCCATACCCATCCGCAACTCGAGCGGTTCTTCAAATTTGTCGATTTTGGGGGCTACGAAATGGGACGGATCTACCAAGAACAGCGCAAAGTCGATAAAGCTTTATTAGGATAATAGAGGATTTGTGAACCGAGAAATTGGAGCGATTTTACTTGTCGCTGGATGTTGCATTGGCGCAGGGATGTTGGGATTGCCTGTCCTATCAGGGATGGCTGGATTTATCCCATCCTTCTTCTTGTTCCTCTTAAGTTGGCTCTTCATGTATTGCACCGGCCTTTTGTTCTTGGAAGTGAACCTTTGGTTCAAAGAAGATGTCAGCATCATCACCATGGCAGGCAAGACACTCGGTTTTTGGGGCAAACTGATCGGTTGGGCCGGTTTTTTGTTCCTGTTTTACGCGCTCATGGTTGCCTATATCGAAGGCACCGGAGAACTTATTTCCGATTTGACCAAAGAACTCTCGGGGATCCATCTGGCCCCTTGGATCGGCAGCGTCGCCGTCAGTCTCATCTTTGGGGCGATGGTTCTACTCGGTACTTGGGCGGTGGATTGGTTCAACAGGATCTTTATGCTGGGATTGATTGTGAGCTATGCTTTGCTGGTTTCCACAGGCTTTAAACATGTGGATACTAGCCTTCTGAAGCACTCTGATTGGTCATTGGCCTACCTGGTGATTCCTGCCATGATCATTTCGTTTGGTTACCATAACTTGATCCCCACCCTCAAAACCTATTTAGAAGGGGATGTAGGGCGCTTGAAAAAAGTGATCTTCTGGGGAAGCGCGATCCCCCTTGTGATTTACGTGCTCTGGGAAGCGTTGATTTTAGGATTAGTTCCAGAAGAGACATTCCGCCATGCCCTTTATCAGGGAGATATGGCGACCCGCGCTTTAACCGATGCAATCGGACAGGGTTGGGTTGCGCAGACGGCACAAAGTTTTGCTTTCTTCGCTATTATCACCTCCTTTTTAGGGGTAGCCTTAAGTTTTGTCGATTTTTTGGCCGATGGGTTCGGGATCAAAAAAGATTTGAAGGGGAAATTATTTCTGTGCGCCCTCGTGGTCGCCATTCCTCTTCTGTTTGCCTTGATCTACCCTAAACTCTTTCTCTTGGCTTTAAGCTATGCCGGCAGCTTTGGCGCAGTGAGCTTATTCGGCATTCTCCCAGCAGCAATGGTGTGGGCGGGACGTTACCGGCAAAAGATGGTTGGGGAACAGATTGTTCCTGGCGGCAAACCGGTACTCATTGCCGTGATCGCCATCTCCTTGCTCATCATGGCCTTACAACTTATACAAGATATTTAACAGGATATGGAAAAAAAGAAGCTATTAACCGGCGACCGTCCCACTGGGAAACTCCACTTGGGGCACTAT
>Ga0153954_1001463_pt1 | contig 12655 bp, 14 predicted proteins | sample TSFL038MetaG_FD_102277 | JGI IMG/M metagenome (GOLD analysis project Ga0153954, IMG submission 102277) | Attine ant fungus gardens microbial communities from Florida, USA - TSFL038 MetaG | ecosystem: Host-associated > Fungi > Mycelium > Unclassified | place: USA: Florida, Wekiwa Springs State... | reverse complement strand
TCGAGCGGCACGTAGGGGGTCAGGGTGTCGATGTTGTCGACCGCCAATGCCCGGTCGCGCATGATCTTCGAGGCGCGGAACTCATCGCGCCGGTTCACGATCGTCAGCTCGTCGGCGAACTTGGAGATGAAGATCGAGTCCTCCATCGCCGAGTCGCCGCCGCCGATCACCAGCACCCGGTGGCCCTTGAAGAAGGCGCCGTCGCAGACGCCGCAGGTGGAGACGCCGCGGCCGCCGAGCTCCATCTCGCCGGGGATGCCGAGCCGTTTGGGCTCCGCCCCCATCGCCAGGATCACGGTCTTGGCGCGGTACTCCTCGTCGCCGAGGAAGACCTTCTGGACGCCGCCGCCCGAGAGCTCGACCCGGTCGACGTCATCGGTGACGAAGCGGGTCCCGAAGCGCTCCGCCTGGGCGCGGAACCGGCTCATCATCTCCGGGCCCATGATCCCCTCGGGGTAGCCCGGATAGTTCTCGACGTCGGTCGTGTTCTGCAACTGGCCGCCCCACCGGAAGCCCTCGAAGACGAGCGGCTCGAGGTTGGCGCGGGCGGTGTAGAGCGCCGCGGTGTATCCGGCGGGGCCGCCGCCGACGATGATCACGTTCTCGACTTTGTTCCCGTCGCTGCTCGCGCTGCTCTCACTCATCTCACGCACCCGATCTCGGTCGCCCTGCGGTCCATTACTTTACTTTCTGAAGTGTACTGCCGGCGGAGGCGGGACGCAATTCGCCGACGCGGTCGATCGGCAGCCCGTCCTCTTCCCACCGCCGGACAGTGTTGCGCAGCTGGAAGAAGGCGACGATGCCGGGCGGGATCGGCATCCAGAAGGAGACCAGGCGGAAGATCAGGATCGCCGGGAAGACCGTTTCCTCGGGCAGGCCGAAGAGGACGAAGGCGCCGATCATCCCGGCGTCGACCGCCCCCACCCCGGCCGGGGCAAGCGGGAAGAGGTTGGCGACCATGCCGAGGAAGAAGCCCTGGACGACGACGGCCAGCGGCACGTGGATGCCGAGCGAGTGGAAAGAGGCCCAGAGCACGCCGATGCTGAACGCCCAGAAGCCCGCCGCGCCGAGCACCGCGAGCCCGCCCTGGCGCGGATGGGTGAACAGCGAGAGCGCGAAGCGGAACCCCTCCCCCAGCGTCTCCGGCACCCGCGAGGCCCATTCGACGAAGCTCCGCGTGTGGTCGCCGCGGACGTGCGGCATCAACTTGCCTTCGACGTCGGCGGGGATCAGCGTGATCAGCACGCCGAGCACGATCATCACGCCCGCGACCGCCGCCGGGATGATCGTCAGCTCGACCGAGTGCTCGCCGTTCAGCACGCCGGTCCGCAGCAGCAGGCCGAAGACGATCAGCGCCAGCGGGTAGAAGGCGTAGTGGAGGCTGACGAAGGCGATCATGCGACGGGCCACCTCGCGGCGCGCCATCCCGGCTTTCCGCAACGCCCAGTAGGTGAGCGCGATGCCGCCCGCGCCGCCCGCCGAGAAGAGCAGCGTCGCCGCCACCCCGGCCATGTTGATCTCGTAGGTCTCGCCCCAGGTCAGCGGCAGCGCGTCGCCGCCCACCACCGCCTTGAACAAGGCGATGTAGGTCGCGTATGACGCGATGCTGAAGACGACCGCCACGCCGATCCAGATCGGGTCGGCGTCGCCGAGCTTGCCGACCGCGTCGCCCAGCCCGACCAGCTTCGGGAAGAGGAAGTAGATGCCGACCAGGAGGACGATCACCACGGCGCCGGTCTGCAGCAGGCGCTTGGTGGTGAAGACCGGCAGTTCGGTCAGCGCGCCGCCCCCGCGATCGTCGCGGTCGTCCGCTTTGTCTTCTGACCTCGGGTCGTCAGGCACGTTCACCGGAGACGCTATCGACGCCGGCCGGTCGCCTGCCGGCCAGCCGGGTCGCTAGCCCTCGGCGAGCCGCTCGAGGTGCTGGATCACGGCGCTGATCCGGCCGACCGCAGGGGCGAAGACCGGGTCGGCGCGGCGCACCGCGGCGACCAGGCCGCCGCCCGCCAACAGGTCGGTGACGTAGTGCTCGCCGAGGTAGACGAGGCCGAAGCCGAGGGTCACCGCGTAGGCCCAGGCGACCGCGCCCTCGCCGCGGCTCGCTTCCGAGAGCGAGACCGCGCCCTGCACCGAGGTGGCGAAGTGGAGCGAGGGCATCGCCGCCCAGGGGTTGCCGCCGAGGGCCTTGTAGAGCGGGCCCCAGAAGCGCCCCCAGAGGGGCTCGCCGACCTCGAACATGATCCGCCGCATCGGCTCCTTGGTGAAGCCCTGCTCGGAGGCCCACCAGGGCGGCGCGGTCGGCACCGCCCAGTAGCCGAGGGCGCCGGCGTCGAAGACGGCGGCCATCTGGCGGGCGGCGCGGGGGAAGTGCTCGGGATGGCGGACGAGGATCCACGAGAGCACCGTGTAGGGCTCGAAGAACCACAGCCAGTGGGTGATCGTCAGCGCCCGGTCGAGCGCCGCGGCGCGGCGGCGGCCGGCGAGGAAGGTCTGCAGGCGCGCGCCGGGGAGGCGGCCGAGCCCGATCGCCGAGTCGACCGCGATCGGGTACCGGGTGTAGAGCCGGCGGCGGAGGGCCTCCGGGTCGTCGTAGGGCATCTCGTGGACGACCGTGAACGCCCACATCTGCATCGCGAAGAGGGCGACGTCGCGCTTGCGCGACCGCGGCGCGAGGACGGCCACCGCGAGGGGGCCCGAGGCGCTCACCGCGAGGGTCACCGGGCCGGGGACACGGAGGCGCTTGCGCACCAGCGGCAGGGCGATCGCGGCACCGACGACGGCGGCCGCGCCCGCCCTGACGGCCATCCGTACCGCTGTGGGTGGCCGCGAGCGCCTCCTCATCGCGTCGGCGAGTATAGGTCGAGCCCGCGCGGACCCACCGACCGCACCGCATCCACGCCGCTCGCCGTGATTAGAATGGCCGCGCCTTGACGCCGCACTCGCCTGGCACCGGCCAGATAAACACCCTGATTTGGATCGGCTTCTTCGCCGCTCTCATCGTCTTCGTCGCGATCAACCTCGGCCTGTTCGGGGCGATCCGTCGCAACCTCGGTGGGCGGGGCCGGACCGCGACCCAGCCGCGCGCTCGCCAGGGCCTCCAGTTCCGCGTCGTCGGCCTGCTCTCAGGGTTCGCCGCCCTTCTCTTCGTGCTCGGCATCATCTTCACCTCCAACGCGACGAGCACGCCGAAGACCACCGCCGACGGGCTCACCTCCTTCCACGGTGAAAAGCTCGAAGGCCCGCTGGTCATCAAGACGACCGGGCAGCAGTGGATTTGGCGCTACAACTACCCGAACGGCGCTTTCAGCTATTACAAGCTGGTGATCCCGGTCCACACCGAGATCGAGCTCAAACTGCAATCGACCGACGTGATCCACACCTGGAACGTCCCGGACCTGACGCCGAAGGTCGAAGCCGTCCCCGGCAAGACCACCGCGGTCTACTTCCGGGCCGACTCGGAAGGCGAATTCTGGGGCCAGTCCTCCACCCTCTCCGGCCAGGCCTACGCGCCGATGCGGATCGCGGTCGAAGTGGTTTCGCCGGAACGCTTCGAAGAATTCACCACCGAACAGCAGAAGAACATCCGCAAAGGCAACGAAGCCGCGGGTCAGATCGACTCGCAGCGTGCCGAAGAAATGGAAGAAGGCAGCGGCGATGAACCGTCTGCCGAAGAAATCGAAGCTGCGGAAGAAGCAAAACCGTCCGGGAGCGAAGAAGAAGAATGAGTCAGCAGTCCCGTCCTGAGATCGCCGTCGACGGCTTCCCCCGCCGCAGCCGGCTTGGTAGCTGGGCCGACATGGTCGCCAGCGCCGACCACAAGGACGTCGCCAAAATCCTTTTGGTCGGCTCCGGCGGCTTCCTCTTCCTCGCCGCGATCGAGCTGTTGCTGATGCGGCTGCAGCTGGCGATCCCGGAGAACACCTTCATGGAGCCGTACACCTTCAACCGGGTGCTCTCGCTCTACGGCGCCACCTCGATCTTCTTCTTCGCCCTGCCGCTGGTGATGGGGCTCTTCCTCTACGTCGCGCCGTTGCAGGTGGGCGCGCGGGGCACGGCGCTGCCGCGCCTCAGCCAGATCGGCGGCGCGCTCTGGGTCGCCGGTGCGGTCGTCCTCTACTCGGGCTTTCTCTGGACCCCGTCGGAGGCCGGCGTCAACCCGCTGCCGCCCCTCTCCGAGCTCGCCTTCCTCAGCAACAACGGGGTCGACGCGTGGCTCACCGCCTGCGGTTTCGCCACCCTCGGCTTCATCCTTGTCGCGATCGACCTGGTCACCACCCTGCAGGTCGACCGGGCGCCGGGAATGGCCTGGCGCCGCGCCCCGATCTTCGCCTGGGCCGCTGCCGTCGGCTCCTGGCTGATGCTCTTCATCGGGCCGATCCTCCTCGCCGCCTTCACGATGCTGATGATCGACCGCAACTACGACGGCACCTTCTTCGTCGACGGCGCGGGTGGCGCGCCGCTCCTCTGGCAGCACTTCACCTGGCTCTTCTACTCCGGCGCCTACATGCTGGTGCTGATCTTCGCCTTCGCCGCGGTGGCCGAAATCTTCGCGGTCTTCTCCGGCAACGAGCTCTTCAACCGCCAGGCGGTGATGACCTCGATCGTGGCCGTCGCGGTGATCGGCACGCTCGCCTACATGCAGAACATGTACACCGCCCCGCTCGGGATCGGCTGGAAGTACTTCGCGATGCTGTTCTCGCTGGCCCTGATCGTCCCGGTCGGCCTCATCTTCTTCAACCTGATCGCGACCCTGAACGGCGGTGCACTGCGGATGCGGGCGCCCGTGCTGTTCTCGATCGGCGCCCTGGTGATGATCTCATTGGGCCTTGCCGCCGAGATGCAGCAGTCGCTGGTCGGCGCCGCCTTCTACCTCAAAAACACCACCGACTCGACCGCGGCGACCAGCTTCGCGCTGATCGGCGGCGCGGTCTTCGGCGGCTTCGCGGCGCTCCACTACTGGTTCCCGAAGATCACCGGGCGCGCGATGGGCGAGCAGCTCGGGCGGATCTCCTTCTGGATCACCACGCTGGGCACGCTGATCGCCTTCGTGCCGATGGCCCTGGCGGGCTGGGAACAGGGCCAGGTGGTCGACGCCTACAAGTTCTTCAACCACACCGGCGTGAACTTCTACAACCTGCTCGCCTCGATCGGGGTGCTGATCCTCTTCGTCGGCGTCGTCCTGATCCTGATCAACGCCGTGGCAAGCGTCAAAGGCGGCGCCCGCGCCGGTCACGACCCCTGGGGCGGCGACACGCTCGAGTGGTTCACCGTCTCGCCGCCGCCGGTCCACAACTTCGACGTCCAGCCGGACGTCCGCAGTGCCCGGCCGCTCCGCGACATCCGCGCTGCGATCGCCTCCCGCGCCGAGCAGGCCGAGGAGCGCGCGGCTCGTGAGTCGCAGCCGGTAGCCTGACCGGCATGTCATCCGGAGTCACGACGGCCGGGGAAGCTCCCCGCTCGGCCGCGCTGCAGCTCGTCCGCGACTACGTGACGCTGACCAAGCCGACGGTCCAGTCGCTGCTGCTGCTGACCACGGTGACGACGATGTACGTGGCGGGCAACCCGTCGCTGCGCCTGATCCTCCTGACCTGCCTCGGCGGCGCCCTCTCGGCGGGCGGCGCAGGGGCGATCAACCACGCCGTCGACCGCGACATCGACCGGACGATGAAGCGGACCGCCGACCGGCCGGTCGCCTCCGGGCGCGTCTCCCCCGCCGCCGCGATCGCCTTCGGCTGCATCCTCGGCGCCCTCTCCTTCCTCCTGCTGACGACCCAGGTCAACCTGCTGGCCGCCTGCCTCTCGCTCTCCGGACTCTTCGGCTACGTCTTCGTCTACACGCTCTGGCTGAAGCGCTCGACGCCGCAGAACATCGTCATCGGCGGCGCCGCGGGCGCCGTCCCCCCGCTGGTCGCCTGGGCGGCCGTCACGGGCGGCCTCAGCGGCATGGCCTTCTACCTCTTCGCGATCGTCTTCTTCTGGACCCCGCCCCACTTCTGGGCCCTCTCGCTGCTGATGAAGGACGACTACGCCGCGGCCCGGATCCCGATGCTCCCCGTGGTCGCGGGCGAGGACGAGACCCGGCGCCAGATCATGCTCTACACCGTCCTCCTCTACGCGGTCACCCAGCTGCCCTTCTGCGCCGGCGGCCTCGGCGTCGCCTACCTCGTCCCCTCGATGCTCCTCGGCGCCGTCTTCATCGGCTTCTCCTACGTCCTCCTGCGCACCAAGGACCGCCGCTGGGCCCTCCGCACCTACCTCTTCTCCCTGCTCTACCTGGCACTCCTCTTCGTCTCGATGGCGATCGCAGCGCACGTCTGAGCGTCCAGGGACGGCGGCTTGGCGTAGGGGCGGCGGCGTCGGGCAGGGGTTCCGCTTAACCCTCCGCACCGCATCGCCTGAAAGCTGGCGCCCGAACCTCTGAAGCTCCGGGTACAAGACGCTCCACCCCTGCCCGACGCCGCCGCCCCGCTTCGGGAGGAGCCCCGAGTGCCGATCAAGGAGCTTCGAGGCCGGGAGCGTTCGTCGCTTGGTAGCGCATGGTGTTCAAGCGACGAACGCACCCGCTTCGTCGCTTGCGAGGGAGGGGATTCCGACAGGGGTCGAGCGGCTTGTACCCGGAGCTTCAGGGTTCCGGGCGCCAGCTTGAGGGCGATCCGATGCGGAGGGTTGAGCGAGACCCCTGTCGGAATCCCCTCCCTGCTGCCGAAAGAACCACGCCAACAGCCCGAGACCGGCGAGACTGATAGAAATCCGCCTGTGGATCGCGAGACCGCACGCAGGAACATGACCACCGGCCTGGTTGCCGGAGGGTTCGCCGCCGCCGTCTTCGCGCTCTGCTTCATCGTCGCCCTCCTCTACATCGCCCACGGATGAGCGAGCCGACGCGCATTCCGGGGTCGAGCGAGACGATCCAGACGCCGCGTCCCTCCTGGGGCCCGGCCTTCTTCGCGGTCGGGGCGATCGGCGCCGTGGCCGGGATCTACGCCAACGGCTTCGTCTTCTCCGCCTTCGTCTGGTCCTACATCGGGATCATCGTGATGCTCTTCGCCTTCCGGGCGATCGTGCGGAGCTCGGTGCGCAGCTACTTCAGCCTGCCCCGCCGCCAGGACGCCCGTCCGGCCACCCTGCCAGTCGAGCAGATCTACCTGGAGTCCCGGCCCTCGTCGGGCCGCCCGCAAGGCTGAGAAGCCTCCTGAGGGGCTGAGAGGGCTCGTCTCGGCGGCCCTCAACTCGGCAGGGGCATTTCTGAGGTGGCACCTGCCGAGGTCCACACGCGGACGATGTCGCGCATCGAGAGGATGCCGACCACCTCGCCCGCCTCGAAGACGACCAGGTGGCGGACGCCGCGGCGCGACATCTCGGCGGCGGCGTGCTCGAGGCTCCAGTCGGGGGCGGCCGCGAGGACCGACTCGGTCATGTGGTCGCCGACCGCCTCGGTGTCCGGGTCCTCCCCGGCCCCGACCGAGAGCAGCAGGTCCCGCTCGGTGCAGATGCCCGGCGTCGGCGCCTCGTCGTCGATCACCAATGCGGCGCCGACGTTGCGCGCGACCATCGCCGCGGCCGCCTGCCGCAAAGTGTGCGACGGCCCCACTGTCACCGCTACATCCGACATGCCATCCCTCACCTGCATCACTGCCTCCTCGCGGACGAGTCACGTTAGTGCGGATCGATGCAAATGTACCCTGCCATCTCCGAACGGCAAACGTCAAGGCGGGGGCCTCGACATATAGACTCCGCGGCGCCTCAGCGGTATGCAGACCTTCCCTAAGCCCATTCGCCTGCTCGTTCCCGTCGTCGCCCTGCTCGCGGCGGTCGTCGCGATCTCCGGTTGCGGCACGACCAACCCCGACATCGCGCGCGGCCGCGTCCTCTTCACCGAAAAATGCGGCGGCTGCCACGTGCTCGCCCAGGCGGGCACCGCCGGCGTGCTCGGCCCGAACCTCGACGAGGCGTTCGCCGCGTCGCGCGAAGCGGGCGGCTTCGACGCCGCCACGATCGAAGGGATCGTCAAGGCCCAGGTCGACAGCCCGCGCCCCGGCAACGGCAACCCGATGGCCACGATGCCCGCCGAAATCGTCGAGGGCACCGATCTCGATGACGTCGCCGCCTACGTCGGCAAGTACGCGGGCGTGCCCGGGGCGGCGCCGCCGGAAGTCGAAGGCGGCCCCGGCGCCCAGGTCTTCGCCAACAACGGCTGCGGTGGCTGCCACACGCTGGCCGCCGCCAACTCGGGCGGCACCACCGGTCCCGACCTCGACGAAGTCCTCCCCGGCCAGAGCGACGCGGAAATCGAAGAGTCGATCGTCGATCCGAACGCGGAAATCGCCCAGGGCTACCCGGCCAACGTGATGCCGGAGAACTTCAAAGAAGTCATCTCGCCGGAAGAAATGAAACAGCTCGTCGAATTCCTCGGCGAAAACGCGGGCAAAAAATCCGGCGGCGGATGACCCTGGCGGCCTAGAAAGCCGATCCGGTCATCATCTGAGTATGTTGGCCCGCCTTCGAAATCGCTTCGGGATCTCCCCGCACCGCTACGCGCAGGTGACGGCGATCGCGCTGGTCGGGCTCAGCCTGATCGTGCTGACCGGCGCCGCGGTGCGGCTCACCGACTCGGGCCTCGGCTGCCCCGACTGGCCCAAGTGCTACGGCGGTCCGGCGCCGCCGCTGGAAACCCACGCGGTGATCGAGATGAGCAACCGCATCATCACCGCCCTGCTCGGCATCGCGGTGATCGCCGCCTGCGGCCTCTCCTTCTTCCGCCGGCCGTTCCGCCGCCACCTCGCCTGGATCGGCGCCCTCCTCCCCCTCGGCGTCATCGCGCAGGCGATCCTCGGCGCCCTGGTCGTCAAGTACGACCTGCGACCGGAACTCGTGATGGGCCACTTCATCCTCTCGATGATGCTGCTCGACGCGGGGTTCGCGCTGATGTGGTGCTCGCGCTACGAGCCCTGGGAGCGGCGGCGCTCCTGGGACCGCAAGGGCGTCTGGGCGGTGCGCGCCCTGGTGCCGCTCGGGCAGCTGACGATCCTCGCCGGGACGATCGCCACCGGCGCCGGGCCGCACGCGGGCGAGTTCGAAGGACAGCTCGTCCAGCGCTTCACCTTCGAGGGCGCGGGCACGCTCGAATGGGTCGTCCAGCGCCACGCCGTGCTGGCGACGATCTCCGGGCTCGCGGCGATCGGCGTCTGGTGTTACCTGCGGCGTCCGGGCGGCGACCGGCGGGCGCTGAAACCGCTCACCGTGGTGCTGATCCTGCTGGCGGTCCAGGGCCTCGTCGGCTATGCCCAGTGGGAGCTCGAGCTGCCGACCGAGATCGTCTGGGTCCACGTCGCCCTCGCCACCTGCAACTGGCTGGCGATGCTGTGGACGATCGCCGCGGCGGGGCGGCTCGAGCCGCGCTCGGGCGTGCTCGCGGCGGGCGACGAAGGTCCCGACCGGGCCTCGGAGCCGGCCGGCGCGGGCGCCGGCGCGGCCTGAGACCAAGGGGAGCTCCCGATCCTCCCCTTCTGGCTCTCGATCGGGGTCCTCAGCCTCGTTCAGGGCGCCCTCGTGGGCCTGCCGCGGGCTCCCGTAGGGATTCCGCTTCTGAGCCGACTGCAAGGGCGCTGGTGGGCTCTGGTGCTGCCGCTCTCGATCGTCGTCGTGATCGGCGCCATCGCCCTCGACGAAGCCTCGGCCCATTTCCTCACCTGGCTGGCCCTGATCGCGGTGCCGCCCCTGGCCGCGATCGCGCTCGGTTGGGTCGCCCACGGGGCGCGGCCCTGGCTCGCCCTCGCCGCGGTCCCACTCTTCGCCGTCGCCTGGGCGGCGAAGGGCGAACTCGGCGGCCAGTCGTGCGCGCTGGCGCTCACCGGACTCGCCTGCGTAACGCTCGGCTGGCTCCTGGTCTGCGTCGTGCCGGGCCGCTGGGTAAAGCTCGGCATCTACGCCATGGCCGCCGTCGACGCCTACCTCGTCTTCACCGAACTCCTCCAGGAACCCAACTCGGTCCTCAACGCCGCCGCCCCCGCCGCGAACCTGCCGAAGTTGCAGCTGGTCAGCTGGGGCTCCGCCCTGATGGGCTTCGGCGACCTCTTCATCGCCGCCGTCCTCGGCGCCCTCCTGGCCCGCGACTCCCGGCTGCAGCTGCGCGGCGCGCTCATCGCCGCCGCTCTCTGCTGCGTCTGGGACCTCCTCTTCTTCGCGATCAAGACGACCCCCGCCACCGTCCCGGTCGCCCTCACGCTGCTGACGCTGGAGGTGTGGGACCGGCGCTCTCGACACGCGGTCCTGCCTCAGAGCTGAGTCGCGAAGAGGACCACCAACGCACCGAAGCCGGCCATGACGGCGCCGGTGAACCCGACGAAGCCCGCGATGAGCACCTTGACCAGGTCATCGAGACGGTCGTTGACCCTCACTGCCTCGTGATCGAGATGACCCAGTCGCCGATCGACTTCGACGAACTTTTCGCCAACCCGGACAAACTGTTCATCGGTCTTCTCTTCCAACCGGTCGAAGCGTGCGTCGGTCTTCTCTTCGAACCGGTCGAAGCGTGCGTCGGTCTTCTCTTCGAACCGGTCGAAGCGTTCGTCGGTCTTCTCTTCGATCCGGTCGAAGCGTTCATCCATCCTCGCCGCGAAGTCGGCCAGTCCAACCTCAGATCCCCCTGCCATACCCACCTCCGTATACCTTGCCAACGTCGCCTCCATATGACGGAGGGTAAGGCGCAGAAATCACTGTCCGAACGAAACAGTGTGCCAATTTTGTGGCGTCAAGACGAGCTGTCCGAATCGTCGGGACGGTCCTCAGGGCCCTTCAGGCCGCGCCACCACTCGCGCGTCCAGCGGTAGCCGTAGACGCAGCCGACGATCGCCAGCACCAGGCCGTAGAGGGCGCCGACGAGGCCGCCGGCGAGCAGGGCCAGGCCGATCGCCGAGCCGCCCGCGACAGCGAAGATCAGCACCCATTTGAAGACCGCGGCCTCGTTGAATTTCATCGCCCCGCTCCTTCCGCGGCGCGCACCGCCCGGATCCCCGGGAACCCGTCTAGAGGATGTAGACGGTGAAGAACACGACGATCCACATGATGTCGACGAAGTGCCAGTAGATGCCCGGCACCTCGACCCCGAGGTGCTTCTCCGGCTCTTTGGAGAAGTGACCGCGGAAGGCGCGGAGCGTCGCCGCCGTGAGCAGGCACAGACCGATGAAGACGTGGGCCCCGTGGAGGCCGGTCAGCGAGTAGAAGATCGTCCCGAAGGCCTCGGTGCGGTCGCTGAAGCCGAGGTGCACGTACTCGTTGATCTGCACGAAGAGGAAGGTCAGGCCGAGCAGCCAGGTCAGCACCAGGCCGAGTTTCATCCCGGTTTTGTTGCCCCTGCGAATCGCCTCGAGGGCGTAGTGGATCGTGAAGCTGGAGGAGACCAGGATCGCGGTGTTCATCCCGGCGACGGCAACCGGCAGTTCGAACGGGTGCGGCGGCCAGGACTCCGGGTTGACGACCACGCGGAGGAAGAAGTACGAGGCGAAGAACGACCCGAACAGCATCACCTCGGAGATGATGAAAAGCAGGATCCCGAGCGTCTGGCGGTCGATCCGGGAGCTCTGGTTGGCCTCCGGCGGGCCGTGGTGCTCGTGCTCGGCGGCGTGACCTCCGGCGCCGTGCGGAAGCGGTATGGACGCGCTCTCCATCAGTGCTCACCTCCCTCGGCCACGACCGAGGCGAAGGCCGCCGGGGCGCGACCGGACTCGACGTGGCTGACCGGCTTGTCGGTGATCTCGCGGACCCGGCCGATCAGGTCGCTCTGTAGCCAGCGGGACTGCTCGCCGGCGAAGGTGGAGATCAAGATCTCGTCGATCCGGTAATGCTCGATCGCGTTGCGGACCGCCTCGAAGGGGTCGTCGCTGGAGATCGGCGTGCCGGTCGCATCGACGTCGGCGCGGTAGAGCTCGGCGAGCGTCGCGGCGAGATCGCGGACGACCTGCTCCTCGGCGACCTCCTCGCTGCGCGGGCAGACGATCGTGTAGCGGTGCGGACGGCCGGCGGCGCGCTCCTTGAGCCGCTCGACCAGGTCGCGCGCGTTGACGGTTTTCGTCGCCACCACCAGGACGTGGCTGAGGTCGAGCCGGATCGCGTCCTCTTCGACCCGCACGGGAACGTGGGTGAACTTGACCTCGGGCTCGACGGTCTCACGCGCGATCTCGACCAGGTCCTTGCGCATGAACCCGTAGCGGGTGTCGTAGAGCGCCGAGAAGAGGACCTCCGAAGGCCGGTTCGCGCGGATCGCGTCGCCCAGCGCCAGTTGCGGTGCCGGGTCGAGCACCTCACCGACCGAGTCGATGCCGAAGGCGGCGAACACCGACATCGTCACCTCGACCCGGGCCCGGGACGCGGCGTAGAGGTCGTCGCGCTCGATCCGGGTGCCGATCGTCGGCTGGTTCTGCGGCGCGGCCACGATGACCTGGGACACGGTGCCCCGCTCTGTACGGTCGCGCACCTCCTGCAGCAGCTTGCGGCCGCCCGCAACCTCGTTCAGGAAGACGAGCAGCGGGCGCTTCGCGCCTGCCTCCGCGGCGACGTCGCTCACGAGCCCACCATCGTCTGCCGGGTCGCCGGGACCTCGGCGCCTTCGCCGGGCATGATCGCGTGACGGGCGCCGGGGATGCCGTACTCGTACGGA
>Ga0153954_1001462_pt1 | contig 12660 bp, 10 predicted proteins | sample TSFL038MetaG_FD_102277 | JGI IMG/M metagenome (GOLD analysis project Ga0153954, IMG submission 102277) | Attine ant fungus gardens microbial communities from Florida, USA - TSFL038 MetaG | ecosystem: Host-associated > Fungi > Mycelium > Unclassified | place: USA: Florida, Wekiwa Springs State... | reverse complement strand
TTTTTATCTTACGTTACATTCAGACCTTCGCTTCACGGAGCTCGCCACTCTTATCGCTACCGCGATAAAATCACAAACTATTTCCTTGTTTAACCACTCTACCTAGAGCTTTTTTTATCATTTCCTATCCTGTCGCCGAAGGCAATCCTGCATTCCTGTTTTATAGTCCTTCGGACTATAAAACAGGATCGTCTTCGGCGACAGGATAGGAAATGATACTTATTCTGAATTCCAACTTCTCGCTTTTTCTTTTCTACCGACTACTGGCTACCCTTATTCTGCATTCTGAATTCTGAATTCTTTGTTATTGTTTTGATGTTTTTAAATTTATCATTCATTTATAATTAATGATCATTAATTTTAAAAATTGAGGTATTGTGGACGTTAATCAAATTCAATCTTTTTCAATCTCTGAAAATTTCTCAAATAAAATGAACGATTTCAAAAAGATTTGTTCAGAAAGAGGAATCGACCAGAAAGTCAAGACAGCTGCTAAAGCAGTCTTAAGTTTAGTGATTCTTGGAGGAATTGGAATTGGTTTAAGTCAACGAACTTCTCATTCAAATGCAATTGTGCCAAAAAATCTACCAGTGAATTCTTTGAATGCTTTTGCTTTTCAAGAATGCGTGAATCCTTATTCTTTACCAGCTCCTCAAGATAATTTGAACTCATATATTCCTAGCAACAGTTGTCCGGAGCCTGCTGTGTTATTTTCTTATCAGTTGCAGGCAGGTAATTTTGCGTCTCCTAATGAAACTGAATTAGAAACTTTATATGGCAATGGACGTATTAGAAGTGATGAGGAAGGAAGAGCACTATATAATTTGTTTGCTGAGGCTAATCGCAAGGCAGGCTTGGCTGCATTGGATTCGACGAAATTTAGTCCAAAGGAAGTTGCAGAGACAGCTTCGAAAATACGCCATCATATGCGCTTATATATCCGAGAAACTGGTCCGGAAAAAAGTCAGAAAATTGCAGAATATATTGACTTCGTCCGTTATGGAAATATCCATGGTCAGACTTTAAAGCAGATTTTCGGCAAGCATATGGATCCTCGCACGATTATCATCAAAGCGGGGTCAACAAATCAGCAAGTCAATACAGCTTTCAATCTTCTAAACGATCTGCCTGCATGGTTGCAGAAGCCTATCATTTGGAGTGCTGTTAAACTAAAGCTTCTTTAAACTCAAACTTGCTACCTATGAAGGTAGCAAGTTGGATTTTAATTGGAAGGGTCATCAGATCCAAAATTTGTAAAAGGTGGTATTTTTTTCTTTATTTAAAAAAATATTTAATATAAAATTTATTTATAAGATTACTTTTTTAAAGGTTTTAATATCATGAATATTTTAAGTTCTATTTCTTATACACCCCCTCTTTATAATGCGATGCTAAGAATTGCTGCAGATACAATCAGTGCTGTAGATCCTAGAATTCTATCAGTTGTTGCAGGAGTTGGATTGGGCATCGTGGGTTCACAGCTATTCTTACAGAGCAACAATCAAAGACCGCAAATAGAAACTTCGCTAGAAAATACGGGGAATTCTCCAGCGAAGAGCTCTTGGTTTCAAAATAAGTGGAATGGTGTAAATTGGAAATACGTAGGAGCTGGAGTTGCATTGGCTGGATTAGGCCTTAGCTCTGTTGCTGTTCAAGCTCTCGCTTCCCCATCACAGAAACCGCAAGTGTCACCAATACCGCAATCGGAATTGAACTCTATTGGTACTTCAACTCCAACCAGGCCTCCTTTTCAATATGATCACTCTGAACTATCTGAACCAATAAAAGACATGTTGGCTATAGAGCCGGATTCTGATGGATACATTGATACCTATGATTTATATCAATCCAAATACATCGCTAAAAGTTACAAGATGACCTGTGCTGCTTTCAAATTTCTGTATGAGAATCCAAATTATGCTTATACGGAAAGACGGTCCACCTGGTCGCCAGTTTTTAAAAAGATAGAATCTCAGGAAGATCTTGAAAAGATCAACAAGAGCGGTAAATATACAGTTATGGGAAAGTTCAGAACCTATGAAGGAATCAATGCAAAAGAGATTCAATATACTTGCAAACAAACTGGTCTTTTTAATGAAAAGAAAGCGTAGAATTTGAATCAATCCAAAGAGATATAAAAAACTAGTATTTTTTTTCTTGAATTAAAATAATATTTGACATAAATTATTATAACATTAACTTCTTAAAAGGATTTAACATAGTGAATATTTTAAGTTCTATTTCTTATACGCCTCCTCTTTATAGTGCAATGCTGAAAATTGCTACGGATACAATCAGTGCTGTAGATCCTAGAATTCTATCAGTTGTTGCAGGAGTTGGATTGGGCATCGTAGGTTCGCAGCTATTCTTACAGAGCAATAATCAAAAACCGCAAATAGAAACTTCGCTAGAAAATACGGGAAATTCTCCACCGAAGAGCTCTTGGTTTCAAAATAAGTGGAATGGTGTAAATTGGAAATATGTAGGAGCTGGAGCTGCATTGGCTGGATTAGGCCTTGGCTTTGTTGCTGCTCAAGCTCTCGCTTCCCCATTACAGAAACCGCAGATGTCGCCAATACCGCAATCGGAATTGAACCCTATTGGTACTTCAACTCCAACCAGACCTCCTTTTCAATATGATCACTCTGAACTATCCGAGCCAATAAAAGACATGTTGGCTATAGAGCCGGATTCTGATGGATTCATTGATACTTATGATTTATATCAATCCAAATACGTCAAGGGTAAAAGTTCCCATCTTACCTGTGCCGCCTTCAAATTTCTGTATGAGAATCCCAATTATGCTTATACGGAAAGACGCTCCACCATGTCGCCAGTTCTTAAAAAGATAGAATCTCAGGAAGATCTTGAAAAGATCAATAAGGGCGGTAAATATACAGTTATGGGAAAGTTCAGAACCTATGAAGGAATCGATGTAAGAGATATTCAGTATAATTGCAAACAAACTGGTCTTTTTGGAAACAAAGCCTAAGGATTTCACAACGCTTAATATTTTTTCATGAGAGGCAGAGCGGCAAGGTTCATTGTTTTTTCCAATAGCCACCAAGCGTATCTCTGTTTACGTGGCAAATGCGCAGAATAGACACTCAAATATTCCGTATAGCCGACAGCGCGGCGGATCGTTTTATAAAAAGATGCGCCAGCACTTTGATGAAACGTTTTCGCCTTTTTTCCCGACTCTAAAAGAAGAAGGGTAGAAAGAAGCCTGTATAGCCGAGGATTTTCTTGCTGGGTTTTGTCGTATCCAAAAAATGGACATGTTAAGATCTGATTGCGTTCGGTATAACCAACCACTCCATCGATACTTCCATTTTTTTTCAGAGCTTTTACTTGAAGAATCTTCTGATCAAGCATGAGTTGTATGAAACGCAAGTTAAGGCGGGGATTGTGCTGCGAGTGGTTTTCTATGGCTAGCTTTTGATAAAGACTCAGTATCCGCTCCTTATCCTGATCGTCCATGCTTTCGCTTTCAATGATCTCATAGTCACTTTCCTTCCATAGCTTAAGATCGCTTTTAATGATGCGTGTGGCATACAAATCCTGATTGGATGTATCAGTCATATAGATTTGTCGGCTGGCGATAAATTGAAAATTAAGATTTTCCAAATTCCGCTTTAATTCTGCATTCGTTTTAGAATTGATCGAACGAAAGGCAATGGCATGCTGAGGAAAATGGCGTTTTAAAAAAGAGGTCATTGCGGCGACGTGTTCAAAGCTAAGCTCGCTAGGATAAAGATCTGTCGAGAGCAGCCAATGATTGACATAAACAATTTTGTTGATCTTTCTCTTTTTTAGAATTCTTCCAAAGCGGGTTAAGAAGAGCCTTGCCGTATGCTTTAAAAGTGCTTTTTTGATGATAAAAAGGGATTCCAGAGCGAGCGAAATATAATGTCCATAGGGAGAGCATACATAAGAATTTTCATAATTATCATTGCTGATTACAAGCGGGAATACATGCTCTCCCACTCTCAGTACACAAAATTCAACATCGATATTGTCAAAAAAATGATTCGTCCCTTCTTTGATGATAGGGGCTAGGCAGCGCTGTGCGAATTGTCCTTCTTCATTCTCAGGCCAAACCATAGAATCGATGGTATCTGCCTTGAAAAGCTGAATATCGATAGCATCTTCGGCTGTATGCTCCTGAGCTGCTTGTGCGCGAGCGAGCTTTTTCTTGTTAACGATTTTTTTTAATAGACCTTTCCAAACTCTTTTTGACCGGACATCAACTGTAGAATGTGTCACGAAGCCTCCTGAAGAAACTTAAACCCTTGATTGCGACTTTATAATGAATAGGGCTAAAATTGATAAATCAACTGAAAGTTAACTCCATAAATCCTTAACTTGGTTTCAAAAAAATCAAAGGGAAAATTTTCCCTTCCTCCATATGTGCGGTTTTCATAGAAGGGAACAAGGCCTAGTTCAAATCCTTGATAATAAAGAGGACCGCAATAAGTAAAAGGCAATTCAATACGGTAATGAAGTCTATCGCCGACAAGCAATTTAATCCGGCCGAAGTCAGGATCATGCGTGACGGTGCATCGCGTATCCAATAGAGATCTGAAACGCGCATTGAGTCCAACTTTCAGCCATGAATTCACCATTGCGCTGGATAAAAAGCCATAGGAGACATACTGAAAATGCGTTGTCAATGTAACATGAAGGGGAGAAGGGTGAGCAAATCGATTCCGCTCTCTAAAATATCCATAACCTACAAAAGGAGTAAATAAGAAGCAGGGAAAATTTTTTGTTCCAAGTGTATACCCTACATTACCTTCGATTTGAGTGTCTGTTAACCTTGAGCGGATATGCTCATGGGATGCAGAATGTCCGTCTAAAAGGTCGCTGCCATAAAAGGCGACTCCTCCCCAATAGAGACGGTAGCGTTTAATATGATCATAAGTGGCTCGGACCCCTACACCTGTTCCATTCTGCTGAGTTCCTCCAGAACGTGTTCTTTTCACATGATAGACTTCTGGGCCAATGGAGAAGATGTGTCCCTTAAAACAGGGAGTAGGTGGGACGTCGCAATAACATTCTTCGGCGTTTTCGTAAGGAATATAACAGCTGTTCGGATCGATATATTCAGCATTGATTGAGTGTGTGGAAACGAAGTAGGTGGCAATTAATATCCATACTCTGCGAAATTTTGACATGCTGTGGACCTCATATACCAGGAGTGTAATATTCTACATCATTTATGCACTTCGAAAATAATTGTAAATTAAAATTTTTGAACCCTGCGTTTTCGAAAGCACCCCCTTTTTCTGCAGAGTAAAATAAATTATTTACACTTTTTTATTTGAATGGATTGCAGGCATCCTATATTAAATCTTTTTTTAACAAACATTCAAAAAAAGGAGAAAGTGAATGAAAAAAATATCAAAGAAGTATTTTAAATCACTGCTAGCAGCCATGTTGCCGATGGCAGGATTTGCACAAGAAATTATTCTAGAGAATTCGCTCGGTGATAATTATGTCGTGGAAATTGATTCTTCTGAATCATTCTTGACTGCTATTGAATCAATCAATAAGTCTTTGGCAGATGTAGAGGATTCAAATACTTTACCTGAAAGTATCCCTGTTTCATTCAAAGATTCTTTTCGCATGGACTTGATGTTTTCCGAGGGGGAAATTATCGTCAAAGCCTCAAAGAAAGCTAACCTCTCGCCTCGCAATTATTTTGCTCCAGTAACGCCCCAAGATAGAGCTGATATTAGCGAAATCGTTAAAACGCTTGCGAATAGTTCATTGGTAAGAATCAAAGGTTCTGAATCTTCTTTAAAACGAGCTGGAGATCGCATTGATCCCATTCACCCACTGCAATTTTTAACTGTCGTTTTTACTGATGAAGAGCTTAAGGTCTGTATGCGAAATCTTCAGGGACGAAGCTGGGTATGGAAACGATTCCTAGATGGAATTACAGAAACATTAGCTGCAGAGAATGCTGTTAATAACGTCATGCCTTACGCTCAAGATTTTGCAAATCATATCAATCTCAATATCCATGTTTTTCTTCCAGTCTTACAGTCGGGAAAATGGGAAAAATTCATCAATACTCTGATCGATAATGTACCACGTCAAGGCGGATCAAATCGCTACGACATGTAATGCAATGCAGCGGCAATGATTTTACCCCTGATTGCGACCTTATAATAGATTCGAATTCTTTTCCTCTAGGAGTTCGCAAAAATAAGGCTGCCATATTAATCAAATATGGCTGCCTCATTTTCAGAGCTACGTGTGAGCTCCTAGAGAGAAAATAATTTCGAATATGAATCATTATAAGGTCGCAATCAGGGGTTTTAGGCCGCTGCTTTACTCTATTCCAAGATTGCCTTTCAAGCTGGGAAGATTTTGAAAATAAGGTGAGGGCGAAATTTTGCTGATATCTTCTCCATTCCAGTCATGATCATAAGTAAATGCACAAGGAATTGATACACCATATTTCCGACTGCACATGCAGATTCCTGTAAAAATAAGAGGCTGGCATAAAAAAGGCATGAGGTCTGTGGGTGAAAAAATCACATCTTTAGTACTGAATAAATTTTTCAGAAAGTTCCCAAAACGATTATTTTGAAGAGCAGATTTTCTCCATCCATAAAGAATCATCCCTGTTGCTATCTGCTTTCTTGCTCCAGGTTTAGCGAGAATGGGGGGGTCATTATAGGCGAACAAAGCTTGGTCAAGACGATCTTCAGGTCCAAAAAGAAGCAAACCACTGGTAGCTCGGGGATTGCATTCGATGGCATACAGTATTTTATCTTCAGATTCAATCAAATCAAAAGCGATTTGTCCAGTGAATTTGATTTCTCGGATTAAATTTGCAACCCAGTCATAAATGGGTGGATAATGGATCGACTCAAATAATAAACACGAATTTCCATCGATGGCATAACCTACAGGATATGTTCCATGGGCGTAGATTTCTCCTTGATGGCAGACGCTATAAGTGCAGAATCGATTACCTTCGATCCATTCTTGAGCGACCCAGGGATTGTGGGCATCAATTTCAAGATCTGGCAGAGGGCGATTTGGATAAGCTTTGATAATTTTTTGAGAAGCTCTTGAGTAAGAGGGTTTTAGAGCAAAAGGAGTTTTGAAGCCTATCGTTGAAAGCTCCTCTTTATCCTTCACTAAATGAGTTTTAGGATGTGCGATACCGAGTTCTTCAAGTTTGCATTGAAACAGCCATTTATTTTGTAGAGTATGATACAGCTCAAATGGAGGAGCAAAAATTTTACATGATTTTGGAAAATGATCCATTCCCATGCAAAGAAAGGTAATTTCTTCAAAGATTGGAATTAGTAAGTCAATATTTTCCTGTTCAACAATATGAATCAAGGAATCGAGATATTGTTCAGGATCAAAACGCGGACTCGGCACCTTAAAATTTTTATAAACGGCATTGGAAAACCGGCTGACTTGATAATCGATAGAATCCACCACATAAATTCTATGACCGCAAGCATGCAATTGCCTGGCAAGATCTAATGTTAAAAAAGAACGAGCGAATGTGAGAAGAATTTTTTTAGATGATATTTGCATAGGCTTTATAGGCTTTATAAAATTAAGGTTGCCAATGCGTTCATCACACTGGCCTTTTTTATCTTTTTTCTGTATTCTTTATTCTTTACACGATGATGAATTTAGATTGCACAGGATTTTATATGAAAACATTAATATTTGGTTTATGTCTGTTCGTCACTACACTGGGAACAGTCGTATTGGCTCAAGAGCCTTCTTCTATGGAAACACATCAACAAGTCATTATTCTCTTAGGGCCTCCAGGTTCAGGAAAAGGCACACAAGCCGTCAGGATGTCCAAGCAGCTGGAAATCCCCCATATTTCTACGGGTGATCTATTTAGAGAAAATATGAGCAAAAATACTGAACTTGGACAGAAAGCTAAATCTTTCATCAATGAGGGAAAGCTTGTTCCTGACTCTCTCGTTTTAGATATGCTTTTTGACCGTGTCTCTCTTCCCGATTGCAAAAAAGGCTATTTGCTTGATGGATTTCCACGCACTCTGGCGCAAGCTGAAGCCTTCAATGGTCAGCTAACACCAGCGACCAAGCTCGTTGTATTTAATTTGGATGTTCCTGACGATATTATCATTAAAAGAGCTGAAGGACGCCTGACCTGTAAAGATTGTGGCGCTATTTACAATCGTTATTTTTCTCCTCCTTCCAAGGAGGGAATTTGCGATAAATGCGGTGGAGAATTATTTCAACGCTCTGATGATAAAGCTGAGGTCGTTCAAGAAAGATTGCGTGTGTATCATGAACAGACCAAACCTTTAATCGCTTATTATGCTGAAAAGGGCATCCTTCAAAATATCGACGGGACAAAATCTCCAGATGAAGTTTTTTTAAACTTAATGCAAAAATTTTCCCGGACTAGATAAGCGCTAGATTGTACCTTTGCCCGTGCCCTTGCCCGAATGTTTTAGCTATTTTTTATGGGATTTTAAAGAGCTTGGGCACGGGCAGGGAAGGGAAGGGGGAAGGATATGGCACGAAAATTTACGACGGGAATAGCTTATCTCTATTGATGGCGATGAAATCCAAAAGCGCTCTTTTTGAATAGATATGCGCATTTTTTAAATCTCTAACAGTTTTAAGGCCTAAGCATTCCAAATTTTTTTGAACTTTGGACGCCAGACGTTCACGATATTTTATCGATTCGCTATCGTTAAGTTTCCGAGAATTAAATTCAAATTGTCTCTTATCTTCAATATCTCTAAGTAATCCAAGCTCCCAATAATCTTGAGGGTACCATATAGAGAATTTTGACAAACCTTCAATGGCCGGTTCTTCATCAATGAGAGAATCAACAGAGGTTTTGACGGAATCCTCGTCAAAAACACTGCCAAGTCGTCTTTCAAGTTGCCCCCATAATCCCGAAGCATGATGAGATAAATTTTTTGCATTGCCGATGGTTTGAATTAAACTTCTTTGGCAAGACTCTTTGATGCTGCTCAGCTGTTCAATCAAATCTGTGCGATTTGTGCACCAGGTAATGGCCAACGCGTTTCTTGTCTCTCCACAAATTTTTTCACCCTCAGAAACCAGTCGTTCGATCCCATGAAAAGTGTCGTTAATCTCTTTCAAGTCCAAGTCCTTAGGAAATAAACCATCAATTTCATAGGCTTTAGCCTCTAAATTGTTAAAATAGTCCTTCATTTCTGAATGGAGTTCGAAACTTAAAAGCGTTAAATGATGCTGAATCGGTTCAGCGGCAGCAAGCCTCTTTAGGCCTTCAATGATCTCTTCATTACTGTCTACCAATAAGTCACGGAAATTCGCTGGCAATAACCCCACAAACAATGGCAAAAGTTTACTTTGATCAACTTTTAATGAGGCAGCAATGAGAATTTCCTTAAGCTGCGCTACTGAAAGAATTTTTCCTGCAGTTTCCAATTCTTTTTGAGATAGACGACCGACAAGAGCGAGAATTTTCTCTTTTCGACGGTGAGGGTCTTTCTCTTCAAAAACCTTAAAAACTTCAGCAGAAATTTGTGGGTCAATGAGTTCAAACGTCATAATACCCTCTTACTTGGATGCTCTACTTTATACTTTACATCATAAGAAGATATTTATAAAAAATCAAACGCATGCATATTTTTAGCCCAATTAAATGAAAACTGTTATAATTAATAAATAAATTCTTAAACGGGATGACCTCCTTATGGAACAATTGAATGCCAATCCAACAACGCCTGCGATCACAGAACAGCAACATCCCGGAGAAATAAAGAAAAAAAGTGAAGATATTCCAGGAACAATCGCGACTAGAGCCCTTAAACAGGAGGAAGTGGCATCCCCTGAAAAGGGACTCAGCGCGTCCCCAGGTACTTCCGCTCATCAAGTGACCTCTCGAGAAGATACCATCGATCGGCCTAGTTCAACAACACTCAATAAGGTCGAACAGTTTGTTCTCAAATGGTTAGCTAAAGTTTTCCCTTCATTTAAAAACGAATTCGATAAAGAGAGAGTCAACCAAGCTAGACTTGGCGTGACAGAATCCAAAGCAAGAACTCAAAAGCATGCAGAATTTAAAGAATATACACCCAACTTAGACAATGCAAGCGATTTGCAAAATATCTCTGTTGATTTATTGTTAGATCCAAAGGGCATGCAAAAAACATTTAAAAGCAATGCTGCCGTTGCTCGACAAGCTGTGGAGCAGGAAACTTTTAAAAACTTAAAGTCCATGCAGACCAGTCTCGGAACAATGATTCCTTATTCTTTTGAAACTAAGGATGGCGAAATCCAGATGCAGACAGGGCAAGTGACGCCGACAAGTTATGTTCTCGGATCCGATGAAGCAGAAAAACAGGAACATCTCACAAATACCTATGCCATCCTTGTCGAAGGAAAACAATATGCCGTTATTCGCTCAGGCAAAATTGACACTCAGCAGCGGGCGGATGAATTTGTTGCGCTGTTAAGCAGCATTCATAAAGACATCGTCAACAAAACAGGCAATGCCCATTTCAAATTGCGCGTTGTTTCACAGCAGCTCAATAGCTTTGAAACAGAGGGTAAGCTTATCGATGTGCAACATCACTGGATTTCCGCCGCAAACAAAAAATTGCAGGAAAAGAGAATTGGCGAAGTCCTCCATATCAACACTCCTTCCAACCGTTTTTACCAATTTACAAAGGCTATTCGCCATTTTGGTCCGTTCGGAGCTTTGATTGAAAAACGCTTTTTAAAAGGAGAAGCTCTTTCATTAGAACAGAATATCGATTCATGGAGCACCTATACAAAATGGCTCGCTCAAGATGTTGGCAAATTTTTGGTTGATAGGCAGGGATCGAATCAAGGAGAGTTGCCCGAGACCCTCAAAAAGCCCTTAGAGAATTGGCTCTCTTCAACTATCGAACATGATTCAGAACGTGCTGAACTTCAATCAAAGATAGATCAACAAGTCAAAACTATTAATGACCTTAAGACGAAATTGGCTAACGCCCCCTCAGAAAAAGAAAAAAAGAACTACCAACAACAACTATCCGAGCATAATACGGCAATTAAGCAGATTGAAGATAAAATTCAGGCGAGAGCTAATGAAAAACTAAAAGATCTGCAGGTAAAACTGGACAAATATCTCAGTACTGGTCGGACTATTGTGAAAAAATTGGAAGGTTCCTCAGAAACTGAAAAAGCGAATGACGAACAACAATTGTCCGAACTTGATGCATCAATTAAGGTAGTTAAAGACCAAATACAGGCGGTTCATGAAGAGTTACGAACTGGAATTAGTCAAAAATTAAAAGATCTTCAAATAGAGAAGGAAAAACATCTTGATGCTATTGGGGAGATCAAAGAAAAATTGGCAAAATTTCCCCCAAAAACCCCAAAGAAGGAAAAAGAAGCTTATCATGAAGAATTGTCTAAGCATGAGATCTTGATTGCAGAAATCGAAGGCCAAATAAAAGAGGAGCGAAACAGCGACCCACTCAAAGCAGAAAAGGAAAAGCACTTAGAAGCGATTTTCGACATTAAGACAAAATTAGGGGCAAGTCTTACAAAGGAAGAAAAAAGCGAAGTGAAGCAGCAATTGTCGATCATTAGCAAAGAACTTCACGAAGCTCGCAACAAGATGAAAGAATATTTGATCAATGACTATGAAAATCTAAAAGCAATTGAGGCAGAGCTTATAAAAATTGAGAAGAGGGAAAGGAAGGGTAATGTTTGGACAGAAAATGTCTCTTTAATGCATCAAAAAGTTTCGCTCATGCGCGAAGTTTTAGGGACGCAGCTTGGAGTCGCTGTCGTGCCACGCCATGATAGGGGAAAAGAAGGGATGGCCATTCAACTGCTGAACGATCTTCTTGGAGTGACTTCGGCCATGAATTGCAAGAGTGGACTTGACCGAACCGGCTTTTGGCATGCCATTAAACTTGCGATGGGGAATGTCATAAAAAATTTGGGAAGAGATGCTTCTTTCAGTTTAGTTCAAGGCTGGGAAACAAAGTCACGTCAAGTTAATCAGCTGATTAATCAGATGGGGATTGAAAAATTCAATAAATGGATTCAAACTGAAGGCTCCTCTGAAGCTGATGAAGAATTAAAGACTGACTTCAAGCATATTGTCGAATTTCGCAAATCTATTCTCAGTAATATGATACGCATGGGTATCCCTATCACTATTGCTAGCACAGGCTTAGCAGGCTTTAAATGGCATAAAGGAATGCAGGAAAATCTCATTCCTCTAAATTTTTTACCACCCTTTGTTCAGGTTAATGGGAGAGCCATCCAACTCGTCATCTATGATAATAACGGAAGGCCGACAGGAATGACGTCAAGTGGACGTCAGCTGCTTACCAAATTTCAATCCTATCGGGGATCTTAGATTCCTGATTGCGACCATAGATCTTTTGCATAATTAATTTTCGTAGCCATGTGCGCATCTTATTTATCCATACAAGTAGATGCATGATTTTGGCTATGGTTCTATCTTACAGTCCTTCAGACTGTATTTTTTTAATACGACTCACCCAGGGCGTTGCCCTGGGCTAGGGTGATGATTTTATATTATTTGTTTATGCAGCAAAATCACTCAAATCTAAGTCTCTGATAACATCTTTTCCAATTTGTGATTCCGAAGCATACAAGGCCTTTTTCCTTTTA
>Ga0153954_1001461_pt1 | contig 12662 bp, 12 predicted proteins | sample TSFL038MetaG_FD_102277 | JGI IMG/M metagenome (GOLD analysis project Ga0153954, IMG submission 102277) | Attine ant fungus gardens microbial communities from Florida, USA - TSFL038 MetaG | ecosystem: Host-associated > Fungi > Mycelium > Unclassified | place: USA: Florida, Wekiwa Springs State... | reverse complement strand
GCCACTTCGCGCAGTGCCTCGTCGGAATTGGCAGGATCCATCTGATAGGTGCGCTTGTCGCCGGCGAGCGTCACATTGGTGCCGACCGCCTCGCGGAACGGCCCATAAAAGGCCGAGGCATATTTCGCCGCATAGGACATGATCTGCACATCCTCGAAGCCATGCGCGTCGAGCCCGGCGCGGATGGCGCCGACGCGGCCGTCCATCATATCGGACGGCGCGATGATGTCGGCCCCCGCCTGCGCCTGATTGACCGCCTGCGCGACGAGCACGCCGACCGTCGCATCATTGACGATTTCATTGCCGCGCAAAATGCCGTCGTGGCCGTGGCTCGTATAGGGATCGAGCGCGACATCGGTGATGACGCCGATCTCCGGCACTTCGCGCTTGATCGCCCGCGTCGCGCGGCAGACGAGGTTTTGTTCGTTCAACGCCTCGCTGCCGTCGGCATCACGCGCGGCCGGATCGGTGTTCGGAAACAGCGCCAGCGCCGGAATGCCGAGTCTTGCGGCGGCTTCCGCCTCGCGCACCGCGATATCGATGGAGAAACGTTCGACGCCCGGCATCGAGGCGACGGCTTGCGACCTGTGTTCGCCCTCGATCAGGAAGATCGGCCAGATGAGATCATTGACCGACAGCTCATGCTCGCGCACCAGCCGGCGCGACCAGTCCGCCTTGCGATTGCGGCGCAGCCGCAAGGAGAGATCGAGCTTGGTCGCGAGCGGTTCGGTTTCAGGCTTCGGGCGCAGCGGCGCGGACATCGCGAACTCCTTGAATTGCGCCGTTCTCTTAGCACAATGGCGCTTTGCGCGGCCAATTTCTTCACCGCCGCCGGTGCATGGCTGCCCGGCGCACGCACGCCCCGCATTGACGGCGGCGCTCGGGCACGGTTAATCGGGCGGTATGAGCGCCCCCGAGATCATCAGCACGAAGATCGGCCATTGCGGCCTTGTCACGCTCGACCGGCCCAAAGCGCTCAATGCGCTGACGCATGACATGGTCACGGCGATGGCCGCCGTGCTCGACGATTTCGCCCGCGATCCGGCGATCCGCACCGTCGCCGTGCGCAGTACAAGCGCTCGCGCTTTCTGCGCCGGCGCCGACATCCGCCGCGTCTATGAACTGGGCAAAGACGGCCGGCATGACGCGCAGCGCGCCTTTCTGCGCGACGAATACCGCAATTGCTATCGGATCAAGACGTATCCCAAGCCCTATGTCGCGCTGATGGACGGCATTGTCATGGGCGGCGGCGCCGGCATTTCCGTGAACGGCGCGCATCGCGTCGCCGGCGACGGCATCACATTCGCCATGCCGGAGACCGCGATCGGTTTTTTTCCGGATATTGGCGCGACCTTTTTTCTGCCGCGTCTGGCGGACAAGATCGGCACCTATTTGGCGATGACCGGCGGGCGCATCAACTTGGGTGACATTCTGGCGCTTGGCCTTGCGACCGCGCATGTGCCGTCGGCGCGTTTCGACAGGCTGATCGAGAAATTCGCGGATGGCGAAGATGCGGCGCAGGTTATCGCGGCGGACAGCGTTGCACCGCCGCCGTCCGATATCATGAAGGAGCGCGAGCTGATTTCTCGCGCCTTCGCATTCTCGGGCGCGAAACGCATATTCGCAGCGCTCGCCGACGCGGCGCATCGCGGCTCGGTGTTCGCGGAAGAGACCTTGGCCACGCTCCATGCGCGCTCGCCGTCGAGCGTTGCCATTGCGCTGAAGCAGATGCAAATTGGCGGCGGGCTCGATTTCGCCGAAGCGTTGAAGACGGAGTTCCGGATTGCAGCGCGAATTCTGCAGAGCCATGATTTCTATGAAGGGGTTCGCGTGACGCTGGTCGATAAAGGCGATATTGCCGATTGGCGGCCGGGCGCGCTCGATGATTTGAGTGCGGATAAGGTCGATGGCTTTTTCGCGCCGCTCGGCGACGAGGAGTTGAGCTTTCCAGGGAGCGCTTCATGAAGTTTTTGACGCGCAGCGAACGCGAGGAGCGCCCGCCGGAGCCAGGGGCTGCCATCAAGCTCGGCGCGCGGCCGCGCGCCGCCGCGGCGCAAGCGCAATGGGGCCTGATGCTGGTCATCTTCATGCGCGTGCTGGCGGGCTTGTGGATTTGCCAGGGCCTCGCGGAATGGGCGCTCGTTCTGATGCCGGAGCGATCTGTGCTTGAAGCATTGCCCGCCGCCATGGCGGCGGCTGTGATCTTTTTTGCGATTGCCGATCTCGTCGCCGCGGTCGGTCTCTGGCTCGCGACGCCTTGGGGCGGCGCGCTCTGGCTCTTTGCGGCGAGCTCGCAAATCTTCATCGCGCTCGCGATCAAGAATTCGATCTCGATGGTTTGGGTCGCGATCGATCTCGTCCTGATCGTGCTCTATTTCTTTCTCACCTTCAATGCGGGCCGCGCCAGCGCCCAATATGCCGAGTGAATTTCGCGCGCGTCGCTTTCGTCGAAAAAAAAATGCGCGAAATTAAGCGGCTCAATCGCGGTCATGCTTATCGCATTCTTTCCAATTTTTGCGCGACCTTGGCGCGGCGCGATGCGGTGTGCCATCGCGCGACATAACGCACAGGCTTAACGGCCGCTAAAAATTGGACGTTTACGTTAAGGTTTGCGATGCCGCCGAGCCAAAGCTCCCTCGGGGTAATTCCAATTTGTGGTTTCCGCGTAAGACATTCGTAAGTTAAGAAAAACACCGTCAGCCGAGCGGCATCGTAAAAATCGAATTTATTTCAAGATTGATTCACCCCAATCGCTAAACCTCTGATTCAGTTTGTTACTTAAACTCGTTTTCATTGGCGCTACTTATAGCTCATTGCTCATTGAGCCCGCGGCGTAGAGGAGGCTCGTTGCTTGGAAGGGATGAGTCATGAACAGCGTTATGAAATCTGAGGTGGTGCCGGCGCGCAGCAATCGAAGCGATGTGAAGCCGGTCTATATCGAAGCGCTCACGCTCGTTGAGCGTCTGCATCGTCGCCTGCTCGACGTCATCAAGGATGAGTTCGATCGGCGCGGCCGCTGCGACGTGAATTCGGTGCAGGCGTTGCTGCTCTATAATATCGGCGACAAGGAACTCACGGCCGGCGAGTTGCGTACGCGCGGCTACTATCTCGGCTCGAATGTTTCTTACAACGTCAAGAAGCTCGTCGAGATGAACTATCTTCATCATGCCCGTTCGCGGCTTGACCGGCGCTCGGTTCGCATCAGCCTCACGCCGAAGGGCAAAGAAGTGCATGATGTCGTCGCCGCTCTCTACGACAAGCATGTCCAGACGGTCGAGCAGATCGGCGGCATTTCCGTCGACGAGTTCAGCCGCCTCAACAATTCGCTCAATCGCCTGGAGCGCTTCTGGACAGACCAGATCCGTTTCCGCCTTTAAGCTCTTCCAATCGACGCCGCGTTTCGGAACGCTCCTCGTTCCGGTGAAAAGCGGCGCTCTGGTCCTCCGCGCCGGGGACCAGGGCGCCGCTTTTGTTTTGGGCGGCTTTGGCGCTGCACGCCACAAAAACGCCGCCCATTTGGTGCCATTTGGGGCAAGTGATTTGGCTCGGGCTTTGGGGTGGGCCAAGGCGGCGAGTCGAGGGTGCGGGGCCGCGCCATGCTCCCTGACGGCGGACGGCAGCAGACGGCTGGAGAGTGCTTTGCCAGGATTTCCTTTTCGATTTTTGAGCTTCGGGCTTTCGGGCGCGGCGGCGGGGCTGGTTCTGGTCCTTGGGCTGCCGGGCCAGGCCTCGGCGGGGGATGACGGCTTCGGCCAGGCCGAATGGGCCCAGGGCTATGACGCCGACGAGCATCTTGCCGTCCACCGCTCCACGACCCCAGTCCTCTCCCAGGCGACCTTTGACGCCACCGAACAGGCGATCTCGCGCTATCAGGCGCTGGTCTCGGCCGGCGGCTGGCCCACGGTGCCAGCGCATCGCGTGCTGCGGCTCGGCTCCCAGGGCGACGAAGTGTCGATCCTGCGGCGCCGGCTGGCCGCTTCCGGCGATCTCGATGCCAATGCCGGCGATTCGCCGGTTTTCGATTCCTTCGTCGATGCGGCCGTCCGGCATTTCCAGGCCCGCCATGGGCTTCAGCAGACGGGCATCGTCGACAAGGACACCTTTTCTGCCATGAATGTGCCGGCCGACGTGCGGCTGCGCCAGTTGCAGATCAATATCGTCCGGCTCAAGGCCTTCTCGGGCAATCTCGGCAGCCGTTTCGTCATGGCCAATATTCCAGCCGCGGCGGTCGAGACGGTCGAGAACGGCGTCGTTGCGACCCATCATGTCGCCGGTGTCGGCCGCTTCGAGCGCCAGTCGCCGGTCATGATGACCAAGGCGACGGACATTGATTTCAATCCGTTCTGGACCGTCCCGGCCTCGATCATCCGCAAGGATCTGATCCCGCGCATGCAGGCCGACCCGAACTATCTGACCGAGCACAAGATCCGCATCTTCGACAAGGCCGGCAACGAAGTTCAGCCGGGCCAGATCGATTGGAATTCGGATCAGGCGACCAATTACATGTTCCGCCAGGACCCGGGCTCGGACGTCAACGCGCTCGGCGTGGTGCGGATCAATATTCCCAATCCCTATGGCGTCTACATGCACGATACGGCCGAGCGCGGCCTCTTCGGCGACGATTTCCGCTATATTTCGTCGGGCTGCATTCGCGTCCAGGACGTGCGCGACTATGTGGCTTGGCTGCTGAAATATACGCCGGGCTGGGACCGCCAGCACATCAACGACGTGATCAATTCCGGCCAGCAGGTGAAGGTGAAGCTCGATCCGCCGGTGCCCGTCTATTGGGTCTATATCACCGCCTGGGCGACACCCGACGGGATCGTCCAGTTCCGCGACGATATCTATCAGCGCGACGGCCTCGGCTCGGTCGCCTCGGACGAGATGGAGCCGTCGCAGCTTCTGAAAGAAGAGCAGGCTCTGTCGCAGTCGCATGTGGCGCCGTCCCAGGCGCAGCCCGGCGTCGATCGCACCGCGCTGCCGGAGATGGACGAGCAATAAGGCGCGCCGTTTCCCTTTTGCGTGCGGCGCAGCAATCGGCGTGAGCACCCCTCGCGGGTGCTCTTGTCGCAGCCCGTCGAAGCGCCTTTCCGCAATGAATATGTCATGCTAAGGCCATCGGCCAGGCCGCGCGCTGCCGCGGCGTATTCTTGCCCAATCGTCTTTCAGGAAGCGTGCTCATGACCACTTCAGATGCCGGAGCCAGCGCCCACGCGGCCCATAATCCGTTTTTCTCCGCCTCGCTGCACACGGCTGATCCTGAGATCGCCGCCGCGATCGACAAGGAGCTTGGCCGTCAGCAGCATGAGATCGAGCTGATCGCCTCCGAGAACATCGTCTCGAAGGCGGTGCTTGAGGCACAGGGCTCGGTCCTGACCAACAAATATGCCGAGGGTTATCCCGGCCGGCGCTATTACGGCGGTTGTCAATATGTCGACGTCGTCGAGACGCTGGCGATCGAGCGCATCACCCGGCTCTTCGATTGCAAATTCGCCAATGTGCAGCCGAATTCCGGCAGCCAGGCCAACCAGGCGGTGTTTCTCGCGCTGCTGCAGCCGGGCGACACGTTCCTCGGCCTCGATCTCGCCGCGGGCGGACATCTGACGCACGGTTCGCCGGTCAATCTCTCCGGCCGCTGGTTCAAGCCGGTCGCCTATAGCGTGCGCCGCGACGACAACCGCATCGACATGGAGCAGGTGGCTCGCCTTGCCCAGGAGCATAAGCCGAAGCTGATCATCGCCGGCGGCTCGGGCTATCCGCGCTTCTGGGACTTCGAGAAGTTCCGCCAGATCGCCGATTCAGTCGGCGCTTATTTCATGGTCGATATGGCGCATTTCGCCGGCCTCGTGGCGGGCGGCGTGCATCCGTCGCCGTTCCCGCATGCCCATGTCGTCACCTCGACGACGCATAAGACGCTGCGCGGCCCGCGCGGCGGCCTCGTCCTGACCAACGATGCGGACATAGCCAAGAAGATCAATTCGGCGGTGTTCCCCGGCTTGCAGGGCGGCCCGCTGATGCATGTGATCGCCGGCAAGGCGGTGGCCTTCGGCGAAGCGCTGAAGCCGGACTTCAAGGTCTATATCCGGCAGGTCGTCGAGAACGCCAAGGCACTCGCGGCAACGCTCGTCGGCGGCGGCTATGCCATCACCTCGGGCGGCACCGACAACCATCTGATGCTGGTCGATCTGCGGCCGAAGAACCTGACCGGCAAGGCGGCCGAACAGGCGCTCGGCCGTGCCCATATCACCTGCAACAAGAACGGCGTCCCGTTCGATACGGCAAGCCCGATGGTCACCTCCGGCATCCGGCTCGGCACACCGGCCGGCACATCGCGCGGCTTTGGCGTCGCCGAGTTCAAGAAGATCGGTGAATTGATCATCGAGACGCTCGACGGTCTCGCCAAGAACGGCGAAGCCGAGAACGGTGCGGTCGAGGCCGCGGTGAAAGCGCAGGTCGCGGAACTGACGCATCGGTTCCCGATCTATTGAGGATCGCCGATGCGGTGCCCGTATTGCGGCAGTCTTGAAACGCAGGTGAAAGATTCGCGGCCGACGGAGGATGCAGCATCCATCCGCCGGCGGCGCGTCTGCCCCGATTGCGGCGGCCGTTTCACCACGTTCGAGCGCGTGCAATTACGCGAGCTGACGGTCATCAAAAAGACCGGCCGGCGGGTGCCCTTCGATCGTGACAAGCTGATGCGCTCGGTCGAGGTCGCGCTGCGCAAGCGGCCGGTCGATGCCGAGCGGATCGAACGCATGGTCTCCGGTATCGTCCGCCAGCTCGAGAGCCAGGGCGACGCCGAAGTCCACAGCGAGAAGATCGGCGAATTGGTGATGGAGGGCCTGCGCTCGCTCGACAGCGTGGCCTATGTGCGCTTTGCCTCGGTCTATCGCAATTTCCGCGAGGCGCGCGATTTCCATACGTTGATCGACGAATTGGCCCAAGTCGATCCCGACGAGCCGCCGCCGCCCAAGCCGAAATTATCGACGCGCGCATGAGCGCGCCGACCGGCCATCCCGACATCACTGACGACGATCGCCGCTTCATGGCTGCGGCGCTGAACTTTGCCCGCCGCGGCCTGGGGCGCGTGGCGCCCAATCCTGCCGTCGGTGCCCTCATCGTCAAGGACGGCATCGTCATCGGCCGTGGCGCCACGGCGCCCGGCGGGCGCCCGCATGCCGAAGTGCTCGCGCTAAAAGAGGCGGGCGCTGCGGCGCGTGGCGCAACGCTCTATGTGACGCTCGAACCCTGCAGCCATTTCGGCCGCACGCCGCCCTGTGCCGATGCCGTTATCGCCGCGGGGATTGCCCGTGTCGTCTCCGCGCTCGAAGATCCTGATCCGCGCGTCGCCGGGCAGGGCCATGCGCGGCTGCGGGCGGCGGGGATCGAGGTCGAGGCCGGTGTCCTCATAGAGGCCGCGCGGCGCGCCAATCTCGGTCATATCCTGCGCGTGACCGAGGGGCGGCCGATGCTGACCCTCAAGCTCGCCGAAACGGCCGACGGCTTTGCCGCCGCGCCAGCCGGCGCGCGGCGGCTCAAGATCACGGGCGAAGCCGCCAACGGGCGCGTGCATATGCTGCGCGCCTTGCACGATGCCGTGATGGTTGGCGCGGGCACGGCGCTTGCCGACGATCCGCAATTGACCGTGCGGCTGCCGGGCCTTGAGGCGTGCAAGCCGTTGCGCATCGTGCTCGATGCGCATTTGCGGCTGCCGCCGTCGGCTGAGCTCGCCGCGTCGTCGCAGAAATATCCGACGCTGATCATCGCGGCTGACGGCGCTTCGCATGAGGCCGAGGCGCGCCTTGCTGCGCAAGGCGTCGAGATCGTCCGCGTCAAAGCCGATGCGGCCGGCCATGTCTCGCTCAATGCGGCGTTGGCTTTGCTCGGAGCGCGCGGGCTGACGCGCATTTTCTGCGAGGGCGGTCCCAATCTCGCGGCGGCGCTGATTGCGCAGCGCCTCGCCGACGAGATCATTATATTCCAGAGTCCGCACTCGCTTGGCCAAGCGGGCTTGCCGGCGCTTGATGCGGACAGCCGCGCAGCGCTCAAGGATGCGACGCGCTATCGCGAACTTGCCCGCGGCGATGCGGGCGAAGACACTTTTGTCGAATACGGACGGATCATCTGAATGTTCACCGGGATCATCACAGACGTCGGCACGGTCGAATCCGTCGTGCCGGAGGGCGCGTTGAAGCGGGTGCGCATCTCCTGCGCCTATCCGATGGAGACGATTGCGATCGGCGCATCGATCGCAACGGGCGGCCCGTGCCTCACCGTCACCGCGCGCGGCAGTGCGAACAGGCGTAGCTGGTATGACGTCGATGTCGGCGCCGAGACGCTCGAGCGCACCAATGCGGGCTCATGGAAAGTCGGCACCAAGCTCAATCTCGAACGGGCATTGAAGATCGGCGACGAGCTCGGCGGTCATCTCGTGACCGGCCATATCGACGGCGTTGCCACTATCGTGTCGGTTGAGCCTTTCGACGGCATGAGCCGCTTCGTCATTGCGGCGCCGGCGACACTGGCACGATTCATTGCTGAAAAAGGCTCGGTTGCGCTCGACGGCACGTCGCTGACGGTCAATAGTGTCGATGGCAAGGAATTTTCCGTCCTGCTCATTCCGCATACGCTGGCTGAGACGACGTGGGGCGCGCGACGGGCAGGCGATTCCGTCAATCTCGAAGTCGATCTCATGGCGCGCTACGCGGCGCGCCTTGCCGAGGCGACGTAAGGATCACCCATGCTGGCGCATTGGCGGATGTTTGCGGGTTACAATGCTTGGGCGAATGCGCTTGTCTACGATCAGGCGGCCAGGCTCAGCGACGCTGACTATCGCGCCGACCGCGGGGCTTTCTTCAAGTCCGTCCACGGCACGCTCAATCATCTGCTTGTCACCGATCGCATCTGGATGCAGCGCTTCACCGGCGAGGGCGAGACAACACCCCAACTCGATGCGATCCTGCATGAAGCCTTTGCTGATCTCGGCGCCGCCCGGGCGCGGGAGGACGCGCGTATTTCGGCTTTCATCGGAAGCCTCGATGAAGAGCAACTCGCGCGGCCGATCTTCTATCGCGCCATCTCGAAGCCCGCCCAGATCGAGCAGACTTTGGGCACCGCGCTGGCGCATTTCTTCAATCATCAGACGCATCACCGCGGCCAGGTTCATGGCCTGTTGACAGGGCTGACTGGCGCGGCGCCGTGCCTCGATCTCGTCGCTTATCAGCGACACATTGGCCTTAGCCAAAGCCAGCCTGTGTAAGAGATATCGAGGCCGAGCATAAAAAATATTTTAGTAAAATATCTTTAATTACCAGTCTATTTATAGACTAAATATCGTTGTTCGGGGGTTTGTTTGCCGTTTCAATTGCGAAGCACGCCTAACGGGCGCGGCTTCCTCAAGCCATGGCTCGTTGCAACCTTGTTTTTTGCGCTGCCTTTCGGGCAGTCCGCGAAGGCGCAATATTTTTCGCTCGGCAAAGGCAGCGCGCCGCTCGAGTTCTACGACATCGACTACAGCTATCTCGCGGATCCCGCGAAGCGGACAGGCCCGCTCGACGCGCTGCATTACATTCCGCTCGGCGGCGAGGCCTATCTCTCGCTTGGCGGCGAATTCCGTGAGCAGGCCTGGGCGCAGAACAACGAGGCTTACGCGCTGCGGTCGCCGACGCGGAATGCCTATGACCTGCAGCGCGCACTCGTCGATTTCTATCTGCATATCGACCGCCATTTGGCGATGTTTGCGCAAATCGGCCGCTTCGACTCCTTCGGCAAGATCAATCCGAGCACGACGGACAGGGATTACGGACGGCTCCAGCAGGGTTTCGTTGAGCTGAAAGAGCCTGTCGGTCCCGCGCAAGTCACGGCGCGCTTCGGGCGGCAGGAGATTGCGCTCGGCTCGGCCCGCTACGTCTGGGTGAACGACAGTTCCAATGTGCGCACCACCCACGATGGCGTGCGCATTCACAGCGATGTCCAGAACAACGTCACGCTCGACTTCATCTATTCGCGGCCTGTCGTCTCGCAGCTCGACGCCTTTTCCGACTTCGATACGCATAACGGTGTCTTCAGTGCGGTCTATGCCAGCGAGGCTCTGATCCCGAACATTCTGCATGTCGACGAATATTATTTCTACCGGCGCAATCTCGGCGCGCAATATTTGAAGCTGACCGGCAACGAGGACCGCGATACGCTCGGCGGCCGTCTCTGGGGCGATTACGGCCCGTTCAAGTTCGACAGCGATTTCGCCTATCAGTTCGGCACGTTCAATACCCAACCGATCTCGGCCTTCGGCACCTCGACGCGCGTGCTTTACACATTCGAGCGGGTCGTCTGGCTGCCGGGCCTGCAATTCCAGGGAAGCTATTTCAGCGGCAGCGACGGCGGCAAAACCATCGGCACGTTCAGCGCGCCATTCCCACGGCCGACTTTGCTGAATTACATCGGCTTGAATACGCTCGAGAACGTCGTCGAGGCCTATCCGGCGCTGGTGCTCAATCCGACGAACAATTTCGCCCTTCGCCTGGGGCCGGAGGTGCTCTGGCGTGCCTCCGTCAACGATGCCGTCTATATCTCGCGCGCGACGCCGCTGACGGCGACATTGTCGCCGAACGACAAGGCGAGCTATATCGGCACGAATTTGATCGCGACGGCGCAATGGCGCCCGGTCAGCTATGTCACGGTCTTCGGCGAATATCTGCATCAGCTTGCCGGCCCGGCGATCACTTTGGCCGGCGGGCGCCCGGCCGATGCCGGCGTCATCCAGGTCGATTTCAACTTTTAGCCATTTCGCCACACCTTTAGGGGCAGCGAGCCTGCTTGCCGTGGCCGCCACGGCTTGTTAGTCAGCCGCTCGCGACAACGAGGTGAAAATGGCCGAAACGCAGCGTCCGAAGCAATCCGAAGGGGAGCCGAGCGTCAATGGCGCGCGCTTTCTCGTCGTCGAGGCGCGCTATTACGAGGCGGTCGCGGTGCATTTGCTCGACGGCGCGCTTGCGGCGCTGAAGGCGGCCGATGCGCGCTATATCTGCTGGCAGGTGCCGGGAGCGCTCGAAATTCCGATTGCGGCGAAGATTGCGCTCGACATGGCACGCACCGCCGGGGCGCCGTTTCATGGCCTCATCGCGCTTGGCTGTGTCATTCGCGGCGAGACGGCGCATTTTGACATTGTTGCGGGCGAAAGCGCGCGCGCCTTGATGGATCTTGCGATGGCGGAGAAATTGCCGTTCGGCAATGCTATCCTGACGGTTGAAAACATGGAGCAGGCTCTGGTGCGTGCCGATCCAAAACAGGGCGACAAAGGCGGCGATGCGGCCCGCGCGGCGCTGGCGCTTTATCGCCTGCAGACCGGGCAGGGGGCGCTCTGATGGCGCTTGCCCCACAACGCGCCGCGGCGCGGCTCGCCGCCGTCCAGGCGCTTTATCAGATGGAGGTCTCGGGCAAGGGCCTCGCCGAAACGCAGAGCGAGTTTGAGGCGTTCTGGATCGGCAATGAGATCGAAGGCGCGCAATATGAAGAGGCGGAGATCGCCTTCTTTCGCGACATTCTCGCCGGTGTCCTCGCCGATCAGGGCCCGATCGATCGTGCGATCGACCACACGCTTGCGAAGGGCTGGCCGCTGGTGCGCGTCGATGCCGTGATGCGCGCCATTTTGCGCGCTGGCGGCTACGAATTGTTCCGGCGCAAGGATGTGCCGGCCCGCGTCGTCATCAAGGAATATGTTGACGTCGCCGGCGCCTTTTTCGAGCGCGACGAGGCCGGTATGACCAATGCCGTGCTTGACACTTTGGCGCGGCAATATCGGGCCGAGGAGTTTCAGGAGCGGGCCTGAGGCCAACATCGGAGCCAATGCACGATGCACGCGGCGCGTCCCAGCGAAGACGAGATCATCCAAAAATATTTTGCCCCGCTCGCCGGCCCCGCGGCGCTCGGCCTATTGGACGATGCGGCGGCTTTTGCGCCGCCGCCCGGGCAGGATCTCGTCGTCAGCAAGGACATGCTTTGCGCCGGCGTGCATTTCTTTGCCGACGATCCGCCCGGCGCGATCGCCCGCAAGGCGCTGCGCGTCAACCTCTCCGATCTCGCCGCCAAGGGCGCTGTGCCGTTTGGCTTCCTGCTAGGCCTTGCGTTGCCGGACGATTGGACGCCGGATTGGCTCGCAGCCTTTGCGTCGGGCCTCGGTGACGATGCCGCGGTCCATCAATGCCCGCTGATCGGCGGCGATACGGTGAAAAGCCCCGCGGCGTTGACGCTGTCCGTCACAGCCTTGGGCAGCGTGCCGGCCGGCATGCGGCTCCTTCGCGCCAATGTCGTCGCGGACGATTTTCTCTATGTGTCGGGGACGATCGGCGATGCGGCGCTCGGGCTTAGGCTGCGCGGCCTGCCGGTGCCGGATTGGAGCCATGGGCTGAGCGCTGCGGCGCAGGTTTTTCTGCGCGAGCGTTATCTTCTGCCGCAGCCGCGGCTTGGGCTGCGCGCGGCTTTGCTCGGCGCGGCGCATGCGGCCATGGACATATCGGACGGCTTGGCCGGCGACCTCGCCAAAATGCTGCAGGCGAGCGGCCTGACGGCGGAGATCGCGGTCGCCGATGTCCCGCTCTCGACCGCAGCGCGGGAAGCGCTGGCGCAAGAGGCGGGACTGATGGAAACGCTGCTCAGCGGCGGCG
>Ga0153954_1001460_pt1 | contig 12675 bp, 7 predicted proteins | sample TSFL038MetaG_FD_102277 | JGI IMG/M metagenome (GOLD analysis project Ga0153954, IMG submission 102277) | Attine ant fungus gardens microbial communities from Florida, USA - TSFL038 MetaG | ecosystem: Host-associated > Fungi > Mycelium > Unclassified | place: USA: Florida, Wekiwa Springs State... | reverse complement strand
TTCCTCGGCGCGCCACACGCCCTCGGCCAACCGATCGATGCAGCCCTGGAAGCGGCGGTCGGCATGGGAGAGCACGCCTTCGAAGAAATCGGCGGCGCGTTCGATGCCCAGTTCCTCGACCAGTAGGGTCAGCCGCTCCGCGCCGATGCGCGTCGAGCCGATCATCGCCTGCAGGTCGCCTTCGAGCGCCTCGGGCAGGCGCGTATTGAGCAGCAGCAGGCGCCAGAGATCGGCGCGCGTCTTGCCGCCCTCGATCAGCTTCAGCACCGGGAGTCGGATGCCTTCGTGGAAGATCTCCGTGGCCGCCGAGTTGTAGGTGCCGGCGGCGCCGCCGCCGATATCGGCCTGGTGGGCGCGATTGCAGGCGAAGGCGATCAGCTTGCCCTGGACGAAGACCGGCCGCGCGATCACCCAGTCCGGCAGATGGTTGCCGCCGGCGGCATAGGGATCGTTCAGCAGGAACACGTCTTCCGGCGCGATCTGACCCGCGAAGTCGCGCAGGATGGCGCGCACGGCGAAGCCGCCGCCACCGGTATGGATCGGGATGCCGTCGGCCTGGCTGATCAAGGTGCCGCGGGCATCCGCGATGAAGCAGGAAAAGTCGTGGCTCTGGCTGAAGATTGGCGAGCGCGCGGTGCGCGTCATCACCCAGCCCATCTGCAGGGAGATATGGTCGAGCCGGTTCTGCACCAGCGCGAGCGTCACGGGATCGAGCTCAGCCGTCATGAGCGGGCTCCGATATGCACGAGGAAATCATCGCGGGCATCGACCTCGAGTCGGTCGCGCGGACCGACGAAGGCCGTGGTGGTGCGCTCCTCGATCAGCAGGGGGCCGTCGAGGATGCAACCCGGCGTGAGGTCGGCGCCGGTATAGATCGGCACGTCCTGCCAGCCATGCGCCGGGTCGAGCCAGACCTTGCGCGTCTCGCGCGGTTTGGGCGTATCGGTGCGGCGAGCGCGCGCGGCGGGCGGTGTCCAGTCGAGCGGATCGCGGCCGACGACCCGCAAGGCCGTGATGTCGATGCGGCCGCCGGCCTGAATGTGGCCGAACAGGCGTTGATGCTCGGCCTCGAAAGTCTTGCGCGCGGCCTTCGTGTCGGTCCCGTTGAACGGCACACGCACCGGCCATTGCTGGCCTTCGTAGCGCAGGTCGACCTCGCGTTCGCGGACCGCGAAGTCGCCGGCACGCGCTTCGAGCTCGGCGAAGGCCTGCTCCAATGTCTCGGGCTCGACCTTGTCGAGATCAGCGAGGAAGACCTTCAGGTAATCTTGCCGGATATCGGATTGCAGCATGCCCATGGCACAGAAGGCGCCTGCCGCGCGCGGCAGCAGCGCCCGCTTGCAGCCCAGCGCGCTGGCGACCATCGATCCGTGCATCGGTCCGGCGCCGCCAGCGGCGACCAGGGTGAAGGTCGCGGGATTGTGGCCGCGTTCGATGCTGAGCCGCTCGACGGCATGGAGCAGGTTCTGTTCGAGCAGGCGGATCACGCCCGCGGCGGCGGCCTCGACCGGGAGACCGAGAGGCTTCGCGAGCTTGGTCTCGATGGCTTCGCGCGCGAGCCGCGCATCGAGCGTGACGCCGCCGGCCAGCGGCCCGGGCTTCAGGCGCCCGAGCACGAGCTGCGCGTCGGTCACGGTGGGGTTCTCGCCACCCAATCCGTAGGCCGCCGGCCCCGGCCGGGCACCGGCGCCCTGCGGGCCGACATGCAGCAATCCTGCCGTGTCGACCCAGGCGATGGTGCCGCCACCGGCGCCAACGGTATGGATTTCGACCGACGGAGTCGTGAGGTGGTAGCCGTCGATCACGAGAGCATCGGTCACCGGTACGCTGCCCTTGGCCATCACCATGACGTCGCAACTGGTGCCGCCGATCTCCATGGAGATCAGGTTCGCCGCCTCGCCGCGGTCGGCGCAGCCCTTCAGCGCACCGACACCCGCGGCGGGTCCCGACAGGACCAGCATCACCGGCCGCGCTGCGACCTGGTCGACTGAGACGGCGCCGCCGTTGCTCTGCAGCAGCAGGAGCGAGCGCGGCAGGCCAAGCTGGCGCAGCTGCTCGTCGAGCGCGCGCAGGTAACTTGTCACCTTGGGCGCGATGTAGGCGTTCACCACCGCTGTGGAGCCACGCTCGTACTCGCCCATGGTCGGCATGACCTCGCTCGACAGCGACACCCACTTGCCGACCGGTGTATCCGCCAGCCGCTTGCCGACGCCTTGCTCATGCGTGCCGTCGAGGAAGCTGTTGAACAGGCAGACCGCGACGGACTCGACTCCTTCGCCGGCAAAGAGTGCGGCGGCGGAGTCGACGTCTTCGAGCGCGAGCGGAGCGAGCTCCTTGCCATCGGCGCCGATGCGCCCACGCACAGGCTGGCGCAGATAGCGAGGTGCCAACACCTCGGGAAAGGGCGCGCGATGGTCCCACTGGTTCTCGCGGATGCCGCGGCGGATTTCGAGACTGTCGCGAAATCCTTCGGTCGTCAGCATGCCGACCTTGGCGCCCTTCTTTTCGAGAATTGTGTTGGTGGCGACGGTCGAGCCGTGCACGAACAGCGCGCAGCCGCGCAACAGGGCGGAGAGCGGCAGGTCGAGCTGCTGGGCGGCCAGCCGCAGGACGCCGAGCACGCCCTGGCTTGGGTCGGCAGGCACCGACGGCGCCTTGAAGATGTAAACGCGGCCGGCGCTGTCGCGCAGGACCATGTCGGTGAAGGTGCCGCCGACATCGACGCCGATGCGCCAGGGAGCGGCCAGGGAAAAGGAGGACATCGGGCCAAATGTACCCGGACACTCCGCGAAAGACAGCGCCGCTTACGGCTTTCCGTACCCGCGAAGGCATCCCGCGGGATTGCAGCAATGCGTCGAAGTCACGCGCCTTCCGGTGAAGGGATGCGGCGGCGCCCTCCGGTCGAGCTTTTGGCCGGCGATGACGGACGCCTACCGGGGATCCTTCAAGCAGAGGTGAGGACGAGCGGCTTGAAGTTGCTCTTCTCCGTGCCGCAATCGGGGCAGCGCCAGCTTTCGGGGATGAGGCCGAAAGCCGTTCCCGGTGCGATTCCCTGTGTGGGTAGTCCGCGCTGCTCCTCGTAGATGTAATAGCAGCCTCGGCACATGAAGCGGCGCTCCGGTGCTTCATGCCGGGCGGGAAGAAACGGCGCGGTGGCGCCGGGGGCGGGACCGCGCGGCGCGACGACCGGAGCACCGACGCTCACCGCGCCCGATTTGCGGGTGACCAGGTAGACTCCCAGATCCTTATGGCCGAAGGCGGCGCGCAGCGAGCGGGGAATGTCGAGGTCGCGCCGGCCGGTTAGGGGATTGACGTTGGTGGCGCCACAGCGGCCGTTACGGCGGTCGACCCGCAGCACCGCATCGCCAATCGCAATGTCTCTGCCGACCCAATCGAATTCGGACCAGGGCTCGGCACCGTCGATGTAAATGTTGGCCCGAAAGCGCAGCGGATCGACCTCGAAGCCCCATTGCTCCTCGAGGCTGCGCACCGTGGCGAGGTTGATCAGCGAGATCACGTTGTCGGGCTTGTCCATGAAATGGCCGCCCGTCTCGGCCCGCACCAACCTCGGCGTGCCGTTCAGACTCGGCACGAGTTGCTGGAAGAAGGTCTCGACCTCCGTGCGTCCTTTCTCGCTCGCGAGGTTCACTGCCAGAAGCTGGCGGCTGCCCTGGCGGATCGTGAAGTCGAGGGTCTCGACGTCGAGATGAGTGCTCACCTCGGCCAGCGCCTCGTCGAGCATCAGCATGACGAACATGCCCTTCTTGGCCCACTTGGCGATGTGGGAGTCTACGAGATTGCGCGGTCTCGTCAGCGCGAACATGCGGTCATTGGGGAAGATCTGTCCCACTTGCAGCGTCGCCTCCGCCACCCGTTGCGGGCTCAGTCCCTTGACCGGGTAGCGATAGAGTTGGGCGATGACGGGCATGGTCAGGCGGCTCTCCTCGACGGTGTCGAAGTGGAAGCTTGCCCGACGTGGCGGCGGCGAACGTAGAGCCGGCTGCTGCGGAAAGCGGAGGACCAGAGGTGGGGGCGCCTGGACAGAGGCGGTGGCAAGGTGGCTGCTCGGCAGCTCGAGCGCCTCGTCGATCGCTTCCGACAGGCGGGCGATGCCCTGCTCGATCTGGCGGGGCAGTAGGGCCGCGTAGCCAAGGATCACGCCGCGTCGCGCGAGATCGGAATCGGTCGTGTCGTAGGCGCCGCCGCTCTGCAGGGAATAGATGCCGACGCGGGCGCGCCGCGCCACTTCCTCCAGCACGTGCGCGTCAGGCACGCCGGGCGGTGGCTTCCAGAAGAGATGCAGGCCGCCCGCGGCGCCGCCGATCTCCGCGCCGCCGAACTGGCGGCGCAGCGCAAGCAGCAGGCTGTCGCGGCTCTCCCTGTAGCGCACGCGGATGCGTGAGAGGTGCGCCGTATAACTGCCGCCACGGATCATCTCGGCAAGCGCCGCTTGATCGAGCCAGGCATTGCCGTTGTTCAGCAGCGCCTTGGCGCTACGCGCGGCCTGCGCCAGCGGTGCGGGCACGACGACGTAGCCCAGCCTCAATCCCGCGCCGAGCGACTTCGAGAAGGTGCCGAGATAGATCGTGCAGTCGGGCGCAAGGGCCGCGATGGACGGCAGCGGCGAGCCTTCGTAGCAGAAGTCGCTGTCGTAATCGTCCTCGAGGATGTAGCAGCCGGTGCGGCGCGCCCAGGCGATCAGCGCGTGGCGACGGACCAGACTCATCGTGTGCCCGGTCGGATATTGATGGGACGGGGTCACGTAGATCAGGGCCGTCGGCATACGCGGCAGGAAATCGGTCTCCAGGCCTTCGCTGTCGACGGGGACGGCCACGACTTGTGCGCCCCATGCCTCGAAGGCGAAGCGCGCGCCCTGGTAACAGGGATTCTCGATGGCGGCGACTGTGCCTGCGCCGAGAAATAGACGCGAGGCGATGTTGATGCCTTCCTGCACACCGCCGGTGACGACGATGCGGCTGACATCGGCGACGATGCCGCGTGCGGCCGCGACGTGGCTTGCAATCGCAGTGCGCAGCACGGCCAGGCCTGCCGGATCGGAATACTGCGCCAGACCGACAGCGCCACCGTGCGACAGGCTGGCCTGCACGAGCCGCCGCCAGGTTTTGAGCGGGAAAAGGCTGGCGCTCGGACGGCCGGGAAAGAAATCGAAGGTGAGCCGGTTGCGGGCCTTGGCGACCAGGTCCTGGGCGCGAATCGGCATGTAAGGCAGCGGCATCGGCGAATGACTGGCCGCATCGATCGGCGCCACCGGTTGCACCGACCGCATCGTGCGGTCGGGCAGACGATCGGCGGCGAAGATGCCGGAGGCAGGTCGTGATTCGACGTAGCTTTCGATGGTGAGCGCTTCGTAGGCCCGCACGACGGTGTTGCGGGATACGTCCAACTGGTCGGCAAGCCTGCGCGAGGAAGGCATGCGCGCACCCGGCGCGATGCGGCCCTGCAGGATGGCCTCGCGCAACTGCTCGACGATCTGGAATGCCAGGGTCGCCGGGCGGGATCTGTCGAGGAGCAGAGGGATCTGCACGTCCTTGGCATAGCAGGAGAGGTGCCAAGCCAGTGGCCTCGATCGGTCCAGTTGGTCGAAACCCGATCCGTCCAGATTTGGAACTGGCCCTCCGACGTCACCATCATCTGGACTGTTCGCCGCCTCGCGGGAGGTCAACCCGCCTACCGAAGCAGCAGATCACTGTAGCGCGAAGAAACAGCGACCAAATAATGATCATTCACGGGCATTCGCGCCGGCCCGGCGGCTGTCCGACTGGCTCCTTCCCATTTTCCGACCGTGGCTCTCGGGTCCCGGGCCCCGTCACGCTCATGCTGCTCACCCATGAACGAGTGGAGAGGTGGGGACCTCTCTTTCCTTGCAATCGAGAGAACAGGAGAGAGCCTATGAGAAAAAAGAGTCGAAAGTCCTGGTTGGGCGCGCTCGGCGCTTGCCTCCTTATGCTGGGCAGCGCTGCCGCGCCGATTCCGGCGCAGGCCGAAGACACGATCAAGGTCGGCATCCTTCATTCCCTGTCGGGCACGATGGCGATCAGCGAGACCATCCTGAAGGACCTGATGCTGATGCAGATCGCCGATCTCAACGCGCGCGGCGGTCTGCTCGGCAAGAAGGTCGAGGCGGTGGTCGTCGACCCGGCGTCGAACTGGCCGCTGTTCGCCGAGAAGGCGCGCGAGCTGCTGGTGAAGGAGAAGGTCGCGGCGGTTTTCGGCTGTTGGACCTCGGTCAGCCGCAAGTCGGTGCTGCCGGTGTTCGAGGAGCTGAACGGGCTCCTGTTCTATCCGCTCGAATACGAAGGCGAGGAAGCGTCCTACAACATCTTCTATGGCAGCTCCGTTCCCGACAACAAGGCGATCCCGGCCGTCGAGTATCTGATGAGCAAGGACGGCGGCGAGGTGAAGCGTTTCGTGCTCGAAGGCACGGACTACGTCTATCCGCGCACCTCCAACAAGATCATCCGCGCGTTCCTGAAGAAGCAGGGCGTGGCCGACGAGGACATCATGGAGAACTACACGCCCTTCGGCTTCTCCGACTGGCAGACCGAGGTCGCGGCGATCAAGAAGTTCGGCTCGGCGGGCAAGAAGACCGCCGTCGTCTCGACCATCAATGGCGACGCCAACGTTCCGTTCTACAAGGAGCTCGGCAACCAGGGCATCAAGGCAAAGGACATTCCCGTCATCGCCTTCTCGGTCGGCGAGGAGGAACTGGCCGGCGTCGATACCAAGCCGTTGGTCGGCCATCTCGCTGCCTGGAGCTACTTCCAGTCGGTGAACAACGCCGACAACAAGGCTTTCATCGCGAAATGGCGCGAGTTCGCCAAGAACCCGAAGCGCGTGACCAACGATCCGATGGAGTCGGCGTACATCTTGTTCCACATGTGGACGCAGGCGGTGCAGCAAGCCGGCACGACCAATGTCGACGCGGTGCGCCAGGCGATGATTGGCCAGAAGGTCAAGTCGCCGTCGGGCTTCGAGGTGGTGATGGGTGCGAACCATCACATGGCCAAGCCCGTGATGATTGGTGAGATCCAGGCCGACGGCCAGTTCTCAATCGTCTATCAGAGCAAGGCGCTGCCGCCTAAGGCGTGGAGCCCGTATGTCGAAGCCAATGCCGGCAAGGTCGCCGACTGGTCCTACCCATGGGTCTGCGGCGGCTGTACCTCGCCGAAGTACGGCGCCCAGTAAAACGGACGGGATCCCGGCGGGACGCCGCTCTTCTTCCACCAGGATCGGGAATGACGGCCCCTCAAGGGCCGCCATTTCTGTTGGGCCGTGACTACCCTCACGCTCGCAGCTAGTAGCCATGCGACAGTGCGGGGACTTCCGGCTTTCGACGCCCGACGATGTATGAAAAACTCGAATCCTTACCTTTTGTAAGGACAGTCCATGCACGACATTGTCATCCGCGGCGGCACCATCGTTGACGGCACCGGCGCGCCCGCGTTCCAGGGCGACCTGGCCCTCGACGGCGACCGGATCGTCCAGGTCGGCGGCAAGGCCGCCCCGGGCAAGCGTGAGGTGAAGGCCGAGGGCCGGCTGGTCACGCCGGGCTGGGTCGACGTGCATACCCACTATGACGGCCAGGCCACCTGGGATCCGGTGCTGGCGCCGTCTTCCTGGCATGGCGCCACGACCATCGTGTTCGGTAATTGCGGCGTTGGCTTCGCGCCCGTGCGCAGTGAGCACCAGAGGGCGCTGATCGAGATGATGGAAGGGGTCGAGGACATCCCCGGCATCACCCTGACCGAAGGGCTCAAGTGGGATTGGGAGAGCTTCCCGGAATACCTCGATGCGCTGTCGCGGCTGCCGCGCACCATCGATATCGGTGCCCAGGTCGCCCATCATCCACTGCGCGTCTATGCCATGGGCGAGCGCGCCATCAATCGCGAACTGGCGACGGCCGAGGATATCGAGCTGATGGCGCGGCTCACCGAGGAAGCGCTGAAGGCGGGCGCCGTCGGCTTTACCACCAGCCGCACCGACCAGCACAAGACGCTGGCGGGCGACCTCGTGCCCGGCCGCTATGCCGAGCATGAAGAGCTGATTGCCATCGGCCGTGCGATGGGTCGCGCCGGCCGCGGCACCTTCGGCTTCCTATCCGACTTCGAAGACGAGGCTGCCGAGTGGAAATGGATCCGGCAGGTCGCCAAGGACAGCGGCCGGCCGGTCTGGTTCCTGCTGACCGACCGCAGCTACGATCCCGAGCGCTGGCGCCGCCTGATGGAGGGGGTGCGCGCCGGACGGGCCGACAACCTGCCGCTCTATGCGCAGGTCGCGGGACGTCCTGTCGGACTGACCTTGGGCCTCAACACCTCCCTCAACCCGTTCGGCCTGCGCGAGGCCTATGCCGACGCGGCCAAGCTGCCGCCGGCCGAGATGCTGGCCAAGCTGCGCACGCCCGAACTGCGTCGCCTGATCCTGTCACAGGAGGCTTCGCCGCGGCTGCTCGAAGTTCTACCGCCGCTATCGCGCCAGATCGCGACGCGTTGGGACCGCATGTATCCGCTGGGCGATCTGCCTGATTACGAGCCGGCGCCCGAACGCAGCATCGCCGCCATGGCGGCGAAGGAAGGCGTAACGCCTCAGGAATATTGCTACGACTACCTGACCGGCGGCGACGGCGGCCGCATGGTCTACTTCCCGGTCACCAACTATGTGCACGGCGATCTCGAAGTCGTGCGCGAGATGATCGAGGATCCGCACACCATCCTCGGCCTGTCCGACGGTGGCGCGCATTGCGGCGTGATCTGCGATGCCTCGCTCAACACGTCGATGCTGGCGCACTGGGTGCGCGACCGCTCGCGCGGACCGCGCCTGCCGCTGGAGTTCACCGTCCAGCAGATGACCAGCGGCACGGCCGATTTCTACGGCTTCAAGGATCGCGGCCGCCTGCAGCCGGGCAAAAAGGCGGACGTCAACGTGATCGACTTCGAGGGGCTGACGCTGCACTCACCGAAGATGATCTTCGACCTGCCGGCCGGCGGGCGGCGCCTGGTCCAGCATGTCGACGGCTACGACATGACGATCTGCTCCGGCACGCCTATCTTCGAAAAGGGCGAGGAGACCGGCGCGCGGCCCGGTAAGCTCGTCAGGTCGTCTTAACCGGCCCGGGCAGATCGAGACCGACACCGCTCAGGTGGCCGAACGCGGCATGCAGCCGCTCGACGACGGCGGGCGGCAACGCTGGACGCAGGATCGAGGTTACGTTGTCGGCAACGTGGGCCTTGTTGCCGGTTCCGAACAGGATGACGTCGGCGCCGCGCTCATGACGGGCGTAGCGATATGCGGCATCCGTGATGCTTTCGGCACTGCCTTCGGCGACCAGGAATTCCAGCGGATCGCCGTTCGATAGCAGCTTGGCGTCGAGCTTGCCTTTTTCGACCAGCTTGGCGGCAATGCTTCGGCGGTAAGCCGCGTTGCTGAAGATGTTGCGCACGACGAACATCAACAAGGTGCCGATGCCGCGTCGTTGCGTTGCCGGGAAGATCCGTCGGCGCGCGCCCTGGTTCATCAGGCTGTAGGCCAGCATGATGACCTCCCATGGCGCGTCCTCGACGGCACGCGTGAGCATTTTCTGATCCGGATCGTTCGGACCGGTCTCGGTGATGCCGACATGGCGAACCTTGCCCTGTTCCTTGAGCTTCACCAGAGCCGGCGCCAGAACGTCGCGGTGGCGCTCGTAGGAGGCCGGATTGACCGCATGGAAATGGAAGATGTCGACATAGTCGAGGCCGAGCCGCTTCAGGGAGACCTCGACCTTGCGTGTCACGGCGTCGACGGTCTCCTCGCCACCTCTGAAGATCGCCTTGGTCGAGATGATCAGCTTGTCGCGGTCGTAGGGACGGACGGCAGCACCCACGATTTCCTCGGTGCCATAAGCCTCGGCGGTGTCGAGGAAGTTGACGCCGAGATCGACTGCTGTGCGAACAACCGCAACGCATTCCTCTGCGCTCGCGCCGCGGCCAAGACCCAGACGGCTGTTGCCGCCACAGCCCAGCCCGGCGACGCTTGCCGTGAGGCCGGTTTTTCCAAGTGGACGATATTCCATCGCTCGCTTCTACTCGCCCTTGGCGCCGCATGGCCATATGGATGCGTCGCTCGCCTCGCCGGCCGATCGAAGGGAATTGAAACAGTCATGCCGCACATCGTCGTCGCCGATCCGATCCACGCGGACGGCATCGAACGCCTGCTGAAAGCGCCGGGAGTCACGCTCGATCATCCGGGCAATCCATCGCCGGGCACCTTGGTCGAGCGGCTTCGCCAGGCCGACGGGCTGATCGTGCGCGGCACGGTCGTCGATGCAAAATTGCTCGCGCAGGCCGAGCGGCTGCGCGTCGTCTGCCGGCATGGCGTCGGTTACGACCTGGTCGATGTGCCGGTGCTCACCGAGCGCGGCATCGCCCTCATGATCACGCCCGAGGCCAACGCGGCCTCCGTCGCCGAGCATACCTTGATGCTGATGCTGAGCCTCGCGCGCCGGGTGGTGCCGGTATCGCAGGGCGTGCGGCGTGGCCAGTGGCGGGTCCAAGGTCAGTCCAGCACCTTCGAACTCGGCGGCCGGTCGATCCTGATCATCGGCTTTGGCCGCATCGGCACGCGGGTCGCGCGGCTTTGCACCGCCTTCGGCATGCGGGTGATGGTGCACGATCCCTATATCCCGGCGGGCACGATCCGCGGTGCGGGCTACGAAGCCGTGGTCGAGCGCGACAAGGGACTGGCCGAGGCGGACTTCGTCACGGTCCACATCCCGGCCAGCGACAAGACGCGTGGCATCGTGAATGCAGCGTTCCTGTCGCAGATGAAGAAAGGCGCCGTACTGATCAACACCGCCCGCGGGACCCTGGTCGATGAGGCGGCGCTGGACGAGGCCCTGAGCTCGGGCCATCTCGCGGCCGCCGGCGTCGATGTGCTCAGGGACGAGCCGATGGTCGAGCCACCGGCCATGGTTGCGCACGAGAACCTCATCGTGACGCCGCACGTCGCGGCCAGCACGGCCGAGGGCTTGCGCCGCATGGCCTGGGATTCCGCCGGGAATGTCGTCGACTTCCTCGCCGGCAAGCCGGATCGCGATGCGATCGTTAACCGCGAGATCCTGCAGGGTTAGCTAGGATCTTGGCGTCGGCCTACGCTTCGGTCGACCGTCAAGTTTCGGCTCATTTTCTGCTCGATATTGGCATCGAACAGGAATCAATTGATCTACTGTTGAGTTGTCTCAGACATTGGGCGATGTCGACTTGAAGCAGTGGTCCACAAGCAATTTACCACGGGCACGGTATACCGCAGGATCCTTCATGCTTCTCTGCTTTGGGATGCTCATTGCATCTTTGTGCGCGCCATTGGGGCAGACTACTGCTAACGCACTGCCAGCAATTGGCGATACCAGCGGCGCACCATCGCAAGCTGGTCAAAGAGGACTTGTGAGAAGCAATCACCAAGTCGAGCCACCCTTATGCAAGCTGGCTCAAAGCAGACTAGACAAGAATATCGGCTCAGTTGGGAGCCGCGTGAAATTCGATGAATTCTGGCATCAAGTTTTGTCGTTACTTCAAACGCATGATGGCTTTGTTGAGAGTGCGCAACTCGAAAGCGATCTCCATATTCAAATGCAGGAGATTTATCAACAAAGGCCGAATTACAAGGCGGCCCTCACCGATGTGCCGAATAGATTGAGGGTTGAGTGGGATCTCCATCCAGACGGCTCCGAGAGCGCACACGGTACTGGCCCAAACGGTCCTGCATTATCGATGGTGCGGATTTATTTCTATAACGCGACTTTTGAAGCTTTCGATTTGGAAGCGGCCAATAGGCTGGTTCGCAAGACTCTCGCCGGGGCTGGCTTTGTGGAGAGCCCACAACGAAATCCCCACGGGGGCTTTTCTGGAGCTCGTTACGTCAAGTTGCGTTCGGGACGGCTGCCTTATGTGGAAATAAGTATCGAACCAAACAACCGTTGGCCAGATGGTCTGTACTCTATCGGCTTTGCCGGTGTTGGAGAAACAAGGCCGTAAGTTCGAAGGCCAGCTTTTGATTTTTCGATAGAAAAATAGCAAATGAGTTGATCAATGACGGTGCTTATTCGACAATTCCAATCGGCTTTTCCGTGCCGATCAACTTCATCCGTATCTGCAGTACTACCTGAAGATCATTGTTGATCGAATGTACTAGTTCGGCGTTGCGCTGCGCAGATGCATTGAGGCTTATCAATTTCAGAAGGTCATACGCCTCACGACGAGCGCTTTTAAAGAGCAGTAGGCTCGAACCGGTGAGACATGGGTGATTTGGCGTCTCCATACCGATTTGGAGACTTGCTGACCAAAACTCTGGGGCACTTCTTTCTTGCAACCCGCGCGGGACGGCGCGACGTTGCGTCAAAAGGAGGAACCCATGGCACCCGATTCCGCAACGCTTGCCGCTTCGAAGACGTCCGGTCAGAAGGTGGCGCACGCCCGCATTGCCGAGCCCGTTCTGGTGAAGGGCCGGCGCGACTTCTTTTCCTATCGCGATCTCGGCGTCGCCGAAGGCAGCGCCGGGGGCATGCGCGCCCAGGTGATGAAGTCGAGCCAGGGCATGAGCCAGCCGACCGGCTGGCACTATCACGAGTGCGACGGCCAGTTCATCTACATCCTGAAGGGCTGGGTCGATCTGCAGTTCGAG
>Ga0153954_1001459_pt1 | contig 12676 bp, 18 predicted proteins | sample TSFL038MetaG_FD_102277 | JGI IMG/M metagenome (GOLD analysis project Ga0153954, IMG submission 102277) | Attine ant fungus gardens microbial communities from Florida, USA - TSFL038 MetaG | ecosystem: Host-associated > Fungi > Mycelium > Unclassified | place: USA: Florida, Wekiwa Springs State... | reverse complement strand
GGCGGCGCGGCGCGCCGCCACCTGCAAGAGTTCCTTGGCGTGTTCGCTCAGGCGCTCCTCTGCATCGCCGGTCCGACGCCCGCGGCTCGATCCGATCGGGATGGACTGGCCGGTCGGCCCCGCGCGATCGCCGAACGGGGAACCGCCAAAGAAGTCATCGCCGAAGAAGTCGTCGAGCAGGCTCCGGCGACCCCCGAACAACGACTCCAGGGGAGAGCTGGGACGCTGCTGCCGCGCCAGGCGGCGATAGTCGATCTCGCACAGATCGAGTGTTTGGCTTTGCCCGTCGCCGGTCGTTACCCGGGCGCGTACGCTTGCCGGACGGACACCGCAGATATCACACAGCTTAGCCATGGGTGCGCTTCCTTTGAATAATGCGGGTCTTTTCGGAACGAGGATCGAAATGTACCGCCAAGCTACCTTTGCGAACCCTGGTTGACCCGTTGCTCGTGTTCTTAGCAAAGAAAAAGCGCGCTCGTTCGGGTCTTAGCCTGAGATCCGATAGCAGGGATTAAATGCAGGTTCCGCTGCTCGGAGGACTTTCGTCATTGCCGAATGTCAAAGGCGGACCTTTTGCACGCGTAATGCTCGGCGCAGGCAGAGGTTCCAAGCAGGCTGAGATTTCTCGCAACCAACTCATGGGTCGGCAGTGGGCCAAGCGCGAGACCCAGATCCTGTCCGTGATCGAGTCGACTGTCGGCAAGGTCGGCGATCTGCAGGCCATTGCTGGCAAGGCGATGCCGGAAATCCCTAGCCTCGACATGCCTCTCCTCGAGAGCACGGTGGAAGTTGAACGGAAAGCATCGTGATTGCCGAATGCTGACGCTGAGCCGACGTCCCTACCCTCACCTATTGAGGCAGCCGAAGGCCTGTGTGCTCTCTACAGAACCGAGCACGGGTTGCCCCACGCCGATGCTTTTGCGAAAGCCGTGCAGGATCTCCTCATTCTCGTCCCCGAGCTTACGCGGCGGCAAGCCAACTTGGTCATGATGAAGGCTTTCCAAGCGGTCCAGAGACGCACGGATTAGCCGGCCTTTTCGGCTCGGGTTGGGGAGCAAGTCTCAGGACGCTACTTCAGGCGCGAGATCGTGGTGGGACTGACATTGAACGACCGCGCTATGGCGTCCAGATGTTCCCCAGCCTGGCGCCGGCGGAGCGCCTGTTCTCTCTGCTCGGGTGACAGCTTTGGCTTGCGGCCGAACTTAACGCCCCGCGCACGGGCACGCTCCCGGCCGGCCGCCGTCCTTTGCAGAATGTCCTGGCGGGTCTTACGGGCAATGTAGCCGACCAGGGCCGCCAGCACTTCACCCAGCTCGTGCGTGGTATCCGCCCAGGGCTCCGCCAGCGACTTGTAGGCCGCGCCCCGTGACGTGATCTCGGCGAGGATGCTGAGCATCTTGAACGGGCCGCCGCGCGTCAGGCGATCGAGGGCGCAGACCATCACGACATCGCCAGGTCGTAGCCTCCGCAGCAGCTGAGCGAGCACGCGGCGATCGTCTTTTGCGCCGCTCTCCTTCTCGCAAAAGATCCGCTCACACCCAGCGGCGTTGAGCTGGGCCAATTGAATGTCCAGCTCTTGGCCGACGGTGCTGACACGCGCATACCCGAACACACGGCGCGGACTCAGGTCGTCACCTGCAAAACTCCTAAGTTTTGCAAGCCCTCTGCAGTCGAAAAGCGGCCGCGCGGCGTTTTTGGATTTTCGTGAGTCTTTCCGGCGACTTGGCGGGTACATTGAAACTAAACGGCTCTCTTCTTTTGTTGGTTCTCAGCCTGCGCTTTTCCAGCGCGTGCGTAAATCAGAAGTTTTGACGAGAATCCGCCACTACCTCGCGCAGCGCGGTGGTTCGGTCCCTCCCATGCAGGGAGCGGGCGCGAAGCTGTTCGATCTCAATCAACTCGATCGTGTGCTCACGGTGACAGCTGCCGTTGTCGCACGCGTTCAATTCAGAGGAGACTATATGAGAAAGTTAAGCACGCTCGCCGTGCTGCCTTTGCTCGCGATGCTGGCCGGGTGTGGCGAGCCGAGCGCGGATGATGTCATTGCGGCGCTGGGCGAGCACTCTATCCGCGATGTGAGCTGTGCTGCGGCCAGCGGTCAGCCCGGATACGTCTGCTCGTTCAAATACAATGGCATTTACAACGGCGTGTCGGCCACCAGGCGGCTTGTGAAAACCGATGGCGGTCGCTGGACCGCTGCTGACTAACGAGGGGCGATAGATGAAGCACACCCTCGCGGCTCTCGTGGCCATCATCATCACCGCTGCGCCGGCATTCGCCCAGCGCAACGGCACCAAAGCCGGCAAAGCTTGCACGTATGAGATTTGCGTCGCCAGCGCGATCAGTCACGGGCACTCGCAACCCGTGGCCTCGCGCTGGTGCACGGCTCACCTGGCCATCGGTGACGCCTGCAAGAACGTCGGCGGCAAGTAACACAATCAATCAGGAACCAAGGACATGAAGCACACACTCGCGGCCCTCGCGGCCATTGCCGTCCTCGCATTGACTAGCGCCAGCAGCCGGGCAGAGACCTCGGTTGAGCGCCAGTGTGCAACGGGTAAGTGCACCTGCACCTACATCGCGAACACCTGCAAAAAGTGGAACACCACGCACGGCGGAGACCTGGCTATTTGCGAGAGCTACCGCCAGAGCTGCCTGCAAACCGGCCGCTGGGACGATCGCAACCGTCACATTGAAACAGCGGTGCGCCGCTGAAACCAAAAGCCCGCCTGCCACAAACAGGCGGGCTTTTTATTTGCGTGTGTCGAACACAGCATATGCGCGACCCGCTCCACGACTTCATGGCTGGCCGAGGGCCGAGGGGCCGCCAAGTCCGCCTGGTCCTGGTCGCGCTGCTCATGTTCGCCTGTTTGTTGCTCGCGAATCTGGCGTTGATCGCCTGGGCGCTGTTTCGCTGAAAACAGCCACCGACCTTTAGAGGCCGGAGGATGCAAGGGGCACGCCGAAGTGTCCTTCAGGTGCCGAGCGGGCTTGTGGCCCGTGCGGCGGAAGGTGGCACGCGGCGCGGCCAAAGAAAAGCGGCCGGCTTGCCTTCCCATCGCGAGGGCATCGGCTAGAATCTTTCGCGCGAGGTGAGCCATGCCCGAGGACCTCCCCCTAATCCTGACGTTCGGCCTTCTGCCGGAGGACGTGCCGAATCCCACACTCATCATCCGCCGCGAGGGTGGCGTGAAGCAGCTAAGCAGCCTTTACGGGGTGGAGAACGCTACCGTGCTTGTCCTCAACGGCGTGCGTGACCAGTTCGGCACCACGTCCGCCCAGCGCCGCGCCGTAGAACAGCTCATTCGAGTGGTGCTCAATCACAACCCATTATGCGAGATCGCGTTCAAAGGCGGGGCATCGCCCTGGGCTCTGCAGCACCTCCACCAGGCTGAGCTTTACATGGAGCTGCACGAGCTGATGCAGGAGCCCTACATCGACGAGCGCAAATACTTCCATCGGCGCCGGCGCCGGCATCCAATCATCCGCGGAAAACTGCGACAGAGGAGGCAAGGTGAAAAAACATAGACCCGCCGGCATGAAGGCCGCCGCCAGCGCCTTCAAGGATATGAGCGTGCCCGATTTGGAACGCTTGCTGCTTGAGCGCCTGCAGGCCGTGGCCGATGTGCGGGCCGCTCTTGACTGGAGGCAAAGTGAAAAAGCATAGACCCGCCGTCAACGAAACCGCCGCCCGTGCCGTCAACGCCTTCATGGATTTGAGCGTGGGCGATATGGACCGCCTGTTGCCCCATCTTCATCGCCTGCGGGACGAAGCCGGCACGTTTCAAGACGCGATGCTCAAGGTGGAGCTAAAGCGCTTCGATGCGGAGAGGGCGACGCGTGTCAAAAGGACGAGGACGAGGCCGGCCCCGCCCCGCGCTGCCAGGTCCACCAGGAGGTAAGACACATGCAAACCCGTGAGACCCGGCTACGCCGGCTACATCTGCCGACTGATACCGCGCTCGACCGTTTCATGAGCGCGCATCTGCGGCTTTGGGCGAAAGTGCTTCCGGTTGAGTGGCTGCCACGGCCGCCGCTGTGGGCGCTGGCGCCGATGCTTGCAACGCTATGGCTGGCGTTCGGCCTGGTGGTATGGGCCAGCTGTACGGGCTGGCTTTGAACGACAACAGGCGGCCCGTGGGCCGCCTGTTGACAGCGCTGGGGCGCCGTCTGTGGATTAGACGCGCTGTGGCGCCGCCGATCCGTTGTCGTTTTTAAGGCGCCCTAATCCTTTGCGCTGGGCCACCAGTCGCGCGAGGTTCGATTGCCACGTTTTCATTGCAAGCAGGGATGCATTCAGGTCGCGCATGTCGCAGTTGTCGGCGCCGATGCGCTTCTCCAAGTGTGGAATGATTTCGGTTTCCAGCTCGGTCAGATGAAACTCGAAGCCCCGGTTAATTAACGGGAGGTCGAGTCCGGTCTGCATGAACGTTTGTTCTTCGACTGTCATGCAGGGTTTTCCTAGAAACGGGAGGTGAGGGTTGCCCTGCTGTATGGAGCGCGGCGCTAGGTGCCCGGCTGACAATTGCCTGCTCGACAGACGAGCAAAATACGGGTATCGTTGTTTTTCTATTGTAGAATCAATGACTTGCGTTCCATAACGAATGTTATGCGAATTACTCGCTGAGGCTACAAACGGCCGCCCGAGCCTAAGCCGGCGCCGCCCCGCCGCTATACCCACTAGGAATTACAGGACGCCGAACATCGGGCCTGGCAGGCCAGCACTGCCGCAGTGCGGCGCATGCACGCCGCGTTGCTGGAGCCGAAGCAGCGGCGAATTGCCGAGCTACAACAGGCGATGCAGGCCCTCGATGCCCAGTCGCAAAAAGAATTTGAAGATTTCAGCTATCTCGTCGCGCTCGCCGGCACGACCAATCGCGTCGAGATCCTGGCGCAATTCGAGGCCGCTGGCGGCGGCGCATTCACGGCTCGCAAGCAGGCGTTGTAGGCGGAGTTCGCGACGGTGATGGCCGCGCTCGCGGGCGCGGCATGCTGGAGTCAAGATTGTTCGCAAGCGTGCGCGATCTCGCAAAGGCAGAGAAAATCAATCGGCCTGAAACGGATTTGGCGTCGAATTGAAGTCGACTACACGTCCCCCACATCCGATAGTCCTCGAATTCCGAGTCCTTTCCGGCCGTCAACGCCGCCAGTTTCGCGCAAACCGGACATTCGGTCAGATCTCCAAGTCTCAGAAGGGCCAGCAAGCGGCACATAGAGCGACTGGGGTGAGCGGCGCAGGCGTGCGTATGGGTCGCGCGAGTTCCAGGATTATCGCTGATCGAGTCAGGCCATCCCAATGATTGTTTCACAAATGCGGTCCAGAGTCTGCAGCTTGGCATTCTTCGCCTTAAGCAAGGCAAGATGATCGCCGATATGAATCGTATTCTTAGCAAAGCTACCCTCAGGGTTTCCCAGTCCCTTTGTGGCAGCGGAGTAGGCCGGCTCCCAAATCACTGCCCCGACTTCGGATTTGAGCAACGAGCCGAGATTCGCCGGCCAGACAACGAACTTGTCTGTCCATACGGGAGCGGCAGGAAACGGGTCTCCGGCGTTGCCACCGAGCAAATTGAGAATGATTTTGTTGTCGCGCTCGTGCCGATTGCGATTGTTAGCGTTTGTCGTATTACCATCGGCATCGAATATAACAAATGTCGGAATTCCCAGCTGTTCGGCGATCACGATGGGCTCGAACAGAAAGCTTTTCCCGTTGACGGCCACCAAATGGCAGCCCGAGCGACGGAAATCCTCATACCGCCCCGTATGATTCATCCAAGCGGTTATGTAAGCGATATCCTCGAGACCTTCGACCAAAACCAACCGTTTGGTAAAAAACATCTCGCTGAGGTGGGGTTGTAGCGATTGATGCAGATGGGCACGTTCCGCGTCGACAGGCAGCACCTCTTCACCGGACGCGACGGAGATTGCGGCCGCGACTTTCCCGCACGTTGTCCAACTGATACTTGAATTCCGCTGAGCGTCATCGCGTCGGACAAGCCGCACGTTCTCAAAATGGCGGCCCGTCACGAAATACGGGCTGTGTGTCGAAACGAACACCTGCGCGTTGCTCGCCGTGAGCGTCTTGAATACCGAGGCGAGATGGCGGGCCTGCGGCGGATGCTGATAGAGCTCCGGCTCTTCGCATCCGAGAATCAACATCGGCTGTCCTTGGTCGCCACTGGTTGCCAACTCCTGGAGAAGTGCGAGCAAGTAAGAACGCTGCAAGCCGTGGCCGAACCTGGCTATTTCGCCTGAAAAGTCACCTTCTCCCGCGAACAACCGCGCGATCGGTTCTTCGATTTGAACCGACCTGCGGTCCTCGGTCCATTCCAGGCGTGCAATGGCCTCCGGATGAGCCCATTGGCTCAGGCGACCCGTCAGCGCCTTTGATATTTCGTCAAGCGCTCCCTGCTGCTCTTGCATCAGATCCTTGTAGGCCTGAAGCGTTGAGGCGCGGAGCGCCTGGATCTTCTCGTCGAACTTCACCTTCGAGCGGACCGTCCGCGATAGCAGCTTGCCGAGCGCGCTGTTGCGGCTCTCAACATTTTCCTTAGTCGCGTCCTTGACCGCCGGGACGTATACCCATTGGACGAAGCGAGCTAACCGATTTGCGCCCTTACTGAAACCGTAGAACTGATCCTCGCTATCGATGAGGACGCATTGGTCGGGATGCGCCTCTTCAAATTGGCGCAGAGTGTCCCGATTGGAGTCTTTCGATCCAGATTTCGGAAGATCGGGAAAAGCCGCCTTTATGCCCTCATACACCTTTGCCAAATCCGCTGCCTTCGCTCCATCGTTATAGAGCCGAAAGAATTCGCTGAACTCAGCCATTGCACTACGCTTTGCGTACTGACGCACGGGCGCCGAGCGTGTCGCTTCATCGAAAACGGCGATCGAGGAGACGATCAGCTGACCACCGCGGAAGTATTCAGCAAAGTCAGCTTGCGCGTCTGGGGACAGATCGTGAAATGTAACCGTGATTTCGATCGGCTCTTGCGTGTTGCCGTTGTGAAAGTCTTCGGCTTCCAAGACCTCGAGGTTGGTCGGCGATTCCTCGGTTTGGCGGAAGAAAACATTCAGAGCGCACAAGACAGTAGATTTGCCCGCCCCGTTGGAGCCCACCAAGGCCGTGTAGTCGTCCATATCTACTGCGATCGAGCTGAATGATCGAAAATTTTTTATCTCAAGACGCTTGATTTTCATGCATATTCCCCTGCCCGCCAAACTTGTACTCTGCGTCTCCTGCAACGGGAAGACTCGACCGCCTTTCCTACACAACTCGTTTTGAGGCGTGCTGTACGTCCTGCACGTGTTCCAAAAGAAATCGACCAGCGGGATCGCAACCCCGCAAAGGCACATAGACCTGGTCAGGCAGCGCTGGCGTGGGGCCGAGGCCATCCACAAGGCAACAAAGGGAGTGCAAGGATGAGCACCAGGAAGAAAGTGCCGGGACATACCACGGGCTCCGGCAACATTTTTCGCCGATTCGGGCCTGCCCAATGACGGGGAGCACCAGCTCAAAGCTGCACTCGTGGTGCAGCTAAAGCGGCTGATGACCGAGCGGGAGATCACGCAGACCGAGGCCGCCGGGGGGTGGAGATGAAGCAGCCGGACCTATCCAAGCTGCTCAGGGGCCATCTCAAGCTGGTTTCGGTGGAAAAGCTGATGGGGATGCTGACAGCCTTCGACCAGGATGTGGAAATCACGGTAAAGCCGCGTCGCAAGCGTAGCGAAGCTGGCCGGATCACGTTCATTCTGGCTGCATAGGAGCAGGACTAGGAGAGCTCATGAACCTGAAAGCAACCGCGGCCAGCGCCGCCCCTGAGCCCCTCCTCCACTGCCCCAATTGCAATCACGAAATCCATCTTACGGAGTCGCTTGCCGCTCCGCTGATCGAGGAGACCCGCAAGCGTTTCCAAGACCAGCTGGCCAGAAAGGACGAAGAGGTTGCCCGCAAGTCAGAGGACTTGCGTAAGGAACGTGAGCAACTCGCCAAGCAGCGCGAGCAGATCGAGGACCTGGTGGGTCAGCGCCTCGCCGCCGAGCGCAGTCAGCTGGTGGCCGCCGAAGCCAAGAAGGCTCGCGATGCCGCGGCGGCCGATTTGCAGGCCAAGGAGTCTGAGGCGGCTGAGCTCCGTCAGACGCTGACGGCCAACAATGCCAAGCTTGCCGAGGCTCAGCAGGCGCAGGCGGAGCTGATGCGCAAGGAACGCGCGCTCGAGGCGGAGAAACGTGAACTTGACCTGACGATTGAGAAGCGCGTCCAGGCCTCTGTCAGCGACATTCAACTCAAGGCCAGGCAAGAGGCTGATGAAGCCGCCCGCCTCCGCGTCGCGGAAAAAGATCAGACTATCGAATCCATGGCGCGCACCATCGAGGAGCTCAAGCGCAAAGCCGAGCAGGGCTCCCAACAGTCCCAGGGAGAAGTTCTCGAGCTTGAGCTGGAGGAGCTTCTGCGTGGTCGCTTCCCGACAGATCACATCGAGCCGGTTGGCAAGGGCGAGCTCGGCGCCGATGTCGTGCAGCAGGTGAACGGTTCGATCGGCCAGCCCGCTGGCATCATCCTTTGGGAGTCCAAACGCACCAAGGCGTGGAGTGATGGTTGGCTCGCAAAGTTGCGCGATGACCAGCGCCGTTGCGGCGCCGATGTTGCGCTCATCATCTCGCAGGCTCTCCCCAAGCACGTCGAGCACTTCGACCTGGTCGACGGCGTGTGGGTCGCGCATCCGCGCTGCGCCATTCCCGTGGCAGTCGCGCTGCGGCAAGGTCTCATCGACGTGAACGGTTCGCGCCTGGTGCAGCAGGGCCAACAGACCAAAATGGAGCAGGTCTATCAGTACCTAACCGGCACCAAATTCCGGCAACGGGTCGAAGCGGTAATCGAGAAATTCAATGACATGCGCGACGATCTCGACAAGGAACGTAAGTTCATGGGTCGGCTGTGGGCCAAGCGCGAGACTCAAATCCTGTCAGTCATCGAGTCTACTGTCGGCATGGTCGGCGATCTGCAGGCCATTGCCGGCAAGGCGATGCCGGAAATCCCCAGCCTCGACATGCCTCTGCTCGAGAGCCCGGTGGACGTTGAACGGAAAGCATCGAAGATTGCCGGATGCTGACGCTGAGCTGACGTCCCTCCCTCACCTATGAGGGCGGCCGAAGGCCGGAGTTATTGAGGGTCGCCGTGCTGTATGGCGAGCGGTACGAGGCCGCCGCCTGACACCTCAAAGTGCAACAGGCGGCCCGTAGGCCGCCTGTGCTCGTCGTTTCAGAGCCTAGTATTCCTCTGCGCGCATGATGGTGAGCACGCGGCAGGTGACGGCCGGGTCCGCTGCATTGGGCGATCCCATGTCCATGCTGGCATCGTAGTAGTCGATCTTCCAGAAGTAGCGGACGCCATCGTGCTCGACGGCGCCGAAGTCGTGCTCGCCATGAGGGTCGTTGTCTGGCGTGAACGCGTCGAACTGTTCTATCTTGTCGCTCAAGGCGGCGATGGCCTTTTGGTCGAGGACGCCGACGCCTGGCGTGAGGACTACCTTAAACGAGACCGTAACCTTGTGCGGCGCTGCTGCGAAGTTGCGGCGGAGCAAATCGTTCAGAGCCGCGATTGTCTGTGCGGTCATGGCAGGGTTTTCCTTTAAACGGTTGGTTGAGGTTAACCCTGCTCTATGGAGAGCGGCGCTAGGTGCCCACCTGACACCTCACCACCTCACCACTTCGCCACTAGCTCGCTGAATCGCTCGCCCGTCGCTGGATCTAGCGGCTGCCGTGGCACCCACTCCAGCTTAACGCTCGTTCCCGCGAAGGCCGCCGCCAGCGCCTTCGCCGCCTTGGTGTTGGCCAGCTCGATCGGCACGGGGCTGGGGATCTTCACGATTGTGTAGCCGGCAGCTGCAGCCGCTGCCATCAGCTCAAAGACCGTCTCAATTTTATAGGTCTCAGCGGCCAGCTGCTCGCGCCGATCAAGCGCCGCCTGGTGCAAGGCCGCCGCCCTGGTCACGAGCACGCTGCTCACGTTGCGCTGTTTCATGCGGCGGACCTCCCCTCACCTCGCGCCGGCCAGCGCCGGCCGAGGTAGGTATCGGTCACGTCAATGCGGCCGTGCCCCAGCTCGTGCGACACCTGCATGCGCGCGTCATGGTCGCGGCGCTGCTCCTCGCGGTTCATCTGCTCGCAGGTGCGCCCGCCGGCGGCGGGGCAGTCCCAGCCGGTGAGCACCTTGTAGCGCCACTGCGCATACGCATGGCGGTAGCCGTGCGCGTTGCGCACGCCTGCTTTCATCAGTTGGTTTTCGTAAGCCTTGAGCGCCTGGTGATAGGTGCGGCCGTCTCCGATCAGCGAGCCGTCGCCGCAAAGTTTTTTGACCTCATCGAGGAGCGCGCGTTGCCTGGGGTGTGTTAGCGGAATCTCACGATAACGGCCGCCCTTGCACCAGCTCGGTTTCAGCGCCAGGCGGTCGCCGCGATCGGCGAGCCCCGGCCGCATCTTCAAAGCCTCCTCGCGGCGCAGGCCAAAGGCCGCTTCCAGCTTGAGCGCCAGGCGCACGCGCGCATCCTGAATCTTTGCCAACGTCTCATCATCGGCCCGCTTGGCGCGGTTGCCGTTGAACCGCGTGCGCTCCGCCAGGCCGAAGGCCTCGTTATCGCGGCCGATCATGCCGGGCTTACCGGCCTTCTCCGCCCACCATCGCAACCACCCGAGGCGGTTGCGTATGGTGGCGTCGGCGATGCCGGCGCCCTTCCAGCTCGACACCAGGGCCGTGACATGCTTCGGCGCCAGGTTCTTCGCTGCTTTCAACTTGTAGCCCAGGCCATGCAGCTCGTCGGCGAGCTGCTGCAGCCCGCGCGATCGGCACGCCTTTGTTGCAAAGCTGCCCTCCCCGCTATGGCGGGTGAGATTCATCAAGTCGAAATTCAGCTCCTTCACGTCTAAAATCTTTCGGTAAGTTTTTATGGCCACACAGTTCCGCCTAAGCGGGGTGCTGTTTGAGCGTTGCCGCTCATCAAGGGCCGGTAGTCCGTTAGCTAAACGTCTTTCCGTTCCAAGTGCCTCCAATCGGTTCGAGGGATTTCAGTGGCCAGCGGCCGCCGTCTCATTTGCAGCCGTTATGTCGCATTCATCCTTTCGATGTGGTCGCCTCCATGTGCGTCCGGTGCCGTGCGCGTTGCGCCGTGCTCCGCTGGGTTGAATTTTGTTGTTCAGCGTCTAGGCAAGGCCCTCGCCTCACCGCCGGTTTTGCTTCACGCTCGCAAGCGTGATCGTGCATTGCTGTCGTCATGGTTTGTCCTTTCAAATGTTGCGGGCTGTTGCCCTGATGTCGCTGTCTGGTAACCAGTGAATGCCCGCGTGGCACTCACCAGGCACTTATGGTGTGCCGACAAATCGCCGCCTGACAGTCCTCGAAAGAGGGGCAGGAAGAAGCACGGTTCCGCCAACGCCTGAGAGATTCGGTTAGGGGTGGTGATCTGAATCGCCGCCCTGTCACTACCTGCAAGCATGTAGTGACAGGGCGGCTTGCGCCTGTGCCCTGTGTTGGCGCGGCAACACGCGCCAGCGAGAGGGCTGCACCCTCTCACGCTCTCCGCTATGCCTCGCTTAGGGCCTACGGCCACCCAGCGTGGCAGCGGGCCGCTCTAGGCCGCGCCCGCACCCTTGACCCCCTGGCGCTTCGCCTGGTTCACCAGCGCCAGGCGGGGACGTTGCAACGCCACTCCCCACGCCCCTCGGCAGACGCCCTCACCCCGGCATTGAGCCGGGCCGGGCGTGGGCAAATGCTCCGCTCGCTACGGCGCTATGTGGGAGCGCGCTCGCTTCGCATTGACCCCGCTTAGGGCCTGAAGGCCGCCCAGCGTAGAGCTCGCCCTTGATCCGCCATCGAGGCGGAATCGGGCGAGGGCCTGCCGGACCCTTTATGTCAGCGCCGGCGCGTCCTGGTCCGCATAAGCGGCCGCATGGCGCGTGCTCGTACCATCGCGCCGGCCGACGCCGCAAAAGGCGCTGCGGCCGAGCGTAACTTTCAGGCCTGGCTCGATGAGGCCGCTGTTGCATACATGTACGTCGAACAATCGCCGCTGACCGTGCCCGCCCCGCTGCGCGGCCAGATCAAGCGCCCGGATTACCTGGTCGGCATCCCTGGTGTTGGCCTGGTGGCCTTCGACGTGAAGGCCAAGACGGTCTACGAGGAGGCGATCATTTTCGACGTGACCGAAGTGCGTAAGCTCCGCGCCTTCGCCCGCATGTTTCACCTGACGGTGTACTTCGCCTGTCTTGACCCGGAGGGCTCACCACACGGCTATTGGGTGCGGCTGGATCAGCTCGACGAGCTGCCGGCGATGTGGATCAATGGCACCTATGCGCTGTGGCTGCCGCTCTACGAGGCCTTGCCGGTCTCGCTTGATGAGCCGTTCTATGAAGCGTTTTTCCGCGCTGTCACGCTATAACGTTATTTCCGCCGGCGCAGCTCGCGGGTGAAGTCGCGCCCGCCGTATGCAATCGTCATGATCTCGACGCGGCCGCGCTGGACGCGGAAGGCAATCGTCACGCGCCGCTCAAAGCCGAGGATGCGCAAGCCTGGCAAGATGTCGTCACGACGATGGCCGCGCTCGGGAAACTCCGCCAGTGCCAGGCACGCCGCCTGTATGCGGCGGATATAGCCGATGGCGATGGTGGGGGAGCTATTGTC
>Ga0153954_1001458_pt1 | contig 12706 bp, 7 predicted proteins | sample TSFL038MetaG_FD_102277 | JGI IMG/M metagenome (GOLD analysis project Ga0153954, IMG submission 102277) | Attine ant fungus gardens microbial communities from Florida, USA - TSFL038 MetaG | ecosystem: Host-associated > Fungi > Mycelium > Unclassified | place: USA: Florida, Wekiwa Springs State... | reverse complement strand
CCAACGAGACGACATCACTCGTTCCTTCGAACCCAGTTCCGCACGTAAGGCCGTGACGGGTACCTGTCCGCGAGTGCGGTGGAGGAGAGCGCTGGCCCGGTCGGGGTCATCCCGAGCCGGCCCATCCCCGTCGGTTTTCGGGCACCGTAATCGAGACGAACTCCAGGAGTGCAAGCCCCCTCGAACCCGACCCGGAGCACCGCGTACAGTCTCGGTCGCGTAGCCTCTTCCCCAAGGGTCGAACGCCAATCGACAGCCGACCTCGACGCACTGGGTAAAGTTGGCTTCGAACGAGGGGACCGACGGACCGACGAAGGAGGCGACGCCCGGGAAACCTCGACCCCCCGGAGACCGAACCCATGGAGCTCGAAGTGATCCTCGACGCGGGCGGCCAGGGCGTCGCTCTCGGGACGGTTGTCGTTTGCGGTGGGGGAGCGACCTGGCATACCTTGAATAGCGGCGGAGGGATACAGGTCTTAGTAGAGCCTCCGGCAAGTTTTTTGTAGGGCAGGCCTTGGCCTGCCGAGGCTCTCGCGAGCAGCCCAGGCAGGTCAAGGCCTGCCCTACGAGAAGACATCTTTAGATGGGGTGCTCACGCAACGGAAGGGGACTTGTCGGATGTCTCACTTAGCGGTCGATCTCGTTCAACACCCGTTTCTTCTTGAGCTGCAGGAACGAGCTGTACGGCACCATTTCCCCGCGGTCGTTCTTGACGAACAGGCTCGAGAGCTCCTCGGCGAGACTCCGGAACGTCCGCTCGGCCTGGACATTGCCGCCTACGAAGACGGGGAGGTTCTCCATCGCATTCGCGATCGAAACCCCTTTCTGCATGGCGACGTCGTTGTTGATGACCAGCTCATACTGCGGGTAGTTGCTAGCAAGGAAGTTAAAGAGGCTCGCCAGGCCCTTGCGGTTCAACAGGTCATCCATGGACGTCCCGCGCACTCTTCCGGGCCGCTCGTCGTGGTTCGAGTTCGTCTTGTCCAGGACGCGTACAGAGAAACCTCCGGACGCGACGAAGACCGAAACCGCGGGCGGCTCGAAGAAATCGAGATGAACCTTCATCGTCCGGCATTTTTCCTCGAGCGTCTCGATGATCTGGCGCGAGGTCAGCTTGCGGTTGGACCGGTTCTTCAAATGGATGAGACAGGTCCCTGCGTCCCAGCCGCGGGCCTCGGTCCGGATGTCGTAACCTGCTAGCGAGGAGACCGAGGCGATCCCGTCGATGCCCTTGGCGATCGCACCCAGCTCGCGGCACCTGGCGCTCGTGTATTCGAGCGTCGAGTCTCGAGGAGTCTGGATGACCGCATAGACCATGTCCCGGCTATCGAGAGGAATGACCTGAAACTCCATCCCGGGCGGGCACGACTCCTTCTTGATGTGCTTGAGTTCCTCCTCGACGGCCTCGATGACCTCGGCGGCGTTGGAGCCGGGGGCCGGTTTGAGGACGATAGCAGCCGCGGGATGCCCGTCGATGTCCGAGGAAATATCGTTGTACGGGGAGACCAGCTCCACTCGGCCGACGTCCTTGAGACGCAGAAGCTCGCCGTCGGGACTCGCCCTCAAAATAATGTTTTCATGTTGCTCCGGCTTGTTGAATCGCCCGATGTGGATCAGCTCGTACTCCTTCGACTGCCACGTAGACGTGGCGAGATGCTCGGGCGAGCCGATGATGCTGCAGCCTTGGATGGCATACTTGATGTCCTCGGACGACAGGTTGTGGGCCCGCATGTGGTCGGGGTTCAGCCGGATCCGCATCGTATACGCGCGGTTGCCGAGGATCGTGGCGGTGCCGACGCCCTGGATCCGCCTGATCTCGGGCAGGATGCTGACGGTGACGTAGTAGACGAAGTTCTGGCCGGCGCCCTCGGCCGTACTATAGACGTTCACGTACACGAGCTTGCCGTCTGGCGTGAAGATGCGGCCCTTACTCCGGACGCCGCCGGCACCTCCGGCCTCCGGTGGCTTCTCCGCCTTTGCCGCGGCGTCCGCGGCCGGGCCCTGCGGGGGGCCGGGGTCGCCACTGGCCACGGCGGCGAGCGCGGCGACCGGGCCACCATCGTCGCGGTTGGCCTGTGCCAGTTCGGTTGCCAGGATCGTCAGGCTCGCCATCGTGCACGAGGTCAGCAGGACGACCGCGCCGGCCTTCAATCTGTTGAGGATCATGGTCTCGAGAGTTCCTCTGGTGAGCGAGATGACCGCTCGCCCTCGTCGGATGGGCCGACGCTGGGATGACGCTTGATCCGCCGGTCGATCGCCGGTCCTCATCGCGGCGATCCAGGATTATCCTCGGTCGGACGACCCCGGATGCGACGACCGCACAGGGCGCGGCGGTGCCGCCAGCATCCCCGCGGGGTCGGACAGTGCGGACTTTCAAGTGGTGATCGGCCGCGATAGCATGAGCCTGAATCATCCACAGCTCGGCCTCATCCTTTATATCATGATCCTACGGCCCGGAGGAGGTGTTCGGTGTCGTCGCTCACACTCTGGACCTGGCTCGCGCTGGCGACAGCACTCTCGCCGCAACCATCCTCGTTGTCCGGCACGGTCGTCGATTCGGAAGGGAAACCGGTCAAGGGAGCGACCGTCTGGCTCACGAGGCTCGTGCGCTTCGATGCCGACGTCGAGGACCTGGCTCAGGTCGAGACGGACGCCGAAGGCCGGTTTGCATTCGACACCTCGGTCGCCATTGTCGGCGACCGCCAGCGTTTCGTGACCCTCTGGGCCCACTCGCCTGGGACAAGGGTCGCCGTCGTCTCGCCTGCCTTCCGCCCGAAAGACGAACAGGGGCCGATCCGCCTTGCCCTCGGGCCGCCGGCGAGGACGCCCGTCCGGGTCCGAGACGTCAACGGCAAGTCCCTGGCGGGGGCGACCGTGCGACTCTCTCCGTTCGTCTGGCCCTCCGGCCTGCGGGCCAGGCTGGAGGCCACGACCGACGCCCAAGGACTCGCGGTGATCGAAGGGGTCAACCCCGGACAGATTTTCCGCATCGACGTGACGGCCGAGGGGCTTGGCACCCAGGGGCATAACGTTCCACAGGACGAGGCGGAGAAGACCGTGCAACTCCTGCCGCTCGGACGGGTCGCGGCGCGGATCGTGTCGGGCGACCCCGAGGCCCTGGCTGGGTGGACGGTCGTCGCCTCGTCCCATCCGGCCGAGGCGAGCGATTCGCCCTATCCGACGACTGCTTCGCGAGGCCGGTCCGATGAAACCGGCCAGGTCGCGCTCGGCTTCCTCACGGCGGGGCGAATCGCCTTCCGCCTCGAGCCGCCCGAGGGCTCGCCGTTCCTCCCCCTACTCGCGGTGCCGAAGCAGGTGGAACTGCGAGGCGGTGCGAACACCAAGATCGAGATCCCGGTCAGGAAGGGGGTCAAGGTCGAGGGATCGGTGCTCGAGCACGGCGGCAAGCCGGCGGCCGGGGTGAAGGTCAGCCTCTACGTCCTCTCGTCCTATCAAAGGAATGAGGACGTGGTCACCGACGCCGAGGGACGCTTCTCGCGGTATTTCTTGCCTTGCAAGCTTCGTATCAGCATGACGTGGTTCGAGCTGCCCGATCGCTATTTCCACGCACCCGACGCTCACTGGGCCGATTATGACCTCACTGCGAACGAGAAGGTGAAATCGCTCGCCCCTCTGGAGGTCTGGCCGGCGGTCTCGATCAAGGGAACCGTGGTCGACGAGTCGGGCAATCCCGCCGAGGGGGTCCAGGTGGTCGGCTCTTGCATCGCTCGGGAGTTCGGCGACCAGCCGATCCCAGGCAGCACCCAGACGGACGAGCATGGAGCCTTCGTGCTCGGCCGGATGGCGCCCAACTCGACCGTTCAGGTCCGAGGTCTGATCACCTCCCGCGCCGAGACGGCGCCCGTGACCGTCAGGCTCGATGGCAAAGGGATCCAGGACGGGCCGGTGGTGCTCAAGCTCGTCAAGCGGCCGACGGTTGCCCTGCGCGGCCGGGTGCTCGGGCCGGGGGGGCGGCCGATGGCCGGGGCCCAGGTGACGATCTCTTTTCGGACGGGGAATGAGCAGAACGGATACGGTCACGGCGAGGGGGAGGAGATCCGGACCGGCTCCGACGGCACATTCCAGACCCCAGATGCGGTGCCGCTCTCTGATCAATACCGGGTCCACGTCACCGCCCCGGGGATGGACCCGGGCGAGTCAGGCTGGGCGAAGGCACCGGATGCCGTCCTGCCCGACCTGATCTTGCGCCGGACAGTACGACTGCGGTCGGTCGCAGGTCGGGTGGTCGACTCCGACGGTCGAGCAGTAGCCGGGGCTGAGGTCTTCCAATCCGGCGACGGGCCGAGGCGGACGAGTGATACGACCGACCTTGATGGTCGTTTCACGATCCCCGGGGTCTTCGACGCGCCGGCCTTCGTCTTCGTCAAAAAGGCCGGGTATCATTTCATGGGACAGCGGATCGGGGCAGGGGAGGAGCCGGTCACCGTCGTCGTCTCGAAGGTCGATGGCCCCGCGCCGGCTCCGTTGAAGCCTGCCCCGTCGCGATCGTCGAGGGCTGAGGAGCAAGCGAAGGCCCGCGACCTGATCGCGCCTGTCTGGAAGGACTTCAAACCGGGCGAGGCCGTGCAGCCGGAGTCGCCGGCCCCGACTCTGGCGCTCGTCGACACGGCCCGGGTGGTCGAGATGATCGAGGACCAGGTCCTGAAGCCCGACGGGCCACTGATCGCAAGCGTCGCCTTGAAGCTTTATTGTGAGCAAGATCCACACGTCGCGATGGCAGCACTCGGCGCGATCCGCCCGCCGGCGCTGGCGGCCGAGGCGCTACTCGAACTCGCCGATCGAGTTCCCAACGTCCCGGCCGGCGTCCTCGATGACCTGTTGGCCCTGGCCCTGGCCCGTGCCCGCGAAGTCGAAGCGCCGGCGCGGCGGGTCGCACTAACGGCACGGGTTGCCGATCGCTGTTTCGGAGCCGGCCAGCCGGGGAAGGCCCGGCCCCTGGTCGACGAGGCCCGCACGGTGTTCAAGAACCTGGCTCCGGGCGCTCCGCTCGACATCCGCGCTGAGCTGGCCAACGCGCTCGCGTGGGTCAACCTGACGGAGGCTCTTGCCCTGCTGGAACCGGGGAAGAATGAGGTGAATCTCGCGAGCATCGCTCGCCGAGTTGCGGTCAATAACCCGGCCGGCGCCGAAAGGATCTTCGTCAGGCTAACCCAGCGGCCTGCCAAACTTGATGTGATGGCCGATCTTTGCGCGGGGATGGCCGTGAAAGATTTGCCGAGGGCGGTTGCCCTGGCCACGCGAGCGGGTGCGCCCGGAGTCGCGGCCCAGACGGTGGCGACGGCGGCCAGGAACAAGGTGTCGGCCGACCCAGCCGGGGCAAAGAAGCTGCTGGCCGAGGCATACGACCGGCTCGAGCCGCTGACGGGGATGATCGTCGTTCCCTCGGTGTCCATGGCGAGGCTGCTGCCGACGGCCATCCGGGTCGACCCGGATCGGTCTTCGGAGTATCTCTGGCGGGCCATCGCGGCGCGGTCGCCACGCGCCTCGAGCATGCCCCCCGGGTCGATAACGCCCGAGATCCGGCGGCAGTACCTGGCCATCGCCCAGCTCGCGGCCCTGGTCGCCCGCTACGACGTCGAGGCAGCCAGAACGATCTTCGCCCCGGTCGCCGAGAACGCCCAGACCCTATTCGACGAACCCTTCGGACTCACGAACGAGGCCAGCGCGACCCTTCTCGCCGCCGCGGCCTTTGATCCGCGCGCGGCCCTGGCCATGATCGACGCCATGTCCGACGATCCCGAGCCGAAAGAGAGGCCCCAGCCTGGCGGGCCACCGGCTTTCACGGCACGCACCAAGGAGAAGGCCCGGCTCGTGGTCGCTCGCGCACTCGCACTTTCCCCTGCCGTTCGCCTCCGCGAGGCGCTTCAGGTCCCTGGCCAGTTCAACCTCTGGCCCTCCGTGCTCGACGACTGATTCCGTCATCCAAGGATCGTCACCGTGGAGATCGTCATGAGAAGCGGACCACGCAGGATTTCGCGAGCGACGTGGCTTTTTCCTGCCCTCGTGCTGTTCGTCTTGGTCGCCACCGGCTATGTGCGGTGGCAAGAGGCGAAGGAATTCCGTCCAGCGCCCCCGTTCGAAGGGGCGACGATCCCCGACCCGCCCCACCAGGGCCAGCCGTGGACGATCCCGGAGACGTCGTTGCCCCGGTTCCTGGTCAGGGCGTCGGCCACGCTGTTCGAACAAGGGCTGGCCGACCCGCGTGGGGGTGATTACCGTTCGATCGAGATCGTCGTGGGAAACGTCTGGTCGAACGTCGGGAAAGTTTTTCAGACCCATGGCTGGGTCCTGCCCGAGACGCCGGGCGATAAGACCCGGTTCGCGGTCACCTGGAGCGGGCTGGTCTACCCGACCGTCTCCGTCGGTGCGCCGGCCGACCTGGAAGCCGACGTCAAGACTCTCGAAGAAGTGGCTCGAGGCCTGTACAAGGGCAGTGAGGAGCGACCGCGATCTGGAGCGGCCGGCGTCTTCGGCGGGTTCGGGACGAACCAGGAAGAGTTCCCGATCTCCTTGAAGGGCCTGCACCCTATTAAGCTGGCTCTGCTGCTACGGATCGGCCGCCCTGAGCTCGCCGAGAGGGTCTGGGCTGCGGCAACGGGCCGGACCCGTGAAGAGATCGGCGAGGCGAAGGCCAAGGTCGATCTGACGAATTACGGCATCTCTTATGTGACGATGGCGAACGACCTGGCCTGGTATCATTTCGACCGCGCCGTCTGCGCCCACATGCGCGGCGACGATGCCGTCGCCCTGACCGATGCGCGGGCCCTCACGGCGCTGCAAAGGGCCGTCGAGGCGAAGGCCGAAGCCATGGGATTCGCACGCCCCGATCGCCTTGGCGGTCTCGGCGATGGACCCACACCCTATATTGGTTTTCTCGGCCAGCTCCCCGAGTTCCTGGCCGACCACGAGCGCCGGGCGCGCGAGCCGAAACGCCCGCCGACGCGGCCCGCCGGGGCCGACAAGAAGGCGCGGATCGCCGCCCTGATCGCCGACCTCGACCAGGTCTTCGCTCGTCAATTCGGTCAACCGGGGGGCGTCAGCCTCGGCGAATCGGCAATTGTCCAGGCATTGATCAAGGAGGGAGACGAGGCCGTCGAGCCGTTGATCGACGACCTGGAACGTGACCCGCGGCTGACCCGCGCCGTTCACTTCCACCGCGACTTCTTCCGCTCACGCACCGTCATGGGGGCGCATGAGGCCGCCTACACGGCATTGAGCGGAATCATGAAGACATCATTCTTCGGCGAGGCGACGACCGGCGGCAACCTCACGACGAAGGGCCTGGAAGGCCGTAGGGCGGTCGCCGATCGTATCCGCGACTACTGGATGAAGAATCGGGGGATCTCGCTCATCGAGCGATGGTATCGAACCCTCGCCGACGACATCGCCGCCCCGGCCGAATGGCTCCAGGCCGCCGGCAACATCGTCCAGCACGAGAACGTCTCAGTCGTCCCCGGCAGCACTGCGTTCACCCAGACCGTCACGACCCCGCTCTCCCCGGGCGCCCGGCCAAAGCTCCGAGGCGAGGCGCTCCGCGCCAAGAATGACCCGAGCGTCGCCGAGCTGATGGCTATGCGAGTGAAGGACATCGACCCGGGTGAACCGATCGATCGCAACTCGCGCAATCCCTACAAGGTGTCATCGGCGAATCAGATGGCCTCGATGCTCGCAGAGTGGGACATCAAGGCGGCCCGGCCGGTACTGAAGGCTCGCGTCGAGCGTTGTGCACGGGTCGTCCAGGCCGGAGAGAAGGCCGGCGCGAGGGTCTTCGGCCTGGAGATTGGCATCGCCGGATTGACCGATCTTCGGACCCGAGCCGGCGACCCCGAGGCGCTCGGCGATTACGCCACTTGGGTTCGCACCCTCACGCCTTATCATTTCGACGACTTCCCGAGCGCTCTGTTCAGGCCCTTCTGGCGAAATCCCGAAGACCCCGCGATCGTCGCGGCGGCCGCCGTTTTGTTCGAAGACCCGAAATCGCCCTGGAATCCCCAGGTCAGGCGCGGCGACGCCACCGTCGCTGAAGGGCACCAGAGAGACCTGTTCACCACGCCCATGCTTGGCCTGAAAGCGTTCCGCACGCTGGTCATCCGGGCGCTGGGGGACAAGTCCGAGGTTGGCACCGTCGAGACGGATGGGAAGGGGCGGGTTATCGTCATCCAGGGGCACCATCGGACCGTCAGCAGCAGTGAGAGCGCCGAGCATGGCGTCGATTTCGACCTCGGCGGTCCCAAGAACCCTGACAAGCCTGGCCCGAAGACGATGCCGCTGCGCATGGCTGACCTCGCTTGCGAGAAGCTTGAAGGGCTCGACGGCATCCCCCGCTTCAAGAAGCACTGGCCGCTTGCGAGGCGTGACGAGGCCATCGCCGCCACCTTGGCCTACCTCACGCAATACGGCGAACGCTTCCGCGAGAACGAGGCGTCGCGGGCGATTCGCGCCAAGGAGCCGGTCGATCCGAATCATGAGAAGGCGATCCTCGCGTTCGACCCGCTCGATCATCCGGCGACGGTCGATGATGTGGCCAAAGGACGAGCGATCTTCTCGCTCGACGCCGCAAATGCCGAGGTCCACCGCGTTGTGCTACCGTCTTTCCCCATCGCTGCCCGATGGACGAAGCTGGAGGTCTTCCCCGACGAGTTCCGCCTCAGGCGGATCTTCGATGCGGAGGGCCACGCTCGTCCCGATATCGAGGGGCTTCAGGCCGGCTGGGTCTGGCAAGCTGAAGAAATCCGCGAGGGGGACCGCTGGCGTCGCGTTTACGGGTTCGTCGGCCGCCATACCTTGACCCGCGTGCCCGCCGAGGAGATCGAATTCCCCGCCTCCTGGCCGCAAGGCTGGTTGCCACTCTCGTCCGACCTGGACGCCCGGATCGTTGTCAAAGACACCACGACGACCGCCCCGATCCCGGTCGAGGTCCAGTTCCGAAATCATCGAGGGGTCGAAGCGACCGCCCCGACCGACCTCGTGCGCGACGTCGACGGCAAGCCCACGATCCGAGAGGGGATCGACTTCCGGCTCATCCGCGTGTCCGATCAAGCCGAGCGCCTCGATTCGTTCGCGGATTTACAGCGCGATGCTCCGAAGAATCCTTTCCCCCCTGAGGAGATCGCCATCCGTCCCCTCCACCGGCATCCGAAGGGGCCAGCGTCCCGACCGCTCGCGCCTGCCGGCGAGGCCCCAGCGTTCCGGCTCGACCTGCGCACGATCTTCCCCGTCGATCGACCAGGCCGCTATCGTCTGGAGATCAGCTTCGGCGACCTGAGGTCCGCCGATGGCTCGCAGCGCAAGGCCACGAGCGAGTTCAGCGTGGTGTCGCAAGAGAACAAATGACTCCCAGTGATCTCCCGATAGAGTGCGGGAATAGGCCTGATGTGGAAGGCACGCCCATCCCGCCCTTGGCCACTCCATGCCTACTTTGCCGACACCTTGGTGGCCGCCGCCCTCTGCGTCGACAGTTGCTCCGGGGCCCAGGCCGTGAGAATCAGGAACAGTCCCCAGAGCCTTCCGGAGAAAACAACGTTCGACTTTCATGGATTTTTCCGTGGTCTTCCTCTGGGACGGAGACTCGATTCCAGACCCAACTCCCTCGCGGCCTGCGTCGCCCACTCCTCATCCCCGTAAGGCTTCCCCCGGCGAATACACTCCCGAATCCTCTCCACCTCCCTTTCGTTCATGGCCCGGTTCACTCCCTGGAGCCAACCTCGGCCCCGAGGCGCTGGACCGGCATCAAACCAAGCTGGACGATCCCGCGCTGCTAAGAGCCGTAGGCTCGACCACGGCCACTCCTCCGCTCTCGCCACCAAACCGGCGCGCAACGGGTTCCGTTCGACGTACCGAAGCACCGCCCGAAGATGGTTGTCCTCGGCAATCGGAAACGCCTTGAACCGCCCCTGCCAAACGTGCCCACTGGTGTGGTAATGGCGATGGTAGCGCCGCACGTGAGACGTGAGGAACCACTGCATCCATCGACTGAGATCACCGTCCGCACTCGGCCAAAGCACCAGATGAAAATGATTCGGCATGACACAGTACGCCAACACCCGCATGGGGAGCCGTGCACAAGCCTCTGGAATCAGCTCCACGAAAGCATCGTAATCGTCCTCCTTGTGAAAGACTTCAACTCGGGCGTTTCCGCGGTTGAGGACATGGTAGCAGTAATTGGCGGCAGAAGCCCGTGCGGTTCGTGGCATGGTCGCAATTCTCGCGGACACGAACCGACGACGTCAAGAAAAAAGTAGAATGTCCCCTTTTTCACCCGAAGTCGAGTAAGGCCATGATCAAGATTAGTTTGATTCACCGTATGCTCAGATTACTAAGAGAAGATTGTTCAAAGCATCCGGATCAGTTCAAATCACCGAAATCAGCGATAAAAGTTACCAGATAGCCTCTGAGTCACAGTCCAAGAAAAAACGGACAATCCACGTTCATTTGCATGTGCAATGCTCGTCTGGTCAAGACGCAAAATTTGCCATTTGTTCAACGGGAGCCAATAAGGTCTCCAGGCATCCGATTGCCTGTACCCCCGTCAGGGAGATTTAGTCCTACAATTGAAGATGTTTGATAATAATAGTTGAAATCTTGGAAAATAAGGTGATCTCGTTGATCTACCCGGTGCGTGAATTCACGAGAAATAGGCGATTCTGAGTCGAATGCCACTGTAGTTAGAAACTATCTCAGAACCCCCGATAAATCGCTGTAAGTTACTTCACGAGAGGCACCTGAGACGCCGATCGCCAGTCCTGCGAACAACTGATTGTCGGGCAAGGACTTTTGGCCGTTTCCACGAGGTTCTGAGATGGTTTCTTAGTCAAGGTCGTGGCGCTCACGTACTCTCCTACCCAAAACCTAGCGGCATGCCCACTATACCGCCGCGGTATCGTCACATGCCGGGCAGGTGTAGCCGACGTAGCCAGGCACCTCGGCTAATTCATGGGTCGGTTCGTTGTCATGCCAGGCGTTCAAGCCGAGGTGTCGCTCCAATTGCTCAGAGGCGGAACACTCGACAGTCGCTGCTTGAATCATCTCATCCAGGAGTCCGAAGTCCGACACATTGGCTTCCGACCATGACCGCTCCCAGAGGTCCGCCGTGGTCCTCGACCAGCAGACTTTACTTGGTGCCTGTTGGCTCGATCAGTGAAGTTTTCACACATTTTCCCCACTCACGAAACGAGTCTTGCCCAGTATTGAGCCTTGTTCTGCAGGAAACCGCCTGATTTAGTCGCGCTTTGAAGTTTCCGACGGCTTGGGCAAGTCGTCACGCTTTTGATTCTGGTCTTTCAACCTTTGATCGGCCGAAATAGAACGAGGGGATGAGGATGCCGCTGGTGCGCCGCCGGTCGGTCTGAGCACTTCGGATTTCGCCGGAGAATCACGCGTTCTCAGTTTTGGCGCGCGATCCATTTCATGCATCATGATACGTCCTAACTCTTTCATGATCTTCAAGGTGGGCTCAGCTTCGTCAAGATGATCGGGTCGATCAACGTAGATCGCGACCGTGAATCCGGATTTCGCCTGTGCCCACAAATAAAGAACCGAATCCCCGTTTTTCAAAGCCTGTTCCACCTCCTGTCGGATCTCGGCGACCGACCGCGTCTCGTCCTGCGGTGGGGACGGCACCAGTGGAGGTAGTTCTTCGCGTGACGCATTCTGAACACCCAACGACTCACGAGGTGGATTATGGTCCACCTCCTGTCGGGCGAGCACGCCCGAGCCTGCCACGGCGGCGAGCACCACCAAGATCGCAGCGGGGATTTTCAGACTAGTCCAAAACATGCTTTGCAGCACTCCTTTCGCCAGGGAATTCGCGGTTTGGGTGGTGAGAGCGGCCGTCGCCCCACACCGTGCAATCCGCAACGCAGACTGAACCGTCGTGTGAAGCAACTCGGTAGACAACGGAATGCGTGACCACCCGGTGATGAACATTGCCCCTTGCAGACGAGTTAAAGGTGAGAAGCCGAGCCGAGTTAACCGAGAACGTAATTTTTCACGTCCACGTGCGAGCCGGCTCCTCACGGTCCCAACAGGCCAGTTGAGTTGCCTGGCCGCCTGACCTTCAGTTTGACCCTCGAGGTCACACAGAACGACCGCCGCGCGAAATCGTTCGGGAAGACGCTTGATTTCAAAGTGGATGATCTCGGCATACTCATCCCACTCTGTCTGACGACAGACTTGGATCGTTGCCATTGTGGCTGCCTTCTTCTCGTGCATGCGCCGCTTTACTGTAGTGGAGCGAGCATGAACCGCAACACGGTAAGCGACTTCATGAAGCCAGGGCCCAAGAGAATTGAGCACCTGAATGGATCCTTTTTTCTGCACAAGGACGAGGAACGTCGCTTGGAAAGCATCCTGCGCCTCGTGCGGATCACGGAGCACACTTGTGCACACCCGTAAGACCATCGGGCCGTGCCTCTCGAGCAATTCTGAGAAAACCGATTCAGCATCCTTGCCGCCAGTCTTAAATCTCTGTAGCAATTGACCATCCGTCACATTCCCAAGCACCCCGACATGGAGGACCGTGTAGAGGTCGTGCGTAGTAGCGTCCATATGACCCTTTGACACGGAGGGTGCCCCAACAGATTCTGGCGATCAGTTGGGTGAAGCCCAATAGAGATTCCAATGGTCGCTGTATGTCAGGCAACAGAGCTCGGCCATTTTGTTGACGTTGTCGACCTCCCACCGCGCT
>Ga0153954_1001457_pt1 | contig 12707 bp, 11 predicted proteins | sample TSFL038MetaG_FD_102277 | JGI IMG/M metagenome (GOLD analysis project Ga0153954, IMG submission 102277) | Attine ant fungus gardens microbial communities from Florida, USA - TSFL038 MetaG | ecosystem: Host-associated > Fungi > Mycelium > Unclassified | place: USA: Florida, Wekiwa Springs State... | reverse complement strand
GTCCGGCGACACGCAGGCGGCTCTTGGCCACGAAATCCTTGAGCCAGGCGCCGCGCGCCTGCGACTGCGGGTCCTCGCCGTCGCCCAGCATCGAGGCATAGACTGTGGCAGACTTGATGCCGCGCGCTTCTGCATCCACGAGGACATCGGGCACCGCCGCGCCCGGCACGATCACCAGGGCATGGTCGACCGGCTCGGGGAGGTCGCGCAGCGAGGGATAGCAGCGCTCGCCGAACACGTGAGTCTGGCGCGGATTGACCAGCGCGATGCGCCCACGATAGCCGAACTCGCGCAGGTTCTTGTAAATCTCGCTTGGCCAGCGCGCGCGTTCGGAGGCGCCCACGATGGCAAGCGACTCCGCCTGCAACGTGCTCACGACCGAATGGAAGAAGGGGCTATTCGATGTCCGCGTGTCCGATCCGGCAATTGGCACGTCGCGCTCCCAAGCCAGTTTCTTATACCGACGGGATCGCCTTGAGCGCCGGGAACCACTCGCCGATGAGTGTCGGTGGCCAGGGCAGCGCCATGAAATAGTCGAAGGCGAACCAGATGAAGATCGTCAGCACGATGGCATAGGGAATGACCAGCGACCAGCGTTCGCGCGCCTCGAAGCGCATGAAGAAGACCACGAACAGCGCCGCCGTCGGAATGAGCCCGATCACCACCATCACGGCCATGAAGCCGATCAGATAGCCGAAGAACCAGGCCGCGCGCGCGACGATCTCGCGCACCGGCAGGTGCGCCGTATCGGAGGTGAGGTCCATGTGGATCTTCTGCTCGACCTCGTGTTGCGCATGCTCGGCGAGATCCTCCGGCACGGCGGTCGCGGGCTTGCGGCACATCTCGTTGAACAGGCTCAAGCCCGCCGCGGTCAGGCCGACGGTGCCCACCACCAGCGGTACGATCTTGGCGCTGAAGTCCCAGGGCAGGGAGGCGGCGACGGCCGCGCCGATCAGCGCGATCATGAACATCGTGAACAGCTGCGACGGATGAAAGTGCGGCGCGCCGAAGTTGGTCAGCATGCGTTTCACGCCGCCCTGGCTGCGGACGTCCTGCAGGAACGGCCGCACCACGCCGAGAATGGCGAGCGCGAACAGCACCAATACCAGCGGACGCAGCATCCAGCTCACGCCGTAGCGCTCGATCGAGATGAACAGATAGCGCTCGATGGTGTCGCCCAGCACCACCCCGAGGATGAGCGGCGGCCGCGGCCACTTGAACTGCTTCATGGTCCAGCCGACGAGGCCGAAGAACAAGAGCGTGAACAGGTCGCCCCACTGCCGCGTCGCTTCGAAGGCGCCGATATAGATGATGCCGAGCACCGCTGGCAGGATCAGGCTGTAGCGCAACGTCGCAAGCCTGGCGAATTGCGGGCTGAACGCATAGCAGAGACCGGCGCCCAGGATGTTCGCCAATGCGACCGACCACACCATGGCGTAGGTCACGCTGAGATTCTTGGTCAGCATGTCGGGGCCGGGCACCAGCCCGTGGATCAGGAACGCGCCGAGCAGGATCGCCATGGTGGCGCTGCCGGGAACGCCGAAGGCGACGGTCGGCACCAGCGCGCCGCCTTCCTTGGCGTTGTTGGAGCTTTCGGACGCGATCACGCCGCGCACGTCGCCCTTGCCGAAGGTGGCGCTCGCGCCCTTCTCGGTCTTGAGCGCGTGGCCATAGGCGAGCCAGTCGACGACCGAGGCGCTGATGCCGGGGATCGAGCCGATGCCGCCACCGATCCAGGCGCACCGCATGATCAGCCACCAGTGCTTGAAGCAGTCCTTCACGCCCTGCCATTGGCCCTTGTAGATATTGGCCATGCCGGTGTCGGTGGCGATCGCCACCCGGGCGATCAGGAGGTCGCACAATTCCGGCAGCGCGAAGACGCCGAGCAGGAGCGGCGTCAACGGCAGGCCGTCCCAGAGATAGAGGCTGTCGAAGGTCCAGCGCAGCGTGCCGGTCTGCGGGTCGGTGCCGATCATCGCGATCATGATGCCGAGGCAGCCGGCCACCACGCCGCGCAGCGGCGCGTTGCCGGAAAGGACCGCGACCATGGAGATGCCGAGCACGGAGAACGCCAGCAGCTCGGGCGACCCGATGAACAGCATCACCGGGCGCAGGATCGGGATGCTGATCGCCATCAGCATCGCGCCGAACACGCCGCCCATCAGCGACGACATGTAGGCGGCGCTCAGCACGCGCCCGGCCTCGCCTTTCTTCGCCATCGGGAAGCCGTCGAGCACCGTGGCCGCCGAGGCGGCACCTCCGGGCACGCCGAACAGGACTGCAGGAATGGGATCGCCGGTCGCGGTGGTGGCGCCGAGCCCGAGCAGCAGCGCAAACGCAGAGTAGGGATCCATGTTGAAAGTGAAGGGCAGCAGCATCGCCGTGCCGGTGAGCCCGCCGATGCCGGGAACGATGCCGAGCACGAGGCCCATGATGCAGCCGGCGCCCAGGAACATCAGCCGGTGCGGCTCCATCAGCAGCAGGAACGCCTTGCCCGCTGAAGCGGCCATGAAGGCGACTTCCCCAGTGAAGCTCTCCATCGCCTCTCGTCCTCCGCAATACGCCCATACGCGCAGACACGGGGATAACGGTGCGTGTCGCGCACCCGCATTCGGCCCCGAAGGCCCGTTCGTTAGATCGGAATGAAAGCGTGCATCACGCCGCCGAGCGCTCGTGTCTGACGTTGGCCTTCCGCCGCCGGTGCGCCGTGCGCAGGCGTCCGGTTCCCCTTCTTGTCGAGCATGTAAGCAGAAGATCGCGCGATGGGAAAGCCGGTCGGCGGTCTCGGCCGCGCCTATGGCGTCAGATTGTTCACGCGCGAGACGAATTCGCGCACGGTCGGAATCACCGCCGGCAGCAGGGCGCGTACGTCGTCCACCGCCATGCCCGGCTGGACGCGCGGATCGTAGAGAATATTGAGGATGTACTGGTCGTAGATATCGAAGAAGCCCATCTGCACGTCGTCATTGAACATCGTCCACGGCACGGCGTTGGTGTCGTTGATGGGCCCCAAGGCCTGCAGCAATTCCTCATAAACGCAATCGTAGAAGACGAAGTCGCCGGCATCGGCGACCAGGATGACGTCGGAGTGGGTGATCCGGAACTTTGCGTCCTTACGGAAGCTCGACAGACATTGCGGTGAGAGGGAGCGCTGGATCAGCCGCGCCTGCTCGCGACCGTAAAGCTTGTTGATGGCGCGTCCGAGATCGTGGTCGCGCACCAGGGTGACCATGACATTGGCGGTCGCCGCTGTATTGACCACGGCGATGTCGAGGTGTTGCACGCGCTTGCGGATGTCGGCGACGACCTCGGCGACCTCTCTGCGGCGGTCGGGCCGCGCCCGGCTGTCGACGTAGATGCGTACCGGCGCATCGAACTTGCGGATGCGGTTCACCGGCCCCGCAAGGTGCAGCTCGGCGCCAAAGGCGGTCCTGAAGAAGCCGTCGGCGATCTCGGCGTCGGTGAAGGCTTTGCGCTCGGCCGCGCGCCGGCTGCTGATCTCGGGCTGTGCGGGATCGGCGGCCCCCGTGGCCGTGGCGGGCATGGTCGGCGCAAGGAAAACCGCGGCTGCAACGACCAGCAGGGCAGCAACCGCGATGTTCAGGCCAAATCTGAGTGAGTTTCGCGTCATCGTGGGGCGGCGGCGTTGCAGCAAGGGTAGCGCGTGGCAGCCGGGCGAGCTATGACGTTTTTGCAAGGGAGACCGAATTGACCGATCCTGCAGCGAAACCCTGGCCAACGGAATTGCGGCTGCACAAGGACCGCAGGGTGTTGACCGTTGCCTTCGACAGCGGCGAGAGCTTCGATCTCAGCGCCGAATATCTGAGGGTCAAGAGTCCGAGCGCCGAGGTGCAGGGCCATTCGCCCGACGAGCGCAAGACCGTTGCCGGCAAGCGCAATGTGGCGATCCTGGAAATCCTCCCGATCGGCAATTACGCGGTGCGCCTCGTGTTCGACGACACGCATTCGACCGGCATCTATAGCTGGGACTATCTCCTCAGCCTCGGCCGCGACCACGGCGCCTTCTGGCAGGAGTATCTGGACGACCTGGCCGGCAAAGGCTTGAGCCGATAGGCGAAGGCGGGCGGAGGTTGGGTTAGCGCGGCCGGTCGCTCTCGATCTTGCTGCGGCTGACGACCGCGCGTAATCCGACGCCCATCCGTCGTGAAAACGTCGGGTTACGCGCGGAACGGCGTTCTCAGCTCAAGCCGAGAGCGCACGGGCCGCGCTGACCCGACCTACAATCGCCTCTTACTGCTGCACGATCACGGTCGCGCCGACCCGGACGCGGCTGTAGAGATCGACGACATCCTCGTTGGTCAGGCGGAAACAGCCGGACGACACGGCCTGGCCGATGGTCTCCGGCTCGTTCGAGCCGTGAATGCGGTAGAGCGACGAGCCCAGATACATCGCGCGTGCGCCGAGCGGGTTCTCGATGCCGCCGGCCATATGCCGCGGCAGGTCGGGGCGCCGCCGGCGCATCTGCTCGGGCGGCGTCCAATCCGGCCATTCGCGCTTGGCGCTGACATGGGTGGTGCCGCTCCAGGTGAAACCGATGCGCCCGACGCCGATGCCGTAGCGCAGCGCCTGGCCGTTGCCGAGCACCAGATAGAGCTTACGCTCGCGGGTCGAGACCACGATCGTGCCGGGCCGCTGGTTTCCGGGATAGCTCACCACCGTGCGCGCATTGGGCGAGGCGCCGCTGAAGAACGGCGAGAACGGGGTTTCGCTCTGCGTCCAGCGTCCGTCGTTGCCATACGGCGACGCGGCGAAAGCGCCGGTCGCGATCAGCATGCCGGCGGCGCAGACGGCGCCGGCGAGCAAACGCGAAATCATCACTTCCCTCATGCGGTTGGAATGCCTGCAAGCCCGTTCGGGCGAGGCCGGAACTCTAGCGGGCGCCCCTTTGGAGTCGATTAAAGGGACCGTGAACAATTGCAGTATGTGCGTGACTGTTGCCGCAAAGTCGCAGCGGCCGGTTTATGTGCAGGGAGCCGGATACCGCGGCGAACGGGTTCACGATCCCTTCACGATCCTTACGAGCCGTGCGGCTTGCCGGGCTGGACATTGCTCTGACCAGGCCTGCCGTTGGCGGCAGAAGCGCCGGGCGCCACAGTGCCGCCTGCCGCAGTGCCGGCAGAGCCCGACACCGTACCGCCGGCTCCGGCCGTGCTTGGCGCCAGTGCGCTCTGTCCCCGCAGCAGGTTATGCGCCAACCAGCCGATGAAGCAGCCGATCACGTAGGCGGTGAACATGAGGAGCGCCAATTCGAGCAGATAGCCGGCGCGGCCGGGCAGGAGCCGCAACAGTGCGACCAGCACGCCCGCCGCGAAGATGACGATCACCGCGCTCACCGCCCGGTCGATCCAGGCCCTCGGTCGCGGGATATACGTGAACCAGCCCACGATCAGGCCGAGGACGAGCGCGCCGAGCAGCCACCATTTGAAGAAGGTCGCGAGAAACAGCATGGCTGGTCCTCCTCCACTCTATTCCTGGACCAAGAATTCGATGCGGCGGTTCTGCGCGCGGCCTTCCTCGGTATCGTTGGAGGCGATCGGCTTGTCCTTGCCATAGCCGGCGGCCGTGAGGCGCGCAGCGTCGATGCCGGCTCCGACCAGATAGCTCATCACCTGTTGCGCGCGCGCGAGCGACAAGTCCTTGTTGGTGTCATCGCTGCCCGTTGCATCGGTGTAACCGGCGATTTCGATCTTCGTCGAAGGGCAGCGCATGGCCGCCGCCACCAGATTGTCGAGGATCGCTGCGGAGGCGTGGTCGATCGAGGCCTTGTTGGTGTCGAACAGGATCTTGCCTTGCTCAAGCAGCGAGACGAACAGCCGCTGGCAACCGGGGCCGTCGAGCGTCGCTTCCGGCGCCTTCACCGTGACGTCGCCGGTCGCCTTGAAGCCGCCGGGAAGCGCGGCCGCGAGCGCGGTCTTGATCTCCTCCGCCGCGCGCCCATAGAGCGCGTCGCCCTTGAGCACGGCGTCGCCATCGGAGAAGCTCAGCGAGCCGGAGCCGAGCCGCGCCAGTTGATTGAGGAGCGCGATCGTCCCTTCACCGAAGTTCGGTGGCGCGCCGGGCGCCACCTTGAGATTGTCGACCACCTTGTCCGCGAAGAACGTCCGCTTGATCGCCGCCAGGATGCTCTGACGCGTGCCGTCATCGGGCACCGAGCCATCGAGCGTGAGCGTGCCCGCGTCCTTGGTGGCCTTGAACAGGTAGGGCGGCGCCTTGATGGAGCTCTCCGTCAAGGTGAAGCCCGCGGGCAGATTGCGCAGCGCGGCCGTCACCGCGTCGCGGGCGGCGGCGTCCTTCGCCATGCCGGTGATCGCGACCTGGTCGTCGATGATCGACACCTTGCCCTGCGAAAGCTTTTCGAGCTGCTCGACGCCGAGCGTCGCCATCGCGTCGAAACGTGCAGGCGCGCCGCGCCCGTATTCCATCTCGTCGGTGACCCCGTTCGCGGCTTTCTTGGCGGCGTCGATCAGGTTCTGTCGCAGCGCCGGCAGCGGCACGCCGCCCGCGAGCTCGACACCCGCGCTATCGAGCGTGGCCGACCAGGCGAACGGCTTCATCTCGGTGACGAGCGAGGTGTCGTCCTTCAGTTTGCGCACGCCCTCGACCGCTCGGACCGTGTCGATGACGGCCTTCTGGCCGTCCGGCGAAAACGCCTCGGCTGCGACCGTCACGTCGCGGCCGGCCACCGCCACATTGGCGCTGCCGAGTGTCTGGTCCTTGAGCGAGAGGAAGCTGCGGAGCGCGATGTCGAGCTCGAGCGGAACCGTTCGCGTCCAGACCGCGGCAATAAACAGGATGGCTAAGGCAACCAGGCCGATCCACCATTTCCTCGCCTGCACCATGCGGGCCTCCCAAGCTCATAGTCGCCGCCGGACTGCTACAAATTACATGCGCCAAGTTACATGCGCCAAGTTACATGCGCCAAGTTACATGCGCCAAGTTACATGCGCCAAGCAACACCGGCGCTACAAGACGAAAGCTACAGCATCATGTCGATCCCGCGAGCGAAATCGCCTCAAATTGAACGGCGGTCTTGCTCGGGCGTTAGGTATGGGCCTTGCTTCGCACCGGAAGAGTCGTGGAAGCCAGGGAAGCAGCGGCCCGGATCGATGTCAATTGAGCCGTGCCGTCGCTCGTAGAGGTTTTTGCGCTCGCCGCCTGCTCTGCTCGTATCGTATTGCCTCGGGCGGCATCTTATCTGAAAGTATGGCCGGCGTCCGTCACACGTTGTCGCCGGGCGCCGCCGCCGCCGGAGGATTAACTCGGAGGATAAGTAAGGGGCTTAAAGGGTATTCCACTCTGGCGTGCTTGCCTTTAGTTGAATAGGTCTATCAAATTTCAGTCTGAATTCTGATGGGAGGCCATGATGCCTGCGACCAATCTGAAAAGCTTGGACGTCGAAGGGCTGCTTGCCTTGCGCGCCGATATCGACAAGCGGCTGGCGGAGAAGCGCAGTGAGCTTCAGGCGCAACTGTCGCGTCTCGGTGTCGAAACCAATGGTCTGGGACGCCGCGGCCGGCGCGGCAGCCCGATGAAGGGCCGCAAGGTGGCGGCGAAGTTTCGCGGTCCCGAGGGGGAAACCTGGGCCGGCCGCGGCGCACGGCCGCGCTGGCTCGCCGCGCTGATCAAACAGGGCCACAAGCTCGACGAATATGCTATCGGCGAGGCTGCCGCCGCGCGCAGAGGCGCCGGCGCGAAAAGGTCGGCGCGCAAGAAGAAATAGTTCTTCAGCCGCGCCGTCGTTGTGGCGCGGGGTTTCATGTTTGTCACTCAAGTCGACATTGTCATCGTTAATTGGAACTCGCACGCCTACCTCAGGGCGTGCGTCGCTGCGCTCGACCGCAGCACGATCGCGGAGGCGCTTCACGTCGTCGTCGTCGATAACGCCTCGACCGACGGTTCCATCGATGGCCTGACCGCCACGCGCGTCCAGCTCGAGGTCGTACGCAACCAGGACAACCGTGGCTTCGCCGTCGCCTGCAATCAAGGCGCAGGCCGGGGCTCCGCCCCCTTTGTGCTGTTCCTCAACCCCGATGTCTCGGTAAGGCCCGACACGATCGAGCAGGCCGTCCGGTTTCTGGCCGAACCGGATAACGCCAAGGTCGGCGCGGTCGGCGTCAAGCTCACGGATGAGGATGGTGGCGTGCAGCGCTGCTGCGCGCGCGCGCCGACGCTCGCTACGTTGATCCTGCACACCCTGTTCCTTGACCGTCTCTTGCCGGCGCTGGCGCCGCCACACTTCCTCGTCGAATGGGACCACGGCGACACCCGCGCGGTCGATCAGGTGATGGGGGCCTTTCTCATGATCCGTCGTGACGTGCTGGATCGCGTCGGCGGAATGGACGAACGTTTCTTCCTTTATTACGAGGACGTCGATCTGTGCCTGGCTGTTCGCAACGCGGGCTTTGGCGTGGTACACTTCGCCGGTGCGCAGGCGGTCCATGCCGGCGGTGGAACGACCAAGGCGGTGAAAGACCGCCGTTTGTTCCATCATGCCATCAGCCGCATGGACTACGCCTCGAAGCATTATGGCCGCGCCGCGGCGGCCGTCCTGATGGCTTGTATTCTGGTGTTTGAATTGCCAATACGCGCCTTGCATGCGAGCATCGCTCGCTCACCGGAAGAGGGGCGTTCGGTGCTGCGCGCCGCTGCCATGATAGGTAGGGGCGTGTGGGTTCGTATGGGGGCGACTCGCGCGCGGGGCGGCGCAATGAAGCGAAACTGAAGGGGAACTGATGGGCTGTTCGCTCCTGTTGCTGAGCCGATATGAGCGCAAGGGGCCGAGCAGCCGGGTGCGCCACTACAACTATCTGCCGGCTCTGCGGGAGGCCGGCTTCGACGTGACGGTCGCCCCGCTGCTCACGGACGCGTATCTCGATAGCCTTTTTCGCGGCGAGCGGGCCGGCGTCGGGATGTTGCTTAAGTGCTACGCCCGGCGGTTGCGCCATCTCATCGATGCCCGCCGCTACGACCTGATCTGGGTCGAGAAGGAAGCCTTGCCCTGGCTGCCCGCGCGAATCGAGCGGGCCTTCTTCGGCGACCGGCCGGTCATCATCGACTATGACGACCCTTGGTTTATTCGTTATGCGGGGCATCCCAATGTGCTGGTGCGCGCTTTGCTCGGGCACAAGATGGAAGCCCTGGTGGCGCAGGCCGAGGCGGTGACCGCCGGCAGCCGCGTCATCGCGGACTGGGCGCGTGCGGCCCCGGCGCGCCGCGTGGTCGAGATGCCGTCCGTGGTCGACACCGCGCTTTATCCGGTCGAGCCGCTGCCGACGGAAGGACCGTTCACCATCGGCTGGATCGGAACCCTGAAGAATGAGCCTTTCCTGCAGCTCATCGCCGAGCCGCTGCGGCAGCTCACGGCGCGCTTCGGCGCCCGCCTGCGCGTGATCGGCGGCAGCGGGAGATTTGATCTCCCCGGCGTGGCGATCGACCGTGTGGCCTGGAGCGAGGCGACCGAGGTGCAAGAGCTTGCACGTTGTCACGTCGGTGTCATGCCGCTGACCGATGGCGACTGGGAGCGCGGCAAGTGCGGCTACAAGCTCGTGCAATACATGGCCGCCGGCCGCGCTGCGGTGGCGTCGCCGGTAGGGCCGAATGCGACCATCGTGGTGCACGGGAAGACCGGATTTGTCGCCGCCACGGCAGAGGAATGGGTGACGGCGCTGGCGGAGCTCGCCACCGACCGGGCGCGCGCGCAGGCCATGGGACAGGCGGCGCGACGGCGGATCGAGGGCTCCTATTCGTTGGACGCGATGGCGCCGCGTCTCGTCGAGCTTCTCAACAGCGCGCTGCTGCCGGGCGCGAGACGCCGCATTGCGTCTGACTTGGAGCTCGTCGCAAAGTAGCGGGATGCTCACCCGCCCATTCCTCATATATGTCGGGCTCCTGACAGTCGCGCTCGTTGGAAGCTTTCTCGCGACGCTGTGGCTGACGACGCCGAAAGTGCCGGAGCCTGCCGGCGCCGCGGTTGAGCGCCTGCTCGCCAGCAAGATCGCAAGTTATCCCGAGTTGAACCACGCTGCCTCGGCCGCCGGCTTCCACACCGCCGAATCGATGCGTGGCAACATTGACTCGTTGCGGCGCGCCAACGAGCGCGAGGTCGTCATCGATGGGTGGCTTGCGGATATCGAGGGTGACGCCACCCCGATCAACCTCTTCGTCTTCGTGGACGGGACCTTGGCGGGCAAGGGCCAGACCAAGGGCGAGCGGGCGGATCTCACGCGCGCGTTCGGGCTCGCCTTCGGCGCCGAGAAGAATGTCGTCTTTGCTCTTTCTTTCCCTTGCGCCGTCGGCGCGCAGCCGGTGGTCGCCGGAGTGGGGTCGACTAGGCATTACGTCCCGATGCCGGTATCCAAGTGCCCCTGACGCGTGAGCGGCGACGTCACCCCATCTCGGCGATGCGTGGCGGGAATGCGAGGTGGAAGGCCCGCCGCAGCGAAAGGTTGGGATTGTAGAAAGGGTCGGCATCGAGCACAGGACCCCAGCGTTCGCGCATAAGTCCCACCGCGTGGGCGAACTCTGCCGTGCGCTGGGGCGCATCATGGCGGCCTACGGAGGTCGATTCATGATGATAGAGCTCGGCGGCCGGGGTCCAGATCAGCCGCCATTGCGCCTGCCGCAGGCGCACGCACAGATCCACGTCGTTGAATGCGATCGGCAGCGTCTCGTCGAAACCGCCCAGGTCCATGAACACGTCCTTGCGCATCACCAGGCAGGCCCCCGTCAGGCATGACACGTCCTGCTCGAGCAGGGCACGGCCGAGATAGCCGGCGTCGCCTATCCGCAGCCCCTGGCAGGGATGGCCGGCGACGCCGCTCAGCCCGAGGAGCACGCCCGCGTGCTGGATGGTGTCGTCGGGATAGCGCAGCATGGGACCAGCAGCGCCGACCCCGGGCAGCGACACCCGCGCGACCAGGCGCGTGAGCCATTCCGGCGTGATCACGGTGGTGTCGTCGTTGAGGAAGCAGAGCAGCTTGCCCTTGGCCGCCTGCGCACCCCAGTTGTTGACCCAGGAATAGTTGAACGGGCGGTCTTCGTAGGTGACCACGCGCAGGCGCGGATCGGATGCGAAGCGCTCGATGGCAGCGCTTTTCCGCGGCTCGTGCCGATGGCGCTCGTTCACCAGGAGCAGCACCTCGAACGGCTCGTACTGCGTGCGCGTCAGCAGCGACTGCAGGCATGGCTCGATCAGCCGTGGCGCGCACGCCGACGGCACCAGGATGCTGACCAGTGGCGCCGGCTGCGGCAGGGGATAGTCCACGTGACGCGGTTTCACGCAAGCGCCCGGCGCTGCGGCCGCTGCGGCGGATTTGCTCCCGCGATGATAGAGCACCCGCGGGATGTGGCGGACCCGCTTGGGCGAGCTCGCCTCCGCGCAGCGCAGCACCAGGTCGTGCTCGCGCGCACCCTCTGCGGTCTCCGGTCCCAGCAAGGCGTTGAGCCCGCCGGCCTGCACAACCAGCTGTTTGCGCAGCACCCCGAGGCGGCCGAACATGTTGCAGCCTTGCATCAAGGCCTCGTTCCAGTCCGGCTTGAAGCGGGGATCGTGCCGTTCGCCCGCGACGTCGATCCGATCCTCGTCGGAGAACACCATGTCGGCTTCGGGATGGGCCACCAATTCGTTGGCGATCCAATAGAGTGCGTCCTCCGCGAGCTCATCCTCGCAATCGATCAGCGCGATGAACGCCCCGTTAACGCGCCGGAGGCAGCCGTCCGCCTCGCTGCCCGCGCGCGGGTCGTCCGGTCCGACATGGATGCGCCGGTCGGCGCGGGCGATGCTGCGGGTCCGCTGCAGCGCCGCCGGTATCATCGTCCCGTCATGTTCGATCCAAAGTTCCCAATGCGGATAGATCTGGTTGCGGATCGAGCGGATCGTCACCGCCAGTCGGCGCGCCTCCGGGTCGCGCACCGCGATGATCAGTGAGATCACCGGCCGCGTCTGCCAGCGGGCGATCTCCGCGCGCATGGTGGCGCGGCCGGCGTCCGTCACGATGCCGTATCGATGGGTCCACGCCGTGTAGAATTCGTCGATCGGCCGATGCGTGCGGAACGCCTCGAGCGAGCGCGCCAGCACCCCTCGCCATCCATGTTGCGCCCAGATCCGGATCGTTCGCGCCGGCAGATCCCTGTAATAGAGCCGCAGGACCTGGCTGGTGGTAGTCAGGGAGGGCATGCAGCGTGAGGCGATCCGCGCGGGTGAAGCGAACAGCGCGCGGAGTATCGCAGGTCGGCCACTCCGGTCAATGAAGGAACCCTCAGCGCAGGTTCCCGATTCCTGCATTGCGTTCGCCGGCCCGGGCAATTTCGTATCGGGGCGGGCGCCGGCAATATCGACAGGGAGGCGCAATAACGCCGCTCCGTGCCCGCTGCCGGTCCAGCCGCTCAGCTCTTGCTCATGGCCTCGAAGACGTTTGCCAGCGTCTTGTACAGCTCGCGTTTGATGTCGAGATTTCGCTCGCATGCGGTGGCGACCTTCTCGTAAATGCCGAGCCGCTCGCGGTCGATCCGCAGCAGCTCGGCGCGATGCTCATCCGTCAGGACCCGGCTTGCGCTCGGCGCTGCACCCCGGTGCACGAACGCGATGTTGTGATGGATATGCGGCTCGTCCACGACGCAGCCGGTAGCCAGTGCGATGTGGTCGCGGTTGAGCAAACTCGCCGGAATGATCACGTCGATCATCGTCT
>Ga0153954_1001456_pt1 | contig 12712 bp, 8 predicted proteins | sample TSFL038MetaG_FD_102277 | JGI IMG/M metagenome (GOLD analysis project Ga0153954, IMG submission 102277) | Attine ant fungus gardens microbial communities from Florida, USA - TSFL038 MetaG | ecosystem: Host-associated > Fungi > Mycelium > Unclassified | place: USA: Florida, Wekiwa Springs State... | reverse complement strand
TTCTCCTGCTGTTGGTGGCCGGGGTCGTCGCCTACACCGTCAGCGTTGGCGGCCGAACGTCCCTCAACAAGACGTATGCCAGCAAAGGCCTGGTCGCGGTCGGGCGGATACCGGCCGACCTGCGCGACAAGTTCGGTGAAACGCTGGGCTCCGGCTCCGGTATCGCGGCCGATCCGCAGTCCTGGAAACGAACCGCTCAGGGCTACGAAGGTACGTTCTACATCCTGCCCGACCGCGGCTACAACATCGCCGGCACGATCGACTATCGTGCACGCCTCAACCAGTTTGCGATCTCGATCAAGCCGCTCGGCGATCCCGTCGACGTGCCGCCGGCGGAGCGCCAAAGCACCATCGTTGCGAAGCTGACCGACACGATGTTGCTCACGGATCGTGCGGGCGAGCCTTTGACCGGTCTCGATCCCGTCGGGGTACGCGCGGCCGCCAATGGACTTCCCGATCTGCCGCAGGCGGTGAACGGCCGCGTCAGCATCGACACCGAAGCTCTCGTGCGGCTCGCTGACGGCTCTTTCTTGATCGGCGACGAGTACGGTCCTTACGTGTACCGCTTTTCGGCGACGGGCCAGCTCGTGAACGCGATCAGGCCGCCCGAGGCGATCATTCCCAAGCGCCAGGGCAGGGACAACTTCTCCTCCAACAATCCGGCAGCCGGAGCGAGCCCGCCCGAGCCGCGCAATCCGGAACGGGGCCGGCAGAACAATCAGGGTCTCGAAGGGGTATCGTTGGTGCCGGGCGGTCGCCTCCTCGTCGCCGCACTGCAGAGCGCGACCCGGCAGGACAGCAGCGCGTCGCCGGACGGGCGGCGCTATACCCGCGTCCTCTATTACGATGTGTCGAACATCGCTCTGCCAAGGCTCGTGCGCGAATACGTCGTGCCCTTGCCGGTCTTCGAGGGCGCGGACGGCAAGCCGGCCGTCGCTGCGCAGAGCGAGCTCCTGGCGCTGGACGAGACGCATTTCTTTCTGCTCTGCCGGGATTCCGGCAACGGCTTCGGCACTCCCGGCGCGACCTCGCGCTATCGCAAGGTCGTGCTCGTCGATGCCGCCGGTGCGACCAACATCGCGGGCTCGCCTTATGACGGCGTGGTGCCGGTCGCGCCCGACGGCAAGCTTGTCGACGGCATCGTGCCGGCAACGCTGACGCCGTTCATCGACATCAACGACAACGCGGAGCTGCGCAAATTCGGCCTCCACAACGGCGAGCCCAATAACCGCGATAATCTCTCCGAGAAGTGGGAGGGCATGGCGCTGGTGCCGGCGCTCGATCCTGCCAATCCCGATGACGCGCTTCTGGTCATAACGAACGACAACGACTTCATAACGCAGAACGGCCATCACGCGGGCGCCGATTACCGGGATGCCAGCGGCGTCGACGTCGACACGATGCTGCTTGCCTATCGCATCACGTTGCCGGAACAGCCGAAATAGTCTCGGCGTTACATCAGCAGGCGAGTGAAATTTCGCGCGAACGGGTTGTACAACTGATTGTTGCGGCGCACAAGCCGGGTGCGGCACCAAGTCCTGTTCAACGCGCGCCGATTCCACGCACTCGCTCTGGCATTATGCATTATAGTGTTGCCTGTTGGTGTTAGCAGGCGTTGCATCCTGCATGACGGCGACGGACCGGGCGGGCGATGGTGGCCCGTTCGAGCATCAGCAGTTGTAGACCTGAGCCCAGAGGGAGGTGGGCGGCTCATCAGGTTGTAGGCGGGCGGTTTCGATCGCGCGCTTATGTGCTCTGAGAGATCGCACGGGTGACCGTGCGAGAGCGATCCGGGGTTTGCGTCGGTGACGTCTCGCTACCCAGATGTGGCGACAAGGCGGCTCACGACGCGACAAATAAAAGCGAGGGCGGGAAATGTCGACTACGGCGAGTACCACAACGACGACGGCTGGAACCCATGCGACCGCGTCCGAAGCGACGCGCTGGGGACAGCTCATATTCGGCATCATCTGCATGGTGATGATCGCGAACCTGCAATATGGCTGGACTCTCTTCGTCAACCCGATCGACCAGAAATATCACTGGGGACGCGCCGCGATCCAAGTCGCGTTCACGATCTTCGTCGTCACCGAGACGTGGCTGGTGCCGTTCGAAGGCTATCTGATCGACAAATTCGGCCCGCGCATCATGGTTTGTCTGAGCGGCGTGCTGGTCGCCATCGCCTGGGTCATGAACTCCTACGCCAGCTCCCTGACGACGCTCTACATCGCCGCCGCGCTCGGCGGCATCGGCGCCGGCGTCATCTATGGCGCCTGCGTCGGCAATGCGCTGAAATGGTTCCCCGATCGGCGCGGTCTTGCCGCGGGCCTGACGGCCGCGGGTTTTGGCGCCGGCTCCGCGCTCACCGTGGTGCCGATCGCGAACATGATCCATTCGAGTGGCTATGAGGCGGCGTTCCTCTGGTTCGGCATTGGCCAGGGCATCATCGTGGTCCTGTTCTCGCTGTTCCTGCGTGCGCCCGTGGCAGGCGATACGCCGCCGCCGGCACCGACGGGAGTGCAGCAGGCGCGGCGTGACTTTGCGCCGAGCGAGGTGCTGAGGTCGCCGCCGTTCTGGGTCATGTACGTGATGTTCGTGATGGTCGGGACCGGCGGCCTGATGGCGACTGCGCAGCTCGCGCCGATCGCGAAGGACTTCAAGATCGACAATGTGCCGGTCTCGATCCTCGGGCTCACGTTGCCGGCATTGACGTTCGCGCTCTCGATCGATCGCGTGCTCAACGGCTTCACGCGACCGTTCTTCGGCTGGGTTTCGGACAATATCGGCCGCGAGAACACGATGTTCATCGCCTTCCTGCTGGAGGGCATCGGCATCTACGCGCTGCTGCAATTTGCCCATGACCCGCTGATGTTCGTGATCTTGTCGGGCATGGTGTTCTTCGCCTGGGGCGAGATCTATTCGCTGTTCCCGGCGACCTGCACCGACATGTATGGCAAGAAGTTCGCCACCACGAACTACGGCCTGCTGTACACCGCCAAAGGCACCGCGGCGCTCCTGGTGCCGTTCGGCAACGTGCTCTACGAGAGCACCGGGAAGAGCTGGACCATCGTTTTCATCATCGCCGCCATCCTCAACATCGTCGCCGCCGTGATGGCGCTGGCGGTCTTGCGACCATTGCGCATCAGGCAGATGGCCAAGGGCTGATCCGGACGGTCAATGCAGGGCCGGCGGCGGTCGAGCGCCGCCGGCTCCGTCGTTCGGGGTGTCGCCCACATGCGGTGTGGAGGCGGGCGCGTTTCGCCGAGTGGCATGCCTGACTCGGCGCCCGAAAAGTCCAGGAATTCACCGCCGACGAAAAAATTCCGCCGGCGCCATTGCAGGCCGTCAACGAACTGGAATATTGTATACCAGCATGAGCGACCGTTCTTCTCCGCCAACCGAGACAATTGGGTCCGATTCCGGCCCTGAGGGCGCCAGCGTATCGCCCCGGCTCGAGCCGATCGGCAGCCCTGAAAGCTTCAAGAGCCGGGCCTATGCCGCGCTCAAGGACGCCATCGTGTCGATGGATGTCTATCGCAGCCGCGCCGACATCCGGCTCGACGAGCGTCGCCTCGCCTCGGACTTCGGCATCAGCCGCACCCCGGTGCGGGAAGCCATGGCGCAGCTCGAGCGCGAGGGCTTCGTGCGCGCAGTGCCGCGGCGCGGCATCTATGTGGTGCGCAAGACCAAGCGCGAGGTGATCGAGATGATCACCGCCTGGGCCGCGCTCGAGAGCATGGCGGCGCGGCTGATCACGCAGAACGCCGAGGTCAAGGATGTCGCGGCGCTGCGGCGCATGTTCACCAAGTTCGAGAACGGCGAGCTGCATGCGCGCCTCGACGAATATTCCGAGGTGAACATCGAGTTCCACCAGTCGATCATCCGCATGAGCGGCAATGCCGTGCTGATCTCGCTCGCCGAGAATCTGTTCACGCACATGCGCATGATCCGCCGCAAGACCATCGGCGAGCAGGATCGCGCCGACCGCTCGATCCGCGACCACATGAGCATCATCGAGGCGCTCGAGGCACGCGACACCAAGCGCGCCGAGGATCTCGTGCGCGACCACGCGCTGGGCCTGGCCGAGCACGTGGCGAAATACGCCGACTATCTGGATTGATACCGAAAAAGGCTTCGGAGGGACCCCATGGCTGACGCAGCAGTGAAAACCAAACCCGCAACCACCGGGGACGAGGCGGAGCGGGAGCTGACGGACGGCTTTCACCTCGTCATCGATGCCCTCAAGCTCAACGGCGTCAACACGATCTACGGGGTGCCCGGCATCCCGATCACGGATTTCGGCCGCATGGCGCAGGCCGCCGGCATACGGGTCATCTCCTTTCGCCACGAGCAGAACGCCGGCAATGCCGCGGCCATCGCGGGATTCCTGACCAAGAAACCCGGCATCTGCCTCACCGTGTCGGCGCCCGGCTTCCTCAACGGCCTCACCGCGCTCGCCAACGCCACGACCAACTGCTTCCCGATGATCCTGATCAGCGGCTCATCCGAGCGCGAGATCGTCGATCTGCAGCAGGGTGACTACGAGGAGATGGATCAGCTTGCCATCGCCAAGCCGCTCTGCAAGGCGGCGTTCCGCGTGCTGCACGCCGCCGACATCGGCATCGGTGTCGCGCGCGCGATCCGCGCCGCGGTGTCGGGTCGTCCCGGCGGCGTCTATCTCGATCTGCCCGCCAAGCTGTTCTCCCAGGTGATGGACGCGGCCGCAGGACAGAAGTCGCTGGTGAAGGTCATCGACCCGGCGCCGGCCCAGATCCCCGCGCCGGCGGCGGTCAAGCGCGCGCTCGATGTGCTCAAGAGCGCCAAGCGGCCCTTGATCATCCTGGGCAAGGGCGCGGCCTATGCGCAGGCGGACGACGAGATTCGCGCCTTCATCGAGAAGAGCGGCATTCCGTTCCTGCCCATGAGCATGGCCAAGGGTCTCTTGCCCGACACGCACCCGCAATGCGCGGGCGCGGCCCGCTCGACGGTGCTGAAGGACAGCGACGTCGTGATGCTGATCGGCGCCCGCCTCAACTGGCTGCTTTCACACGGCAAGGGCAAGACCTGGGGCGAGCCGCATACGAAGAAGCTCATCCAGGTCGATATCGAGCCCAAGGAGATGGACAGCAACGTGGAGATCGCGGCGCCGCTGGTCGGCGACATCGGCTCCTGCGTCGCCGCTCTGCTCGAGGGCATCGACAGCAAGTGGCCGGCTCCGCCGTCCGACTGGACCGGCACCGTGCAGGCGAAGAAGGAAGAGAACATCGCCAAGATGGCGCCGCGGCTGATGAAGAACTCGTCGCCGATGGATTTCCACGGCGCGCTCGGGGCGCTTCGCACCGTCATCAAGGAGCGGCCGGACATCATCCTGGTGAACGAGGGCGCGAACACGCTCGATCTCGCACGCGGCGTCATCTACATCTATCAGCCGCGCAAGCGCCTGGACGTGGGCACTTGGGGCGTCATGGGCATCGGCATGGGCTTCGCCATCGCCGCCGCCATCGAGACCGGCAAGCCGGTGCTCGCGGTCGAGGGCGACAGCGCCTTCGGCTTCTCCGGCATGGAGGTCGAGACGATCTGTCGTTACGGCCTCCCGGTCTGCGTCGTGATCTTCAACAACAACGGCATCTATCGCGGCACCGACACCAATGCCGCCGGCGGTTCCGACCCTGCGACCACGGTGTTCGTCAAGGGCTCGCGCTACGACAAGATGATGGAAGCCTTCGGCGGTGCCGGCGTCAACGTGACGACGCCCGACGAGCTCAAGCGTGCGGTCGACGCGGCGCTCGATTCCGGCAAGCCGACCCTCATCAATGCGGTGATCGATCCGGCGGCCGGCACCGAGAGCGGTCGCATCGGCAACCTCAACCCGCAAAGCGTGGTGCGCAAGAAATAAAGGGAATGTTCGTTATTCGTAACTGGGGCCGGCTGCGCCGGCAGGGACGCGCGTCGGGCGATGTCACAACATAGTCGTCGATGACGGCAGACGCGCAAACTCAAGAGGGAAGGACATGCGGAAGAAGACCAAGTCACGGCAGAAGTCGGCGCCGAAGAAATCTGCCGGCAAGCGGGCGACCGCCAAGGCCACTAAGGCCGCCAAGGCCACCAAGAAGGTCGTGAAGCTCGCAACGCGCGCCAAAGCGCTCGCCAAGTCGGCCAAGGAGGCCAAGTCGGTCAAGAAGCCGGCGGCGAAGAAAGCGGTCGCGAACGGCCTGCCGAAGCCGAGCGCGAAGCCGTTCGGCCAGGCCGGCAAGGCGCTCGAAGGCATCCGCGTCCTCGATTTCACGCACGTGCAATCGGGCCCGACCTGCACGCAGCTCCTGGGCTATATGGGCGCCGACGTGATCAAGGTGGAGCGGCCGGGCGTCGGCGACATCACCCGCACGCAGCTGCGCGACGTGAAGGGCGCCGACAGCCTCTACTTCACCATGCTGAACGGCAACAAGCGCTCGATCACCATCGATTCCAAGCACCCCAAGGGCAAGGAGATCCTCGAGCGCCTGATCAAGCACTGCGACGTGCTGGTGGAGAACTTCGCGCCCGGCGCGCTCGACCGCATGGGGCTGACCTGGGATTACATCCACAAGACCAACCCGCGCATGATCGTGGCCTCGGTGAAGGGCTTCGGCCCCGGCCCCTACGAGGACTGCAAGGTCTACGAGAACGTCGCGCAATGCGCCGGCGGCGCTGCCTCCACCACGGGGTTCCGCGAGGGACCGCCGGTAGTGACGGGCGCGCAGATCGGCGATAGCGGCACCGGGCTGCATCTCGCCTTCGGCATCGTCTGCGCGCTCAACCAGCGCCACCGCACCGGCCGCGGCCAGAAGGTGCTCGCCGCCATGCAGGACGGCGTGCTCAATCTCACCCGCGTCAAGCTGCGCGACCAGCAGCGCCTCAAGCACGGGCCGCTGACCGAGTACAGCCAGTACGGCGAGGGCGTCGCCTTCGGCAAGGCGGTGCCGCGTGCCGGCAACGATTCGGGCGGCGGCCAGCCCGGCTGGATCCTGAAGTGCAAGGGCTGGGAGGAGGATCCCGACGCCTACATCTACTTCATCACGCAGGCTCCCGTGTGGGGCGCAATCTGCGACGTCATCGGCAGGCCGGAGTGGAAGACCGATCCCGACTACGCCACGCCGCCGGCACGGTTGCCGCGGCTCAAGCACATCTTCGACACCATCGAGCAGTGGACCATGACCAAGACCAAGTTCGAGGTGATGGAGATCTGCAACGAGGTCGACATCCCGGTCGGTCCGATCCTGTCGATGAAGGAGATCGCCGAGGAGCCGTCGCTGCGCGAGACCGGCACGGTGGTCGAGGTCGATCATCCGACCCGCGGCGCGTACCTGACCGTTGGCAATCCCGTAAAGATGTCGGACTCGATCACCGAGGTGAAGCGCTCGCCGCTGCTCGGCGAGCACACCGACGAGATTCTGGGCAAGGAGCTCCGCTATTCGGCCAAGGAGATTGCCGAGATCAAGTCATCGGGCGCCATCACCGCGCCGGAGAAGGGCACGCGGGCTGAAGCGGCGTAGCTCTTTCTGCTCCCCTCCCATGCGCCCCGGGCTTGCCCGGGTCGCATCTTAACGTGCACAAGTCGGGCAAGCCCGACTTGTGGTGGGGAGGGGCGGGGGTGGGGGTTGGTGTTGGCGGACGCATCTCGTGCGACAACGCCGACCCCCCTCCCTAGCCCTCCCCCGCAAGGGGGGAGGGAACACACCGATTGCTGGGAGAGGAAACTGATAAATGCGTATCGTCGTTCACGGCCAGCAGGCGTTCGGCAAGGCCGTCCTGGAGGCCCTGCTCAAACGCGGCGATGAGGTGGTCGCGGTCTATGTCGCGCCGGAGAAGCCCGGTGCCAAGGCCGACCCGCTCAAGGAGGCGGCGCTGGCGGCCAAGCTGCCGGTCTTTCAGCCGGCGTCCTACCGCAAGCCGGAAGTGTGGGAAGAGTTCAAGGCGCTCAAGCCCGACCTGCAGGTGATGGCGTTCGTCACCTTGTTCGTGCCGGAAGAGTTCCTCAACATCCCGACCAAAGGCTCGATCCAGTATCATCCGTCGCTGCTGCCGGCTTATCGCGGCCCGAGCGCGATCAACTGGCCGATCATCAAGGGCGAGACCGAGACCGGGCTCTCGATCTTCTGGCCCGACAACGGCCTCGATACCGGCGACGTGCTGCTGCAGAAGAAGACTCCGATCTCCGAGACCGACACGCTGGGCACGGTCTATTTCGACCGATTGTTTCCCATGGGCGTCGAGGCGATGCTCGAATCCATCGACCTCGTGAAGGCCGGCAAGGCGCCGCGCATCAAGCAGGACGAGGCGCAGGCGACCTACGAAGGCCGCTGCACTGCCGACAACGGGCGCATCGATTGGGGCAAGCCCTGGCAGCAGATCGATCGCCTGATCCGCGGCTGCAATCCGGCGCCGGGCGCCTGGACCACGCTCGCGGGCAAAACCGTCAAGGTGTTCGACGCGAAACCGATCCCGGCCAAGGACCCGAAGGGCATCGCCGGCAAGATGGGCGAGGTGGTCGAGGTGGGAGCCGACGGCTTCACCGTCGTCTGCGCCGACGGCCGCATCAAGGTCACCCGCGTGCAGGCCGATGGTCCCAAGATTGCCGCCGGCGAGTTCGCGCAATCCGCCGGTCTCGCCACCGGAACCCGCCTCACGTAATGCTTCCCGCGCGCGACCGCGCGCAGTATTCCCGCCTGCTGATTGTCCTGCACCCAACCGCTTGATGGATCGCCCCATGCCTGCCTCCCAGCATCAATCGCCGAAATCAGACATCGAGATCGCGCAAGCCGCCAAGAAGCGGCCGATCATGGAGATCGCGCGCGAGAAGCTCGGCATCACGCCTGAAAATCTCGAGCCCTATGGCCACTACAAGGCCAAGCTCTCGATGGACTTCATCAAGTCGCTGCAGGACCGACCCAACGGCAAGCTGATCCTGGTCTCAGCGATCACGCCGACGCCTGCCGGCGAGGGCAAGACCACCACCACGGTCGGCCTCACCGATGCGCTCAACGTCATCGGCAAGAAGGCGATGCTGTGCCTGCGCGAGCCTTCGCTCGGGCCTTCTTTCGGCATGAAGGGCGGTGCGGCCGGCGGCGGCTATGCCCAGGTGGTGCCGATGGAGGACATCAATCTGCACTTCACCGGGGATTTCCACGCCATCACCTCGGCGCACAACCTGCTCTCGGCGTTGATCGACAACCACATCTACTGGGGCAACCAGCTCGGCATCGACAGCCGCCGCGTCAGCTGGCGCCGCGTCATGGACATGAACGATCGCGCGCTGCGCGAGATCGTGTGCTCGCTCGGCGGCGTCGCCAATGGCTATCCGCGTGAGGCCGGGTTCGACATCACGGTGGCGTCCGAGGTCATGGCGATCTTCTGCCTTGCGAGCGACCTCGACGATCTCAAGGAGAGGCTCGGCAATATCATCGTCGCCTATACCCGCGACCGTAACCCCATTCGCGCCAAGGACCTCAAGGCGCACGGCGCGATGGCCGTGTTGCTGAAGGAGGCGCTCTCCCCCAACATGGTGCAGACGCTCGAAGGCACGCCCGCTTTCATCCACGGCGGTCCGTTCGCCAATATCGCGCACGGCTGCAATTCCGTGCTCGCCACCACCACGGCGCTGAAGCTCTGCGATTACGTGGTGACCGAAGCGGGCTTCGGCGCCGATCTCGGCGGCGAGAAGTTCCTCGACATCAAGTGCCGCAAGACCGGGCTCGCTCCCGATGCGGCGGTGCTCGTCGCCACCATCCGCGCGCTCAAGATGCACGGCGGCGTCAAGAAGGAGGACCTCAAGCAGGAGAACCTCAAGGCGCTCGAAGCCGGCATGGCGAATCTCGCCCGCCACGTCGAGAACGTGCAGAAGTTCGGCATCGTGCCGCTGATCTCGATCAACCGTTTCAGCGCCGACACCGAGGCCGAGATCGCGCTGGTGAAGGAGCACGCCAGGAAGCTCGGGGTCGAAGCCTTGATGGCGGACCATTGGGCGGAAGGCGGCAAGGGCGCCGCCGACGTGGCGCGCGCGGTGGTCAAGATCGCCGACAGCGGCAAGAGCAAACTGAAACTGCTCTATCCGGACGAGATGCCCCTCATCGAGAAGATCCGCACCATCGCCAAGGAGATCTATCGCGCCAAGGACATCTCCGCCGACAAGTCGGTGCGCGATCAGCTCGAGTCCTTCGAGAAGATGGGCTACGGCAAGCTGCCGGTCTGCATCGCCAAGACCCAGTACAGCTTCAGCACCAACGGCGACTTGAAGGGCGCCCCCACGGATCACACCGTCAATGTGCGCGAGGTCCGGCTCTCCGCCGGCGCCGAATTCGTGGTCGTGGTCTGCGGTGAGATCATGACCATGCCGGGCCTGCCGCGGGTGCCGGCCGCCGATTCGATCGATATCGGCCCGGATGGCCGCATCGTCGGGCTGTTCTGACACGCGCAATCGATGTCGTAGCCCGGATGTAGCGCAGCGAAATCCGGGATTCGCACAACACGGCGAGACCTTCCCGCATTGCGCTACGCTCCATGCGGGCTACGGACTGGCCTCTGTTACATCGAAGCCGTCTCTGCTTGCGCGGGGGCGGCTTTTTGCTCCCGGCGTTTGCTATCTGGACAACGGCCCGGCGCGGGCGCAGCATCGCCCTGTCGGACGGGAAGAGTGCGACAAAGCGCTCGCCCGCCGTCAGGGAGGACATCATGCCAACATCACAGCGCCGAGGGCGAACGCCCTCGCTCGACTACGTTGCGGGCAACGGACTGATCGACCGCCGCGCGCTTTTGGGGCGCGGCGTGGCCATTGCCGGGGCCATGACCACGGGAGCGGCCGGCACGATGACCGGAGCCGCCGCCGAGCCACTGCAAGACGAGAAATGGAGCCTCGAATTCGGCTCCGCGCTGCCGGCGGTGCAGACGCCGTCGCGTTACGAGAAAGACGTCGCGCGCTCGCTCAGCAATCCGAACGGGGAGTTCCGTAACTCCCATGCGCGCACGCCGCATCAGCTGCTCAACGGCACCATCACGCCGAACAGCATGCACTTCTCCATCAATCATTGCGGCGTGCCCGATATCGATCCGGCGCGCCACAAGCTCGTGATCCACGGCATGGTGCGGCAGCCGCTCGAGTTCACGCTCGAGTCGCTGTCGCGCTATCCGCTGGTCACGCGCATGGCGTTCGTGGAGTGTGCGGGCAACTCGGCGCCGATGTTCTCGCGCGAGCCGATGCAGGTGACAGCGCAGGCGATCCACGGCCTGGTGTCGTGCTCGGAATGGTCGGGCGTGCGGCTCTCGACGCTGCTCGACGAAGCCGGCATCGATCCCAAGGCGAAGTGGCTCGTCGCCGAGGGCGCCGACGCCCAGATGCTCGATCGCAGCGTGCCGGTGAAGAAGGCCTACGACGACGCGCTGGTGGCAATCTACCAGAACGGCGAGCATCTGATGCCGGGCAACGGCTATCCGATGCGGTTGCTGCTGCCGGGCTACCAGGGCAACATGAACGTGAAGTTCCTGCGTCGCCTCAAGGCGGTCGATCAGCCCGCCATGAGCTTCTTCGAGACCAAGAACTATTCGCAGATCCTGCCGGGCGGCAAGACCTGGCGTTTCCACTTCCTGATGGAGGTCAAAAGCTTCATCACCCAGCCGTCCCTTGGTCTTCACCTGAAGGAGCCGGGCTTCTACACCATCTCCGGTGTCGCCTATTCCGGCACTGGCCGCATCGCCAAGGTGATGGTCTCGGCTGACGGCGGCAAGAGCTGGGGCGAGGCGGCCCTGACCGGGCCGGTCAATCCGCAGGCGTTCACCCGCTTCCAGATGCCATGGCGGTGGGACGGCCAGCCCGCGATCCTGCAGAGCCGGGCCTGGGACGAGGCCGGCAACGCGCAGCCGTTGCGGGCCGAGTTCGTGGCGCAGCGCGGCGAGGCGGTGCAGCCGGTGACCACGCCGCTCGCCTTCCCCAACCAGCACTACAACAGCATCACCAGCTGGGGCGTCGACAGCAAAGGGCAGGTGTCGCATGTCTACGCATAAGATCGTCGTCACGCTCGCACTCACGCTGTCGCTCGCTTTCGTGATGATTGGCGGCAGCGCATTCGCGCAAAGCCCCAATCTCGGCAAGCCCATCACGGAAAGCGATATCAAGGCGTGGGACATCGCGATCCTGCCCGACGGCACCAACCTGCCGCCCGGCTCAGGCTCGCCCGCCCAAGGCGCCAAGGTCTATGCCGAGCACTGCATGGTGTGCCACGCCGAAGGCGGGAAGGGCGGCATCGTGCCCGGCGCCGGCCCGCTCGTCGGCGGTGCGCCGCTCACCAACGGCATCGACACCACCAAAACGATCGCCAACTACTATGCCTATGCCACCACGGTCTTCGACTATATCCGCCGCGCGATGCCCTATACGGCGCCGCGCTCGCTCAGGGACGACGAGGTCTATGCGCTCACCGCCTACATTCTCTCCCTCAACAAGCTGATCGGCGAGAACGACGTGATGGACGCGAAGACCTTGCCGCAAGTGAAGATGCCGAACCGCGACAACTTCATCATGCCCTACCCCGACCGGATTTAACGTCGCTCGAAACGTTGCGTAGCAACCATTAGATCGGGCGCTCCCGACCGGCTGCAGGATGACGGCATGCTCGCCGCCGTCAAGGCGTGGCCTGGCGTGGCCGGAGCGTTTGGGACCGGCGCGTTGACGGCCAGCCTTGAC
>Ga0153954_1001455_pt1 | contig 12724 bp, 9 predicted proteins | sample TSFL038MetaG_FD_102277 | JGI IMG/M metagenome (GOLD analysis project Ga0153954, IMG submission 102277) | Attine ant fungus gardens microbial communities from Florida, USA - TSFL038 MetaG | ecosystem: Host-associated > Fungi > Mycelium > Unclassified | place: USA: Florida, Wekiwa Springs State... | reverse complement strand
GGTCTTGACGCGCCCCGCCTGGACGCCCCAGCCCGGCGACCGCTGGCACGAATTCCCCGATGCGGCGCATGTTGCACACGCCCTCGGCGGCGCGCCGCGGCGCGTGTTTCTGACCATCGGCCGTCTGCAACTCGGCGCCTTCGAGGCGGCGCCGCAGCATGATTATCTCATACGTACGATCGACCGGCCTGAGCCTTTGCCGCGGCTGCCGCAGCAAAAGCTTCTGCTCGCGCGCGGCCCCTTCACCTTCGAGGACGAAGTCAAGCTGATGCGCGAGGCGCGCATTGAAGTGCTTGTCACGAAGAACAGCGGCGGCGCCGCGACACTCGCCAAGCTCGATGCGGCGCGGACGCTCGGCATCGAGGTTTTCATCATCAGCCGGCCGCAGAGCGCCGACGTCCCGACGTTCGAGACGCTCGAAGCTCTTCTCGAATTTCTCGAAACGTTGCGTCATCGCGCGGCTCCATAGCTGCGCGGCGAATAAATCCAGCAACCGCCATTATCGCGCGGCACGCTGCGCGTCTCGCTCGAACCGATAAGCACCAGCGTGCTCATATTGGCGACCGACGGGTCGGCGTCGGCGAGCGTCGCCACGTCGATTCTTTCGTCGGGCCGGCTGACGGCATGCGCGAAGACAGTGATTGTCTCAGGCGCTTTCACGCCACGCAGCAATTTGAAGACATCGTGGATCAGATGCGGCCGCGCTTTTGACGCGGGATTATAGAACGCCATGACGAAATCAGCCTCTGCCGCGGCCGTGACCCGGCGGGCGATCATGTCCCAGGGCTTCAGATTATCGGACAGCGAGAGGACGGCGAAATCATGCCCCAAGGGCGCGCCGAGACGCGCCGCAACCGCGAGCATGGCCGAGACGCCCGGATGCACCTCGATGTCGAGCCCGCGCCAGCGCGGGTCGCCTTGCGCCACGGCCTCAAAGACCGCGGCGGCCATGGCGAAAACGCCTGGATCGCCGCCTGAGACGACGGCAACACGCGCACCGCCAAGCGCGAGATCGAGCGCTTGGCGCGCGCGTTCGAGTTCGACACGATTGTCGCTTGCGTGGCGCATCTGCCCCGGCAAGGGCGGCAGGCGATCGATATAGGGCGCATAGCCGACGAGATCGCTTGCGTGGCGAACGGCGGCATCGGCCTCGAAGGTCATCAAGTCGTGCGGCCCCGGCCCCAGGCCGACAATATCGACGCGGCCCACACTCATGGCCGACGGCCCTCGCCCGGAATCAGGATCAGCGAGAAATAGGGCGCGGTGTCATCGGCCTTGTCGGCAAGCTTAACCACTTTTTCGCCGGCCATTGTGCCGCGCTCGACATAGAGCGCACGCGCCGCGCGGCCGGCCCGCATGACCGCCGCGCGTGCCTTGGGCAGGTTGGCGCCGAGCTTCATGATGACCGCAGCGTCACAATGCGCGAGGCGCGCCACGATCTCGTCTTCCGGAAGTGTTGCCGGCAAGACGACGAGAACATCGTCGCCCCAGGTCATCGGCGTCTCCGCCGCGCTCCAGCAGCCTGCCATACCAGGGACGCCGGGAATGATCGTGCTCTCGAACGTCTCACGCAGCCGGACATAGATATGCATGAAGGAGCCATAGAAGAGCGGGTCGCCTTCGGCGAGCAAAGCGACATCGCGCCCGGCTTCAAGATGCGCGGCCAGCGCCGCGGACGATTTCTCGTAGAAGGCGCGCAATGTCTCGACATAGACGGGATTGTCGAACCGCGTCTCGGTCGTCATCGGATAATAGAGCGGCATTTCAATTTGCGTCTGCGAAATCCAGCAATCGGCGATTTCACGCGCATTGCCGCGACGCCCGGCTTTCGCAAAAAAGGCGACAACGGGCGCGGCTTTGATCGCCTTAACCGCCTTGACGGTCAAAAGCTCCGGATCGCCCGGCCCGAGCCCTATGCCGATAAGCTTGCCCGCGCTCATTCTTTTGGACTCGCGAGCGCGTTGATCGCGGCGACCGTCATCGCGCTGCCGCCGCGCCGCCCGCGTGCGATGAGGCAAGGCACGCGCCCGAAGGCAAGCAAAGCCTCTTTCGATTCGGCTGCGCCAACGAAGCCGACGGGCATGCCGACAATCGCCGCGGGCAAAGGCCAGCCGGCCTCAAAAAGTTCAAGCAAATGGAAGAGCGCCGTGGGCGCGTTGCCAATGGCGACGACAGCGCCCGCAATATGCTCATACCAAAGATCGAGCGCCGCGGCCGAGCGCGTATTGCTGATCTTCGCCGCCAGCGCCAGCACGGCCGGATCGGCGAGCGTGCAGATCACCTGATTGCCGGCCGGAAGCCGCGCGCGGGTGATGCCGCTTGCAATCATTTTGGCATCGCAGAGGATCGGCGCCCCGGCTTCAAGCGCGCCGCGCGCGGCGGCGACAAAACCCGGCGAAAATACGAGATCGCGCGCGGCCTCGACCTGCCCGCTGGCATGGATGACGCGCACCGCGACGGGCTCCTCGTCGGCGCTGAACCCGCTGAGGTCGGCTTCCGCGCGGATGATGGCGAAGGAGCGGCGATAAATCTCCGCGCCATCGCGGATATAGGAATAGCTCATGCGTCGGCCTTCGCGAGAAGCTGCTGCAGGACGAAAGGCAATTGATCGCCTTCGAAACCGGTGGCGATGGCTGTATCGCCCGCCGCGCCGTCGCGCACAAGATCGTAGCGTCCATCGCGGCCGACAAACGTCACTGGCGCCGTAGCCGAATGCGCGCAGCCCTTGGCGCAGCCCGAGACATGCACCGAAATGCCGCGTGCCTTCAATTGTCGGGCGAGCGGGGCAATGCGTCGCGCGTCATCCTGGGTCGGCGTTGTGCCGCTCGCGCAACGAGGCGCACCGGGACACGCAGCGACCGCACGCAATGGATCGTCTTCCACAAGGATCAACCCGGCATCCGCGAGGCGCGCCGCATCCGGCGGCTCCGCGCCGACAATCAAGACCGCGCGCCAAGGCGTCAGGCGCAGCGCGCCGCGGCTCGCCTCGGCAACATCCGCGAGTTTTTCAAGCTGGTCCGCGTCAAGCCGCCCGAACGCGATGCCGAGGCCTAAAACATGGTGGACGCCGACGCGATAAGCGCCAATCGGGCGCGGCGAACGATCGCCGGCAATCCCGGCCGCCGTTTTCGTCAGCCCTGCTCTTTCGGCAATGAGCTTGGTGCCGCTGCGGCGGACATGGTCCGCCATCCGCAGTTCAGCAGCCTCGCGTGATTGCAGAAACGTATGCCCGATGCGCAGGCCAACATCGGCGAGCGCGTCGGCTGCACATTCTCCTGCCGGTTCGCCTGCGAGACAGACGAGGAAATAAGGCTTCCTTGTCCCGCGCTGTGCGAGAAAGCTGACATCGGCTTTCTCCCTCGCGACCGAAAGCGCGCCGCCATCATCGACGACGAAGCCGAATTTGGCAGGAAGCTGATGGAACGCATCGTCGTGCTGCAGCCGCTGTCTCAGCGCATGCACGAAGGGACCGATATCGAGAACAGCCCGCGGATCGATCCCGGCCAAAGGACTTACGAGGATGTTGCGCGCGACGGGCGGTGCTTGGTCGGCTTCGAGCGCTCCGAGCGCGCGCAATTCCGCCTGCAAGGCCGGTAAAGTCGTCTCCGTCACGCCACGCAATTGCAAATTGGCGCGGCTCGAAAGATCAAGCAGGCCATTGCCATATTGACGAGAGAGATGCGCGAGCTGATGCGCAAGCGCCGGCGCGACGACGCCGTCATCGACGCTGAGGCGGACGATAAGCCCGTCACCGCTCGCCATCGGGCGCAGCGCACTCGGGCACCAGCCTTTGCGAAGCGCTCTGCTCATGCCGGCTCCAATAGTCTTGCAAGACGCATGGCAACCGAATTGCGCCGACAGGCCCAAAGCCCGCGCCGCATCGCCTGATCGAAACGCTGCGCGATGGCGCGCCCTGCCTCGGGATTGGCCGCATTGAGAAAGTCCATGACCGCGTCGTTGCCAAGCGTCGCATCGAAGACAAGATCGAACTGGCGCGGCGTCACGACCCCGCTCGTCACAGCGAAGCCGAAAAGATTGTCGATCGTCTCAGCGATCTCCGCCGCGCCGCGATAACCATGCTGCATCTGGCCGGCGATCCATTTGGGATTGGCAGCACGGCCGCGGATGGCACGCGCCACCTCCTCGCTGAGGGCACGGACAACCGGTGTCTCAGCCCGCGTGGCATCAAGATGATAGAGGCTGGCTTTGCCGCCGGCCTGTTTCGCGGCCGCGGCGAAACCGCCTTCATGCTCGAAGAAAGCGCTCGAATCGAGCACATCCTGTCCGGGCAAATCCTGCACATGGACAAAGGCATCTGCGCTTGCAACGCGCGCGCGGAACGCATCTTTGGCGTCCTGCTCGACGCGCCCCAATGCATGGCCGCTATCAGTCAGGTAAGCGGCGGCGAGATCGGCTTCAGAGGTCGCGGCGTCTTCCGCCAGCATCCGCCCGAGCGCAACGCCATACGTGCCGGAGGCCGGGCCGAAGATGCGCAACATAGTATCGCCTGCAGCGCGCGCGGCAACGAGCGGATTGTCCTCGGCAGATTCATCGAGGGTCGCGACGGCTTCGATCAATTGCTCGATCAGAGCGATCTGCGCCGGGAACACATCGCGAAACAGGCCCGAAAGGCGCAAGGTCACATCGATGCGCGGATGATCGAGCGCGGCCGGTGGCAGGATGGTGAATCCTGTCACCCGACCCGAAGCCTCGTTCCAGACCGGAACCGCGCCGAGATAAGCGAAAATCTGCGCGAGCTCTTCGCCGCCGGTGCGCATGGTCGCCGAGCCCCAGAGATCGAGCACGAGGCGTCGCGGCCAATCGCCGTGATCCTGAAGATGACGCGCGATCACTGCCGCCACCGCGCGCTGGCCGATCGCGAACGCCGTGCGTGTCGGCACCATGCGCGGATCGATGGTGACGAGATTGCGCCCCGTCGGCAGAACATCGAGACGCCCGCGCGCCGGCGCGCCGGACGGCCCGGGCGCCACAAAGCGGCCGTCGAGCGCGGCAAGGAACCCTTCGATCTCGCGCACAGGACATGCATCGAGCCGCGCTTGCGCGGCGGCATCGGCCTCGGTCCCCGCCAACACCTTCGCACCGGCGGCGGGCGCCCGGCCGAAGGTGTGCAGCCCCTCCGCGATGCGCATGTCCTTGATGTCGCAGAGCCACGCATCGAGCCTGGCGAGCGCTTCGTCCTGCGGCGCGTCGAGCGCCACGCCACCCTCGCTGGCAAGCCCCGTCTCGCCGGCGCGCGCGAGAATCGTCTCAGCGAGCAGCGCCGCGCGTTTTGGATCCATCTGCTGCGCCGAGGCATATTCGTCGAACAGGGTTTCGAACTCGGCGAGATCGCCGGCGCTGCCGGCGGGCCCCAACGGTGGCGTCAGATGGCCGACGATCACGGCGCCCGCACGGCGCTTGGCCTGCGCAGCCTCACCCGGATTGTTGACGATGAACGGATAGATCAACGGCACCGGACCGAGCAGCGCCTCCGGCGCGCAAGCCTTGGAAAGCGCCGTCGCCTTGCCAGGCAGCCATTCGAGCGTGCCATGCGTGCCGAGCTGGATCATCGCATCGATCCGCTCGGCATGCCGCAGCCACAGATAGAAGGCGACATAGAAATGCGACGGCGGCAGCCGCGCATCATGATAATCGGCCTTGCGGTTCGCGGCGCCGCCGCGATCCGGCTGGATCGCGACGATCATCTTGCCAAGGCGCAGCGCGCGGAAACGGAAGGCATTCTGCGCGACACGCGAATCCGCCTCGGGGGCGCCCCAGGCCGCATCGATCGCGTTGCGCAAGGTCTCGGGCAGCGCCGCAAAAGCCTCGCGATAATCATCGAGCGAAAAAGCTTCCCTTGGCGCCGATTCCGCGAGAGCGCGAATGAACGCGCCACCGTCAGTGACGGCCGCGATGTCGTAGCCGGCCGCTTTGAGTTGCGCTGCAATTTCGGCAAGGCTTGCCGGCGTGTCGAGGCCAACCGCATAGGCGGCGCGGCCGGCCTTGGCCGGATAATCAGAGAGGATGCAGGCGAGCCGCCGGTCGTTGCGCGGCAGCCGCCGCAATCGTGCCCAAGCAACAGCCAAATCAGCGACGAAGTCGATCCGCCCATCGTCCGGCCGATGAACAAGACGGGTGAATTCGAGCGCCGCGCTGCGCTCGGTTTCTTCCTTGAAGGAAATCGGCCGCGTGATGATGCGGCCGTCGAGCTCCGGCAGCACGACATTCATCGCAAGGTCCGCCGCGCCAAGCCCGCGCATATCCGCGGCCCAGGCGGTTCGCGACGTGCTTGCATGGATCATCTGCAGGATCGGCGCATCGGCGGTTTCGAGCGGGCTTCGCGCTCGGTCCATGCGTGCGGCGAAGGCGGTCGAATTGAGAATCACATCGGGTTTTTCGCGCGCGAGAAGCTCAGTGAGCCAGGACGCCGCCTCGCTGTCCTTGAGGCTCGGCACATAGGCCGCAAGCACGCGCAGGCCACGCGCGGCCAAGGCATCGGCGACAGTCAGGATCGGCGCGACGTCGCCGGCGAGAAGATAAGCGCGATAGAAAACCACGACCGCAAGCGGCGCATCGATTGCGCTGGTGCGACACGCGGCGGCGAAAAGACCGCAGGCCGGCGTTGCCTGCGGCGATGGCGGCGGCTCCCTCTCGCCATCGCTGCGCCGCTCGATCCAGGCGAAGAGATTGGCGAGATTGCCTGCGCCGCCACTCTCGAAGGCGCCGGCGATCGTGCACAGCATGTCGGCCGGCAGGGTTGACAGTTCGTCAAGCCGCGCATCGGCACGGCTGTCGCCGGGAATGAGCGCGAGATCGAATTTGTGCCGCCGCGCCGCTGCGGCAAGTTCCTGCGCGCCATAGCGCCAATAATCCAAACCGCCGAGAAGCCGCACGAGCACGAAGCGCGATCGCGCGGCGACCGTTTCAATATAGAGATCGACCGAATAAGGGTGACGCAGCATGGCGAGTGACGCGAGCCGCACGTCGGCGGTCTTATGCGCCTCCAAAGCCGCCGCCGCGAGCCCAAGATCGCTATCGGAAAAAGACAGAAAGACGATTTTTCCCGGCGTCTGGCCGAGATCGACGGCGCTCTCGGCGTCGTCGATCGTCCGCGTCGTGGTGCGCAGCAGATGCATCGCGGCTTAGGCGACGGCCGCGGCGATCGCGGCGCGATCGAGGCCCGTCTCGCCGATCACGACGAGCTGTCCGTGACGCGGTTCGTCCTTGCGCCACGGCCGGTCGAAATGCTGGCGGAAGCGACGCCCCACGCCCTGCACCAGCAACCGCATCGGCTTGTCGGCAACCGCGAAAAATCCCTTCATCCGCAGCACGTCGTGCTGCTCGGCAATCGCGCTGAGCTTGGCGATGAACTGCTCCGGATCGGCAACGGGGCCGACATTGAGGACGAAACTTTCGAATTCGTCGTGGTCATGCTCCGGCTCGTCATCGTGGTGCGACTTGCGCGCTTCGATATCGTCCTCGGCCGCAGCTTCGAGGCCGAGCACCAGTTCGGGATCGATCCGGCCTTCGCTCGTCATGACGATCTTGACCGCGCGTGGCAAGACGGCAGTGATCTGCGCACGCGCCTGTGTCTTCTCGTCATCGGACAGCAAGTCGCTCTTGTTGAGCACAACCATATCGGCGCAAAGAAGCTGATCCTCGAAAACTTCTTCCAGCGGATTGTCGTGATCGAGCGACGGATCGGCCGCGCGTTGCTGCGCCACAAGCTCGGGATCGTCGGCGAATGTGCCGGCAAGAACCGCGGCCCCGTCGACGACGGCGACGACGCCATCGACCGTGAGACGCGCGCGGATCGTCGGCCAATCGAACGCCTTCACCAAGGGCTTCGGCAGCGCCAAGCCCGAGGTTTCGATGATGATGTGATCGGGCCTCTCGCCGCGGCTCAGCAAAGCCTCGATCGCTGGGACGAAATCATCGGCCACCGTGCAGCAGATGCAGCCATTGGCCAGCTCGATGATATTTTCCTCCGGACACGAATCGACGCCGCAGCCGCGCAGAATCTCGCCGTCAACGCCGACATCGCCAAACTCGTTGATGATCAGCGCCAGCCGGCGCCCGCGCGCCCGTTCAAGCAAATGACGGATCAGCGTCGTCTTGCCGGCACCGAGAAAGCCAGTGACGATCGTCGTCGGAATTTTATGAGTATCGGGCGCCGCCATCTCCAGCTCCGCTGCAACTTGCGGGGTGAACGGACCGGCGCGCCCATCCGGGAGCGTAGCGCAGCAGGCTGCGAGATCCGCCCCGGGACACCCCGCCCGATGCGAAACGGTCAATGCGCGACGGTAGGTCTCCTGGCTCGCGGCTCAACCACATCGCCACCCGCCTTCCCAGATCGTCGTGACTGATCCAGTGGCCTTAGGTGGCTTCTCGCCGCTCACAGTTGCGGGGGCAGCTGCGGCTTCGAGCACGAGGCTCAGACCGCATTCCCTGTTCCCTTCCGAAGAAGGACCGTCCGCAATATCTTGCCATTGCGGGGCAGGCTTGTCAAAACAGCGCGTTCCATAACACGCGCCGGAGATGCCGCATGATGATCGCGCAGGATGCGCCTGAAGACGACGCGCGGCACAAGGAGAAGATGCGCAAGCGCAAGGCTGCGCAGGATTCGGAGGTCGCGTCGAAGACGATCGAAAAGGGCCTGCTGATCGTCCACACCGGCCGTGGCAAGGGCAAATCGACAGCGGCCTTCGGCCTTCTGCTGCGCGCGCTCGGGCATGGCTGGCGCGTCGGTGTCGTGCAATTCATCAAGGGCGCGTGGACAAGTGGCGAGCGCAATGTGCTCGAGACGCGCTTTGCCGATCTCGTCGCCTGGCACACGATGGGCGAAGGCTTCACCTGGGAAACGCAGGATCGCGCGCGCGATATTGCCGCCGCCGAAGCCGCCTGGACGAAGGCGAAAGCGCTGATGAACGACGCTGACATCAAACTGGTCGTGCTCGACGAGTTGAACATCGCCTTGCGCTACGATTATCTGCCGGTCGATACCGTGGTCGAAACGCTGGCGCAGCGCCGGCCGGATCTCCATGTCATCGTCACCGGGCGGAACGCGCCGCCGGCGTTGATCGCAGCCGCCGATCTCGTGACCGAAATGACTCCGGTCAAGCATCATTTCGACGCCGGCGTCAAAGCCCAGGCCGGAATCGAGTTCTGATGGTTGCGCGGCGCCTGATGTTTCAGGGCACGGGCTCGGACGTCGGCAAATCGCTGATCGTCGCCGGGCTCGCGCGCGCCTATCGCAAGCGCGGCCTTTCGGTCATGCCGTTCAAGCCGCAGAACATGTCGAACAATGCCGCTGTCACGGTCGATGGCGGCGAGATCGGCCGTGCCCAGGCCTTGCAGGCGCGCGCTGCGGGGGTCGCGCCAAGCGCGCATATGAATCCGGTGTTGCTGAAACCGCAAAGCGAGATCGGCGCCCAGGTCGTCGTGCAAGGCCGCGTGATCGGCACGGCCAAGGCGCAAGACTACCAGAGCTGGAAGCCGAAGCTGCGCGACGCCGTGCTGGAGAGCTTTGCGACGCTCGCCGCTCAGGCTGATCTCGTTCTCGTCGAAGGCGCCGGCAGCCCGGCCGAGATCAATCTGCGCGCCAATGATATTGCCAATATGGGATTCGCGCGGGCGGCGGATTGCCCGGTCGTGCTGGTCGGCGACATCGACCGCGGCGGCGTCATCGCGCAGATCGCCGGTACGAAATTGGTGCTCGATCCCGATGATGCGGCTCTGGTCCGCGGCTTCATCGTCAACAAGTTTCGCGGCGATGCTTCGCTGTTCGCCGCCGGCATGAAAGCCATCGAACAATATTCCGGCTGGCCGGCGCTGGGCCTTGTCCCCTATTTCGCCGATGCGGTCCTGCTGCCCGCCGAGGACACGGTGCCGCATCAGCGCTTCGTGCTGCATGACCAGCAGCGGCCACTCAAGATCGTAACGCCCATCTTGCCGCACATCGCCAATTTCGACGATCTCGATCCCCTCGCCGCCGAGCCCCACGTCGAGCTTGTGATGATAAGGCATGGCGCGCCGCTGCCTGCCGACGCGGATCTCATCATTCTGCCGGGCTCGAAGGCGACGCGCACCGATATGACGGCGCTTGTCGCTGAAGGCTGGGACATCGACATCAAGGCGCATGTCCGCCGCGGCAAAAGCGTGCTCGGCCTCTGTGGCGGCTTTCAATTGCTCGGCAGGCGAATCGCCGATCCCGACGGCATCGAAGGCGAGCCGGGCGAGACGCCGGGCCTGGGCCTGCTCGATGTCGAAACAAGTCTTGGCGGCGAAAAAACTCTGACCGCGATCGAAGGCCGTTCGAGCATCAGCGATGCGCCGTTCAAGGGCTATGAAATGCATGTCGGGCGCACTTCGGGGCCCGATTGCGGTCGGCCGATGCACTGGCTTGCTGGCGGCCGCCAAGAAGGCGCGCGTTCGGCGGATGGCCTTGTGGCCGGCACTTATGTGCATGGGCTTTTTTCCGACGACCGGCAACGCCGCGCTTGGCTTGAATCGCTCGGTGCCGGGTCCGATCTCGCCTACGAAGTGCAGGTCGAGCGGACGCTCGATGCATTGGCGGCGCATCTCGAAAGCTGCCTCGATCTCGACCGGCTGCTCAGCCTCGCCAAATGATCAGCGCCAAAACGGCATAAGCGACGATCTGCAAGATGGCGGCGCGGCGGAAAAGTTTCAGGGCGCGGCGAATGTCTTGCGCGGTCGCCGCGGCGCGGCCGTCGCCCATGAAAGCGCCCTCGACGCTGCTCTCGCCATAAAGGCGCGGGCCGCCGAGCTTGAGACCGAGCGCGCCGGCCATGGCCGCCTCCGGCCAGCCCGCGTTCGGCGACAGATGTTTCGGAGCATCGCGCCAAGCGGCCTCGCAGGCATCGCGAGCCGGCGCAAGGCCGTCGAAGGCCGCAGCCAGCGCAAGAAGCAAAGTGGCGAGCCGAGAAGCCGGCAGATTGACAAGATCGTCGAGCCGCGCCGACGCCCAGCCGAAGTTTGCAAAACGCGGCGAGCGATGACCGACCATGCTGTCAGCCGTGTTGATCGTCTTGTAAAGCAGCCCGCCAACGAAGCCGCCGACCGCGAGCCAGAAAGCCGGCGCAATGACACCGTCGGAAAAATTCTCCGCAAGGCTTTCGATCGCCGCACGGGCAACGCCCGCCTCATCGAGCACCGCCGTGTCGCGCCCGACGATCTGCCCCACAGCCGCCTGCCCCGCGGCGAGCCCGTCCCGTTCCAGCGCCTCGGCAACCGCCTTGACGTGATCGTGCAGCGCGCGTTGCGCTAGCAGGCTTGACGCCACCAAGGCGGGAATCGTCATGCCGAAGACCAACCGGCCGCAGACCCAGGCGACGAGCCCGCCGCAGGCGCCCACGCAGAGGAGCCAGAAAATGAGGCTCGCCGCGCCGGCGAGCTTTTGCAGCCCCGGCGCCCATGTTGGACGATTGAGCCATGTTTCGGTCGCGTCGATCAAGGCCCCGATCCACATGACCGGATGGCCGATCGCGCGCAGCAAAAACGCCGGATAGCCGAACGCCGCTTCGATGGCGAGCGCTGCGGCCGCGAGCCCAAATCCGTTTGCGATAGTCATCGGTGGGTCGATCAAAACGCGTGACGCAGAGCGCGCCATAAACAGCTATGCGCCAAAAGGGTCAAGCCGCTCTTCCGGCCGGCACGCTGGCCATTCAATTGGTGCCGGCGCGCTGGGCTTGGATCAGGCGCTTCAGAGCTGCGACGCCGACGGCACCGGGCACCACGCGCTCGCCGATCACATAGCCTGGCGTGCCGCGCAGGCCGAGAGCTTTTGCGAGCTGGAAATTTTCAGCGACGGTCTCGACCGGCTCATCGCTGGCTATATCCCGCTGCAACCGGACCATGTCGGCTCCGGCATCCTTTGCCGCCGCGAGCGCTCTATCTTTGCTCGCGATCCCGGGCGTACCCAAAAGCGCTTCATGGAAGTCGAGATATTTTTGGCCGCCGGAATCTTGCATGCGCAGCGCCACGGCAACGCGCGCGGCTTCGCCCGAATCCGGCCCGAGAATCGGAAACTCCTTCAAGACGATCTTCAGCTTGGGGTCGTCATGGAGGAGTGCGATCAAGTCGACGAGCGCGCGTCTGCAATAACCGCAATTATAATCGAAAAATTCGACCAACGTGACATCGCCCTGCGGATTGCCGAGCGTGACCTGACGCGGCGAATGAAAGAGCAGCGCGGAATTGCGAATGATATCGGCGCTGTGGTCCGCGGCAGCGGCCTGCGCGCCGGGCTTGGACCGTAAATCGGTCAAGCCCCGCCGTTTCATCAATGCGGCGAACATCTCTTTCAGAACATCCGGGTTCTTGACGAGATAGGCGTGAATGATGGCGTCGAGTTCATCCGGATGGCGCACCAGGTAGTCGTGAATCGCGGCGTCGAGATCATCCTGCGTGTTCTGCGCGAGGCTTGGTGAAAGTGGCGCAGGTAGGACGAGGGCAATTGCGAGAGCGACGACGAGCGTTCGGCGTTTCATGGGTCTCTCCACATCGGCTCTATCTCGGCACGAATCCCCCGCGGAATCCCCCGCCCGGATGAAAACCTCCGCCGGGAGGTCCGAAGAAACGCGGCGGGCGTCCGAAGCCCGGATAATAAGGTCCTGGCCCATAGACCGGCGGCACGGGCCCATAGACCGGCCCGTAGCGGCGCAGCGGAATACAAGCCCTGTGACTGCGGTTGGCGACTTGCCCG
>Ga0153954_1001454_pt1 | contig 12732 bp, 8 predicted proteins | sample TSFL038MetaG_FD_102277 | JGI IMG/M metagenome (GOLD analysis project Ga0153954, IMG submission 102277) | Attine ant fungus gardens microbial communities from Florida, USA - TSFL038 MetaG | ecosystem: Host-associated > Fungi > Mycelium > Unclassified | place: USA: Florida, Wekiwa Springs State... | reverse complement strand
CATGGACCGACCCGCCGGCCATGATCTCCGCACCCGAGGCGACGGATCCGAGCACCGTGACGTCGCCACGCTCGAACACCACGGTCTGGCCGGAGCGCACCGGATAGTCGATCACCAGGGCATTCACCGAACCCGCATCAGCGGATTGTTCAGGCTCAGGCGCGGCCGGCGGCGCGGGTTCGGGAATTTCTACCGGCCGGCCCGGCTTCGTCGAGGCCGGCATCGGCCGACCCCAGGCTTCGATCCCCGCCCAGGACGGGTGGGCGCCTTCGGTGCCGATGATGCGGATGCCACGCTGCTCCAGCAACTGGATGAACTCGGCGACCCCCTGCTGTTCGCGCGGCAGGCCGGTCAGGTCGAGCACCACCGGCCTGGCATCGAAGAAGTTCGGCGACCGTTGCATCTGCGAGTCGAGCGCGTCCAGCCATCCCTGCAGCGGTGGCTCGGGCGCCAGAACGAGGGCCATGATGGAACGGCCTCTCAGGCGAATTAGCGGGGCGGACTCGGCTGTTGTCACAGTTTTGACCTAGCCCTGCGGGCCCCGCATGGTCAACGGGAAAACCTGCCTCAGCTACAAAATGATGTGGATAACACACCAGATCAACCGCTAGGTCTTGTGGGAGATGGCGCCGCGCGGATCAATGGGTGGTAGCCGGAGCGTGAGGGCGATCGGGTGATGGAGTCGGCGACAATCTTTCCAGCAGCTGAAACAGTGTCTGTCGCCGATCCGGCATCGCGATGCGCCTGACAGCGCACGACGGGCGGTGCGAGCTTCGGCGAAGCCGTATCTGCCGCAGGCCGAAACGAGTGATGCCGCCTGGCCGCCTGCTAGACCCATTCTGCGATCGGCGGCCGGCTGCTATCGTATTGGCTCCGCGCGGGGCTGCCCTACCGTCGAACGGCACAGGACCGGCCCGCGCGCATGCCAGCCAGCCATCCGGCTGACTGGTGCGAGACCAGTCGGACCCGGAGGTTACCATGAGCGGTGCCAATGCCCTGCGTCGATCGATCGTATTGAAGCGCAGGCCCACGGCCGAACCGTCGGCCAGCGATTTCGACACGATCGAAGAATCAATCCCCAACCCCAAGCCCGGTGAAGTACTAACCCGCACGCTGTGGCTCTCCATCGACCCCTACATGCGCGGGCGGCTGCGTGAGCAGCAAACCTACGCCGCGGCGATCCAGATCGGTGAGGTCATGACCGGGGAGTCCGTCGGCGAAGTGCTCGTCTCGGGCGATCCGAACTTCAAGGCTGGCGACTTTGTGGTGGGTTCGCGCGGCTGGCAGACCCATTCGATCACGCCGGCTGCCCAGCTGACCAAGATCACTCCGGGCGCTGCGCCACTGTCGGCCTATCTCGGCATCCTCGGCATGCCAGGCACGACCGCCTATGCCGGGGTCACGGAAATCTGCAAGCCAAAGCCGGGCGAGACATTCGTGGTCTCGGCCGCCTCCGGCGCCGTCGGCTCCGTCGCCGGCCAGATCGCCAAACGCGCCGGCGCTCGCGTCGTCGGCATCGCCGGTGGTGCGGAGAAGTGCCTGTGGGTGCAGGACAGCCTCGGCTTCGACGATTGCGTCGACCACCGCTCACTCGACCTGAATCGCGAACTGCAGATTGCGTGCCCGAACGGCATCGATTGCTACTTCGAAAACGTCGGCGGTGCGGTGCAGGAGGCGGTGTTCAGCCAACTCAACCGGCACGCCCGCGTGGCAATGTGCGGCATGGTTTCGCAATATAATGAACCAACCCTCCCGCCCGGCCCGAACCTCGGTTTCGTCGTCGGCAAGGCCGTGCTGATCCAGGGCTTCATCGTAACTGACCGGCCGGAACGATTCGCCGAGTGGCGTGCCATGGCCGAACCGCTGGTTGCGGATGGGAGCCTGATCTACCGCGAGGACGTGATCGAGGGCCTGGAGAATGCGCCGGAAGCCCTGGCCGGTATGCTGGAAGGCCGCAACTTCGGCAAATTGCTAATCCGGGTCGCGCACGAGGCGTCATGAGTCTCGGCACCGGCCGGTACGTTTAGCGACCGGCCGGAATGCTGCACCGCGGTCCCGGCAACCGGGCAGCAACGCGAGCAAAAGTCGAGCAATTCGGCCTTTTCAGGCGCGTCGGACATGCTAAGAACATCCGGCCTGTGACAATCAATAAGGGAGGGTCGAATGGCTCGTGTTGCATTAGTGACCGGCGGAACGCGGGGGATCGGTGCCGCAATCAGCTTGGCCCTGAAGGCACAGGGACGCCAGGTCGTTGCGAATTACGCTGGCAATGACGCTGCCGCCGAAGCCTTCCACAAGGAAACGGGCATTCCCGTCATGAAGTTCGACGTCGGCAAGTTCGACGAATGCGAAGCGGCGATTGCGAAAATCACCGCCGAATATGGTCCTGTTGAAATACTGGTTAATAACGCCGGCATCACCCGCGATGCCACGCTGTTGCGCATGCGGCGCGACATGTGGGAGGCAGTGATCGATACGAACCTCGGTTCTTGCTTCAATCTTTGCCGGCTGACGTTTGAGGGGATGCGCGAGCGCAAGTTCGGCCGCATCGTCAATATCGGCAGCATCAACGGTCAGGCTGGACAGTACGGTCAAGTCAACTACGCCGCCGCCAAATCCGGCATTCATGGTTTCACCAAGGCGCTGGCCCAGGAAGGCGCGCGCTACGGCATCACCGTCAACGCCATCGCGCCCGGTTATGTTGACACCGAAATGGTCCGTGCCGTGCCAGGTGAAGTGCTGCGCAAGATCGTAGCCAAAATTCCAGTGGGTCGCCTCGGTCAAGCCGATGACATCGCTCGCGGCGTCGCCTTCCTCACCGCTGACGACGGCGGCTTCATTACTGGTTCGACGCTGTCGATCAACGGCGGCCAGCACATGTACTGAGACAGGACGGCCGGACCTGGCGCTTCGGGTTCGGCCGGCGCTCTTTCCAACACCTGGATTGCGAGTCATCCTGCTGCCAATCAGGCAGGAGGAGTACGACCATGAACGCGCCCAGCAACGCGGTTTACCGCCATCTCACCGTCCGCAAGCTCACCGGCGCTCTCGGCGCCGAGATCACCGGCGTCGACCTGTCGCAGCCCACCTCTGACGAGGTGATGGCGGAAATCCGCGCGGCCCTACTGGATAATCTGGTGATCGCGATCCGTGATCAGACCCTCACCCCGGACCAGCAACTCGCCTTCGCGCGGCGGTGGGGCGACATTCACCTGCACCCGTTCATGGAAGGGATGGCCGACTACCCCGAGATCCTGGCCATCATCAAACGCCCGACCGACAAGAAGAATTTCGGCGGCTCCTGGCACACCGACCAGATGTTCTCCCCCAGCCCGGCGATGGGCACGATGCTGTACGCCAAGGAGGTGCCATCCTCCGGCGGCGACACGATGTTCACCAATCAATACCTCGCCTACGAAAGCCTGTCGGACGGCATGAAGGCACTGGCGCAGAAGCTGCGCACCGTCTGTGTCGGAGACAACTTCAAATCGGCCGGCGGCAAATCCCGCAGGGAACGTTACGACCGTGAGATGACCGAGATGAAGGTCAAGGATCCCGGCAATGTACAAACCACCAGCGTTCATCCGCTAGTGCGCACACATCCCGAAACCGGTCGCAAGTCACTCTACATCGGCGGGCATGTTCAGCACTTTGATGGAATGACCGATGAGGAGAGCCAACCGCTCATCGACTTCTTCATGAAGCACTCCATCCGGCCGGAGTTCACCTGCCGGATCCGCTGGCAGACTGGCACGCTCACCTTCTGGGACAATCGCTGCACGCAGCATTTCGCCGTCAATGACTATCCCGCCGAAACCCGGATCATGCACCGCATCACCATCTGCGGCGACCAACCATTCTGATTCTGCATCGGCTCGGCGGCCGCGGCGGATCCCGAACCAGTGAACTAACGCATCGGGTTGAGAAGCGCGCGGCAACGACGGGGCGAGCCAATTGTCTCGCGCCGATGCGGAGGAAGACCGTACTGGCCGGCACCACGGCAGACGGTGACGCTGCTCTCAGCACCAGCCCGCCTGCGTCGGCTGGCGGACGAGTCGGCCGGTTGCGCGCACGCAGCCGCGAGTTAACCGAGACTTAACTAACCCATGTCAGGGTCCCCGCGTGAGCCAAGCGGAGAAGACCCGGATGCGCCGATTCGCGTTTCGATCCATCAAGGCAAAGATCGCTATCAGCGCGGGGCTCTGTCTGTTGGCCAGCATTGTCCTGCTGTCCGGGTGGAATCTCTACGTGGCATGGAAGACGAGGGCATTTGTCGAGGCAGATACCGCGGCAGTCCTGAACCAGGACGCAGAGCAATATCTCGGGGCTCTCAGCGCCGAACAGGCGAACACCCTGCGACTCGAATTCCGCACGGCGCTCGCCGCCGCACGTGACGAAGCGTCAACTTTTGCCGTGCTGGCGGACCCGGTCGGTGGTTTGCCTGTTGCGGCCCGCCGAGCCGAATTCAACCGCATCCTCGAAGCGATCCTGCGGCGCGAACCCCGGCTCAACGGCACCTACAGCGCCTGGGAGCCGGACGCCATCGACGGGCAGGATGCCAGTTTCCGCGATCGGCGGGAGACCGGTACCGATCAAACGGGTCGCTTTCTGCCTTACTGGAATCGCGATAAGAGCGGCCACGTTGCGATGCAGCCGCTCGTTGAATACGACAGCCGGGCGCTGCATCCGAATGGCGTCATGAAGGGCGCCTGGTACATCGGGCCGATGGAGAACGGCCGGGAAAGCGTGCTCGATCCGCTGCCGTACATCGTGCAGGGCCGGAGCATATATCTGGCGACGCTGTCGGTGCCGATCGTGATCGACGGCAAGTTCCGCGGCGTCGCCGGCGCGGATTTCGACCTCGATTTCGTGCAGAACCTCGCCACGGATGCCCAGGCGCGCCTGTTTGCCGGCAAGGGCAACGTGACCATCATCAGCTACCTGGGCTTGGTGGTCGCCAGCTCGGCACATCCGAATATGATTGGTAAGTCCTACCAGTTGTTGAGCCCCGACTGGCAGTCGGATCTGAAAACCATCCAGCAAGGTGTTTCCCGCGTTTCGGTCGACGCCGGACATGACCTGATGCGGGCGTTCGCTCCCATCCAGTTGGGCAACACGGACCGGCCGTGGAGCGTGCTGGTTGAGGTGCCGCGAGCGGTCGCTTTGGCCAAGGCCGCCGAGCTCGGTCAGCAATTGACGCAACAGGCGGTCAGCGACGCCATCACCCAGGTGATCTGCGGCCTGATCATTGCTTGCCTTGGCGTCGGCGCAATGTGGCTCATCGCCGGTGGCATGGCGCGTCCGATCGTCGCCTGTTTGCACTTTGCCCAGGGCGTCGCCGAGGGCGACCTCGGCCAATCCATCAACGTCGCGCAACAAGACGAAACTGGCCTGCTCGCTTCCGCGCTCGGGCAGATGCAGACTAGCCTCCTGGCAGCAAAGGAGCAGGAGCGACAGACCGTGGCCGAAGCCGAGATCGCCCGAAAGGCAGCAATGCAGGCGATCGCCACGGAAATCACGTCCAGCGTCAAGGGTGTCGCGGACAATGTCGGCGCGGTGTCTCAGCAGATGAATGAGACGGCCGACGGAATGACCCACACGGCGCGTGAGACCAGCAAGCTCGCCGAGGAAGTCAACACCGCCGCCCATGACGCCAGTGGCAACGTCCAGACGGTCGCCTCGGCCGCTGAAGAGCTCAGCGCCTCGATCCAGGAGATCACCAGCCAGGTCTCGCGCTCCGCCAAGATCACCGAGGAAGCGGTGCAAGTGGCGGAACAGGCCGACCGCCAGGTGGCCAATACCACTGCAACGGCGCAGCGCATCGGCGGGGTCATTCAGTTGATCCAGGATATCGCCGGGCAGACCAACCTCCTCGCGCTGAACGCGACGATCGAGGCCGCCCGCGCGGGCGAGGCCGGCAAAGGCTTTGCGGTGGTCGCCTCGGAGGTCAAGAGCCTCGCCGCCCAGACCGCGAAGGCCACCGAGGAAATCTCTCTGCAGGTCACCGAGATGCAGCGAGTGACTCAGGACACTGCTGGCATGATCCGCACGTTCGGGCAGGTCATCCGCCAGGTGGACGAGATCGCCACGACGATTGCCTCGGCCATCGAGCAGCAGCAGGCGACCACGCGCGATATCGCCGCCAACGTGCAGCAGGCCGCGCTCGGCACAAGCACTGTCACCGAGAGCATCGGCAAGGTAAGCGCCGGCGCCGCCGAGGTGGGCGCATCAGCCAACAACGTGCTGGAGGTAGCCAGACGACTCTCAACTGAGGCCACGGAGCTCAACACCGTCATCAGCGGCATCGTGAACCGCCTGCGAGCAGCCTGATTCGGAACGGCCCAGAACTGGACGAACGATCGCCGGGCTGCTGGCTGCGGCAGGTTCTTCGATCACCGTTGCGCGCCACGCCGCCCTTGATATGAGCGTCTCGATCCATCCGCCCCAAACCCGGCCATCCGGTGACGCGCGCTGCTCCGCGATCAGATACTACCCGGGCTGCTTGTCCTTCGAGCGAGCCGGCGCCTTACCCAACGACAGCGGTACGTACTGCACGCCGCCCTCACGCTGGATCAGCATCAGCACGAACTTGCGATCCGCACCGCGCGCTGCGTCGACCTGCTTCTGCACATCGGCCGGCGACGAAACCTCACCCTGCTGCACCTCCATGATGACGTCGCCCGGCTTCAGCCCCTTGTCCGCCGCCGCGGAGTTCGGCGTCACGTCAGTGATGACCACGCCTTTCTGGTCATTTTGCAGCTGGAACTTGTCCTTCAGGTCCTGCGACACCGGCGCAACCTTCAGTCCCAGGCCGGTGATATCGGTCGGCTTCGTCTTGTCCACCGGCTTGGCCGCATCGGCCGAGGCGAGCTGATCGGTCGCCGGCCGCTCCGCCAGCGTGGCCTGGAGCGTCACTTCCTTGCCGTCGCGCCACACAGTCAGCGGCACTTCCTTGCCGACAGCGGTGTCGGCGACGATCCGCGGCAGGTTGTGCATCTCCTTCACGTCCTGCCCGTCGAACTTCAGGATGATGTCACCGCTCCGCAGCTTGGCCTTGTCCGCAGGACCGCCGTCGGTCACGCCCGCGATCATCGCACCGCTTGCCGCCTTCAGCCCCAGGCTGTCGGCGATATCCGGCGTCACCTGCTGGATCTTCACACCCAGCCAGCCGCGCCGCGGATGGCCATACTCCTTCAACTGCTCAACGATGTTCTTCGCCATGTTCGACGGGATCGAAAAGCCGATGCCGATCGAGCCGCCCGACGGCGAGAAGATCGCCGTGTTGATGCCGATCACCTGGCCATCCATGTTGAACAGGGGTCCGCCCGAGTTGCCACGGTTGATCGCTGCATCGGTCTGGATGAAGTCGTCGTACTGGCCCTGATGGATGTCTCGGCCACGCGCCGAGACGATGCCAGCGGTCACCGTGCCGCCGAGACCGAACGGGTTGCCGATCGCCAACACCCAGTCGCCGACTCGCGATGCACTGGAATCACCAAATTCGACCGTCGGAAGCGGCTTGTCGGACTTTACCCGCAGCAGCGCGATGTCGCCGCTCTCATCACGGCCGACCACCTCGGCCTTCAGCGTCGTATTGTCCTGCAGGATGACGGAGATCTCGTCGGCGCCCTCGATCACATGGTTGTTCGTCACCACCAGGCCCGAGGCGTCGACGATGAAGCCCGAACCAAGGCTCTGCGCACGCCGTTCCGGCTTGGGCTGGTCGTTGTCCTTCTGACCCTGGCGCTGGCGATTGAGGAAATCCTTGAAGAACTGTTCGAACGGCGAGCCAGGCGGAAAGATCGGCATCTCCGGGCCGCTGTTCTTCGCCGTAATCGTTTGACTGGAAGAGACATTGACCACGGCCGGCAGCAGGCGCGCCGCGAGATCGGCGAAACTGTCTGGTGCCGGGCGGGCGATGGCGACCTCAGTCGATTGGCCTAGCGGCAGAGGCGAGACCAGCGCGAAACTGACCCCCAAGAGGGCGGCGCGGGCGACGGAGGAACGAAGCAGGCGCATGATCGGGTTCCCTGGAGATAACAGCCGCATGTGATCAGAAAGCGGACGGTAGCAAGTTATCCTGCGACGCGCACCGCCTCCGTCAGGAGCAAAACGCTATTGAACACGGATACAGGCGTCCGGACAGCGACAACACGCATCAATGATCGGCGGCGACAGCCGGAGGCGCCTGTAGGTAGCGGAGATAATCGTTATCCGGCGTCACGACCAGCCGCGCACCACCGTTATCGAAGATGTCTCGATAGCCTTGCAGCGTACGCCAGATGGCGAAGAAGTTTGGGTCCTGCCCGAATGCCTTCGCATAGATGTTGGTGGCCTCGGCCTCACCTTCGCCCCGTAGGTTGTCGGCTGTCGCCCGTGCATCCGCCAGCAGCACGGTGCGATCCCGCTCCGCGTCAGCCTTGATTCGCGCCGACGCCTCGGCACCCTCGGCGCGGGCCTGGGCAGCCACGCGCTGCCGCTCAGACTGCATGCGTGCCAGGATCGCCTGCGTGTTCTCCGCCGGTAGATCGGCGCGGCGGATGCGGACATCGACGATGGTGACGCCGAAATTCTGCATTTCGGTGTTCACCTGCCCGCGGATGGCCGACATGATCCTCTCGCGATCGGCCGACAGCACATCGAGCAGCGTGTTGTTGCCGAGCACGCGGCGCAGTGCGCCAGTGACGATGGAGTTGAGGCGCCCTTGCACGTTCTCCACCACCGGTCCGACGGCCTGATAGAATTTGAGAGGATCGGTGATGCGGAATACGGTGAAGGTATCCGCAATCAGGCGACGCTGATCGCCGAGGATGACTTCCTCATTCGGCAGGTCGACCATCAGCAGCCGCCGATCGAACGGCACCACGTTCTGGATGAACGGGATCTTGGCGTGCAGACCAGGCTTTTCGATCGGCCGGACGATCTCACCAAACTGCAGTAACAGCACCTGTTCGGTCTGCCTGACAATGAACAGGCTGCTGTTCAGCAGCACGGCCACGACGACCACCAGTGCGATGGAAACGACAGCAAACCGGCTCATCGGATGGCCCCTGCGCTGGACGACGTCGGTACCTGCGGCGCAGGCGGGATCGCGGTAGGATCACGCGACGGCACCTGCAAAGGCAGGAACGGCACAAGCCCCTTCAGCTTGTCGTCGACCACCAACGGCTGCCCCTTGGTCAACACATCCTGCATCGTATCGAGGTACAGCCGCGTCAGGGTCACCTGTTTCGCCGCCTGGTAGGCTTTGAGCACACTCTCGAAGCGCTGCGCTTGGCCGGTTGCCTGTGCAACCGAGGCCAGCTTGGCACCCTGCGCCTCAGCGGTAATACGGGCAGCCTCGCCGCGGGCGCGTGGCACGATGTCGTTGCGGTACGCCTCTGCCTCGTTGCGCATCCGCTCTGCATCGGTATTGGCACGCTGCACATCGCGGAAACTCTCGATGACCGCCGCCGGGGGATCGACCTTCTGCAGCTGCACCTGCGTCACCTCGACGCCCGTGCCATAGCGGTCCAGAATCTCCTGTGTCTGCCGCCGCACGTCGGTTTCAATCTGACCACGCAACGGCCCGAGTGCGGGCTGGATCGGCGTGCGACCCATCACTTCACGGATCGAACTCTCCGCCACCGCCCGCACGAGGGCCTCAGGGTGAGCGGTGTTGAACAGGAAGTCTGGTGCATTCGCGACACGCCAGAAGACGGCGATGTCGATGTCAATGATGTTCTCGTCGCCGGTCAGCATCAGGCTCTCCGCCAGCACGTCCCGGCCGCCGCTGTCGCGGCCGGTTTCCACCGACGCGTTGCCGGTGGAACGGAAGCCGATCTCGGTGCGATTGATGCGGGTGACCGTCGGCAGCAGCACCCTTTCGATCGGCCACGGCAGATGCCAGTGTAGGCCCGGCGGCGTCCAATAGCTGTAGGCGCCGAAGCGCGTCACCACGCCCTGCTCATCCGGCTGCACGCGATAAAAACCACTGCCCACCCAGATCACGACGACCAGCAGGCCGAGCAGCCCGAGGCCGCGGGCGCTGGTCAGGAAGGCGCCGGAGAACCAGCCCGGGCCACGGCCCGGACCCGGGCCAGGGCCGCGCGGGCCACCGCCATTGCCACCGCCGAGCAGGCGGCGGACGAAGGCCTGCGCCTGTTCGATCATCCGATCGATGTCGGAACCGCGATTACCGCCGCCGCCAAACGGCCCACCGCCGCCACCGAACGGGCCGCCGCCGCCAAAGGGATTGTTGGGACGGCGACCGCCGGGCTCCGAATCCGCGCGGTCGGGTTCGGGCTTTGGCCCAGGGTTGCCCCACGGGCCGGCCTTCGGCTTCTTGCCATCGTCATCCGGTCCGGACGCGTTGCCGCCCGACCCAGTCCCATTATTGTTCCATGGCATGCGAGGAGAAAGACTCCTGGTCGTGTCGCCGTAACGCGCAAATCGCTGGCGAAATCGGCGCAGAGCGCCATTCTCAAACTCGAAATGCGCTACGGCGGCTGCTTATCCGATGGGCGCTCCGGCTTTGCAAGACATACTGAAATGCCGGAGCGCCTTCCCGGCGGTTGGTCATTGCCTCCGGCCGGCCGCAACGCCTGCGGGCGCGCGCCGGCGGTCCTGCCGGACATGGCCGCAGAGTCCGTCTTCCCCCCAGACGCTATAAGGTGCAGGACTCACGGCTGACTGTTGCAACGCCGGCGTCCGCGGCGACAAGGGAAATTGAACCACCATGACCGACATCTCGGCCGAGACCCTGCGTAACACGCTGCGCAGCATCAGGGATCCGGCCTCCGGCCGCGACATCGTCAGCGCCGGCCTGCTCGAAGCCATCGAGGTGCGCGACGGCCTTGTGCATGTCACGCTGCTTACCGACCGGGCGCACGCGGCCGCGATGGAGCCAGTGCGGCGGGATGTGGAGGTGACGTTGGCGCGCCAGCCCGGCATCAGCAACGTCACGGCGGTGCTCACCGCCCACCGCGCCACAACCCAGGCTCCGCCGCCCAGAGCTCCCGGCCATGCCGCTGGCCACAGCCACGGTCCGGCGCGCGGCGCCGGGGCGGACGCCCGGCCGGCTCTGCTGCTGCCCAACGTCAAGGCAATCGTCGCCGTCGCCTCCGGCAAAGGCGGCGTCGGCAAGTCGACCGTGGCGGTTAACCTGGCGGTCAGCCTCGCGCGCCAAGGCCACAAGGTGGGCCTGCTCGACGCCGACATCTACGGCCCAAGCCTGCCCCGCATGCTCGGCGTCAATCGCAAGCCGACTGTGCGCAATGAGAAGATGGTACCGCTGGAGGCCTGGGGCCTCGAGTGCATGTCGATTGGCTTCCTGGTGGATGAAGAGCAGGCGATGATCTGGCGCGGCCCGATGGTGATGGGCGCGCTGGAGCAGATGATGAGCCAGGTGTCCTGGGGCGCCCTCGACGTTCTGGTGGTCGATATGCCACCCGGCACCGGCGACGCGCAGTTGACCATGGCACAGCGTGTCGCGCTCGCCGGCGTCGTGATCGTCTCCACGCCGCAAGATGTGGCGCTGATCGACGCACGGCGCGGCGTGAAAATGTTCGAGAAGACCAACGTGCCCGTGCTCGGTGTGGTCGAGAACATGAGCTACTATTGCTGCCCCAACTGCGGTCATCGCGCCGAGTTGTTCGGCCACGGTGGCGCGAAGGCAGAGGCGGCACGGCTAGGGGTCGACTTCCTTGGTGAGATCCCGCTGCTGCTGGACATTCGCACCGCCGCCGATGCCGGCACGCCGATCGCCGCATCGGCGCCGGACAGCGATGCGGCCAAAGCCTATTCGGAGCTGGCGCAGCGCGTGTGGGCCAAGGTCTCCGGTACCGCCGCCCCGAAGGCACCGCGGATCGTCATCGACTGAATCGGACTGCCGCGCGCTCTCGATCTGACGCCCGCGGCAGTCCTTTGCCTCAGCGAAGCAGTGAGCCGGAGCGTTGGGAATGCGACGCTCCAGCCAAAGGCGAGTCCGACCTGATGCGGTCCCCTGCTAACCGCCCGGGGGCCGCTTTTCGTGCTGCTGCTGCTGCGCGGTGTGTTGCGGCTGCGCCTGGGGGGCCGGATGCGGCGCTGGTGCGGCGTGCATCTCCGGCGCCTGAGGACGGAAAGCCTGCGGCGACGGCGCGGGATGCATTTGCGGCGGCGCGTGCACAACCTGGGGCTGAGGTTGCGGCTGCGGCATGGCGCGCATGTGCGGCGCCGGCTGATGGAAAGCCTGGGGCTGGGGTTGTGGCTGCGGTGCGGCGTGCATCTGCGGTGCCGGCTGATGGAAAGCCTGCGGCTCCGGTGCGGCGCGGATCTGCGGTTCCGGCGCGGGACGGATCTGGGCCGCGGCCGGCGCTGCGACGTGCGGCGGCTGGACCATCGTCGGCACGACGCGCTGCAGTTGGGCCGGGCTCGCCATATGTGGCATGGCGGCGGCATTCCGGTTCGCTTCCGGTGTGGCCGCGCCGTTCGCTCCCGGCTGACCTGGCAGATGCGGTGCCGCGCCGGCGGCCGCGTTGCGGTTGGCCTCCGGTGGCGTCCCGCCGTTCGCCCCCGGTTGACCCGGCAAATGTGGCGCCGCGACGGCAGCGTTGCGGTTGGCCTCCGATGGCGTCGAGCCGTTCGCTCCCGGCTGACCTGGCAGATGCGGTGCCGCGACGGCGGCCGCGTTGCGGTGGGCCTCCGGTGGCGTCCCGCCGTTCGCCCCCGGTTGACCCGGCAGATGTGGCGCCGCGACGGCAGCGTTGCGGT
>Ga0153954_1001453_pt1 | contig 12736 bp, 9 predicted proteins | sample TSFL038MetaG_FD_102277 | JGI IMG/M metagenome (GOLD analysis project Ga0153954, IMG submission 102277) | Attine ant fungus gardens microbial communities from Florida, USA - TSFL038 MetaG | ecosystem: Host-associated > Fungi > Mycelium > Unclassified | place: USA: Florida, Wekiwa Springs State... | reverse complement strand
GTAGCCCGCATAAGCGCGTTCACGCGCGTCTTCCGACGCGCTATGGAGCGCGTCAGCGCGTAATGCGGGACGGCCTCGCCGCATGCGACGAACCCGGATTGCGCTTCGCTCCATCCGGGCTACAAGCGGGCGTTGATGAGCACCGTTCCGCGGAGCTTGCCTGCATTGCTCCCCAGCGTCGTGACGATGTCATCGATATCGCGCTTGTGCGCGATGCCTTTCGGGATGATCAGCACGACCTGGTCGACGAGTGCGGCTATGGCGCTGCCGACCAGATTGTCATGCTCGCCCGCTCCCGCGACGATCACCAGGTCGAAACGCTTGGCTTGATCGAATGCGGATTTCATGCCGCCCGCGATCCCGCCGTGGAGAGCGACCCCCTGGAGTGCAATCCCTTGGAGCGCAATCCCCTGGCCGCTGAGCGGCAGCACGTTGATATTGGTCCGTGGATCGCGGACGACCGCTTCGGAGAGCAGCTTCTGTCCTGATATGACGTCGATGAGGCTGCCTCGACTCTGGTCGGGGGCGATGCTCGCAAACGCTCGCCTGCGGCGGTCTGCGTCGATCACGAGCACGCTCTGGCTCGCCGCGGCTATCAGCGCCAGGTTGAGGGCAAGCGCCGCGGTCTCGCCGCCATCGTCTGATCCCGCGAGGAGGATGCTTTGGCCGGACCAACGTTTGCGATCGCCGCGCAGCATGTCATGCAGCTTGCGGATTTCGACCGCCGGCCCCGACTTCGGATCCTCGAAAACCTCGAAGAGACGGCCGGAGCCCATGCCCGGCAATGCCGCCAGCTGAGGATATTTTGGCACTGTCTCCCGCTGTTCGAACAATGCTTGCGGGCGTTCGAACGGCGTCAGCTCCGCGGACTGCGGAGTTCGCTTGCGTCCGCTCATTGCTTCGCGCAGCAATGCCAGGCCGGTGCCCACCGAAACGCCGAAGATCATGGCGCCGACTGCGACGAGCAGCGACGAGGGCGGCCAGTTGCGGCGCATGGGTGTTTCCGCCTGCGAGATCACCCGGACGTTCTTGGTATCGAGGCGTTCCTGCTCGCCGGTCTCACGGGATCGCACCAGGAATGATTCGTACACGGCGCGACTTGCCTGGACATCGCGTTCGAGCTCACGCAGGCCGACCCGGGCCTCGTTGGTGGTTATGGTGCCGCGCTTGAGTGCTTCGAGGCTGTGGGTGAGCGAGTCCTCGCTCACCTTTGCGCGCTCGTAGTCGCTGGCGGCTGCCGCCGCAATGCGATTGATTTCCTCGCCGATCATCCGGCGCAAGCGTTGCGCCTGCGCTTGAACGTCGATGACCGAGGGGTGACGCGGTCCGAGAGTCGCCATCAACTCGGCCTCGCGGCGCATGACCTCGGCATATTGGGCGCGCAGTGCGGTGATCGTCTGCGATTGAACGGCTTCGGTGAAGGCTCCGATATCGGCGCCCGAGCGCTGCAGGGCCCGCACCTGCTCGAAACGGGACTTTGCTTCGGCGGTACGGCCGCGCGCCAATGAGAGCTGATAGTTGAGCTCGCTCAGTTGCTGCTCGTTCACGAGCTGGCCGTTGGCACCGACGATATTGTTGCGGGCCTTGAACGCCTCCACCCTTTCCTCGGCCAGGCGCACGCGATCCTTGAGTTCGCTCAGGCGCGCTTGTAGCGATTCCGAGGCGCGGCGGGCGGCCTCGGACCGAGCCGCGGTCTGCTCGGCCAAATAGGCTTGAGCCACCGCGTCGGCGATGCGCACCGACTTGTCGGGGTCGGCGGTGGTCACCGTCACGTCCATGACATAGGTCCGGTCGGCGCGTTTGACGCGAACCCGGTGTTGCAGCTCGTACAATGACGCCAGCGTCGGATCGATGTGGCTTCCCGCACGCGCCACATGAAGGAGCGACAGGATCTTGGTGAACAGCTTGCGCAGCGCCGACGGTTGGCGGTTGAACTCAGGATCGTCTTCGAGGTGCTGGCTGATGAGCACGCGGCGCAAGACGTTGTTGGATGTGAGCACGCGAACCTGGCTCTCGGCCTGGATGACGGCGACCTCAGCCACCTGGTTACTTGGGTTCACCCCATTATCGACGACACGCAGATCGGTGGGATCGACGAGGATTTGCGTCGTCGCGGCATATTGCGGGGTTGCAAGCTCCATGAACAGCATCGCCGGGACCAGCGACACGAACGTCGACGTCAAGATCAACCATTTGTGACCGCGCACGGCGGGCCAGAGGGTCTTCGCGCCAAACTGAATGAACTGCAGCGGGTCTGCTGGACGGATCGCGTCAGGCAGCCCGATCGCCGCTGACTTGACCAAATTCGTCTGATGAAACACCTGAGCCTCGCTCGGTTCGCAGCTCGCGGCCTCTCCACGCGGGAGGTGCGATGCGGCTCTGACCAGAGAAACCTTGTCGCGACGAACTACGGCGATGTCTAGAGGTTTTCACGAGTGTTTGTTAACGTGTTAACGGTCAATCTTAACAGCCCGATGCAACAATCCTCGCGCATTATTGACGAAAGCGTCATTGACGAAAGCGTCGAGCCTTGCTCGTACAAGCCCGGTCGAGGCTTCCGCGACCTTGTTCCGACCTGTTTGCCTTTCGGGGACACCGCATGACGACTCCCGCCACGGCTCCTGTTGCGGCAACCGGCCGCACCGTTTCGGCCGCGCGTTTCATGGCCTGGGCGGGATCGGCTGCCGTCATTGTTCTGACGCTCGTGCCGCCCGATTTGCGTCCCGTGTCAGAGGCGCCCCACGTTGTCGAGCATTTGGTGCCGTTCCTGCTGCTCGGCGGCGCCTTTGCACTGGGATATCCGGGGCGGGAGCTGCTCACCGCTGCGATAGCCCTGCCGTGCATCGCGCTCCTGGAACTGCTCCAGGTGTTCGATCCGGGGCGGCATGCGCGGCTCAGCGACTTCGCCGTCAACGCTATCGGAGCTTGTGCCGGCGCCGCGCTGGTGGCGGTCGCGTCCCGCATGCGGATGCGTGGCCGCGCTCCGTTAGGGTAAACGCGAACAATGCGACGAGATATTTATCGATTGCGCCCCGCCTGCTGGGCGAACGACTAGATTGCCGGGGTAAGCAGAGACCCCCACAGCCATGCATTCCACGTTTCGCCGGCCAGGTCCTTTTTCCGTGCTCCTCAGCGGCCGATTTCGCACGTACCTGGACATTCTCATCGTAGGTTCGGGTGCGCGCCTGTTCGGGCTCGGCTCCCAGTTCGTGGTGCTTCTCATCTTGAGCCGCATCCTGTCGAAGGACAGCTTCGGCGACATGATGACGGCTTTCGGTTTTTACCGTCTCGCGGCCGCGGCGCTGGGGGTTGGCGGCTCGCTCGTCCTCCTGTTCCATATTTCGCGCAATCCCCACGACAAGGATGCAGAGGTCAAGCTGCACCGCTATGCGGCGATGCTGGGTGCCGCCGCCTCCACCGTCGTCGCGCTTGCCGGCGTCGTGGCGGCCGGCCCCATCGCGAGCGCACTCGACAAGCCGGGGCTTGCCGTCTGGTTCCGGGATTTGGCGCCATTTGCCATCTTCAGCACGCTGCTGATCATCTCGACCGGCGCTCTCGAGGGACGCTCGCGGGTCTCCACTTCGATAATGCTCGGTGAGGTGGTTCCCAACGCCGTTCGCATCGTATTGCTGCCCGCGGTCGCGTGGCTGCACATGCCGGAGTCCTACGTGGCGCATGCCATCAGCGTCTCCGTGCTCGTACCGTGGCTGTTTGCGGGGCATAGGCTGTGGGACCGCTCGGTCAGGGGGGTGACCACCTGGACGCGTTGGGAGTTCAGCTATTGCGGCAAGTTCGTGCTCGCGACGCTTCTCGCCAATCAACTGGGGGCCGTCGACATCGTGGTCGCGAGCGTCCTGTTTCCGTCCGACGTGGTCGCAGATTATGCCATCGCCGCGCGGGTTGCCGCGCTGTTCGGCTTCTTTCAGCTCGCCATGCTGAAGCGATTTTCTCCGCGCGCGGGCCGCTTGATCGAGACTGGCGACCTTGACGGCTTGCGGCACGAAGTGGAGCTTTGCCGCCGGCTGCTGATCGGCTGTGGCGCCCTGACCATCGGCGGGCTCCTGCTCGTCGCGCCCTTTCTGCTGCCGATATTCGGCAACTATGCGAGTGCGCAGACCTTCCTCATCTGGCTGGCGATTCCGACATTCGTGCAATCCTTCTACGAGACCTCGGATCGGCTGCTGGTCATGGCCGGTCAGGCCAGCATAGCGCTCGTGCTCAATGGGTCGTCGTTTTTCGTCCTCACGACCACGCCGTTCATCACGGCGGCCTGGCTCGGCGCGGGATCGATCCCGGCTGCGATGATTCTCTCCGCACTTCTGTTCAATCCAATTGTGGCAGCGCGCGTGCAGAGGATGTTCGCCATCCGCACGATCAACGTGTGGGATGCGGTCCTGGTCGGAGCCGGCACCGTTCTGCTGGCCGGATACGCATTGGTCGGATCTCCGCTTGCCGGCATTGCGACATGCGGTGTTCTCGCCGCTGTCGGCATCTGCTTCTTCGTGTCGGCGATGCGGTGGTCCCAGCGTAGGGCCGAAGCAGGCCAGCCCGCCTAGAACTCCTCTCAATCAAATTGAACCAATCTCTCCGGCGTCATGCGCGGGCATAGGGCGTCGAAAGACGCGCGTGAACGCGCTGGTGACCCGCGCATCTCGCTTAGGTGGGCACAGCGCACCCATAAGCGAGATCGCCGGGACATAGGCGAGCGAAGCGACGCCGTCCTTCGGACGGCTATGCCCGGCGATGACGAGGAGCGCTGCGCTATTCCGCAGGCAACACCGCGCATCAAAGCGCGGCGCGGTAGACGTCGAGCGTCTGCTGCGCGATCCGACGCCAGTCGTGAACCTGCATGAGCCGCGCACGCTCGGTCTCGTCCAGGCGCTGGCCCGGCTGCGCATGAACGATGGCGGCAAGCCGGTCCGCCAAACCGGCGATGTCGCCCGTCTTGACGAACTCGGCGTTCGAGGCGCCGATCTCGCGATGGGCGGGGATGTCGCTCAAGATGACCGGACAGCCGTAGCTGATCGATTCGAGCACCGCGATCGGTTGGCCCTCGTGGCTGGAGGGCAGGACGAATACGCCGGCGTTGGTATAGAGCTCCGCGAGCGCCTCGCCGGTCTGATGCCCGAGCAGCACGACGCCATCGGTTTTCTTTGCGGCTTGCGCGACGGCGCGGGCATATTCGCTCGAATAGTCGGCTCCACCTACGAGCGCGAGCTTCCAGCCCATTGGCCTGGCGCGCCTGAAGGCTTCGATGACGTCGAGCTGGCGTTTCTGCTCGTCGATACGCGCCACCGTCAACGCGTAGCGGTTGCGCGTCAGGCCGAAAGCCTGCAGCGTCGAGGTCGATTGCACTTTCAGTGGGGCGCCGATGCCGTTCGGGATCACCCGGACCGGGACCTGATACGTATCCTTGATGTGATCAGCCAAGTCCTGGGAGACTGCGATGCGCCCGTTCGCGAAGATCATTCCGACGCTCTCGCCGAGCCGCAGGATCGACCGCGCGAACGGTCCCCACTTCTCGTTCTCGTAGTTGAGGACGTGGTGGGTCACCACCACGCGCAGCCCGAGCGCGCGGCCCAGCGGCGTGAGCAGCGCAGGACCGACGGCGTGGATGTGCAGGATGTCGGGACGCGTCCAGCCCGCGCGCAGCACGCCGAGCAGCGTATGGAGGAACGCTTCAACGCCCTTGACGCGGGGCGACCAGATCCGAACGAGGCTGACGTTGCGCCAGGTCCGGCTGCTCTTGCTCGGAACATAGGGGCTGCGGACGATGACCTCCACATCGCATCCGAGCTCGGCGAGCCGGAACGAAAGATTTTGCGCATGGTTCTCCACGCCACCTTGGACGTTGGGGAATCCCCGCAGCCCCAGCATGGTGATGCGCAGCGGCGGCAGCGCGGGCTGAGCTGTTTGGGACCATCGTTCGATCGTGGTCATCGGACATTCTCGCCAAGCGATTCGTAGAGGGTGAGCATGCGATCGCGGTAGTTCGCCGCGCTGAAGTCTCGTTCCACCCAGCGCCGGCCGGCCGTGCCCCATTCGGCCAATCGCGTGGCGGGCAGCGCCGCCAGCCGGGCGAGCGCCGCGGCAAGAGCGTCGACGTCGCCGGTGGGATAAAGGACGCCGGTTTGCTCCTCGCGCACCAGCTCGGGGATCCCGGCGATCCTCGAGCCGATGACCGGCCGGCCCGCGGCATAAGCTTCGAGCACCGCAAGCGGCGCATTCTCGTTGACCTCGGACGGCACCACGACGGCACGCGCGGATTGGATGACCGCGGCGAGCGCGTCCTTGGTCTGATGCCCGAGGAACACCACGTCGGCGCCAAGCTCCGCGCTGAGCTTTCGCAAAGGAGCTTCGTCCGGTCCGCTGCCGACCAGCGTGAGCGGCTGCCTGGCGAGTGCCGCCGCCCGCACCAGCGTGCCGACACCCTTGAGGCGTTCCAAACGGCCGCAATAGACGAAGCGTTCGCCGATCTCGGAATCGGAACGGAAGCGGTCGACGTCGACGAAATTCGGGATGTAGGCGAAGCGATCGCGCTGCCATCCCCATTGCACCAGCTTGTCGAGCACGAACCGGCTCGGCACCACGAACTTGGTGACGTTGGCTTCGTAGAGCCGCAACAGCCGATGCACGAAGGTCTCGAGCATCACGAGGCTGCTCAAGGCGAACGATCCTTTGATGCAGCGGTTGACGGCCACGTTGTGGATCCGGCCGCCGCGGCAACGTTCGCACGGCTTGTTGTGAGCCATCATCGTATAGGCCGGGCAGGCAAGCTTCAGGTCGTGGATCGTCATGACCACTGGAATGCCGCGTTCGCGCAGCATCGGCAGGATTGACGGCGACAGGTGGTGATAGATGTTGTGGGCGTGGGCGATATGCGGGCGCACGTGGTCGAGCAGCTCGCGCATGCGTTGCCTGGCCTGCCGCGAGTAGATCACGCGCTGCGCCCGCAACAGCCGGTCGCCGAGACCGTAGGCGTGGCCGAATTCGATCTCGTCGGGAAAGAAGCTTGCCCACGGCGTCGGCAGGTTCTTCGGGTGACTCATCGCGAACGGGACGACCTGCCAGCCGATGTTCTCGAGCATCCGGTTATGCTCGAGGAACAGCACCTCGGCTCCGCCGCGCGGGTAGAAGTAGTTGTTGATCGACAGAAGACATGACGTGGACTGCAGCATCTGATCACCGGGACAACTGCGCGGTCGCCTGGTAGCGGATGCCGATGATCGAAACGATCATCATGAACCAGACAGAATTTCCGCCATCGAAAAGCGTGGATTCAAAACCGGAGACGCAAAGCCCGAAGAACCAGATCTGCACGAACAGAGTCGTCAGCGCGGGATCGCTGCGGCCGGGCTCGGTCCGCACGAGATCGACGAGGGGCTGCACGAATATCCACAGCAGCGCGAGGACCAGGCCGACGATGCCGGTCATCACCCCGAGATTGAGATACGCGTTGTGCGCGTCACTCGCGCGATAGCCCCACGATTCGAGATAGCTCCATGACGATACGAGGCCGCTGGTGCCCCAGAATGCCTGGAACCCGAAGCCGAGAAAGGGACGTTGCGCGATGTGGTCCACCGCGAAGAGCCAGATGACGTCGCGGCCCGTGAAGGTCGGGTCGGAGATCAGGTCGCCGACGAGCGCGTCGATCGGGGCGAACAGCACCGTTCCGACGGTCAGTACGTTGATCAGAAGAGGTATGACGGCGGCGACCGCGAATTTGAGGCTGGGCCGGCGAACCCGGACGATGAGATAGCTGGCGGCCAACACGACAGGCAGAAGCCGGATTGGCGATTTCGACTCGGTAAAGAACAGGAAAACCGCCGCAAGCGCGATGACGAGGGCGCCGAGTGCAACGTTGAACGTGCGGATGACGAATATGCCGACGAAGATGAGGACGACCATGGCGGCGCCGGCGCCGTTCTTGTGACTGAACAGTCCGCGCCAATTCCCGGCGAGCTCGGGCTCCGCCACGTCGATGCTTTGATGAATGGAGAGCCCGGGAGCGAGAAAGACGCCGGCATAGCAGAGCACAAGAATGATCAACGCCGCCGCCGTCAGGAGTCGTGCGAAGTGAGTGCGGTCGAGCGGCAGCTGGATGAACGCGGCCGCCTGAAACAGCGTGAAGACCGAAAGCAGCAACCGGCGGGAGGCGAGCCCCGCATTCGGCGAGGCGCCGGCGGAAAGCGCAAACCACACCAGGGCGGCAAGCAGCAGCGGCGAAAAGGCTTTGAGAACCAGGCGATCGTCCTTGAGCAGGACGAAAGCGCCCAACGATGCCGTCAGCAGCAGCGTCAGGCTTTGCCCCAGCAGATTGCCGTCGCCGACAGGCTTGAGGAGTTTCGGGTCGGCGAGATCAGGGAAGGGGTTCGCCGTCACCCAGATCAGCAGAAAGGTCGCGAGAAAGAGCACGTCGCGAACCAGCCGGTCGCTGCCGTCGGCAGGCCGGATGTTCGAATGAGAGCTCCAAGTCTCGACCGTCATGGCTAAGATCGGCGGTGACGATGTGCGGAGGTCAGTTGAATTGCGGTCGCGCGGGGGCGGCCCGGTTGAACGCTTGCGGGGAGACGGCGGCGCGAGCCGCGCGCTCTTGCCGAGCGGCGCTAACGGGGCGTTTGATCGGGGTCGGTCCAGGTTCGACCACACTGCTGTCGATCCAGCGGGTCGGGGACACGCGTCGCCGCAGCAATCCGGGCAGGAAGCCGATCGTGAACATGTTCCAGGCGGCGACCGAATACAGGCCGTTGCGCAGCGAGCGCCAGCGCACCGACATCACGACGATCGGGAAGAGGCCAAGTGCGACGAGCGCGAGAAGGATGTGCGATCTGCACTCGACAAGTATGGCGATCGCGAGAGTGAGCCACCAGCCGGCGACGAGCAGGCAGAGCAGACAATTCCGGTCGTGACGGAGGATGAACCAGAAATGCGGTCGTCCGATCGCGCTTCTGACCAGCTCGCCCGTTCCGAACGCGTTGAGCGTCAGCATGCGTCGCAGCAAGAGCCGGAAGGCGCTGCCGGTGTGGCCGTAATGGTCGATCGCAGGATGATTGATCCGCGCCAATTTCCAGCTGGCGGCTTGGAGGCGGGCACCCAGGTCGAGCTCCTCGCCGCCGTGCAGATTGCGATCGGTCAGATGTCCGATCGTCTCGATGGCCGAGCGCCGGTACACGCCGTTGCCGTTCAATCGCGTAACGTAGCCGGCGGCGCGATCGGGATCCGCGCGCTTCGCCCGTTGTGCGAACTCGATATTGCTGGTGTTGCGTTCGTAGTGGAGTCCGCCGACGCCGCCCACCTCCGGGTTTTCGTCGAGAAACCGGATGGCGGCGGCCACGTAGCCTTCGTGCAGCCGCATGTCGGCGTCGATGAGACAGAGATAGCGCCCGCTGCTGTATTGAAATCCGAGCTGTGCACCCGAGCCGCAGGAACGGTCCTCGATATTGTCGAGCTGGACGATCTTGATCGGGTATCGCTTCGCGATCTCGATCGAGCGGTCGGTCGATGCGGCATCCGCCAGGATCACCTCCCCATCGATCCCGTCGAGCGCGGCGAGAGCGCTCTCGATCACGGCTGCCATGTGCCGTTCTTCGTTGAGGGCCTTGATGATGATGCTGACGGTCGGTCGGGCCTGGTCCTGCATGGTGTCTAACTCTTCGGTTGAACGGCGGTCACGGATTGCGCTGAAGTCGGCGGCGCGCTGGCCGGAGAGCCTGCTGTGTCGGGCGCCGGATGGATGGTCGGTCGGCAGCATGATTGTTCTTCCGGTGCGCTCACATGAGAGCGACGGGATCTCCCAATCGCGAGTGGATCGCGCGGAAGACGCCGTCGACCTTGCAGCGCAGGGTCGACGGCGTGTCGTCGCAAGCCAGCTGGATGCGCGGGAGCGCGTAAAGATGATCGCGGTGCTCGGAAAACACACCGCCGAGACGGGTGGTGGACGCGGTTCGGAAGCCGACGGCGCGGGCGATCTCCGCTTCCCGGTTGCCGCAGGCGCGCGCGTGTCCGAAAGGATAGGCGAAGTGCCGCACCGGTTGACCGGTGACGTCCTGAAGAAAGGTGCGGTTGGCGGCCATCTCCCACTCGACGGCCGACGTCGATGCTCGTGCCAGGTTGGTGTGGGTGGTCGTGTGCCCGCCGATGGTCACGAGTGGATGGCGCGCCAGGCGCTGCAGTTGTTCTTCGTCAAGCGCCTCATGGTCTACGAGAGCGCGGCAATCGATCCCGCTCTCCTTGATCGCCTCGCGCACTTGCGGCAGCAGGCTGAAATCCTTGTGGATTGCGGCTTCCATCTGCCGGAAGGTGCGCCGCTTGCCTGCGCGATCCGCGCATTCGAACCGGAGCCCGGCGGTGGGAAGCTCGATCCGGTCCCGCGAGCGGATCAGCGCGGCCAGGCCGAACCACCAGGCATCGATCTCGCGCGTGACCATTCCGGTGGTCACGTAGACCGTGAACGGCGCGCCGAGCCGCTCCATGACCGGTAGCGCATGCGTCAGATTGTCGGCATAACCGTCATCGAAGGTGATCGTGGCGAACGGCTGTGTCGACGGCTCGCTCAGGCGCGCGACAGCCTCGTCCATGCTCACGAATTCGATGTTCTGCTCTTTCACCCAACGCAAGGCCCATTCGAGCTTGCCCGCCGGGCAGCGCAAAGTGTCGTCGGGATGAAAGGCGTCGTCGTCGGTGACGCTGTGCAAGGCGAAGATGATGCCGCGGCCGCGATAGCGCGTGGCGATCGCGCGGCTCAGGCCGGAGTAATGAGCAGCGACGGAGATGGCGGTCTTGACGGATGAACGCACGGTCACCGGGCTTTCCTTTGAACGTGAATCGCGGTGTGCCGTGGTGCTTTTGACCGCCGGCATTTGATGAAAATCTTATGTTTTTCGTCTAGAGCAATTCAGTACCGCCGCGTTCTCTTTCATCGGGGTAACCCTAACAACGCGCACGGGAAATGCTGTCGGCTTGCAGCTCAAGCCGCAGCAACAAACGCCCGATCTTTGTTGGAGAGAAAGCGCAAGAAATCCGCGGCGCATCGCGTGCACGGCGGCCTTCCGGCGGCGGCGCAGTGGAATGCAGCGATGCCGCGGGGTGCTAGCGGCGCAATCGATGTCGGCGAGGAAAGGCGGCCGCCAGCTTCTTAAGCTTAAGGATGAAATTCGGTGAGGAGGCGATCGTCAGCTTCTTTGCCGAAGAACAACGTCGCACTACAGCTTCTTGATCCCGGCTTGCGCGATGATGTTGCGATACATCGGCACTTCCTTGACGACGCGTTGCATGTGACCCTTGCCGTCCTTGGCGGTTACCTCGAAGCCGGCTTCGGTGAGCTTCGCGCGCATCTCGGGATTCTGCAGGATCCCGAGCGAGGCCTTCTCCAGGCGCGCGACGACCTCGGGCGGCGTCTTCACCGGCGCCATGAACGCCGTGTAGGTCTCGAACACGAAGTCGGGGTAGCCGGCCTCCAGCATGGTGGGGATGTCGGGAAGATCGCCCCAGCGCTTCTGGCCGGTGACGGCGAGGCCCTTGATCGCGCCCGCCTTGATCTGCGGATGCGCGGGCGGCAGCACGCCCGAGCTCAGCTGCACGGTGCCGGCGAGCAGCGCCTTGAGCGCGTCGCCGCCGCCGGCAAACACGATGGTCGCCATCTTCTGCAATCCCTCGCGCAGCTTCAGCACCTCGGCCTGCAGTTGCGGCGAGGTCCCGATCGGCGGGGTCGAGACGTTGAACTTGTCGGGATCCTTCTTGGCCAGCGCGACGAATTCCTTCATCGTGTTGACGCCAAGCTCGGGCTTGACCGCGAACACATGCGGCGAGACCGCGAGCTCGCAGACCGCGGCGAAGTCCTTGAACGGATCGTACGGGATGCTTTCGTAGAGGCCGGGATTGATGGCGTAGGCGCTGGTCGAGAGCAGGATGGTGTAGCCGTCGGGATCGGAGCGCGCGGCCAGTCCCATGCCGATATTGCTGCCGCCGCCGCCGCGGTTCTCCACGACGAACGATCCGCCCAGCGTGTCCTGCAGCGCAGACGCCATGAAGCGCGCGATGATGTCCGAAGGGCCGCCCGGCGTGTTGGCGACGATGATCCTGACCGGGCGATCGGGATAGGCGGCGATCGCGCTACCCACTCGCAATACGGCGGGCGCCAGCATCCCCCCTGCCAGCGCGCCCGCGCCTGTGATGACGCGACGTCGCGACGGCCCCGCTCCGCGTGGTGCAGCCATGGACTTCCTCCCGTTGTGAACGCCTTCGGTGGCGCGCTTTTGCGCGATCCTAGGAATTCACGAGGGTGGCTGCAACGTGTTGGGACGCTCTGTGGCGCGACAGAAAGCCCGTGCGAACAACAAGCCGCACTGCCTTCGCGATGAGATTGTGCGTCGACCTCGTCAGGCCCGCCGCTACCGCGTCACTGACGATGCAGCCGCGGGGGCGGCCGGCGGCGTTGCCTGTGCCCGCGGCGCGGGCGGCGTGGCCTGTGCCCGTGGCGCCGGGGGCGTCAGCCCGGGCTTGGTGGCGGCGGGCTTTGGCTTGGTTGCGGTCTGCTTGGTTGCGGTCTGCTTGGCGGCGGTCTTCTTCGCTGCGGGCTTCGGCGGATGCTTGGCGGCGGCGGTTACCTCGGGCCTGGGCGGTCCCATCCATTCCTGCGGCTCGGTCGGGGTCTTCGGCAGGTCGGGGGTCGCCGCCACCACGTGCACGACGGTGTAATGCCGCTTCTTCAGTTCGGCGAGCAGCTCGGGCAGCGCCT
>Ga0153954_1001452_pt1 | contig 12739 bp, 9 predicted proteins | sample TSFL038MetaG_FD_102277 | JGI IMG/M metagenome (GOLD analysis project Ga0153954, IMG submission 102277) | Attine ant fungus gardens microbial communities from Florida, USA - TSFL038 MetaG | ecosystem: Host-associated > Fungi > Mycelium > Unclassified | place: USA: Florida, Wekiwa Springs State... | reverse complement strand
TGCAGATCAGCATGATTCAACTGATGCTCCGGCGACTCGCTGGGGAGAAGCACAAGCCTCCCTTCCGCTACCCACGCCCACAGAAAAGCATCGCTGCGTAAGATTTATGGAACAGACAGTAACTCCCAATAGATCTCCTCGCGTCAAGGCTGCCCGGCAACTCACCCCATCGAACAATCAATTAACGACACCCAATACTATTCGATGCCTGACGAATTCCTCATCCCGTGATCTGGCGGAATAGGGCGACCAGGACCATCAGAAGAAGCAAGATGCCGAGAAGCCCGGCGAACGTCAGAGCCTTCTTGTTCGTGCCGTTTGCGTTCAGCCAAGGGCCGAGTACCCTGGTCAGAACGGGCATGACGCCCCACTGGAGGATCGAGATACTGAGGGCGTTGCCGATCAACATCGAGAGGGCGAGTCCCCACGGCGAAGTGTACGGCCCGACGAGAATCGTCAGGACCATGACCGTAGGGAAGAGTCCCAAGAGAACCGACAGTGCCATCTTCCACGAGGGAGGTCCCTCGGCCTGGCCGGCGGACACGGTGGTGAACCAGGGGCCGAAGCCGCCCGGAAGCTTTTTGAGGTCGAAGTTGCCGATCTTGTTCCGAAGCTTCGTTAACCACTCATCTCGGACGGGCGAGTCAAGCCAGTGGTCAAGAGCTTTCTCATCCTCGAAGTGGATAGCGACCACCCACTCTTGTTGCTGCCCATCGCTGGGCTGGAAGACGTCGGTGCCGCAGTAGCCGCCGCTGCCTTCGGCGGCCCGGGTGATGTTACCCTGCCACTCCAGGAACCAGTCCACTTGATCCGCGGGGACCCGTTGCACGACCACCGCAGAGGCTCGGGAAATATGCACGGCCACGTGGGAGCTCCTCGAGCTCGTCAGGAAAAAAGGGATCACCCGGAAACGCCGTTCGACGACGGAGCGACTGTCGGCACCGGTAGGAGGCTATCCGAAAAAGGGTTTGGCAATGTGAAATCACAAAAAACCGGGTGGCCGGAGAGGAGCGCAGCGACGCCCCGGGGACAGGCCTCGGCTTCCACCCGGGGCCTCGAAGACTCATCCCCGACCACCCAAACAAGGCATTCCCCTATGAGCACTCTGTTTCCGGATAGCCTCTCAAATCACGTACTCTTTTTATAAGCACGCGTTCCGGAAATCCACGTCTCGTCGACGTTGCGGTCATCGCCGACGGCCATGATCCCGAACAACAACTGAGCGGCCTGGTCGATCGTCTCAGGCTCGGTTTCCGTGATAAGCGACTGATGCCAGCGCATGGCCGACTGACCGGCGTTCCAGTCGAGGGCGACGAAGTCCGCCTCTTTGCCCTTCTCGAAGTTCCCGAGCACATCGTCGAGGTAGAGGGCGCGTGCGCCGCCGAGTGTTGCCAGATAGTAGGCTCGGTAGGGGCTGAGCTTGCTCCGTTCGGCTTCGGCCTGGTCATGGTCGCGCGGGTTGACCGAACCGTCGAGCATGGTGTTGTTGCACATGCCGACCTTATAAGCTTCCTCGAGCACGCGGATCATGCTGAAGGCGTTGCCGCCGCCCATGTCGCAACCCAGGGCGACGCGCACGGGGCGCTCGGGGTCGGTAGCTCGCCCCAGGCGGAACAGGCCGCTGCCCAGGAAGAGGTTCGAGAGGGGACAGAAGGCGACCGCCGCACCAGCCTTCGAAAACCGCGAGAACTCGTCGTTGGAGAGCCAGACGCCGTGCCCCGCCGTGAACTTCGGCCCCAGCAGACCGTGCTTCTCGTGGACGTGCGTGTAATCTCCACAGTCGGGGAAGTGGATCCGAGCGGTGCGAATCTCGGACGGATTCTCCGAGATGTGGGTGTTGACCCAGCAGTCGCTGTACTCCTGCTTCAGTTGCCGACAGCGATCCATCATCTCGTCCGTACAGCCGACGGCAAAACGGGGCGTGATGGCGTAAAGGTTGCGACCCTTGCGGTGGTAGCGTTCGATCAGGCGTTTGGATTCGCGATAGAAGTCGTCGGGGCTGATGAGGCTCTCGTCCGGAGCGAAGCGATCGACGCCGGTCAGCCCGGCGATCACGCGCATGTTGCGGCGGGTCGCCTCCTCGAAGAACTCTTCGGTCGAGACCGGGCTGCTGGTCGTGAAGGCCTGGCAGGTCGTCGTGCCCCCGGCGAGCAGCGCGTCAAAGAAATACTGAGCCGCCTCGCTGGCGTATTCTCGGTTGCTGTACTTCGATTCCTCGGGAAAGATCCAGGTCTGGAGCCAATCCAGCAACTGGTTCCCGAACGCGCCAAGGACGCGAACCTGCGGGAAGTGAATGTGACCGTCGATGAAGCCGGGGAGGATCAGCCGATCCTTGATATGCGTAATCTCGACAGACGGATGCCGTCGTGCAACATCCGCGAAGGGACCGAAATCCGCGATCATTCCGTCCTTGACGACCAAGAGTCCGTCACGCGTGAATCGAGCCGCGTCCTGCTCATGGTCGCCGTACTTCCAAGGGTCGTCCACGAAGTCAAAGAACGACCCTCGAATCGCGCAATTTCCAGCCGCCATCGTTGTATCTCCGAATCGTTGAGAAAATATTCGCCAGCGCCACGACGCGCTCGTTTAGAAACAAGCAGGGGATGAGCCAGTCTCGCGGGAGCGACCAGTGTAACACGTTTTCTCAGCAATAAAATGCTGTCCCAACTTTTAATTCGTTCCGATTTATTTGCGATCCAGCTTCAACGATTTCTTATTTGTGTTGAGTCACATTATCCATGACCTATATCAGAACAAAGCCACTGTGCTTGTACCCTAACTCCGCGAACGGAAACGCAACCTGAAGTACCCTCGCTCCGGCGAACAGACACGTTGGACTTGTCTTGTGGGTTCATGACCACATCGTCGTGGAGCCTTATCCCCAAACTCGCGCAAACGGGCTCGAGGAAACCAACTGTGAGGTCGAGACGCAGAAGCACCTTGCTCCTGGTACCGTTGGAGCTCAAAAAAGAACCGTCAGCCGCATGGTGACCGCCAACGCCTGGGGAGTGAACGAATTCTCCGCCGGTGTGGGGATGTAGGTGAGATTAGGTTGAAAGAACCAACCATCGAACAATTTGATCTGGTAATAAGTCGAGAACATGAGCTGGCTGGGACGAAGCGGCTGATCCTCCAGGCCGGTCTGCGGGAAGAGGGCCTTACTGGCGCCGACCTGATCGTTCAACCAGGTCAACGCGACACCACCACCGAACGAGTCATCGGGGCGTCCGGGGACGAGACCGAAGGCGGTCAGGCCGGCGCCGAAGAACTGCCGAGCGGGCATCGCATTGGAGTTGTTGGCACCGAACTGATAGAAGCCGCTGACCCCACTATTGTCACGACCCGGGTGGCGGAACCAGAGCCGCTGCGAACCAAAGAGGTAGACGCCACGGGTGCCTCGCACCGTGTTCCCATCGAAGTCCGTGAGTGGGCCGGTCTGCCCCCACACACCAACGCCGAAGTTGCCCGGTTTCTTCAAGGTGCCGGCGCGATAAGCATACCCAACCTCTCCAATGTGGAAGTAATGCCCATTGAAACGAGGACCTGCGAGTCCCGTCTGGCGACCAACGGCCACGTTACCGTCATAGGCACCATAGGAAAAATAGAGTTGCTTCGTCGGCGTAAAGCTGGCTGTCACACCCGTCGCCGAATTGTAGTAGCCGGGGATCGCCCCAAGCAGCGTCGGATTGACGAAGATCGGCGTGTAGGCCAAACCCGAAACCGCCGGGATGGCCGCCGCGGGATCATCGACGGGAACCGGCCTCACCACATTGTTGAAGTCGAAGGTCGGGACCGTCTTGCCAATGCGAATGATCAGCTTGTCGTCGAAAAAGGTCTGGCGGACCCAAAGCTGGTAGAGTTCCTGACGGACCAACGGAGGGGTGACCTCCATCGAATCAAAGCCCGGGAAGGCGCCGGCCAGGCCATTGGTCGTCGTACCGCTGAACTGGAGGAACTCCGTCCCGACCATACCTCCGCGCCAACCGAGGAGCTTCTCGCCGTCGAGGTTCAAATCGATGACGGTGAGTCCATTGAGGCCCCAGCGTCCGGGCTGGCTCCCGCCGGCAACCACGCCGCTGGCATCACCAATCCAGAGCCCGCCAAGCCTGACCCCGGTGTCCGGATCAATCCCGAAGAGCCGCCCCAGTGCTCCCGTGCCGGTCACAATGTTCACCGCGGCCGGGTTTCCGCTGATGGCCACTCGGCCCCGACTCGCCCCATCACCGGGATCCCGCGGCGGGGCCGGACCCGCCGCACCGTCGGGTCGCATGCCGGTCGCATTCTCCGCGTCAGGCAGAGCCGGAAACCTTGGTGCGGAACCCGCCGCGTTCATGACTGGCAAGGGGGGTAGGTCGGTGGCCGCGTCGCCAGCCAAACCGGCGGAAAGGAAGGATGCGCTCGTGGGAGGAGACGAAGGATCGGATCGCTCTGCCGGAGTTTCACCCAATAGCAGCGCAATCAGAACAACCCAGGACGTCGACATCTCGGTCCCTTCTTACGAAACGGCTCGGACGTCCGCGGACATGAGACCTGGACAGCCGTCGTCACCATGCTGGAAAAGTGCGCCATCGCACAGCGGTTCTCATCATCCCGCCATATGACTGTATCGTCGATGCCGACTATCAGGCTTGAGCCGGTCCCAACGAAACTTTAATCCCCTCCGTGTCCGGAGTTGCAAACTCGAAGACGAACGCGAGGAAACCACGCAAACAACAGGCTTATCCGAGTGGCGCAGTGACGAGAGGATCTGAAGTGGTCGAAGCACGAAGGAAATGGCCGGAACTTTCCCAGCCCCTCTCGCAGCCTCGAGACCTGGACAAGCCAATGGCCCAAACCATCAAAACTCTGATCACGTTTACAAGCTTTCGCCAATTCACTACACGGGAAGGCCTGACCGCAAGAATGCCAGGAGTGATCCCACGACAACGCTGCGGATCCGCCGTTGAATTCACTTCGAGCGCTTGATGATTCGCAGCGCGATGTCCTCTTCAAAGGCGGGCGACTCAAGCGTCGTCGCGGCACCTCCCACAACGTCGAGGTCCTGCGTCTTGGCCACCGCACCACTGTGCGTGTCAACCCACTCGGCGCGGTAGGAGCCGGCCGGGAGATCGATCCGCAGGGCCGCTCGGGGGCCTCGATTGAGGTAGACCGCGTATTGCTTCCCTTTTTCGACCAAGGCATGAACCGTCGCCCCTGAGGGAACACCGCCCCGAATGACCGAGTTGTCGGGAGCCATATGGACGAAGTCGAGGTCGTCGAAGAAGCGTTTGAGGATACCAAGCTGCTTGCGCAAAGTCAGGCCGCCGCCCCCTGGGGTGGGGTCGTGGACCTCGGCGGTGCCGCTTTCATGGGAGGGGGTGAAGGAATAGTCCAGGTTGCTGAAGACGGCGCCACCGGCCATCAAGAACTCCCAACCCTCCACACGGTAGACGCGATCCCCCGTCTTCTGGAAGCCGGTTTCGTCATCCCCCAGAGGACGATTCAGGCCGCGGTTCAAGGCAACGGTTTCGGGCGGAGATGCGTAGTGGAAGTTGAAGATCGACACGGCCGGGTTGGGCGACTCCACCTTCACCTTGCCATTGGCGATGTTCTGTGCGATCAGGTGTTTGTGGGAAAAGCTCTTCTCCGCCGCAACGATCGTCGCGGCGATCCTGTCCTGCCACTCGCGCGTCACGCCGCCGAAGTACGGCTCGTTGCAGATCTCGAAATACACATTGTCCACGTCCTTCAACTCGGCGACGACCTTGCGGACGAAGGCCTCCTGCTCGGCAAGCAGATCGGGGTGCTTGAGAGTGTATGCCTCGGTATGAGGACAGGCACCGACGCCATTCACGTTGTGCTTGGTGTTCATGGGATCAATATCCCAAAGCACCTCTTCGTAGAACGGACAAAACAGCACATATTCAACGATAATACCTCGCTCGCCCGCAGCCCAGAGAAACTGTTTGAGGCGATCGAAGTAGGCGGGATTGAAGCGGTCGAGGTCGTACTTGTCGCCGACCTGAACCCAAGGGCTAAGATAGCGCCCTGCGACCGGGGCGAGGGTATTGTCCTTGATGTTGAATGAGCCGGGGACCTCGCGATAGGTGCCGGAGAAGGTGCGCGTGAGGTTCAGACCGTGGGCCTTCAATTCATCAAGGTAGGGAACGAAGTCGAAATCGCGGTTCAAGACGGCACCGTAGTGCTCGCCCGAGGTGACGAGTACGGTCGGCCGGCCTTGGTAGCGGAAATAATGGGGATTGTCGGGATGGAGTCCGATCGGCTCGTCGGCCGCGACGGAGAGCGTTGCCAAGGAGAGTAGAAGTGCCAGCATACGATCTGCCTCGCGACCCGCGCCGGCGACGACCGCGAGGAACGACACGAAGCCGCCCCCATCCGCCGCCAAGGCAGCGTCCAATTAGGGAATGATGGACAGAGATCGGGGGAGGGCAGGCCACAGCCCACTCGCAGACACGCCCCGACCATCCCTTCCGCGAGCCAAGTTTCCCATGGATTCCGCCGAGGAGCAAGCACGCAGTAGCGCTCCGCCGGGCGATCACACGGCCAATACAACACGCTTTACTATCATTAACAAGGTACCCACTAATCCATAGCCTATTCGCATACCACGGATCAGTGGATACATTTACCCCGCCACCCTGGAAAATCAAGGCAATGTCTTCCCAGAGCGGACCAAAGGATGCTTCGTTGTGGACCACTTTGAGGCAATTCTAGATGAGGGTTAGCCCTGTGAAATCAGGAAAGGCGGGTGGCCGGGGAGGAGCGCAGCGACGCCCCGGGGGCTAGCCTTGGCTTATCCCCGGGGCCTCGAAGATTCGTCCCCGGCCACCCATACAATAAATATTCACATCATCATCTATTTTATGTGCAGTCTTTGACTCTTACAAGAAGATGCCGCCGGACGCCTCGATCCGCTGGGCGGTGACCCAACGCCCCTGTTCGGAGCACAGGAACGTGACGACTCCCCCGATATCATCCGGCACACCAACGCGACCCAGGGCTGTCTGGCTCACGAAGAGATTCCTGATCTCCGGACGCCCGAGCGAATTGACGGTGAGTTCGGTCTCGGTCGGACCGGCCGCGACCACGTTGGCTGTAATACCACGGGGTCCGAGCTCCTTGGCCAGATACTTGGTAAGGGTCTCCACCGCCCCCTTCATGATCGCATACGCCGAGTACCCCGGACGCGTGAATCGCGTCAGGCCGGAGGAGATGTTCACAATCCGACCGCCGTTGGCGATCCGTGGCAGTAGCGCCTGCGTCAGAAAGAAAACACCACGAAGGTGAATGTTCATCAAGCTGTCGAAGTGATCCTCCGTCGTCTCTGCGAACGGAGCCATGCGCATGTTTCCCGCATTGTTGATCAGGAAGTCAAAACTCTCACGCTGCCAGGTGCTTTGGAGCAGCGTTCGCAACTCGTCATGAAAACCATGACGCCGGCTGGTGTCGGCGACGTCGAGTTGCAACAACGTCGCGCGTCGGCCCAGCGCCTCGATCTCCGCCACCACCGCAGCCCCCTCGTCCTTCCTTTCCCGATACGTCAGGATCACGTCCGTCCCTGCATGGGCCAGTTGCAGCGCAATGCTGCGGCCGAGTCCACGGCTACCGCCGGTGACCAGGGCAATCTTTCCCGTCGTGTCTGCCTGTAGTGGCTGGTTCTGAGCCGTCATGAGCTTCTCTCCCGAAGCAGCCGCCCCCCAAAAGGCGGCTTGGTTGCTGGCCGCGGACAGGCCGAAAACTCCTGGGCAGCCCCGAAGGCTGCGTTTGATTTCCTTTACGTCACGGAATATTATACCTCCAGGCCGCCGTGTCAATTAAATTACGTAACGTAAAGGAAATTTTTCACAGAGAGAATTTCCGTGGCCAAAGATCCGAAGCCTGAGATCAAGCCCCGAGGACGACCGAAAAGTGAGGCTGCCGCGGCGCACAACGAGATCCTCGACGCTGTCTACAACCTTCTTCAGCAGAAGTCCGTCCGCGACCTCACCATCGAGGAAGTGGCTCGCCACGCCGGGGTCGGCAAGCCGACCCTCTACAAGTGGTGGCCCTCCAAGACCGCGCTCGTCATGGACATGTTCGAGGAGCGGATCGTCGGTCAATTCACGGTCGTGGACGACGACACGGCCGAGCAGGCCTTCCGCACACAGGTGCGCGAGGTCATCCGTCTCTTCAACGGCTTCTTCGGCAAGGTCGCCGCGGAGATCATCGCCGAGGGGCAAAGCGACCCTGCAATCCTCCAGGAATACCACGACCGCTACATGAAGCACCGGCGGGCATTTTCGACCGCAGTGATCGAACGGGCGATAAAAAGCGGTGAAATGAAGCGGAAGATCGACCCCGAACTACTCATCGACATGATCTACGGCCCGATCTATTTCCGCCTGCTCATGCGCCACCAGAAGCTCGACCAGTCCTTCGGCGACGCCCTCGTCGACAACCTCATGGCCTACTTGAAATCCTAGCCCGAAGTTTCAGATCGATTTTGGGAGTAAGTGGAACGTCCAGCAAGTCCTCTTCCCGTAGAGTGGGCGTCGACCATCTGAGATGTCTTCTCGTAGAGCAGGCCTTGGCCTGCCCTACGGAAGCGAATCCTTATACGTCATTCCAAGCGGAGAACCGACTTTCTTTTCTAACTCCCAATAAAGCTTGCCGTCTTTTGCCTTTTTAGTTTACTTGCATACATTTATCGCATGGCAAAAAAATATCCACACGGCCCTACAGAAACTGGCATCCGCGACAGACCGAATGCCGTGGCTTCTTACAATGCGTTATTTCAACATTTTGGCGCTGGACAAGTCGTTTGGTAAACCGTGAGCCCAACGGATGCAGACGACGCTTGCGGATGACCTCGGGACCATTCCCAGCCTTCCCGAATTCGTACGCGCCACCCGAGACGGAAGCGCGCGAGGAGGTCGCATTTCCCGCAACGCGAACCATGCCGCCTCTTTGGCAATCTCAAAGCCGTTGACAAGACTTTTTGTGTTCTCGGCGGAAGGCTCCTGGTGTCGAGCCGGTCGCTTGTCGGAACGCAGCGCCCAGGTATTCCGCATGCGAGAAGCCGGATTGCTGAGCGATGTCCGGCAGAGGGAGGTCGGTCTCGATCAGCAACTGCTTGGCACGCCGCAGCCGAGTTTCGGCAATCGAGTCGTGGATCGTCCGACCTAAGTTGGCCTGAAATCGCCTCTGAAGGACGCTGCGCGAGACCCCAACATGGACAAGCACGTCCTCGACACGAATGCTGTGGCAGGCGCGTTCCCGGATGAATCGAAGGGCCTTGGCCACAACGGGATCCCCGACATGTTTTTTGACGTCGGTAGAGTGTCGGACGGCAACGCCGAGCGGCGGGATGTTCCGGCGTAATCCCGAAAGCTGCTCCCCCTTCATCAGGCGGTCGAGCAGGGCGGCCGCCTCGTATCCGATCCGACGGCAGTCAGGGATGATACTCGAAAGCGGCGGATAAGCGAGCTCACAGGCGAGTATATCGTTATCCACGCCGATGATGGCCACTTCCTGAGGCACGGCGATCCTGCCCCGGCGGCAAGCATCGAGGGCCTGGATGCCCAGGAAGTCGTTGCAAGCCATAACCCCGAGCGGCTTAGGCTGTTCGAAGATCCAGCACGACAGGCGATCGGTTTCCGACTCCCACGACGGCTGCTGGTGGCCCCAGGAGACGGGGTTGTCTGGGTAGTATTCGTCGTACGGATACCCCGCCGCGCGGGCCGCCGCGACGAACCCATTGCGCCGGCGGATCGACCATTCGAAATGCGGGTGCCCCAGGAATGCGAACCGGGTAAAGCCCTGCTCAAGGAGGTGCGACACCGCCAGCGCACCGATGGCCTCGTGATCACTCTGAATATTCGGCAAATTGAAGCCCGGCGCCTGATCGTCGACGTCCACCGTGGGAATGCCGGACCTCAGAATTGGCTCGGAGAGTTGGGGGGAGAGGCGCGTGATGATGCCGTCACCGTACCAGTCGCCCAGCCAAGGGGGGGCCGGATCCTGGAGAGAGCGTTGGTCAAAGTAGATCGTCCAAGGCTCATTCTCATGAAGGTATTGGGCCACGCCGTGAAGCATTTCACGGCCATAGGCCATTGACGTCTCAACGAGAAACGCCACGTGGGGAGCCCCCACACGTTGTCTTGGTGGTTTCACGACGTCGCCCCAGGGAGGTCAAGCGCCAGGTGGGAAAGGAGAGGCGGGTTAGAAGGAGCGTGTAACTACACTCCGTAGCGGGGAGAGTCCTTTCCCTTCACCTTCGAGAAGACCTCGCATCAGAATCAACTGAGTAGATGCTGCAATCATATCAGAGGCTGCTTCCCGAAGAAAGCCTTTTGACCGAAATCCTTAGCAATTCGGCCGAAAATCCCATGGCGAGATTTTCTAGCCAGATCCTAATATCCATCGTAGTCGACAATATCTCTCCTCTGACCGATCGCAGGTCGGAAGCGTTCTCGTATTGGAGATCCATTTCGATGAAGCGAAACCGAGCATTCACTCTGATCGAACTGCTGGTCGTGATCGCGATCATCGCAGTTTTGATCGCACTGCTGCTCCCAGCGGTCCAGGCGGCGCGCGAAGCCGCCCGGCGCGCCCAATGCGTTAATAATCTGAAGCAGCTCGGACTGGCCATGCATAACTACCACTCGACGAACAACGTGCTGCCTGCTATGTGCACGTTCCTTGGCCCAGCTTACACAAAAACGATGGGAGATCCCGGTTGGGGTTGGTGCGCAAGCTGGGCGCTGGCCCTCGCCCCCAACCTGGAACAGCAGGCACTCTACAGCGCGTTCAACTTCAACATTGAATCCGATAAACCCCAGAACTCGACGGTCGGTTACGCGGCAATCGCGAGCCTGCTCTGCCCGTCGGAGAACATCAAGCAGCGGCCGGGAGGCGCCTGGGCCCCAATCAGCTACCACGGCAATATGGGTGGCCCCGGAGTCATCACGGCCTGGACCGGCACCATCGTCCCCAACTATACGACCTATCCTATGTCCTGGGGATGGCCCGCGCAGGAGGCGGCTTACTTCGGCCTGGAGTCTGTCTCCGACGGCACGTCCAACACAGCGCTGATCAGCGAGAAGCTGCTCGGTCTCGGTGATAACCCCGTCGTTACCCCCGGCTCGCCCAACGGCAAGCGGGGATACTTCGCCGTCGCTCACGCAGGCTTCAACCTCGGCGCATCCGGGGGAGCTACGGCAGCAACAGCAGCCATGACGTTCCTCAGTGCCTGCAAAAGCGCGCCGGCGACAACAAATTCCACGAATAGTGCCAACACCGGCCAGTACTGGACTTTTGGCTACCCCTGGAATGTCGGAAACAGTGCCTACACCCATTTCAACACGCCCAACGGCTTGACGTGCGTTGACTCGTCGGGAAACAACGATGGGCCGGCCAACGGCGGCATCAATGGCATTATCACGGCGACGAGCAACCACTCGGGTGGCGTGAACGTGGCCATGACCGACGGTTCGGTCAAATTCATCAAGGATTCCATCGCCGTCCCGACCTGGTGGGCTATTGGCACTCGTGATCAGGGCGAAGTGATCAGCTCCGACTCCTATTGATGTTGTAGGGATCGACAGTCCCCGGCTCCTCTCTCAGGAGCCAGGGGCTTGTTGCGCTTCCAGAGACGGTCCAAACTCTTTTCGGGTGGGACCATCTCCGTCCTACACCTGCGAATCGGCCCGTTTTCAACGCAGGTTATCTTGGATACGTCGATTCCAAGGCTTGGTTTGAAGTGATCCAGTGGTCCAAGTCATGCTGGCCCGCTGGCGATATCATTCCAGGATCGTGCACACTCGAATCTTTTCAAATAGATCTCTTGGGCAATCTTTGATCCCAGATCGGCTCGCTTCCCGTTATGTTTCGGGATTGGGTGGTTCGATTCGAGTATTTCGACCTGAGACGGTCTACGATGGAGACGGATGAAATGACACCGGTTTCGATTGCGAGGATGACTCTGGCGGCAGCCTTGATCTTCAGCCTGGGCCTGGCGGGTTGCGGCGGCGGCGGCGGCCTCGAGGAAACGCCTCAAAACGTCGGCTACGTCGCTCCCCCCTCACCCGGCGCGATGAAGCCCGCGCCGAAGCAGAAGAAAGCCTCGGCAGGCGTTCCCTTGGCACCACCCAACACGAAGTAAGCCCGATTCCTTCCAGGTTTCCTGGGTACGGATTCCGGTCATTAGGGTCGGAACCGAGGTGCCCGCGCGGCAAAGGCTCACCTCATCCGCAACGGCTACCGGACACGCCAGGTTGCGCCCCCAGCAACACCCGTCAGGCACCAGTCCAAGGCCCATCTCAAGTAGACGGCGTGCCATACAGGGCCGTGGCCCTGACGATGCGTAATTCAACACGCATCGCCAGCGCCACGCACGCCAAGTTCGAAACATCATAATGCCTGCTCCTAAGGCGGTGAACGCGAACTCACCCGGCGTTGGGCTCGCTGACAGCCAAAGAGTTCGCATTCCAACGTCGCACCCAGCACTTCTCCCTCCGTTCGGAAGTCAACGAAACACTCGAGCTTCGAAGATTACCCAGTGCGGTGAGTGACCAATCACGAGCGCCCGTTCGCACTGAGCTAGCCTGGATTCCCACGGAGCTTTCCGCGACTAACAGAATTCCGTAACATTCGCTAGGATTTCCCGGAGTTTCCTTGGGGGTGTGCAGCGGTTTTCCTTTACTGATGAACCGTTTCCCACCATGTCAGCTTGAATGTGGCTTCGCCTCCTTATGTCTTT
>Ga0153954_1001451_pt1 | contig 12739 bp, 11 predicted proteins | sample TSFL038MetaG_FD_102277 | JGI IMG/M metagenome (GOLD analysis project Ga0153954, IMG submission 102277) | Attine ant fungus gardens microbial communities from Florida, USA - TSFL038 MetaG | ecosystem: Host-associated > Fungi > Mycelium > Unclassified | place: USA: Florida, Wekiwa Springs State... | reverse complement strand
GTTGGTAAAGGCGCCGGAAACGGAGACGAACAAGGTCGTCGGCCTCTACGACGACGACAGCAACGAAAGGGGCGAACCGGCGGAAGGCAAAACGCCGATCCCCGGGCCCACCGACGGTTACAGCGAAAAGACCAACGAAGACACGAAGACGACCCAGGTCCACGAGCCAAAACTGAAGCTGGTCAAGTCGGTGAGCGGCAGCGAAGGCCCCGGCGGTCAAATCGCGGTGCCCGGCAAGACCCTTACCTACACGCTCAAGGTCACCAACGAAGGTGACTGGCCGGCCTACGACTTCGAAGTCGAAGACGTCCCCGGCGCCCACCTGGTCGACATCGCCCCCGGCGCGGTCCCGGGCGGCTTCGGCATCACCGCACCGACGGCGGGCTCCTCCCCGCTGGTGTGGCAGGTCGAAGGGCCGCTCCGCGCCGGCGAATCGATCGAACTGACCTACACCGCCAAGCTCGCGCCGTCGGCTCAGCTGACGGGCGGCGAACAGGTCGAAAACCAGGTCGAAATCCCGACCTACTACGGTATGCCGGAACCCGAACGAGGCGAAGCCGAAGACCCGCGGGAATACGAACCGCTGGAAGACCACAAGCTCCTCGAAGTCGAACTGCCGCACCTGCGGCTGGAAAAGACCGTCGGGCCGGACAGTGAAGCGGAAGCCGAAGCCGAAATCGGCAAACCGCTCGCCTGGCACGTCAAGGTGACCAACACCGCGGCCTTCGCGGGGCTGCTCGACGTCGACATCGTCGACACGCTGCCGGCAGGCTGGGCATACGTACCGGGCTCGACCACCGGGCCGACCACTGACGACCCTGACACCGCGGTCAACGGTGCGGGTGAGGAAGTGTTGACCTGGACCGACGTGACCGACCTGCCTGCGGGTGCGTCGGCGACGGTGAACTTCCAGGCAGTGCCGACGCTCGCCCTGGCGCTGAAGCCGGGGCGCTACGAAAACGTCGCCGTGGCGACCGCCGAAGACGACTCGGGCGCGACCGAAAGCGCCGAGGGCCCCTACGAAGACGAGGACGGCGCGATCGCGGAACTGAAGACGCCAGGCCTGACGATCACCAAGACGCCTGACGTGCCGAACCCGGGCTCCGACGCGGTGGCCGGCGAACCGGCCGCGTACACGATCGAAATCGTCAACGGCGGCGGAGCGGAAGCCACCGGCGTCGAAGTGACCGACCTGCTCGGCACGGGCAACGACTACACGCCGGGCACCGCCACGGCGGCGCCCTCGACCGGCTTCTCGGAGACCGCGGTCGAAAGCGTCGGCAGCGGCGAAACGCGGGTGAAATGGGCGATCGCCTCGATCCCGGCGGGTGGCACGGTGACCATCACGGTGCCCGTCTCGCTGGCATCGTCGATCCCCGCAGGCACCAAGCTCGTCGACAACGCGAGCGTCAAGTCGGCGCAGGAATCGACGCCGGTCACCGACGAAGGCTCGCTGCTGGTCAAGCGTGAAGCCGACGTCTCGGTCGAGAAGTCGACGACCGCGACCGGGGTCGTCGCCGGCAAGACGATCGAATACACGCTCCACGTCGAGAACCACGGACCGTCGGATGCGAGCGACGTCGAAGTCAGCGACCCGATCCCGGCCGGGACCAAGCTCGTCGACGCCGACTTGCCCTGCGCCGAATCGGCCGCCGGCGGCGAAGTGCTCTGCAAGCTCGGCGAGCTGGCGGCGGGCTTCAGCCACGACTACGGCGTCACCCTCGAAGTGCTGCCGTCGACCACCGGTCAGGTCGTCAACGAGGCGACGATCACCACGTCGACCGAAGACCCCGAAGAAGACAACGATCACTCCAAAGTGACCACCCCGGTCGAACCGGAAGCCGACGTCTCGATCGTCAAGCACGGCCCGGCGGAGCCGGTCCTGCTCGGCAGCACCTTCGGGTATGAGCTGGAAGTCGAAAACCACGGTCCGTCCGACGCGGTCGGGGTCACGGTGAGCGATCCGCTCCCGGCCGAGCTCGAATTCGTCGACGCCGAAGCACCGTGCGAAGAAGGCGAACCCGGTGAAGTCGCGTGTGCGCTCGGGACCCTGGTCCCGGGCCAATCGGCGACCCTCCACTTCACGGTGAAGGCGATCGCGATCCCGGGCCAGGGCGGTCCGGTCGTCAACGTCGCCACGGTTGACTCGGTGACCGAAGACGCCGAACCGGACAACAACGAAAGCGAAGCCGAGACGACGGTGCTGCCCGCCGCCGACCTGGCGATCACCAAGACGGCCCCGGCGAAGGTCGAGGCGAACGGTGAATTCACCTATGGGCTGCACGTCGAAGACCTCGGCCCGTCGACCGCGCACCACGTCGTCGTCAGCGACCCGCTGCCGACCGGCGTCGACTTCGTCAAGGCGAGCGAAGGCTGCACCTTCGCCACCGGCGTCGTCACCTGCGAAGTGCTGCCCGCGGACGAACTCCAGGTGGGCGAGGCGGCCGACTTCCAGATCACCGTCCACGTGCCCTTCGGGCTCGCCGGCCAGGCGCTTACCAACACGGCAACCGTCAGCGGCGAAGAGGGCGACCCGCACAGTGAAAACAACTCGAGCACGGTGACGACGGAGGTCGGGCCCGCGGCCGACCTGTCGATCACCAAGACGATGGGCAAGGCGGTGGCCGGCGCGCCACTCACCTACACGCTGGCGATCACCAACCACGGTCCGTCGGACTCCAGCGCGGTGACGGTCGCCGACACCCTGCCGGACGGCACCACCTTCAAGGCGGCCGATCCGAGTCAGGGCACCTGCTCGGCGTCCGGACAGAAAGTGACCTGTGAGCTCGGCCCGCTGGCCGCGGGCGGCTCGGCGCAGGTTCAGGTCACGGTCGACGTCGCGGCCACGGCAACCGGCACGCTGCGCAACGTCGCCACGGTCGAAGGCCCCGAGCCCGACCCGGACAACTCGAACAACGAGAGCACGGTCGAGGGCCCGGTCGACCCGGCGCCGCCGGCGATGCCGAACCTGCGCGTCACCAAGACCGCCGACACCGCGGCCCCGCAGGTCGGCAAGCCGTTCGAGTATCAGGTCACGGTGACCAACGCCTCCGGTGGCGAGGCGAAGAACGTGAAGCTCGTCGACACCCTGAACGGGCCGGCGAAGGTGGTCTCGGTCGAAACCGAGTCGGGTCACTGTGAGGTGGCGGGCACGAAGATCAGCTGCTCGATCCCGAGCATCCCGGTCGGCAAGACCGTCCACATCACCTACGTGGTGGTCGCCGAAGCGACGGGTGGGCTCAACAACGCGGTCAGCGCGCAGGCGTCCAACGGTGAGTCGGCGCCGGCGAACAACCACGCGGTGAAGTCGGTGAACGCGAAGGCGGCTCCGGCCACCTACTCGCTGATCAAGACCGCCTCGCGCAAGGTCGTGCCGGGCGGCAAGACGGTCGGCTTCACGATCAAGCTCCGCAACGGGGCGACGGCGCTCACCAACGCCAAGGTCTGTGACCGTCTGCCCGCCGCGCTCGTCTTCGTCAAGGCGGCCGGGGCGCGGTACGTGAACGGTGAAGCCTGCTGGACGAAGAAGTACGTCGCCCCGCACAAGGTGCTGAAGCTGCACCTCACCGCCCGGGCCGTGAAGGGCTACAAGCCGCGCCGCGCCCGCAACGTGGCGACGGCGAGCGCCGCGAACGCCGCGCGCCGGAGCGCCGCCGCGACGGTGCGGATCAAGCCCGCCTTCGCCGGTAAGCCCGGCGGTGTCACCGGTTAGCTCGGTGTCGGACAGCAGGCGCCGGGGAGCGCTCGGCCGGCGGTCGAGCCTGATCCCCCGGCGCCTGCCTGCCGTCGTCGTGGCGGCGCTGGTCGCCTTCGCGGCGGCCGCTCCGGCCCGGGCGGCGTCGGCGCCGGACCCTTACCGCCTCACCCCCGAGCTGGCGCACCTGGCCCGCGTCGTGGCGCCGACCCGGGCGCTGGCGGGGCCGGGGGAAGGTCCGACGCTGATGAAGGTCTCCCCGCTCGCCGAATGGGGCGGCGGCGAGGTCCAGTACCTGGTGCTGCGCTCGGCGCTCGTCGACGGCGAGCGCTGGCTCGAGGTGCGCCTGCCGCAGGGACCGAACACGGCCGGGGCCTGGATCCGCGCCGACCTCACCCGGATCACGACCACGCCGTGGCGGGTCGAGATCTCGACCACCGACGCCGAGGTCACGGTCGAGCGCGGCGGCCTCCCGGTCGTCAGCTTCGCGGCGGTCGTCGGCAAGCCCTCGACGCCGACCCCACGCGGCCTCTTCGCGATCGACGAGCCGATCCGCCAGCCCGCCGGCTCCGAACTCGGCCCCCTGGCACTCTTCCTCACCGCCCACTCCCGCGTCCTCGACGACTACGGCGGCGGCCCCGGCCGCATCGCCATCCACGGCCGCGCCGGCCCCCTCCTCGCCGACCCCCTCGGCAGCCACGCGTCCCACGGCTGCATCCGCGTCGCCAACGCCCGCGTCCGCTGGCTCGCCCGCATCGCCGTCAACGGCACCCCGGTCGAAGTCACCAGCTGACCCCCTTCCGCACACCTTCCCCATCGACCGCGGGGCTACTGGAGTTCGAAGGTGACGTGGACCGTGGCCTTGACGGTCGAGGTGCCGGGCTTGGTCGGCGGGGTGGGCACCGCCTTGCTCACCGGTTCGGCGGCGGCGCCGTCGAAGCGAGGGCCGACGAATTCGGCGCCCGAGCCTTCTTCGATGGTGAGCGCCTGGCCGAGCGTGGTGCCGGCCTGGGTCGCGAGGATCGTCGCCCGGCCCTTCGCCTTTCCGAAGGCCGCGGCGAGGGCCTTGGCGAAGGCTTCTTCTTCGCTGCCGACCGAGAAGTAGGGGCCGCTGACGCCGGTCGCGCCGGCGGCGAGCGCCTTGGCGACCAGTTCGCCCGCCTTCGCCGGTTCGTGCAGGGAGACCTTGGCGCCCTCGGTGGCGCGGTAGACGGTGGCCTTGCCCCGCTTCACCGGCCGGACCTCGATGCGGCCGGTGCGGACGTCGCCCGCGCCGACGCCGGGGACCGCCTGGACGGTGGCGATGACCTTGCGCAGCGCCGCCGAGGTCGCCTGCAGGGCGGCGGCGCGGGTCTTGCGTTCGCGCTTGACGCCGATGCCGATCGTCGCCAGGTCGTTCGGCACCTTCACGGTCGCCGAGGCGGTGACGGCGACGGTTCGTTCGACCGCGGCGCCCGCGGCGGCGGGGAGGAGGAGGGCGCCGGCGGCGAGCAGCGCGACGAGGGCGATGGCGAGGGTCGACTTTCCGAGCGGGCGCATATGTCCTCCTACCTTCGACTTACGGTTTGATCACGATCTTGCCGAGCACGTCGCCGCCGGCGAGCGCCCGGAGGCCCTCGGCGACGTCGGCCAGGGCGTAGGTCTTGTCGATCCGCGGGCGGATCCCGGCGATGTCGATCATCGAGACCAGGCGGTGGAGGTCCTCCAGCGTGCCCATCGTCGAGCCGACGACCTCGAGCTCTTTGAAGAAGACCCGGTTCAGCTCGGCCGGCGGGTCGTGGCCGCTGGTCGCGCCCGCGATCACGATCCGGCCGCCCGGCTTCAGCGAGCGGAGCGAGTGTCCCCAGGTCGCCTTGCCGACCGTCTCGAGGACGACGTCGACTTTCTCCGGCAGCCGCGCGCCCGACTCGAAGACGGCGTGGGCGCCGCACTCGAGGGCGAAGTCGAGCTTGCGCTGCTCGCGGCTCGTCGCCCAGACGCGGAAGCCGGCGGCGCGGCCGAGCTCGATCGCGGCGCTGGCGACGCCGCCGCCCGCGCCCTGGACGAGGACCGTCTGGCCGGGGCGCAGCCCGGAGCGGTCGAAGAGCATCCGGTAGGCGGTCAGCCAGGCGGTCGGCAGGCAGCAGGACTCCTCGAAGCCGAGGCCCGCCGGCTTCGGCACCAGGTTGCGGCGCGGGACCGCGACGCGCTCGGCGAGCGTGCCGGGGTGGAGCTCGGAGAGGAGCGTCCGCCGGGGGTCGATGATTTCGCCGCCGGGGAACTCGGGGTCGCCGATCACCGCGTGGACGATCACCTCGTTGCCGTGCTCGTCGATCCCCGCCGCATCACAGCCGAGGATCATCGGCAGGCGCTCCGCCGGCAGGCCGACGCCGCGCAGGGACCAGACGTCGTGGTGGTTCAGCGAGGTCGCCTTGACGTCGACCAGCGCCCAGCCGTCGGGCACGTTCGGGTCGTCGACCTGGCCCACCGCGAGGGCCGAGAGCGGGTCCTCCATCGAGGCGGCGACGGCGCGGGCGGCGAGCATCGCCTGAAAGTTATCTCCCAGGGCGATGTGACGCCGGTCACCGAGTGAGCCCGGTCACAAACGCGCGTTCGCTTCCGTCGCAAACTTGTATACGAGCAGTCAGCGATACGGAAAGAGCAAGAAATGAACAAGACCTGGAACCTCACCTATTACAGCGACGGACAGCCCGTCTCCGAGCGGAGCGGCGTCAGCCAGCAGGACGCGCTGGTGGAGCTTTTCCGGCTCGCCCGCGGTGAAGCCCCGGCTCCGGCCGCCCAGGCTCCCGCCCCGGTCGAGCTCGACCAGATCGCCGCGCCGACCGAGACCGGCGAACTGGCCCTCGCCGCCTAGGGCACCCGCCCAGCTGTTCCTTTTGCGCCCTATAAGCGCATAAGGAACAGCTAACCGTTGTGGGCTAGGAGGCGGGCAGCTCGGCGCCGCGGCGGGCCGCCTCGGACATCGCCCGCTCGACCGCGTCGACGTCACGCACCGCGCCGGTGTCGGCGGAGGTCGCCATCGCCGCGTAGGCCCGCAGGGCGGGGGAGACGACGCGCTCCCGCGCCGCGGGGACGTAGCCGTTCCCGGCGAGCAGCGCCTCGCGCCGCCCCTCCAGCACCGCGTCGTCGACACAGAGCTCGATCGAGCGGGAGGGGATGTCGATTGCGATCGGGTCCCCGTCCTCGACCAGGGCGATCGCGCCGCCCGACGCCGCCTCCGGTGAGACGTGGCCGATCGAGAGCCCCGAGGTGCCGCCGCTGAAGCGCCCGTCGGTGAGCAGCGCGCATTTGGCGCCCAGCCCGAGCCCCTTCAGGTAGGAGGTCGGGTAGAGCATCTCCTGCATGCCGGGACCGCCCTTCGGTCCCTCATAACGGATCACGACCACGTCGCCCGCCGCGATCCGGCCGCCGAGGATCGCCTCGACCGCCTCGTCCTGGGACTCCAGCACGCGGGCCGGGCCGCGGAAGGTGAGGATCGACTCGTCGACGCCGGCCGTCTTCACCACGCAGCCGCGCTCGGCGAGGTTGCCGTAGAGGATCGCCAGGCCGCCGTCGGCCGAGTAGGCGTGGGCGAGATCGCGAACGCAGCCCGCGGCGGGATCGAGGTCGAGCGACTCCCAGCGCTCCGACTGCGAGAAGGCGGTGGCGGAGCGCACGCAGCCCGGTGCGGCGTGGAAGAGCTCGAGCGCGGCCTCGGAGGCGGGGCCGTCGCCGCGCACGTCCCAGGCCTCCAGCCACTCGTCGAGCGAGTCGGCGTGGACGGTGTGGACGTCCTCGTTCAGCAGCCCGCCACGGCGCAGCTCGCCGAGGATCGCCGGGATGCCGCCCGCGCGGTGCACGTCCTCGACCAGGTAATCGCCGCTCGGCGCGACCTTGCAGATGCAGGGCACGCGGCGGGAGAGCTCGTCCATGTCGGCCATCGTGAAGTCGACCTCGGCCTCCTGGGCGGCGGCCAGCAGGTGCAGCACGGTGTTGGTCGAGCCGCCCATCGCGATGTCGAGGGTCATCGCGTTCTCGAATGCCTCGCGGGTGGCGATCGACCGCGGCAGCACGCTCTCGTCGTCCTCGTCGTAATAGCGGGTGCAGAGGGCGACGACGGTGCGCCCCGCGTCCTCGTAGAGGTCCTTGCGGGCGGTATGGGTGGCAAGCGTCGTGCCGTTGCCGGGCAGCGCCAGGCCGAGCGCCTCGGTCAGGCAGTTCATCGAGTTGGCGGTGAACATTCCCGAGCAGGAGCCGCAGGTCGGGCACGCGGCCTCCTCGATCCGGGCGATGTCGTCGTCGGAGACCTCGGTGGCGACCGCGTCGGCGATCGCCGAGATCAGGTTGACGCGCTTGCGCACGGTGCCGTCCTCGAGCACCGCGGTGCCGCCCTCCATCGGCCCGCCGGAGACGAAGACGGTCGGGATGTTGAGGCGCAGCGCCGCGTTCAGCATCCCCGGCGTGATCTTGTCGCAGTTGGAGATGCAGACGAGCGCGTCGGCGCAGTGGGCGTTGACCATGTACTCGACCGAGTCGGAGATCAGGTCGCGCGAGGGCAGCGAGTAGAGCATCCCGCCGTGGCCCATCGCGATCCCGTCGTCGACGGCGATCGTGTCGAACTCGCGCGGCACGCCGCCCGCCGCGCGGACCGCGGCGGCGACCACCTCGCCGACCGGCCCCAGGTGGGTGTGGCCGGGGACGAACTGGGTGAAGGAGTTGGCGATCGCGACGATCGGCTTGCCGAAGTCCTCGCGCTCGACGCCGGTCGCGCGCAGCAGCGCGCGGGCGCCGGCCATGTTGCGGCCATGGGTGACGGTGCGGGATCTGAGTTCAGGCATTCCTGAACGGTACCGACACTCCTGTCGACGCTTGTTCCGCTATGGGTAACAAGCGTGCGGGAGGCGGGGCTCAGCGGAGGGCGGCGGCGACCTCGGCGGCGGAGCCATGCGGGACGACGTGGTCGATCAGGAGATCGGAGCCGCCGTCCTCGCGGCGAACTCGGCGACCAGCTCGGCGGGCTCGTAGGCCCAGATGTTGACGATCGAGGTGCCGACGACGAGCTTCTCGGACCCTTCCAGCAATGGGCGCAGTTGCGTGAGCCGCGGCGAGCCGCCCAGCCAGAACGCCGTCAGCCCGGCCTCCTCGGCCGCCCGTGCCGCCGCCGCAGCGTTCTCCTCGCCGATGCGGTTGAACGACGTCCAGGCGCCGAAGTCACCGAAGTTCATGGACGCAAGCCTAATGCGGGGCCCCGTCGGCCCCCGTACGGGGTCCTGAACGGTGCCTCGCGGGACCGCCGCCCGCGTGTGCTTCAATCGTCGGACCAGAGAAAGGAGGTGGTCCTATTTTGAGTCACATGCTTCGAGGGACTCTGGAGGTGCAGGGCCGCTAGGCGCCGCACTGGTTCGGGCGCCCGGTGGAATCCAACCCGGGCACCGGCGTGCGCGTGGAGGTCGGGCTTTGTCCCACCCGGCCGCGGTGTCACGCACACGTTGACTTGCACCAGCCTGAGAGGGCCGTCCTTCGGGGCGGCCCTCTCTTTTGCTGGCCGGGAGTGGGTGCGTTCGCTCTTTGACGGTCTATGTTGGCCAAGGGACGAACGCACTAGGCTTGCCGCCGTGAGTGGGAGGGGGGCGAGCGAGGTGTTCGTGCTGCGGCCGGGATCGGTCGGGGACGACCTGGACGCGGTGACGCCGGCGTTGACCCGGGCGTTTGCCGAGGCGCGCCGGGCGCTCGAGGCGGGGCGGCCGGTCGCGGTGGTGGTCGCTGCGCGGGATCTGCTCGGGCAGGGTTCGCCGGTCGACGCGGCGGTCGCGACGGGGCTGCTCGGGATGGTGCGGGCGCTCGGGATCGAGGGGGTCAAGCCGGGCTGGCGGGTGAACGTGGTCGCCGGGGGTGAGGGCGACGATGAGGCGGTTGCGGAGGCGATCGCCATGCTGGGGCGGTCGTCGTCGATTACCGGTCAATTGCTGCAGGTGGGCGGCGCGAACCTCGGGAAAGTGGTGCCGTGACGGCGGCTGGGACGGCGATCGTCACCGGCGCGGCCGGGGGGCTCGGCGGGCGGATCGGCGAGCGGCTCGCGGCGGCGGGCCACGACCTGCTGCTGGTCGACCTCGACCCGGCCGTCGAGGAGGTCGCCGCCGCGCGCGGCGCCCGGGCCGTCGTCGCCGACCTCACCAGGGCCGAGGGGGTCGGGGCGGTACTCGCCGCGGCGGGCGAGGACGTCGCGGTGCTCGTCAACAACGCCGGCATCACCCGTGACGCGCGGGCGACGAGGATGAGCGAGGACGACTTCGCCGCGGTGATCGAGGTCAACCTGGTCGCCGCGATGCGCCTGACGCTGGCGCTCGAGCCTCGTTACCGCGACGGCGCCGCAGTGGTCAACCTGAGCTCGCGCGCCGCGCTCGGCAACTTCGGCCAGGCCAACTACAGCGCCTCGAAGTCGGGGCTCGTCGGGTTCGGACGGGCGCTCGCCCAGCGCTGGGCGCCCCGGGTGCGGGTCAACGCCGTCGCCCCGAGCCTCGTGGACACGCCGATGACCCGGGCGATGCCGCCGGACGTGCTGGCGAAGATGGTCGCCCGCATCCCGGCCGGGCGGATCGGGACCCCCGACGACGTCGCCGGGATCGTCGCCTTCCTCGCCTCGCCCGACGCCGCCTACGTCACCGGCCAGGTGCTCTTCGCCTGCGGCGGGCGCAGCGTCGCGCCCTGAGCCTCGGGGCGGCCCCGGACCGAACCTGTCGCCGCCGGCCCCGACCTCCGCTCGTACCGATAAAGTGCCCGAGCGCTTGGGAGATTTTTCGGCATCGCGGAGGTGAGCCAGTGGCCGGTGTGCGGGGGGCAGGGACGCGGCAGCGACGCGACCGCAGTCAGGAGGTGATCGAGGCGGCGGTCCGGACCTTCTACGAGAAGGGGTACGCGTCGGCGTCGATCCAGGACGTCGCCGCCGAGGTTGGCGTGCTCAAGGGCAGCCTCTACCACTACATCGACTCCAAGGAAGACCTGCTGGCGCGGATCTTCGAAGACTCGGCCGGCCAATTCATGGCGATGCTCGACGAGGCGAGCGGGCCCGACGAGCGCCCGGTCGAGCGGCTGCGCGGCTTCGGCCGTGCCTGCTGCCTCTGGTACCTGCGGCACATTGAGCGGGTGGCGATCTACGCGACCGAGTGGAAACACCTCACCGGCAAAAGGCGCAAGGACGTGATGGCGATCCGCGCAGCCTACGGCCGTCGCCTCGCCGACCTGATCGCCGATGTGAAGGAGGCGGGCGAAGCGACCCCGGGCCTCGACGTCAACTTCGCCACCTACTACGTCCTCGGCGCCCTCAACGCCCTGCCCGACTGGTACCGCCGCCGCGGCCCCGACCCGGCCGAGCGCATCGCCGACGTCTACGCCGACCTGATCGTCAGCACGGTCGTCGGCGGCGGCTAGCCCTCCCTGCGCTCCGCCGCGGCGAGGCTCTTCGCGGCCAGGTGCCAGCGGCGCTGCAGCTTGGCTTCGACCTCGCTCGCGGCGCAGCCGGCGGTGGCGGCGCATTCGCCCCAGGCGTTGGCGGCGCGGAGGTACTGGTTGAAGGCGTCCTCGGCGTGGGTGGCGGCGCCGGTGACGCAGGCGATGCCGAGCTTGTCGACCGGGATGGCGTCGTAGGCGGCGCGGATCGCCTGTACGCGGACGACGTATTCGTCGTAGCTGAGGCCGGCGAGGAGGGATTGGCGCAGGTCGGCCATGCGGGCGAGGAAGTCGGCGAGGCGGGCCTGGCAGGCTGCGGCGCCCGCGGACTTGGCGGACGCGCCGGACGTGCCGGACGCGCCGGTCGCGCCGGATGGCCCCGGCTTGGTCGGCGAGCCGGGGCCACCAGGGTGCGCGCCCGCCGCGACGGTTGCGCTCCCCGCCGGGGCCGTCGAGGCATCGCCGGCCGTCCCGCCGCCCCCGCACGACGCGAGTGCCAGGGCGGCGCAGATCACTGCCACCAGCGGCCCGGTGCGGTACAAACCGCGGCGATGCCGAATCGCAGGGGTATCGCCGCGGCGCTCGTCGCCGCCCTGCTCGCCCTGGCGGCGCTTGCGCCCGCCGCGCGCGCGGCAGGGGGCGACGGCCGCGTCCTGGTCGTCGGCGACAGCCTCGAGGAACTGACCTCTCCCTACCTGCAGCATCTTCTCCCCGGCGTGCCGATCGCGGTCAACGCGGTCGGCGGCTCCAACAGTTACCAGATCTTCGACCTGTTTCAAGAAAGCTACGAACCCTCCGACTCGGTGATCGTGTTCGACGCGGGGACCAACGACGACCCCGAGTATCCGCAGATCTTGGCGGAAAACCTGAAGAAGGTCGCGCAGGTGGTCGGCAATCGGTGCATGGTCGTGCCGACGATCCACGGCTTCACCGTCAACGGCGTCGACAACGCGGGCAAGAATCGGACCGTCGCCGAGTTCGCCGCCGCCCGGCTCGGTACCCAGACCCCGGACTGGGCGGGCTTCGCCCACACCCACCCGGGGCTGATGCAGTCCGACAACCTGCACCCGATCGAAGCGGGCTCCGAAGCGCGCGCCAGGCTGATCGCGGCGGGGATCGAACGATGCCTCGCCGGCGCGCCGAACGCCCCGGTCGCGAGCGGCGCCAACGAGGGCGCGATCCCGCCCGGCGACGTCGGCCTGGGCGGCGAAGCCGAAGGCGAGCTGAGCCCCTCCACCGAACCCTTCGAAGCCGCCGAACCGGCTGCCGAAGGGAGCTCCGCGGGCCCCGAACCCGGCTCCCAGCCGATCGCCGAAGCGGCCCACTTCAAGCTGGTCGACCGGGTCGCCGAGCGCCGCGCCCAGGTGGTCGCGCAGGCCCGCCGCGCCCGGGTCGCCGCCGCCGCGCTCGCCGCCCTCGTCGCCGTCCTCCCCTGAGGCGCCGCCTCCCGATTCCTGAGCGCGGCCATCCAAAGCGGTCTACTAGGGTCCGTCCATGGCCGCGACCGACTCCGTTCAGAAACCGGGCGCCGACTGGACCGCCGGTCCGGGCGACTTCGAGGACATCCGTTACGAGCTGAGCGGCGACGGGATCGCCAAGATCACGATCGCCCGGCCGGAG
>Ga0153954_1001450_pt1 | contig 12757 bp, 12 predicted proteins | sample TSFL038MetaG_FD_102277 | JGI IMG/M metagenome (GOLD analysis project Ga0153954, IMG submission 102277) | Attine ant fungus gardens microbial communities from Florida, USA - TSFL038 MetaG | ecosystem: Host-associated > Fungi > Mycelium > Unclassified | place: USA: Florida, Wekiwa Springs State... | reverse complement strand
CTTTGCAGATCGGCCTCGACCGGCATCAGGTAGTCTTCGCCCTTCGCCTGAATGCCGTAGCCCGCAAAGTAGATGATTGCCATGCTGGACTGCCGCGCCGATTGCGCGAAGCCGAGCAAGGCCTTGCGCGTCTGCTCGTAGTCGGCATCGGTCAGGCTATTGACCGCAAAGCCAAGCCGGGTGAGCGCATCCGCCATCGCAGCGGCATCTTTGGTCGCAGTCTCGAGGGGAACCGCGTGCTGATAGGCGCTGTTTCCGATGACCAGCGCAACGCGCGAATTTGGCGATGCCTGATCATGCTGGTCCTGCGCAGCGGCTGGCCCGCCCAGCCAACATGCGAGCACGGGAGCAACGATCAATCGGACCAAGAGCTGAAGAGCAGCTCGCAACATCGAATAGGCCCCCTAGGCAATTGGCGAGTGATCTGGATTCGAGCACGCCGTCCTGCAGCGAAGGTGTGATATGCATCACTCTCGTGTTGCCGCGAATTGCGGCTAGCAGTCACCCGGCTATCCTCGGCCGCCCTCCTCTAAAGCAAATTCCACCAGAGCGTCATGACGACGCACGCCGGTCTGACGGAGCCGTTTGGCGCCTGTCAGGCCAGCCGCGCGCGAGCGAAATCCTAACCGCTACGGGTCTCACCACTGCTTTCTGAACTGAGCTCTCACAGCGCCGCCGACGAGTTCATCGCCGAACCGAACTTGTCCCGACAGGTTGCTGGAGTAGCCGTTCCCAAAGTCGAAATTGACTGCCGGATCAAGCTCGCCTCGTACCTTCCCTTCGTCGGTGGGCACAATGGCCGCGCCTGGAGCGTCCGCGGCGATACTCGATCCCTCGGCAATCACATTGTCATATGCAAGGACCTTCAAGGTCGGCTCGACGGCCGTGGCACCGACGGTCATCGAAGTCCCAAGCCGAAATCCGGCCTGCAGCCGAAGCGTCGACGCATCCTTGAGATCAAGTGCCGCAGCCCCGTTTCCAAATGTCGTCCGGGTATACGAGAAGCCCCCGGTTGGCTCCACGAACGAAGCGGTGCCAGTCATGATCTTGTATTGGGTATTGCCGCTCACTCCATAATTCGTCGCATTGATCGACGCGTTCGGAGAGAGGCCAGCGAAATCCTCGTCCAGGCCGAGGAAATCGGTCTTGAACGCGAGATCAGCCGAAAAGTTACCTCGGAGATAGGTGCCGTATAAGCCAACACCGGGCCCGCTCAGCCGAATACTGGTGGGGCTGCCATCGTAGGTGACCCGCGACGTCATCCAGCTTGCCACGACACCCAAGACGAGCGCGTCATCGGCAGAGGCCAGGTTCTGCCAAGTGGCGTCGATGCCGCCCTGGCCGCCGTAAGTTTCGGTGAAATGACTCGTATCGGTCGCAGAGGCCGCGGAGTTTTGCTGCCAGTCTCCGAGGCCTTCAACCCATGAGGCCCAACTCGGCCCGCTCGGTACTGCCCGCACCGCAGCCTTGAAAGGCATTGAAGCAAAGGCGTTGCTCGTGCGTCCAGTGGCTGAATAGCCCAGCACACCCGAGCTCTCCTCATCCGCAAATCCGAGAGGCCGACCTGCGGGACGCCGGTTTTGCAGTTGATCGCGCCTGCCCTCGAGCATGTTTTGAAGGCTCGAAAACGACAGCTGCTGCTGCGAGACCGCAGTATTGCGAACGCTCTGACTTACGACCGAAGAAGAGCCTGAGCAAACCGGCGGAACTGTCGGTTCGGCAGCGCCGTGGAAGTCGACAAGACACGAACCACCGGATTCGGTCGATCCGGAGGGGCAGCTACATCCGGCCGGAAGCTGGGCGTAGGCGCTGTGTGAACCTAATGACGCAACAACAAATACAACTGATGCAAAAAGCCCCCTGCGCACCTTAGCCACCCCAGATTCGGATTCCTGATGGCGTACGATAACAAGCGACAGAGTGGAGCGAATGCCCCATTTGGGTCATGAGAAACCCCGCTCAGCGGTTTTTGGAAGAGCTGTGGCTTTTCGGTCAGATATCCGGATGCACCGCGCATCGTTTCGCGGTCAGGTTCAGACACGAATGCAGCTCGTCGATCGCACAAATGTTGAGCCCAAGGCTCCAACTGCAACGGCCGGTTGCAGAACCTGAGATACTTGATAGCGCCGCGTGTCTTGGCTGGATTGAGCTTATCCGACGACCTTGCCATGGCTCGGCCGAAAGTACATTCAGTATCTCAAGATGAGATGATGAGTCCGCAAATACGATGGCCATCGATATTAGCCGCATCGACGCGGTAGCCTCCCGCCTTCCAGAAGCCGTTCTCGATCCATCGCGCTGGATCGGCATCATGGAGGAGGTTTGTGGCGCGGTGAAAACCTCAGGCGCCGCGCTGCTGCAGGGGGACGTCCGTACCGCCGACATCCCTGTTACCGACTCTGTCGCGGAGTATTTCAAGTCGTACTTCGACCAGCAGCTACACATAAGCGATGTCCGCGCTATTCGCGGCGTCCCCAAACTCCTGGCTGGACAGTCCGTGGTCATTGACCAGGACATCTTTGTGTCCGAACGCGAGATGGCCCGCGAGCCTCTATACTTAGACCTTGAGAAATACGGCTATCGCTGGTGGGCCGCGATCGGCTTCAAGGCCGGCTCTACATTGTGGGGCCTCGCCCTTCAGCGGAAGAAGGTTGAAGGTCCGTTTGGCGCGGAAGAGGTCAAGGCTTTGTCCCGGCTTTCTCGTCACCTCACCGAAACAGCAACGCTCTCAAGCGCGGTCGGCCGTCAGTCGCTGCTCAATGTCACCAATGCGCTGCGGATGATGGATCGTCCGGCTCTCGCGTTGGGTCGCCTCAGCATAGTTCTGGAGGTCAATGATCGCGCGGTGCCCCTGTTCGACGAAAGTCTCCGAATCCGAAACGGACGTTTGTTCGTCAAAGATGCCGCCGCCAGACAGCGCTTGGCGAACCTCGACGATCAGCTCCGCACAGCTCCGGACAGTGTCGCCATTGCGGTGCCGCCCATCATCGTCCGTCGCGACAATAAGAGACCGATCCTGATCCGTGTGCTTCCTGTCAGCGGCGCCGCACGAAGCCCGTTTCTCGGCGCCAGAGCCATTCTGGTCTTCGACGATCTCGACACGCGATCGCATATCGATCCCGCCATGCTTTCACATGCTTTCGGCATCACCTCTGGCCAGGCACGCGTTGCATCGTTGTTGACCATGGGCATGTCGGTCGAAGAGATTGCCTCGAACCTGGAGATATCGGTCGATACAGTTCGCAATCACATAAAGGGGGTATTTGCAAAGGTTGGCGCGCGGCGGCAGAGCGAACTTGTCGCGCTCATATCTCGCCTGCGCTTCTAATCCCGCGGCTTGGCGTTGGCGGTTCGCTGCCGGCTTTGGGATCAAACTTGCCGGGCAAATTTGCTGCATGTGTCATGCACGGCGCGCACCATGCGCGAGAAAGCCGATGGAAATCATCGAGTGGTGGCACGCAACTTGCCTGCTGTTCGTCACGATCAGAACCGGAAGGCATTGAGAAGTGACCAGCGTCAGCTACACCGTCCCGCCGAATTGGACCGCAGGCTCCGACAAGACCGGCGCGAGCAAGAACCAGAATCCGAGCGACCCGAACATGCTGACGACTGGCGCATACGGCAGCGCGTTCGAACTGATGCTCGACAGCAAGACCAACGCCGACGGCACCATGACCGACACGCTGACCTACAAAAGCTATACCGGCAAAACCAACGGCACATTCTCCGCCACGGCGGAGACAGGAACGGGAGGCGATCTCGACAGCGCCTATCAGGCGCTGCTCGCCTCGATGCAGGCGAATGGCGAGATGGACGATGCCACCGCCTCCAAGCTCAAAGACGCCATCGATGAACTCAAGACGAAATCCGAGAACGGCACCAAGGATGAAGCCGTCTCTCACGGCGGAATGCTGGTGCGGGCCGGCGGCCCAGTCCAGTTCAGCCAAATCTCCGCCTACCAGAACCAGTTCGTTGATTCCCTCGTCAACGAGTTGAGCTCCAGGCTTCAACTCGATTCAAAAGCGTGACCCTGGTCGACAAGGAGGCCACTATCCCGATGCCAAGGTCCGGCACGGAACAGATAGATCAGGCCGCTCACGACACCTCGCCTTATGCGGCAGGTGCTGAGTCACCAGTGTTCAGACGTGTCAGCGGGAAGCTGGTGGCGGCCCCCCAGGACCAGGAGAGGCACCTGGAGATGCCCCCGGCCCGCCAGGAGAACCACCGGGAGAACCACCCGGCGCGTGCATCGATCGAGCCCGGTCCATCAGCGTGATGGTCGCCTCCACGCATGCCCTCATGGATTCCTGCGCGTCGCAGCGTACGCCAATTGCCGCGTCACCGCTGCGAAAGAAAAAGGCTGCGCCGGATCCGCGGCGGAACTCTCGGGGGCCTTCGCCGACCCCTCGGAGCATGTCGTCAAGGTCTCGATCCCGCCGCGCATAGGACGAGTCCCGCTCATCGCCGGCCCGGGCGCCCTGCCCCATGGCGGGCAACGGGCTGATCAGGAGCATGATAGCGATCGCAAAAGCTCTGTTCATCTCGGTCTCCTGTGTCGTAGTTTGACAAAGTCGCGTGATGCATGGCTTCGGCGGGTCGTGATCCCGCAGTCTCCTGGTTGGAGCCAGACCTCCTCCGAAAAGCAGCGCCTGCCCGCAATCAAATGCGAGACCAGCCCTCTGGCATCATCGGCACACGCGCCGGCGGACAAGCACAAACAAGTCGCCGTCCTCGTCCCGCAGGCTCCGGGTGACGAAATAGCATTCGCCATCGTCGTCACCGTGGCTCCGCTCAGCTATTCCCTCGCGCAAGTGACCGCGCCTTTCGTCGTCGTCCCCATCGTCCCGGTCGCGCCATTCCCGCATTCGCTCGCGCAACGCGGCGCGCTGCTCCAGGCGGCGATCAATAAGGTCCCTGACAAAGTCTCGCAGATCCCGCCGCGTCTGGATCCGGTCCCTCAGCAGGTCACGCATATCGCGATCTAAATCGCCGTGCATGTCGGGGTCGCTATCGCGCCACTCCTGCGCCGAGGCCGGCGTTGCTGTCGCACAGATCACCGGAGACGTTGCAGCAATCGCAAGACCTGCTGCAGCAATGACTAACAGCCGTGCCATGGCGTTCTCCCGTCAATATCCATGTTGAAGTCGATGGAAAAACTGCGCGATCTTCCAGCGAATGCGTCTTGGCTGGACAGAACGTCGGGCAGTTCCCGCGTGACGCTTTCGTCAACGAACGACCGCCGGACAATAATGCCGTAGAACGACCGCTGCCGTTGATCTGGATCAATCCTGCCGAAACGGCCCGCGAGCCGCTCGACATGGAGCTCGTAGCCGGCATGTCGGCGACCGTCGTGGTCCAGCCGATGCCCTAGCCTGTCGCTTCACCTTCGTGACGTTTCCGCCGTCATCATCGCGGCTTCGATTGCAGGGCAAGAACCGGAGTTTGGCAAGGCGGCATCAAGCGTAATTCCTTGTTCAGATCATCGACGGCTTTCGATGATCCTCAGAGACGACAAGGAGCTATTGAATGAGCAAGGAAGAAGACAACAAGGCTGTTGTCGGCCGCTGGTTCACGGAATTCTGGGGCAAGAGCGTCAACCTCGGCGTTGTCGATGCGATCGCTGCGCCGGACATGCTGCTCAAATACTCGCTGCATGAGCCTCGCCGCGGGCGTGAAGACATCAAGGCGTTCATGACTGATTTCCGTGCCGCATTCCCCGATCTCAATTTCTGGGGCACGGCAGATCTGATCGCGGAGGGCGACTACGTCGTCGGTCAATGGGAAGGTGGCGGCACTCATACGGGGCCGGCCTTCAACGACTTCCTGATCGGCGGTCTGCCGGCTGCGACCGGCCGCAAGATGCACTTCACCGGCACCACCGTGCTGAGGGTGATCGGCGGCAGGATCGTCGAAGAAATCGGCCTCGACGATGGCGTGACTGCGCTGAGCCAACTCGGGCTGATCAAGAAGGCCGCCTGATCACGGTCGCTCGCTGCACCTGGCAACTCATCGTCATCGAATGAGGTTCGCACGCCAGTGTGGACCTCATTTGGCTTCGACAATCCTGTGCGAGCCGGTGTCAGCCGATCACGGGCAAGCCCGCGGGCGGAAATCGGGTGGGCTCTACTGTTAGCAAATGAGAGTATAGGACGATGACTACAACGCCCGCGAAAACCCTGAAGCCAGCGCCTCCGTCCGTGACAGATGATCCGCGATGGGCGCGCATCGTGGCGCGTGACAGAACGGCCGACGGCCAGCTCTGGTACTCGGTTGCAACGACAGGCGTCTATTGCCGGCCATCATGCCCCTCGCGCGTCGCCAATCCAAAGAACGTTCAGCTCCACGACAGTCTGGAAAGCGCGAAGGCAACCGGCTTCCGGCCTTGCAGGCGATGCAATCCGGGCGGCCCTTCAACGGAAAGCGAGAACGCAGCCCTTGTGGCAAAGGTATGCCGCCTCATCGAGGAGCGCGAAGAGCAGCCTTCGCTGGAGGAACTGGCGGACGCCATCGGCCGGAGCCCAAGCTATTTTCATCGCGTGTTCAAGTCCGTCACCGGGCTGACACCGAAGCACTATGCCGCCGCCCATCGCGCGAAGAAAGTCCGTGACGGGCTAAGTTCGGGAAACACCGTCACCAGGGCCATTTACGACGCCGGCTTCAATTCCAGCGGACGGTTTTATGAGAAATCGACTGATATGCTCGGCATGACGCCGTCGCAATACCGCGACGGAGGCGCGAACGAGGACATCAAGTTCGCTGTGGGACAGACCTCCCTCGGCGCCATCCTTGTCGCCTCGAGCGCGAAGGGCGTCGCCTCGATCCTGCTGGGGGATGACCCGGACGAACTGGTGCGCAATCTTCAGGACCGCTTCCCGAAAGCACATCTCATTGGGGCCGATCGCGACTACGAGGCGCTGGTCGCGCGGGTCGTCGGCTTCGTTGAGGCGCCGGGGTTTGGGCTCGATCTTCCTCTCGACGTTCGCGGCACAGCCTTTCAGCAGCGCGTATGGCAGGCTCTGCGAGAGGTCAGCCTGGGCGAGACGGTTTCCTACGCCGATATCGCGCGGCGTATCGGCTCTCCGAACGCCATGCGCGCGATCGCCGGCGCATGCGCGGCCAACAACTTCGCTGTCGCCATTCCTTGCCACCGTGTCGTTCGCAAGGATGGATCGCTCTCGGGCTATAGCTGGGGCGTCGAACGCAAGCGCACCCTGCTCGATCGGGAAGCCTCGCGAGACACATGAACAACGCTTCCAATCGTGGCGCGTCCACCGATCAAGAATTTCCGATTTGAACGCAAGGACCGGAGTTTGAACGAGCTCTTCTCCGAATATTTTCGATCATGAGGACGGACGGAAGGAGTTGAGCCGATGAACCTCATGATCTGCGCAACTGCATCGCGGCTTGCTCCCCCAATCGCCAACGACAATATTGCCGTCGACATCCTCTCCTATGCGATCGCTGAAACCGGCTTGGGCAGGATCCTGGTGGCCCGCAGCATCAAGGGTGTCTGCGCCATCCTGATCGGCGCTGATGACGATGCGCTGCAAGCTGACCTCGCTTCGCGTTTTCCGCAAGCCAAGCTTGTCGCAAACGATGCCTTCGTCCGCAGTGATCTGGCGGAGGTGATCCGCTTTGTGGACGAACCCGCCAATGGACTCCGCCTCACACTCGATATGCGAGGAACGCCGCTTCAGCGCCGAATCTGGGAGAAGATGCGCGCGATCCCGGTCAGCAAGACGATCGGTTGCTTGGAACTGGCGCGGTGGGTCGGCCCCCTGACCTCGGCGCGCGTGATCGATCGCGCCTGCGCGGCCAATCCGATCGCCCTTGCCATTCCCTGCCACCACGTCAATCGCGGTGACGGCGAGCTGGTGCGCGGCCGCTGGGACGTTAAGCGCAAGCGCGAACTGCTGGTGCGCGAGCAGCGTTCGGAGATCTCCCAGCCTGTCCGGGAGCGCGACCCGCAAAACGCAATCGCGGCATCGAACGCGATAATTGCGAGCGCCGCGACGAGACAATAGCTGGCGAACTGCCGGAGCCAAGCGCCGTCACCGATGGCACACGATTTAATGTTTTCGCCAAGATTTCGCCCCGCGCGCAGCTACCATCGCCGCATGATCTTGAGACACATATCATCCGGCTGGTTGATGAGACCGGAAACGCTGGCGACCATTCTGGGGCTCACGACGATGCTGGTGATATCAGGGCCGCCCTCGGCCAGTGCCCGTGGCGCCCATGCGGCTGGTCACGGCGCCGGCGGCGAACACGGCATGCATGACGGCAACGGCTCATTCGCCGGCGGTCGCCGCCACGGCAATGACGCCTACATCAAGGCGGCCTCGGAAGAGCGCGACCGGCTCCTCAACACGCAGATCAAGAGCATCTGCCGAGGCTGCTGAAAGCAGAAGCGGGAAGACAGAGCGTTTCCGAAAAAATGTTGCTCACGAACGCGCCAAAGCGCGGGGCGCCTCGGGCATCACCGGAGACGCCTCACCACCAGGACGTATTGAACATCCCGAAACGCGGCTGCTGGGCCACCATCATCATCTGCGGACGCGGACCGATATGCGCACGCGCGACCCTGCGGCGGGCTTGCGGCTTCTGGTCGTGCTTCTTGGTCTCAGCCTGCGTCGCTTCAGACCGGAACTGGGCAAATGCTTCGCGGACGCGAGCCTTCGGCGGGAAATCGGACACTGCCTGGGTAGCGGGAGCGGGAGCAGCTATGGGGGGCGCCGCTTGCGCGGCCACGACGGGAGCCGCCTGGATCGGAACGTTGGTGTCAATGACGACCGCTTCCGGACCTTTTCGATCAGAGTGGATGCGGATCACCGGCAGATCTGCAGCGGCGTTCAGGTTGGCCGGAAGCGGCTCCGTCGGCAACACCGCGGCCACCCCGAACAGCAGCACTAGCAGTGCTCCACCGACAAATACAAAGTACCGAAGTAAAGGCATTGCGACACCGCTATTCCGCACTCAACACGGCGGATCCCTCGCCTAACCGGTCATATAAGGATTGGTTCCGGGCTTTGCAGCCAGGTTCAACAAAGAGGGTAACTTTTCTGCGACCGGCGCGTGTCACACGCGACTGGCAGCGACCGGCGTGCATTTGGCCCGGTCGGCGTTAATGTTTACGAAGCCGATGTGCATGCGCGCAAAAGTCTTCCGGCTCTTCGTATTGATGGTATCGGCGATCACGCGTTTACGGTCGGTCAGGCGGCTGCCGTCCCTGCGGCTGAACACACAGGAGATTTCGACGTCCTTGACCGCGTAGTCGTTGGTGTTGCGCAAGGTGAAGGTGACGAGGGCCTTGGAGCCGAGCCCGCCGCGTCGCCAGGATTGCCCGGAAATCCTTAACCCCTGGAGCGTGGCCGCGTCCGTATCCGACGGCACGGAGGCTTCCTCTGCCGGAGCCGGCGTCGAGACCGGCAAGGCAGCGTTAAAGATAACCGGAGAATTGGCCAAAACCGATTGGCCCTTGGCGCTGTTCGAGCCCGGCAGCACCGTCCAGGCCGTCATCCCTGCGATCGCGATCACGGGAAGCAGAACCACCGCCTGTGTCGCGATATCGCTCTGTCGAAATTGTCCAACTCTACCCAACCACGTCTTCGCATTGCCTGTCATCGTGGTGCCCTCAGCACACGGCGCAATGCCGACCTGTTGCGCCGCGAAGAATCAAAAAGCCGCACGGCGCACACCGTACGGCTTTCGTGAGATGACTGCCGCTACACGGTCCGCCACATCAGTTAAATTCACGAGTCGTTCGATGGTTGCACCGGAAGCAGGCGATTTTCAGGATCGGGAACGCAGCTGTGTGCAGCCTGCGAACTTCGCGGAGCTCTGGAAGCGTTAGAAAGGATGGCGTGACGCGAACGCCGCCGCTAAGGTCGCCCTGCGCCTCCAGAAGAAGGCGCGCGATGAGCAATGGGGAGAACAACGATGCCGATCGTCACCTGGGACCATATCCACCTGCGTAGCCCCGATCCGGAGGCGACCGCAGCCTGGCTCGAAGACGTCCTCGGCGGCGTGATCATTCGCGGACCCGGGCGCATCGACGTCAAGCTCGGCGGCGCCAACATATTCATTGCGCCGGTGACGCAAGGCGACGGCGTCAACGAACCGCCGACGACGCCTTATCAGGGGCTCGATCATTTCGGCCTGAGCGTGAAGGACATCGATGCGGTCGCTGCCGAGATCAAGGCCAAGGGCGTCGAATTCACCAAGGAGCCGACCACAATCCGGCCCGGCGTGCGCATCTGCTTCATCCGCGGACCGCAGGGGATTTCGATCGAACTTCTCGAGCGCGACAAGAAGTACGCCTGAAGCTCGACAGCGTCCCGTAAGTCATGCTCCCGACATGAAGCATCGGAGCGTCGAGCCGGGCTAGCCACGGATCGGTGAGGCCATCGTCGGTTCGATTCGGCGAACTCCGTGATCCCGGCTGTCTCGGGACTGTCGACCCATTCAATGCGCATCCCTTCCCGGATGCGGGTCTGCCGGGCCAGGCAGGCGGCCACAGCGGCGATTCGCTTTCAACCAGCGATGTTGACGCTGCTTGCCTTGCCTTGGCATAACAAGTTCCGGGTCCGTGGGGACGGACACCGAAAAGCGGCATCACCATGAAAAACGGCCTGTACTCGATCCACGTCACGCTGCTGGATGGACGCATCGGCAAGGGCAGCGGCGTGGTCATGTTCCACAACGGCCGGATTCTCGGCGGCGATGCCTATCTGTTCTATACCGGCAGCTACACGGTCAGGGAAAACACCTTCAAGGGCGAAGTCCTGGTTCAGCGCCACACTTCAAGCCCCGACGCCAATCCGCTGTTCGGCGGGCCAAGCGCGGTCGGGGTCGGCGTCACCGGCACCTTCACCGACACGCGCGGCGAGATGACGGGAACCGCCCTGGTGGACAAGACCAGCCAGATCTTTGCCGCGACGCTGCGCCGGCTCGCTGACGTCGACTAGTTCCCTACTCCGCGGCCAGTTCCATCGGTGCCACCCGTGGCAGGATCATCTGGATCCGCGTGCCGCCGCCGGGCTCGGAATCGAGGTCGAGCCGCCCGCCGAGGCGGCTGGTCACGATGCTGTAGACGATATGGAGGCCGAGCCCGGTGCCGCCCTGGTCCCGCCGCGTGGTGAAGAAAGGATCAAAGGCGCGGCGACGGATATCAAGGCTCATGCCGCAGCCATTGTCGGAAAAGATGATCTCGACATGATCCTTGCCGGCTGATCGCGCCTGGATCTCGATGATGCCGGACCGGCCGTCCGGAAACGCATGGGCCACCGCGTTAAGGAACAGGTTGGTCAGCACCTGCCCATAAGGCCCGGGATAGCTGTTCATGATGAGATTGGGCTGGCAGTCGACCTTCAGGGTCAGATCGTGTTTGCGCAGGCCCGGCCGCAGGCTCATCACGACCTGCTCGGTGAGATCGGCCAGGTCGAAGGTGCGTTGATCCGAATAGTTCCGGTCTGCGGCGACCTGCTTGAACGATTGGATCAGTTCGGCGGCGCGATTGAGATTGGCCACAAGCTGCGACGACGCGTCACGGCTGGTCTTGAGATATTCGTTGAGGCTGGATCGCCGCAGCTCGCCGCGCTCGACCTCGCCGGCAAGCACGGCGGTCTTGCGTTCGAGCGCCGACGCGACAGTCAGGCTGATGCCGACGGGATTGTTGACCTCATGGGCGACGCCAGCGACGAGCCGGCCGAGCGCGGCGAGCTTTTCCGCCTCGATCAGCGATGCCTGGGTGTCGCGCAGATTGCGCAGCGCGGTCTCCGCAGCATCACGCGCCTTGCGCATCTCCTGCTCGCTGCGCTTGCGATCGCCGATATCGAGTGCCACGGTGACGATGTTCTCGACCTCGCCATTGGCATCGAGCAGCGGCAGCTTGTTCACCAGCCAATGGCGCATGTTGCCGGCGGAATCCAGATATTCCTCTTCGTAGAAACCGAGCTCGCGGCGCAGCTTGAGCACGCGCTGATCGTTTTCGTCGGTCTTCTCGGCGCCGTAGCGCGACATCAAGTCTGTTGTCGTGCGGCCGATCGCGTCCTGCGGATCGATGGCGAAGATGCCCGCCATATAGCGGTTCATCAGCACGTAGCGCCGTTGCGGGTCTTTGACATTGATCACAGCGGGTACGGTATCGATCACGAGCTGCAGCAGCCGCCGGCCTTCGGTGATGGCGTCTTCGGCACGCCTCTGGTCGGTGATGTCGCGGACGGTGCCCTCGTAGCGGATCACCTCCCCCTTGTCGTCGCGCACGACGGTGGCGCTGTCCGAGAGCCAGAGAATATCGCCGTTGCGCTGGCGTACCTGATATGCAAAGTCGCGCACCATGCCGTAGCGCTGCATCCTCGCCTGATATTCTGCCCGCGCTTCCGGATGGACGTAGATGGTACGGGCAATGTCGCTGACGCTGTCGATCAGGTCCTGCGGCGTATCGTGGCCCATCATTCGCGCCAGCGCTGGATTGGCGTTGAGCAATACGCCGCTAGGCGTCGTCACATAGATTCCGTCGACCGAAGCTTCGAACAATTTGCGATAGCTCTCTTCCGCGAGCCGTTGCTCGGCGAGAGCGCGTACCGCCGCCTCGCGCGCCGTATCGGCCTCGAGCAGGGTGCGGCGGAACACCTCGGCGGCGCGGGCAATGTCGCCGATCTCGTTGTGCACATCGGTCGCCGGGATCGAGGCATCCTTTTTGCCGGCTGCGAGCGCCCGGATCGAGCTTGCGATCGAGGCCAGCGGCCCCACGGTG
>Ga0153954_1001449_pt1 | contig 12759 bp, 12 predicted proteins | sample TSFL038MetaG_FD_102277 | JGI IMG/M metagenome (GOLD analysis project Ga0153954, IMG submission 102277) | Attine ant fungus gardens microbial communities from Florida, USA - TSFL038 MetaG | ecosystem: Host-associated > Fungi > Mycelium > Unclassified | place: USA: Florida, Wekiwa Springs State... | reverse complement strand
GCGACGCCCCGGGACAAGCCTCGGCCGGTCCCCGGGGCCTCGAAGACTCGTCCCCGGCCACCCAAACAACGTATCCTCGCATCAGTGTTCACTTTCCGGATCGTCTCTAAGAGGTCGAGTTGAGGCGTCGGATGACTCGATCGATCAGCTCGCCCATGATCGGCGTCGCGTCTTTTCCGGCCGCGAGGACCTCCTCATGGCTGACCGGAGTGTTCGTGATTCCGGCTGCGGCGTTGGTGACGAGCGAGAAGCCAAGCACGTCCATGCCCGCGTGGCGTGCGACGATCGCCTCAGGAACCATCGACATTCCCACCACGTCTGCGCCTAACTTCCGGAGCATGCGGATCTCGGACGGGGTCTCATAACTTGGCCCCGGCAAGCAGGCGTAGACGCCTGCGGCAAGGGGGATTCCGAGTTGATGAGCTTCCTGATGCGCGAGCGCTTGGAGACGTGTACAATACACCGAGGTCATATCCGGGAAGCGAACACCCAGCCGAGGGTCATGCTGCCCTCGTAGCGGATTGACGCCAAGCAGGTTGATATGATCCGAGAGACAAACGATCATGCCCGGATGAAGCGACGGGCGAATTCCGCCGGTTGCGGATGTCAGGATGAGGGATTGGATCCCTAGGCTCTGAAGAACGCGGACCGGAAATGTGACCGCCTCGAGATCGTGCCCTTCGTAGTAGTGGAACCGACCTTGAAGGAAGATGACCTGGGTTGAGGGGGACGTCGCGATAACCAGGTTCCCCGCATGTCCTGCGACCGTCGGCTCGGGGAAGTGCGGGAGGTCGGCATAGGGGATTACCAGGCGCTCTTCGTAGCGATCGATCAGGCTGCCCAGTCCCGAGCCCAGCACGACGGCAACCTGCGGTGGATTGGGTGCCAAGGCTCGGATCGCCTCGGCAGTCTCGCTGGCACGCTCGTAAAGAGAACGATCGTCGGTCATAGGAGGATCCCCGCGATACAGGCCGAGAGGAAGTTGGCCAGTGTACCGGCCACGAGGGCTCGGAAGCCGAGACGGGCGAGGTCGGCTCTGCGTTCCGGGACCAGGGCGCCGATGCCGCCGAGTTGGATGCCGATCGAGCTCAAATTGGCGAATCCGCAAAGCGCGAAGGTCGCGATCGTAAACGAGCGGGCCGAAATCTGCGATTTGATCGAGCCCAACTCGGTGTAGGCGATCAACTCGTTGAGAACCGTACGCGTCCCCAGGAGCCCGCCGATCTTCGCCGAATCGGTCCAAGGCACTCCAAGCATGTAAGCCACGGGAGCCAGGGCGGTTCCCAGCAGCGATTGGAGTGACAGATCAACCAGCGCCAGCCCCTTGTTGATCAGGGCGATGATCCCCAGGAAGGCGATCAACATCGCGACGATGTTCAGTGCAAGCTGGAGTCCGTCGCGCGTTCCCCGCGAGGCTGCGTCGAGGATGTTGGCATCGGTTTGATCCTCCGAGGTTCGGATGGTCCCCATGGTCTCGGGGTTCTCCGTCTCGGGCACGAGCATCTTGGAGAGGAGAATCGTGCCCGGCGCCGTCATGATCACGGCGGTGAGGATGTGGCGCGGTTCGATCCCCGCCGCAAAATAGGCCGACATCACTCCCCCCGAGACATGCGCCATGCCGGCCGTCATCACGGTCAAGAGCTCGGAGTTGGTCAGCTTCGCCAGATAGGGCCGAATCGTCAGCGGAGCTTCGGTTTGTCCCAGAAAGAGCGAGGCCGCGACGTTCAGCGACTCGGCGCCACTCGTGCCCAGAACGCGGGCCATGAACCACGCGAAGCCGCGCACGATCAACTGCATGACCCCGATGTGATAGAGAACGGCGAAGAGTGCGGCGACAAAAATGACCGCGGGCACAACGCGGAACGCAAAGACGAAGGCGGCGGGTCCCTGGGAGTCGGTTAGCTTGGAGCCGAAAACAAACCTTGCCCCCTCGTCCGAACAAGCCAGCACCTGTTCCACGGCTTTGCCGGCCTGCCGCAAGACGACTTCACCGGCCGGGACACGGAGGACCAAGAGTGCGAACATCCACTGAAGGGCCAATCCCCAGAAGACAACCCGCCGCGATATCATCCCGGGATTCTCGGACAGGACCCAAGCCATTCCGAGGATGATCAAGATGCCAACACATCCACGGATGCGGTCGTACGTCAGCCGAGACTTCGCGTCTCTCGGCATTCGGATCGCGATGTTCCAGGGACCGATGTTGAGCTCGAGGATCTCGTCGACCTCGATGACATTAATCTTGGTGACCTCGGTACGTGGCAGATCCTCCTTGGTCGAAGGCTTTTCCGTGGGCTTTTCGGCGGGAGGATTCGCCGGCTGGGGATGGGGTGGAGCAGGTTTACCCGTCTTCGATGTGGCTTCAAGGGTGGATTTCTTGGTTTCGCGAGTGGGTTTCGCCTTGGGAGTCTCCGAGGGACGCTCCGTCGTGGCGGGGGTGGGGCTGGGCGCCCCCTCCCCATGTGAGGGTAGCCAGAAGGCGAGGAGCGAGAGCCAGAGGACTGGATGGGCCAGCCGTTTCATCGCGTGAGCGCCTCTTTGACCTTGGGGTTGGAGGTTATCGGCGATCGGCCGGTTGCACGCGAAGCGGAAATGGGATCAAGGTGACGAATTCCGAGGGATGGCGCTTCAGGTCCGTTCGACGATGAGTGGCTCGATGGGGGGAGCGGAGTCCCCGATGAGATAAGCATTGCGGATAAGGTCAAGCGCGGCCTGCCGATGTGACTCGTCATTCATCAAGACCGTGCAGAGGGGTTCACCACGCTCAACGGGATCACCGGTTTTGTGATGGAGAATGATGCCTGCGGCCGGGTCGATCACCGAATCGACGCGGTGACGTCCGGCACCCAACAGCATCGAGGCGTGACCGATCGGCCGCGCCGCCAAGCGTTGGATGTAGCCTGAACACGGAGCGGCGACATCGTATCGGATTCGGGCTTGGGGAAAAAGCGAAGGATCGTCGATGACACGAGAATCGCCTCCTTGGGCCTCGACCACCCTTCGGAATCGATCGAGTGCCGAGCCATCGGCGATCGCCCGGCGACAACGGTGTCGCGCTTCCTCGAGTGTTCCCGCGCGTTCCCCCATCAATACCATCTCGGCGGCGAGCTCCACCGAGAGGTCGACCAGGTCCGAGGGACCGTTGCCTCGCAGACAGGCCAAGGCTTCGGTGACCTCAACGGCGTTACCAACCGCGTTGCCCAGGGGTTGGTCCATCCGCGTGATGAGCGCACGAACCCGCTTGCCAAGGTCCCGGCCGATCGAGCACATCGTTCGCGCCAAGATTCGTGAATCGTCCAGGCGCTCGATGTAGGCTCCGTTACCCGTCTTCACGTCGAGGACCAACCCATCGATCCCTTCCGCGAGCTTCTTGGACATGATCGAGGCGGCAATGAGCGGGATCGATTCCACGGTCGCCGTGGCGTCGCGAAGTGCGTAAATATGCTTGTCCGCCGGTGCGATTTCCGCCGTCTGCCCGATCAGGACCAGGCCGCACTGATCCAGGACCGAGCGATAACCATCGAGGTCGAGATTGACGCGAAATCCGGGGATCGACTCGAGCTTGTCGAGCGTACCGCCGGCATGTCCCAGGCCTCGTCCCGAGACCATGGGGACCGGTACGCCGGCCGCTGCGGCGATCGGCGCGAGGATCAACGAGGTCTTATCTCCCACGCCTCCCGTACTATGCTTGTCGACCTTCAATCCCGGGATCGCCGACAAATCCACAACCGAGCCCGACCGCATCATCGCGTCGGTCAGCGCCACGATTTCGGCCTCGGACATCCCTCGCCAGATGATCGCCATCAAGAGGGCCGACCATTGGTACTCGGGAACTTCATGTGTGGCGATCCCTTGGACCATTCGGGCGATCTCGTGCGCGCTGAGCGCATGTCCGTCCCGTTTCTTGCGGATGATATCCACGGCACGCATCGCGCGAGAGCTCCTGTCCATCGGTGTCGATCAGCCGTCGATCCAGGGAGACTCGGTGTCGCCTGGCTCACCAAAAAGAAAATCGACTTCGAATCCGCGTGGTCTCGGCCTCCCGATACCTTGAGGTGGAAACCGAGATCCACGACTATCGATTTTGTCACAACGACGAACGCTGTGCACGTAAGATTCTCCTCGATCCTGATTAATCAATAAGTCAAGTCTTGGTCATGGGTCGTGTGTCAGGAAATGTCTCGTCTTTCAGTAGCCCGAAATCGAGTTGGGATTTGCTCTAAACTTCTTGGTTTATTGGAGTTAAGACGGACGCAGAGGAGGCGGTGGGGGCATCGGGCCGGGGCTGGAACTTGCCTCTGCACGCCGTCGACGATATTTGTAGATGGAACGTAGGTTGCGGTCGTGCGAACGGCCGGCAATTGGCCTGGTGGATTGGTCGAGAAGTCCCTATCGAGGAGTGGCCGGAGATGGCAACCCTATTAGGTTTGACCTTGATGCTTGTCCTGCCTGGCCAGCAGCCGGTGGCCCCGCCCTTTTCGGAGGACGCCGCGGTGCGGCTGACCTACATGAAGAACTCGGTAGCACCTTACCGCGTCCATCGCGTGGCGGCCGGATCGCCAGCGTTCCAACTCCGAGCCGAGCCGGTCTTCCGGCTCGATAACCCTGTCACGGGGGTGAAAGACAGCGCGATCTTCCTCTGGACCGATCCCGAGACCGGCCGACCCGAGGCGACGGTTCAGATGTTCCGAGCTCCTCAGGGATTCTGGAATCACGACTGGACGTCGCTATCGACCAGCCCGGTCGTGGCTGAGGTTGGGGCCCGAGCGATGTGGCGGCCGACCAAGCCCGGCCTCGAGTTCCGTCCCGTGCCCGACGCCCCCGCACCGGCAGCAACCCCTCAGGCAAGGCTTCGCCAAATGCGGGACATGGCCGGAGGGTTCTCGGCCTCTGATGATTTCCTGGGGGCGGGATGGAGCCAACTGAGGCTTCTGCCCAAACCCTGGCTCCGCTACGGCAAGCCCGGTTCGGGCGTCGAAGATGGCGCCCTGTTCTCCTTCGCGCTCGGGACCGAACCTGAGGTCGTCCTCATGCTCGAGTCTCGCCCCAATCCGGCCGGCGGCCTCCGTTGGGAGTACGCCCTGGCCCCGATGACCTCATTCGAGGTCAAAGCCTTTTGGAAGGGAAATCAAGTGTGGACGCTCCCCTGGCGGAAGTTGTCCAAAGACCCGAATGATCCGTTCTACGCCATGGAATATGCGTGGGAGCAAAAATAAGGAGCATTTCCAGCTCGGCTGGCATAGCGTTCATGTGCTGAGTTGCAAGTTCGTTGAAAGAACAAAAAGCTCGAGTTTGAGTCGCCGCGGTTGTCAGCAACCGCAGCCACCCAGACGGTTTGGATCTCGTCAACGAATTGGCAACTATGGTTCGTCCACCAAGTTGCTTTCTCGTAGGGTGGGCACTGCCCACCAATCTCATGGGTGCGACCAGGGTTCAATACCCTGGTGGGCAGTGCCCACCCTACGAGAAGACATCTTTGGATGGGGGTGCTCACGCAACGGAAGGGGACTTGCCGGATGCACCACTAAGTGATGGACGTCTATAATGAACGAACCTATGGAAGTGGTTTATAACGAAAATTGTGAGAAAGCTTTGCTCTCGATTTCTCCTTTGATGGAGGGTTTGACTCGGTCCTCCGACGCAACCTTCCTCTATGATATTTTCTCCGGCGGGATCATCTGGAACGACGAGTTTCCGAATTTTGGCGATCTGCGAAAAATTCAATCCTGGGATATTATCAGATTCTTATTCCATTATCGAATGAGCTTGATCCTTGGGAACCCGAGGATGAGAAAAGATTGATCTGGAATCGGGCTCAGCAACTGTTTCCGACATGGCCGGGATTCGATCCTCGGCGTCGATCTCCCGAGCTACGACAAGAGGCTCTCGAGCAGGAGACCAGAGCCAATCAACGGCTCATGCAGGAGTTTGAGGAGACTTCGTAGTGCGGAAACGGAGTTTCTCTCGAGAAACGGGCGTCAAAGAGAGGTGGCGAACTGGCGATCGCCGGCATCGCCGAGACCGGGAACGATGTAACCGTGGTCGTTAAGGTGGCGGTCGATCACGCCGACGTGGATCGGCACGTCGGGCATGGCATCGGTGACGCGCGCGATTCCTTCGGGAGCGGCGATCAAGGTCACCAACTTGATGCGCGGGACGCCGGCGTCCTTGAGAATTTGACAGGCATGAACGGCCGAGCCACCAGTGGCCAGCATCGGGTCGACAAGAAGAGCGAGGTTAATGCGAGCACTCGGAGGTAGTCTGCGGTAATATTCCATCGGCCTCAGCGTCTGCTCGTCGCGGTAGAGGCCGATGTGCCAGACTTCGGCGTCTGGGATGAGTTCGAGGATCCCTTCCACCATACCCAGACCGGCTCTCAGGATGGGCACGATCCCGACGGACTCGGCGAGCGCATACCCGGGCGACTCGGCAAGGGGAGTCAAGACTTCGACGTCTCGCATCGTCAGGTCGGTTGTGGCCTCTTGTGTGAGCAAGGTTGCCAGGATACGGACGAGCCGGCGAAATTCAGGAGGCGTCGTCTTCGCGTCTCGAAGTGCCGCGATATGGTGCTGGACGAGAGGGTGCCTCGACGGGAAAACCAAGGACAAGCTTACCTCCTCGAAAAAGCAGGAACGATCTTGCCGCCGCGTGGCTTGCGGCTGACGACTCGCTTGAGTTCGGAATGGGTTACCCCAAGATCGTACCCTAACACATCACGATGCGAAGGATCTCCGTTCGTTTTTTTCGATGAGCGAGCCAGGGGACGGCTCGTCTTGCCGTCGCAACTCTACTGACGTACATTGGATCAGGCTCGAATCGGAATCGAGTGTCGAATGGTCCTCGAGGAAGGTAGGCCGCGATGCCGCTCCAGTTCGCCGTTCTCGCCAGCGGCTCCCAAGGCAATGCAAGCTTGGTGCAGGCCGGAAGGTGTGGAACATTGCTCGATGTGGGAATCGGCCCGCGCGCCATGGCCAAACGACTCGAAAGCGTCGGTTCCTCCTGGGAGCATATTACCTCGGTCCTCCTGACCCACACCCACGGTGACCACATCGCGAACGATACGTTGCATCGGATGGCCCGTGGTCGCATTCCTCTTTATTGTCACGAGGGGCATCGACGGGGACTGAACCATCGCTCCGGATTTCAAGCATTGGCGGAAGTCGGACTGGTCCGACACTATGACGAGCGTCCGTTTCTCACCTCGACCGGCCTTCGGGTCGAACCCGTCGAACTGAGGCACGACGGTGGACCGACGTTCGGGTTCCGGATCGAAGTCAAGCTGGGGCCGAGGTCTCGGTCGATCGCTCTAGGGTACCTCGCCGATACGGGGAGTTGGTCGACCCAGATGGCAGAATCACTTTCGGAAGTCGATCTCTTGGGAGTCGAGTTCAATCACGACGTCGAGATGCAGCGCCGCTCACCTCGATCCCCTGCGCTGATCGCTCGCAACCTGGGCGATCGGGGACATCTCTCGAATGACCAGGGGGCCGACTTCGTAGCGGCCGTGCTCGATTGTTCCGCTCGCAACGCGGTCCGGCACGTGGTTTTGCTCCACCTGAGCCAGCAATGCAACGATCCCGACCTGGCTTTGGAAGTTGCCCGGCGAGCGGTGCGCGGCAAGGCGCGACGAACAAAGATCCACGCGGCTCGCCAGAGTTCCCCCCACCCCAACATCTTTCTCGAACCATCGCGTCGGCGGTCGGTGGCTGTGTCCAGGCCGAAGACCGCCTCTCTTCCCCTCTTTGAAGGCTTCACTTTGGGGTTTTGACTCGGTGCCGGCCTATTTTGCCAGTGACGTCCACCTTCGTCTCGATTACCCGGAGCGGGGCCGGCGCTTTGCTCGCTGGGTCCGGTCGCTCGAACCGAGCGATTCGTTGACGATCGTGGGGGACCTCTGCGATTTCTGGTTAGTGTCCCGGCAACTCTTGAAGGCTGCGACCACCTGCGAGGGGTTGAACTCGCTACGAGACTTCCGAGCTCGGGGTGGTGAGCTCACGATTCTGCCCGGGAACCACGATCACTGGCTCGGTCAATTTTATCAGGAAACGCTCCACGCAAGGTACATTGAGGAACCGCTGCAACTCGAGGTTGGTGGTCTCCGATTGTTCGTTGCCCATGGACATCGCTTGGGGAGGAGCCGCATCTGGAAGGAATGGATGGAAGGATCGACGTTTCTCAGCGCCTTCCGCCGTTGTCCCAGTCCGGTGGCTTCGGCTCTTGATCATCTCCTTGATCGATTCAACGAGCGAAAGCAAGGAGCTGACAATAACCGACAGCTTGCTCTCTATCGCAGTTTCGCGACCTCGCAAACGGATGCCGATCTCGTGATCTTTGGGCATGTTCACCAAACAGTTGACGAGTCCATCTCCGACACTCGTTTGATCGTCCTCGGTGGCTGGCACCGGCGGGCGAGCTACCTCAAGGTTGATGCCTCGGGCGCGAGCCATGTGATCGAGACGGATTCCGCTTCCATTCCCTGTTGAGTCGCGCCTCTGCATCCCTCCGACCGAATCGCCCTTGCTGCGTCGGTTATGGCTTCACCCGCCGGAGGTCGCGGTTGACGATCGTCGATCGCGACGGTGTGCCGGCGGAATTCACAGATTCTTGACCTTTTGAATGTGAGAGACGGATCCATGCCTAAGTTTGACCATCATCTCCACACCAGCCGGCACTCGCCCGACAGTTCGATCGATCCGGTGGAGTTGATCGAACGGGCGAGCGAGATCGGTCTCGACGGGGTTGTCATCACCGACCACGACTATCAGTGGGAACCCGACGAATTGGCCGAACTCGCGGCGATGGCGAAGGGCCTTCGCGTCTTCTCGGGGGCCGAGGTCTCGGCGCGCGAGGGGCACTTTCTTGTTTATGGACTCCCCTCGCTCAAGGAAGCACCGGCTGGGATCACGGTGGCCGAGCTCGTGTCGGTGGTCAAGCGGCATGGCGCGGCGATCGTGGCCGCGCATCCGTTTCGCTGGGATCAACCTTTTGACGCGATTATCGAGAAGCTCGGCCCAGTCTTCGACGCGCTCGAATTGGTGAGCAACAACGTGACGCCCGATACCCGCGCGAAGGCCGAAGCGCTGCTTCAGCGACAACCGATGGGTCGAACGGGCTCGAGCGATGGCCATGAAGTGGCCGCCGTCGGTTGTTACTACACGGAGTTCCCACAGCCGATCACGACGATGGCCGACTTCGTCGCCGCTCTGCATTCCCGACAAGGGCGGCCTCGCCACCGCGCTGGAGCTTGGCAGTCGAGCGGACCGGTGGATTGAGCCTGATGTTCTCGAGCGGTTATCGCTTGGATCGCCCACACTCAGGCCAGAGAGTAACCCTGGGGCTCGAGGGAAGTCAAGAGGCCGGTTGGGTGGCACTGATGGGTTGTCCACCAATGGCGCTGGCCTAGACCCACTGGTGGACAAGCCATCAGTGCCACCCCATGCGGCCATCTACATGGCATCGGTTGGTGGTGCGTCCAATACATCGATCCCAGGGATTTCACTCAGATCTTCCGGGATTTCGTACGCTATCCCATCGCAAACCGCTCGAGAGAAGGCTTAACGCAGCCGCGGGTTGCGTGCCAATAATTCGATGGACGTGCGGGCCTGCAGGTGCTCCTGCACGGCCCGTTTCAACAGCACGGTCCAGCGACTTCGGAATTCTCGCCACGTTTCGATCGTCGTGGGACGATCGAAAAGATGCGCAAGCAAATCGCGTACACGTTGATAATCGGTCGCGGTCGGAGGGGTACCGAGCTCGGCGCGTGTCGAGTCGAATAGGGCCAAATACATCGGCAACTCGGCCGAGAAGTTCGGCGCGCTGATGCTCAGCAACGGCCAGGGCTCTCTGGTATTGCGTCGCCACGGTCCTGGTCGTGTGTTCGAAAGGGCGTCCGAAAGCTCCGAGAGGCCGGCCTGAGCTTTCGCTTGCAGGACGCGCCGGTAGAAGAACTCGATGCTCGCGAGGTTCCGGCAAATCTGCCCGGTGCTGTCGACCCGCCGTTGAGTTTGAGCGAGGCGGGCATGAACTCGATCCTCGGCCTTGTTTTCCCGGACCTGAGCCACGCCGCTCGAGACGAGGACGAAACCCGCGAGAATTCCCGCTACGGGAGCGACGAGTCCTTTCATGAAACGGAGCAGGTGGCGGTGTCCCAAACCGATGCTCGCCCCCATGATGGCTCCGCCGGCATGCCCCCAGTTGTCGATGATCGGAAGCAGGACCCCCAGGATGGCCGTGAACACCAGGATGCCCACCATCTGGCTCCTCAGGTAGTCGCCATTCCGGGTTTTCATCCGCCAGCCCACGACCGCGGCCAAGGCGACGAGTCCTAACACGACCGTCGACCCCCCTCCCGAATGCATCATCAGGTTCAACCCCAGGGCGCGTCGGAACAAGGCCGAGATGATGTTTCCCCCACCCCCGATCAGGCCGTAAATCGCCACGAAGAGCCAGGATCCGTACCACTGCTCGACCAGGCCCCCGAGCTGATAGAGACCGTAGAGATTCAGCCCGATGTGGAGTAAGTTGTAATGCACGAATGTGCATGTGATCGTGCGCCAGGCCTCGCCTTGAAAGAGTTCATTCGGGGTCAAGTCGCCGTAACGATGGGCAGGAGTGAAATTGCCAATAATGATTCGGGTGATGGAAGGTGAAGGAGTGTTCTGAAGGTAATTGGCCAACATAAGAAGGAATACCGCAACCCAGGCGACGCCCAGGGTTGTGCTGGCCGGAAACTCGCGGAATTCAGCGATGATGCGACGGATCATGAGCCTCGTTCTTCAGCGGTCGACGGTGAGGATCGATTGAAGCCGGCTCATGCGTTCCGAGAACTCCTGATCCCCGAGGACGGGGAGGAGCCCCTGTGTGCCGAGAGCGGTTTCGAGGGGAACCCAGGTCTTGCAACCGAGCTGTTCGGGAGTCACGGCAATTTCGACCGGTTCGGGGCGGCGGTATATACGTACTCCCAAAACCCAGAGGCCCGGCTTGCGATAATGAAACCGTTTGAGGATGGTCTCATGCTTCCACACGTGAAGCCCCACGAGGGCATCGAGGGTGGACTCATGGGCGAGGAATCCGACCGATTCCACGCTGGCGAGTGCGCTGATCGTGACGGTGGATGGAGTGGCCGTACCGGTTTGGGGGGGGGGCTGGGGTCTATTGAGACCTTGTTCGGACTCGTGGACGTGCGTGGGGTAGAGCCAAAACCAGCGGTGATCGGGAACGAATTCCCCACGCTCCTCGGCGATCCCCCCCTTGCGCAAGATCAGGGCTTGCTCACCGGCGGTGAGAGCGTCGCAGACACCGGCCCATTCCTTGAACGCGACGTCGCAGGGGTCTGGGATTGGCTGGGCGTCATCGGTGCGGTTCATGGGTTCCATTCGTCCTTGGGATGTCGGACCATGAGGTCGGTCACCGCGGCGAGGGGAGGCTTTTGCTCGAAGAGGATCTTGTGGAGCTCGTCGGTGATCGGCATCTCGATTTCGAGCCGAAGCGCCTCATCGTGAACGCTTCGTGTGGTGGGGATCCCTTCGGCAACGTTGACCATCTCGGCAAGGACGGCGTCGAGGGTCTGACCGCGGCCGATGCGCTCGCCGACGGCTCGGTTGCGACCGAAAGGGCTGTAGCAGGTGGTCACCATGTCGCCGATCCCGGCCAGGCCGTAGAAGGTCGAGAGACGGGCTCCGTGGGCGATGCCGAAGCGCGAGATTTCCACCAGGCCTCGCGTCAGCAACGCGGCCTTGGCGTTATCCCCGAAGCCGAGGCCGTCGCAGATTCCGGCGGCGATGCCCAGGATATTTTTGAGCGCGCCGGCGAGCTCCACCCCGACCGCATCATCGTTCGAATAGACGCGGAACATTTCGTGGTTCAACGTGTCTCGGATCCGGACGCAGAGATCTGCATCCAGTCCTGCAACGACGACCGACGCGGGCAAGCCTCGGGCGATCTCTTCGGCATGGCTGGGGCCGCTGAGGATGGCGACGGGCCGTGGTCCCAGGGCGGCTTCAATGATCTGGCTCGGGCGTGCGAACGTGTCGTTCTCGATCCCTTTGACCACGCTCAGGACCGGAATGCCCTGGGGAATTCGCTCGCTCTGTTCGGTGAGCGTCGCTCGCACGTAAGCGGAAGGGATCGCCACAACAATGAGGTCGGCGCCTCCCGTCGCATCGCACGCGTTGGGGGTGACGACGACGTTTTCGGGGAGAGTCGCGTCGGGCAAATGCCGCAGATTTCTGCGGGTGCGCGCAATCTCACAGGCTTGCCCAGGGTCGCGCGCCCAGAGCTGCACTGACCGCGCCGACTTGGCGAACAGCATGGCGAGTGCCGTTCCCATCCCCCCGGCACCCAAGATGGCGACCCGCTTCATAGCCAAGCACGCATCACGAAGCTCCCGTCCGAGAGATGACTTATGTCCTTCGTCGAGGGCTCTCTCGGTCGATCGAAATGGATTCTCGCGGATTTTGGGCCCCGAAACTAGCCCAAAGCCCCGGATGGTCGGATCCCATGCACTTGCGAACAGGCGATCACAGGTTTGGAACAAATCGAATGGCACGAGGATGTTTTGCACCCGACCCGTGTGTCACCGCGGAAGGCATCCTACCGTAATACGACGTAACCATTCGTTCGGGGGCACCCGCCTGATCGGGTGCACGTCAGCTTCTGATTTTCTGAGCTGAGAGTTTGGGCGCTTGAGGTCGCCTTGTGAAGGGACATCCTGGCCGTGTTCGGAGATGGTCCTGGAGCCGATCGTCTTCACTCAAGGCG
>Ga0153954_1001448_pt1 | contig 12761 bp, 9 predicted proteins | sample TSFL038MetaG_FD_102277 | JGI IMG/M metagenome (GOLD analysis project Ga0153954, IMG submission 102277) | Attine ant fungus gardens microbial communities from Florida, USA - TSFL038 MetaG | ecosystem: Host-associated > Fungi > Mycelium > Unclassified | place: USA: Florida, Wekiwa Springs State... | reverse complement strand
TTGGCGAGATTCAACCTTGGCATGTGGAGGGCCGGGATGGATCTCAGCTGTGGCGGCGACAGTGAGGGGCGATTTACGGCGTATCTGGAGGGACTTGCGAGCGTGATCGGACACGCCGACCGGAGTGGTCCGCTACGGGACTATTGCACGGGGCTGATACTTCCGGGCGAACGCAAGAGCGTCGAACCGATGGCGGCGCGGACGGCGCCGGCGCGGACGGCGGCGCAACACCAGTCGTTGTTGCATTTGGTCGGTGTGGCGCCGTGGTCGGACGAGAAGGTTCTGGCCAAGGTGCGCGAGATGGTGCTGCCGGCGATCGAGCAGCACGGGTCGATCGAGGCGTGGATCATCGACGACACGGCGTTCCCCAAGCAGGGCAAGCATTCGGTGGGGGTGCAGCACCAGTATTGTGGGCAGCTTGGCAAGCAGGCCAATTGTCAGGTGGCAGTGTCACTGTCGATAGCCAACCACTTTGCCAGCCTGCCGGTGGCCTATCGTCTGTATCTTCCGAAGGGATGGGCGGCGGACATGGCGCGTCGCGACAAGGCTGGCGTACCTGAGGATATCGACTTCAAGACCAAGCCCGAGATCGCACTCGAGCAGGTACGCTGGGCGTGCGAGGCTGGCCTTCCCCGCGGCGTGGTCTTGACGGATGCGGGCTACGGCAATGACTCGCGGCTGCGCACAGGCATTACGGCTTTGGGACTGAGCTACGTGGCCGGCGTTCAGCCGAACGTGCTGGTGTGGCCGACCGGTGTCGGACCCAAGCGCAAGGGCAAGCCGCTGAACAACACCGGGCGGCGCGACGAGCCTGATCTGATCTCGGCCAAGGAACTGGCGCTGGCGCTGCCCGCGCGGGCCTGGCGCACGATCGAATGGCGGGAAGGCTCGGCTGAGCGGCTGTCCTCGCGCTTTGCACGCGTGCGCGTCGGCGTTGGGCACAACCAGCTGATGCCAGAATTACTGGTGCAGGAGTGGTTGTTGATCGAGTGGCCCGTGGATGAAGCTGAGCCAACCAAGTACTGGCTCTCGACGCTGCCGAAGAAGACCGGCTTCCGTCGGCTGGTCGACTTTGCCAAGCTGCGCTGGCGGATCGAGCGCGACTATCAGGAGCTCAAGCAGGAGGTGGGGCTCGGGCACTTCGAAGGACGCGGATGGCGAGGCTTCCATCATCACGCCACGCTATGCATCGCGGCCTACGGCTTCCTGATCTCCGAGCGGGAGACGATTCCCCCCTCAGGATCTGGTTCCGCCGCTCTCTTCACGGCGCCTTCCTTACCCGACGGTTACCGACCCAGAGGATCCGCCCTTGCGGCCTGAACGCCACATTCCGAACTCGATCGCGACCATGCGCGCGCGCCTGATTAACGGATTGGTCAAAACGCTGCCGCGCTGCCCCTGTTGTGGGGCAGCAACACGCTCCAGACGTGAGATGTGACGCAGTAAAACTAACCCACCCTACCAGGACGGCACCCTCAATTGCTCGAATAGCCGATCGCGTGGACCTTGCGGCTCCAGTCCGCGACATCGCGCTTGATGTAGTCGGCCGACTCGGCCGGATTCTTGATCATCACGTCGAAGCCGACAGCGGCGAGCTTCTCCTGCGAATCCGGCTCGCGCATGATCGTGTTGATCTCGGCGTTGAGCTTCTCGATCACGGCATCGGGCGTCTTCGCCGGCGCGAAGAAGCCGACCCAGGAGCCGTGATAGACATCTGGAAAGCCAAGCTCGGCGTAGCTCGGCACGTTCGGCACCGCCGCGTTGCGCGTCGCGCTCGCGAGCGCAATGCCGCGCAGGAGCCCCTGGTTGATGGCCGGCGCCACCGTCGGCAGCGTCAGCACGACGGCGTCGACGTGGTTTCCGATCGCCGCCGACACCGCGGGGCCGCCGCCGGTGAACGGGATGTGCACCGCCTTCACCTTGGCGGCCTCGCGGAAGAAATATTCGCCGCCGATGTGCGGTCCGGTGCCCACGCCCGCGCTGCCGAAGGTGAAGCTCTTCTCCTTGCCGGCGGCAAGGAAAGCGCGCAGGTCCTTGGCCGGGTTGCTGGGATGGATGGCGATGACATCCGGGCTGAACGCCACGATCGCAATTGCACGCAAGTCGTCGACCGAGAAGCCCCTGTTCTTGGTCGCAGTCTCGTTGACCGCAAGGCTTGAGGTGGTGGCGAGGAGGGTGTAGCCGTCAGGCGCAGCGCCGCTCACCATCTTGGCCGCGATGTTGCCCCCGGCGCCGGCGCGGTTTTCGACGACCACAGCATGGCCCAGCCGCTCCGAGAGCTTGATCGCCACCAGGCGGGCTACGACGTCGGCGATACCGCCGGCCGCGAAGCTGACCAGGACGGTGATGTTCTGCGACGGATAACTTTGCGCGCGGGCAGCCGGCGCGAGGCCGAATACGATCATCACCGCCAGTGCGGCGCGCGCAACCAGATGGTTCGACATTGATTTCCTTTCAGGTGTTCTCGCACCGGACTCTATCACGCCGGCGAAGGGGCGGCGCCACCAGTGAATCAGGGCGGCGTTCGGTCACGTCTCGCTCATCGGGGTCCATAGCACCTGGTCGATGCGGGTGGCACCGGTCGCCAGCATGACCAACCGGTCGAAGCCGAGCGCGCTGCCACTCGTCGGCGGCATTGCGGCCAGCGCGGACAGAAACTCCTCGTCGATCGGATAGCGCTCGCCATAGATGCGGGCCTTTTCCGCCATCTGCTCCTCCAGGCGCCCGCGCTGCTCGACGGCGTCCGTGAGCTCGCCGAACGCATTGGCAAGCTCCACCCCGCAGGCATACAGCTCGAAGCGCTCGGCGAGGCGCGTATCGGAAGCCGTCGGGCGCGCCAGCGGTGACTGTACGGTCGGATAGGCGTAGAGGACCGTCGCGCGGCCGCGACCGAGCTGCGGCTCGACCTTCTCGACCAGCACGCGGCTGAAGATGTCGCCCCAGGTATCGTCCTCGGCGGTGCGGATGCCGCGCGCGTGCGCGGCAGCAGCAAAACGCGCGGACGGCGTCGGCGGCAGCAGCGCCATGAGGTCGAGGTCGGCGTAACGCGCGAAGGCTTCAGCCACCGTCAGGCGTTCGGGCGCCGCGAAAGGATCGATGGCCTGCCCCCGGAACGCGAACTGCCTGGCGCCGACCGTCTCGGCCGCCAGCGCCAGGATGGCCGCACAGTCCTCCATCAGCACGTCATAGGGTTCGTGCGCCCGGTACCACTCGACGAGCGTGAACTCAGGGTGATGCAGCGCGCCGCGTTCGCGGTTGCGATATGAGCGGGCGAATTCGACGATGCGGCGTTCGCCCGCCGCCAAGAGCTTCTTGCAGGCGAATTCTGGAGATGTGCGCAAGTAAAGGCGCTGGCGGTCGCACGCCGGCGACACCAGGTCGGTGGCGAAGGCATGCAAATGGGCCTCGTTCCCGGGCGAAGGCACAACCGTCGAGGTCTCGACCTCGATGAAGTCCCGATCCGCGAAGAAACGCCGCAATGCCGCCATGATGCATGTGCGCCCAAGCAAGAAAGGCCGCCGGTCCGCATGCTGGGCCGCGAAGGACATCAGCCGCTTCTCCCATCAAAACAGCGAAATGTTGCGAAAATCGCTGGCGAACGGCCGCAGGATCAGTATGGTGCGCCCGATATTCGGGTGAGCCCCGCATCGGCCGCTTGCCCCCGCCTCCGCTGCAGCCTCGGCGAGCACGGGAGTCGGCCCGCGAGAGCCTCGGCCCAGCAAGCCTTGGTGACAGCAGGCGCTCCGCTGACGCTTCGGCGGCCAAACGATCAAGCCCGCCAGAGCCTTGGCCAAGCACGCCCGGGCGACGGCGGGCATACGATATTGAGGAAGATCAACCGTGAAAGTCATCGCCAGTTCGCTCCGCAAAGGCAATATCGTCGATCTCGACGGCAAGCTCTATGTCGTTCTCAGCGCCGAAAGCTTCCATCCCGGCAAGGGCACTCCGACCACCCAGGTGGACATGCGCCGGATCAGCGACGGGGTAAAGGTGGCGCAGCGCTACAAGACGACCGAACAGGTCGAACGGGCCTACGTGGAGGATCGGGATTTCCAGTTCCTCTATCAGGACGGCGACGGCTTCCATTTCATGAACACGGAAACCTACGACCAGGTGACCCTGACACCCGATATCGTGGGCGATCAGGCTGCGTACCTGCAGCCGGAAATGAAGGTGATCCTCTCGATTCACGAGAGTGTCCCGGTCTCGATCGAGCTGCCGCAGAAAACCGTGCTCGAGGTAGTGGAGACCGAGCCCGCGGTGAAGGGCCAGACTGCCGCCTCCTCCTACAAGCCGGCCGTGCTGTCGAACGGCGTGCGCACCATGGTCCCACCCTTCGTCGGTCCGGGCACCAAGATCGTGGTCATGATCGCCGACGGCTCTTACGTGGAACGCGCCAAGGACTGATAGCACTTCGCTGTCATTGCTCGGATTCATAGTTGATCGGATTTGATGGGGTCGGCCGAAAGATCGTGCTGCGCGGCATCGCCCTAGCGGGCCTTGCACTCGCCAGCCTCGCTGTCGCGCCTGCGCGGGCGCAGACGATGAAGAGCCCGCGCATCTCGGCTGTGCATGTCGACTGGAAGGCGGCGGCCGCCGAGGTCGCCGCCACGTTCAATGCCTCTGTGCGCGCCAGCGGCGGCGCGACGCGGCCGGCGGCAGAGCTCATGACCGACCTCAATCGCGTGACCGGCGCGCGCTTCGACCGCGTCGCCGCAACTCCCGTACCGGTGCTGCTGCCGTTCGACACTGCAGCATTCCTGCACGATAGCGCCCTCATCGCCGATGCGCTGCACGTCCCCGGCGCCACCACTAGCTTGCCGCTCGGAAGCTACCTTTCCGGGCTGAGCGCGGTGCCGTTCTTCTATCCCGGGCCGAGCGGATACGATGCCGTGGTCGTCGCCCATGCGCAGGACATGCCGGAGCTCGGCATCACCTATCCCGATCCGGTCTACGTGCATATCGGCGGCTTCGCCCTGCTCTACGAGCTCGACGAGCCGACCGGCCTCGTGAGCTGGCCGGTCAACGGCCTCGACGACGTGCCCGGGGTGCGCCGCGTCTATGTCGAGAACTACGTGCGCTACACGTTCGTGCGCTTCGGCGTGCCCTACGTGGTCTCGATCGATTGTTTCGACGGCGCCGCCCGCCATGGAAAGATCGCTTGCAGCGACGCCGACAAGATCGCCGTCCGCGTCATCAAAGCGTTGCGCGTCGTCGGCGGCACGCCGCAGCGCGAGCCTGATGCGGTCAGCCTCGACACCCTTGATCCCCCAAGGGGGCAATCCAGCGTCTTCAGCTATCACAGCCCGGGCGACATCATCCCCGGCACCGGCTATCGCGGTCGGGCCGGACGCGCCGACGACACGGTCTACTCGCGCATCCGCTTCCCGATGGCCGACGCGCCGGCCTTCGCCAATTCCCAGTCCTTCATGAACTGGGGCGATTGCGACGGCACCGGCAAATACCCCGCGGGGTCGCGCAACGGCGTTGCCGCCTATCGCTGCCGTGTCAGCGGCGAGACGCTGATCGCAGACGAAGGTGCCGCCGAGAACTATTCCTATCCGTGGCGCGACAACTTCTGCGAAACGCGCGATTTCTCGGTCGGCCAATGCCCCGGCGGCTTCGGCCATCAAGGCCAGGACATCCGTCCGGCCAATTGCAGGCGCCTGCCGGGCTCGACCCGCTGCGAAGCCTATCTGCACGATGCGGTGGCGGTGCGCGACGGCATGGTGCTGCGCGCGCCGAGCCAGCAGTCGATCTTTATCGTCGTCAACGCCTCGAACGAGCACATCCGCTTTCGCTACCTGCACATGCTGCCGCGGCAGCTCGACGCAGACGGCTATCTCAGCGGCCGCCGCGTGCTTGAAGGCGAGGTCATCGGCAAGGTCGGCAATTTCTACCAGCACGAGCGCGGCACCAGCTATCACCTGCACTTCGACGTTCAGGTGCCGACCAAATACGGCTGGGTTTTTGTTAACCCTTACATGACGCTGGTCGCGGCCTATGAGCGGCTGATCCAGGGCCGCGGCCAAGAAATCAAGGACGAAATCAAGCCCGAAAGCAGGCCCGAAGCCGCTCCGGACGCCAATTCCGACGGCAAACCGGGGTCCGGAGACGATATCCCGACCGCTTCACTGCCTGCTGCAGGAGCGCCACAGCCGCCCGCGACGTCATTGCCACACGTACCGGACCCGGTGGCCGCAAAGCCGACAGAAACATCGGTAAAATCGACGCCGACCACCACAACCGATTCCGGGACCAGCCACGATGAGCGCACGCAACGTATGGAAGACCCCCTCACGGCGGACGCTCCTGCCGATGCTGGCGGGGGCGATGGCGCTGCCGGCGATCTCGCTCACGGCGGCGCAGGCGCAGGGGAATAACGCAGCGTTCGACCACTGGGTCGCCAACTTCCGGGGGCGCGCGCGCGCACGCGGCATCTCGGACGCGACCTATACGCGCGTGATGAGCGAGCTCAAGCCGGACGCCACGGTGTTCAAGCTCGACCGCTCGCAGCCGGAATTCAACGAGCAGCTCTGGCAATATCTCAATCGCCGCGTCTCCGACTGGCGCATCGTCACCGGAAAGGAGAAGGCGAAGGAATACGCACCGCTCCTCGCACGGATCGAGAAGGACTACGGGGTCGAGCGCTCGGTGATGCTCGGCCTCTGGGGCATCGAATCCGCGTTCGGGGATCCCGACGTGCAGAAGAACCATATGCGGCCGATCATTCCGGCACTCGCCGCCCTCGCCTGGGGTGAGCCGCGCCGGCGCGCTTATTGGGAGCAGGAACTGCTCAACGCGCTGGTCATCATCGACCGCGGCTGGGGCACCCCCGAGGAGATGCGCGGCTCCTGGGCCGGCGCCATGGGGCACACCCAATGGATGCCCGAGGTCTGGCTCAACATGGGCGTCGACTACGACGGTGACGGCCGCGTCTCACCGTTCGGCAAGCCCGACGACGCGCTCGCCGGCACTGCTCAGTATCTGGTCAAGCGCGGCAAGTACCGACGCGGGGAGCATTGGGGCTATGAGGTGCGCGGCGCCTCGGCGCGTGGTGAAGGCGCATCGCGCAGCTACGACGCCTGGCAAAAGGCCGGCGTCACGCGCGCCGACGGTCAGCCGTTCCCGCAGCCGAATGCCACCGCCAAGCTATGGGTGCCGGTCGCGGGCGGGCCCGCGTTCCTGCTTGGGCCGAATTTCTACGCGGTGCGCTCCTACAACCCGTCGATGAACTACACGCTCTCGATCGTGGATCTCGGCGACCGCATCGTCGGCCGCGGCCCATTCGTGCAGCCCTTCCCCGGCGCCGAGCGCACGCCCACGCTGGCCGAAGTGCAGGAGATCCAGCAGCGCCTGACCTCGCTCGGGTTTGACACCGGCGGCACCGACGGGCGCGTCGGCAACGACACCATGGCGGCGATCCAGAATTTCCAGCGCAAGGTCGGCATGCAGCCGGCCGACGGCTATGCCGGGGTCAAGCTTCTGGCGCGGTTGCGTCAAGGCCTCTGATCCGGTTCTATGGGCCGTCTCCCCCAGCGTCTTCCAGCGAAGTCGCCTTCGCCGGAAAAGAAAAGACGCGTCAATCATTGACGGCCGTTCCCACCAAAACCCAAGGATCATCTCGTGACGACTGCAAACGCCAAAACGACGCCGGCTGACGAAAGGACCCCGACCACCAAGCCGCATCCATCCATTCGGGAGCTCGATCGGCCGGTCAACCTGGCGCCGGCGAATACGCCGGGCTGGGGCAGCGACGTGGTGGCCGACACGCTGCGGGCGCTGCAGATCCCCTACATCGCGCTCAATCCCGGCGCGAGCTACCGCGGGCTCCACGACTCGATCGTGAATTATCTCGGCAACGAGATGCCGCAGATGCTGCTCTGCCTCCATGAGGAATCCGCGGTCGCCATCGCCCACGGCTATGCCAAGGTGACCGATAAGGCCATGGCGGCAGCCGTGCATTCCAACGTCGGGCTGTTTCACGCCACGATGGCGATGTTCAACGCCTGGTGCGACCGCGCACCCGTCGTCGTCTTGGGCGCGACCGGCCCGGTCGACGCCGCCAAGCGCCGCCCCTGGATCGACTGGATCCATACCGCGCGCGATCAGGGCGCGATCGTACGCAACTATACGAAATGGGACGACCAGCCCGCCTCCCCCGCGGCGGCGCGCGAGGCGCTGCTGCGCGGGACCTGGATGGCCAATACCGCGCCCATGGGCCCCGTCTACATCAACCTCGACGCCGAGATGCAGGAGGCGAAGCTGCCAGAGCCGCTCGCCCCGATCGATGTGGCGCGTTACATGCCGAATGCGCAGCCTTCGGCTTCGGCCGAGCTGATCAAGGAGGCGGCCGCCCTGATCAAGGCGGCGAAGCACCCGGTGATGGTGGTCGGACGGGTCTCCCGCAGCCTCGAGGGCTGGAACGACCGCATCTCGCTCGCCGAGGCGATCAACGCCAAGGTGATCACCGACCTCAAGATCGGCTGCGGCTTCCCCACCGATCATCCGCTGCATGCCGGGGCGCCCGCCGGAAGCGCGCTCGTTCCCGAGGCGGTCGAGGCGTTGAAGGCGGCGGACCTGATCCTCGGGCTTGATTGCGTCGACTTGAACGGCGTGCTGCGCGCCGGCTTCGGTTTCGAGCCGCCGAAGACCAAGATCATCCACGTCACTGCCGACTTCCACATCCACAACGGCTGGAGCATGGACTACGAGGCGCTGCCGCCCGTCGACCTCCTGTTGCCGTCGACGCCCGAACAGGTGGTGCCGCAGCTCCTTGTCGCGCTCGGTGGCGGCAAGCCGCCCAAACCCGCGGAGGCCAAGAAGGTCGAGCCTTATAAACCTTCCGAGGGTCCGCTGCGGGTCGACGATCTGGCGCGCGCGCTGCGCTCCGCGGTCGGCGACCGCGCGGTGACGTTGACCCACCTGCCGCTCTCCTGGAACGGCGCCACCTGGGCGTTCCGCCATCCGCTCGACTACATCGGCTCGGAAGGCGGCGGCGGCGTCGGCGGCGGCCCCGGCAACTCCGTCGGCGCCGCGCTCGCGCTCAAGGGCACCGGTCGGCTGCCGGTGGCCGTGTGCGGCGACGGCGACTTCATGATGGGCGCGACCGCCGTCTGGACCGCGGTGCATTACCGCATTCCGCTGTTGATCGTCGTCTGCAACAATCGGTCGTTCTTCAACGACGAACTGCACCAGGAGCGTGTCGCCCGCATCCGCAGCCGCCCCGTCGAGAACCGCTGGATCGGCCAGCGCATCTCGGACCCCGACATCGATTGTGCGGGCGTGGCGCGGGCGCAGGGTGCCGCGGGCTTCGAGCCGGTCACCAAGACCAGCGACCTGGTGCCGACCTTCGAGAAGGCGATCGCGCTGGTCGAGCAAGGCCAGGTGGCTGTGGTCGACGTGCGGGTCGAGCCCGGCTATGCGGCAGTGACCACCGACGCCATGTTGCGCGGGACCGAGAAGAAGTGACGTCGGCGGATAGACCGACTTGAAAGAGGAGTTTGGAACAACCAATGAATTATCCTCGCCATCTGAAAATCGCGCTGGCAGCCGCGGCAATATTCGCCGTCACGCTGCCGGCCGCGGCCGATGACCTCTTCAAGATCACGGTCGGCCAGCGCGGCAACTGGGACACCTCGGTTTCGCAGCTCGGCGACATGGCCGGCATCTTCAAGAAGCACGGCATCGCGCTCGAGATCATCTACACCTCGGGCTCGGGCGAAACGCTGCAGCCGGTGATCGCCGGCTCGGCCGATCTCGGCTTCGCCGTCGGCACGCAAGGAGCGATGGCGGCCTACGCCAAGGGCGCGCCGGTGCGCATCATCGGCGCCGAGGCGACCGGCGCCGCCGACTACTGGTACGCCAAGACATCGTCGCCGATCAAAACGCTCGCCGACACCAACGGCCACACCATCGCGTTCTCGACCCAGGGCTCGTCGACGCAAAGCGTCGTCCGCGCCTTCATCGACGAGTTCAAGCTCACCGCCAAGCCGGTGGCGACGGGCAACCCCTCGGCAACGCTGACGCAGGTGATGACGGACCAGGTCGACGTGGGCTGGGCGGCGCCGCCGTTCGGGCTCAAGGAGATCGACGCCGGCCAGATCCGTGTGGTCGCGAAGGCAATAGATTCGGCCCTGGTGCGAGGCCAGACCGTCCGCGTCATCGTCGCCAACGCGCAGACGCTCGAGAAACGCAAGGAGGCGATCGAGCGCTTCATGGCCGCCTATCGCGAGACCGTCGACTACATGTATTCCGACAATCCGCAGCTCATGAAAGACTACGCGGAATTCAACAAGATTCCGGAGGCGACCGCGAAGCGCGTGCGCAACGAATTCTTCCCCAAGAGCGTGCTCGATCCCGACGCGATCAAAGGGCTCGACAGCGTGATGAAGGACGCCGTGACGCTGAAGTTCATCAATGAGCCGCTCACGCAACAGCAGATCGCCGAGCTGATCCAGATACCCCCGCGAAAATAACGGACAGATCTTCCGCCGGAATGCGCCGGGCCCGAACGCGAACTGCGTTCGGGCCCGTGTGCTGATACGCGTCCTTTACGCCGAAGATACGACCTCTTTAGTCGACCGTGCGCGGCGCCGGTGCGCCTGTGGCAACGCATTTGCGCGGGGCTCAGGCTGTCAAACGCGACCCGGCAGATGAACTATTTTTCACTTGCCGGACAGGTGCCTGCAATCGCACGACGCTGATCATGGTCGTGCGCCGGAGTGGCACCTGCTTCTGTTGCCAAATCCCCGGTTCGCGCGTTGGGGACCGGGGCGGCGCAAATGCCGGCCGGCCGCGCATCTGCGGTGCGCGATCCGGCCACACGGTGTGCGGCAATGGACGATCGGACCACACGGAACTTTCAAGAAACCCGACCAGCGCATGAGCAGCCTGTCGTCGCGTCACCTGTGAAGCCGCGGCGCTTCCCGTGGGGAATATTGCTCGTTCTGCTGGCGATTGCCGCGGCGGTGGCATGGTGGTTCCACGAGCGCCCAGCCCCGCAACCGGCGGGGCGCACGCGCGGCAATGTCACGACGGCGGTCCCGATCGTGGCGGCCGCCGCCACCAAAGGCGACATCGACATCACGCTCAACGGGCTCGGCACGGTCACGCCGCTCGCCACCGTGACAGTCAGGACGCAGATCAACGGCCAGCTGACCGACGTAGGCTTCAAGGAAGGACAGCTGGTCAAAAAGGGCGACTTCCTCGCGCAGATCGACCCGCGTCCCTACCAGGCCGCGTTGGAGCAGGCCGAAGGGCAGCTCGCTCGCGACCTGGGCCTGCTCGACCAGGCCCGCATGGATCTCACGCGCTACCAGACGCTCGCCAAGACCAACGCGGTGCCGCGCCAGCAGTACGAGGACCAGATCTACCTCGTGAAGCAGGACGAGGGCACGGTGAAGATGGACCAGGCCCAGGTCGACACCCAGAAGCTCAACCTTACCTATTGCCACATCGTCTCGCCGGTGGAGGGCCGCATCGGCCTGCGCCTGGTCGATCCCGGCAACTACGTGCAGACCTCCGACGCCAACGGCGTCGTCGTAATCACCCAGCTGCAGCCGATCACCGTGGTGTTCACGGTGCCGGAGGACAACGTCCCGCAGATCTTCAAGCGGCTACACGCCAACGCCACCTTGCCGGTCACCGCCTATGACCGCAGCGGCGCCACCAAGCTCGCCACCGGCACGCTGATGACGACCGACAACCAGATCGACCCCACGACCGGGACGCTGAAGCTCAAGGCGCAGTTCACGAACGAGGACGACAGCCTGTTTCCCAACCAGTTCGTGAACATCGAGCTGTTGGTCGATACGCTGCACGATGCCACCGTGGTGCCCTCCAGCGCGATCCAGCGCGGAGCGCCCGGCACCTTCGTCTATCTCGTCAATACCGACAACACGGTCGCCGTCCGTCCGGTCACTCTGGGTCCGGGCAGCGGCGACCGCGTCGCCGTGCGCTCAGGGCTCGCCTTGGGCGACCGCGTCGTCGTGGACGGCGCTGACAAGCTGCGCGAGGGCGCCAAGGTCACCATGCGCGACAGCGCGACGGCCCAGCCGACGCCCAATGCTGCCGCACCCGGTGCGACCACCCCCAACCCTGCACCGGCCAATCCTGCGCCGGCAAAGTCCGGTCAGCGCCGCTCCCCGCAAGGCCAACAGAAATGAGCAACGCGGACATCGGCCACGAGGGGACGAGCGGCACCAACCCATCGCGCCCGTTCATCCTGCGTCCGGTGGCGACGTCGCTGCTGATGGTGGCCATTCTGCTGTCGGGGATCGTGGCGTTCCAGTTCCTCCCGCTCGCCGCGCTCCCCGAGGTCGATTACCCGACCATCCAGGTGCAGACGTTCTATCCGGGCGCCAGCCCGGACGTGATGACATCGTCGGTCACCGCGCCGCTCGAGGTGCAGCTCGGACAGATGCCGAGCCTCAACCAGATGAGCTCGGTCAGCTCGGCCGGCGCGTCGGTGATCACATTGCAGTTCAGCCTCAACCTCAGCCTCGACATCGCCGAGCAGGAGGTGCAGGCGGCGATCAATGGCGCCGGCAACCTGCTGCCGTCCGATCTGCCGGCGCCGCCGATCTACGCGAAGGTCAACCCGGCGGATGCACCGATCCTGACGCTGGCGCTGACCTCGAAGACGCTGCCGCTGCCGCAGGTCGAGGATCTTGCCGACACGCGGCTTGCCCAGAAGATCTCGCAACTCCCCGGCGTTGGCCTCGTCACCATCGCCGGCGGACAGCGCCCGGCGGTGCGCG
>Ga0153954_1001447_pt1 | contig 12763 bp, 7 predicted proteins | sample TSFL038MetaG_FD_102277 | JGI IMG/M metagenome (GOLD analysis project Ga0153954, IMG submission 102277) | Attine ant fungus gardens microbial communities from Florida, USA - TSFL038 MetaG | ecosystem: Host-associated > Fungi > Mycelium > Unclassified | place: USA: Florida, Wekiwa Springs State... | reverse complement strand
TGCGTCCCGGGCCCGTCGCTTCAGTATAGTGTGAGGAGGGGACGGCGCTCGTGGCCGACTGAGGACGACAACCTGCGCGCCGCCGCGAGCATCGGATGAACAGAAAGCAACGCCGGGCTGCTCAAACCGCCACGTCAGCCGGACCAGCCGCAGCGCAGGCAGAAGCCGGCCGGCTGTTCGTCGAGGCGGCGCGGCAACAGCACCAGGGCAGGCTGAACGACGCCGCCCGTCTTTACCGGCAGGTGCTGACGCTCGCGCCCGATCACGCCGAGGCATCGAACAATCTCGGCTGCGTCTTCCTGGCCCAAGGCAAGCTTGCCGACGCGCGAGCGCGTTTCGCAAGGGCGCTTGCGCTCACGCCGCAGCTGTTCGACGATTTCGCCAGCGTCTGCGCGCTGCTGGTCGCGGTCAATCCGGCACTCGGGGAAGCGATCGCGCGCGCGACATCGGCCTGGCCGCGCCGGCTGCCGGGTCAGGAACTGCTGGGTTCTGCAGGCGCCGCCGCGATCGCGACCGATCCGCTGCTCGTGCAGGTCCTGGAATCGACGATGGTGCGCGACATTGGCCTCGAGCGCCTGCTCACCTGCCTGCGTGGCGACCTGCTCGGGATCGCCGGCGGGGCCGGGGAGCGTGGCGAGCCGGCGATGCTGGCGGCATGCTGCGCGCTGGCGCGCCAGTGCTTCATCAACGAATATGTATTCGCGACCGCGCCGGAAGAGACCGAGCGCGTCGCGCAATTGCAGGACCGCCTGTCCGCGACGCTCGCGCAGGGGTTTCAGCCCGCGCCGCACATCGTTGCCGCGCTCGCCATGTACATGCCGCTCGATGCGTTGCCGCAGGCACAGGCGCAGGCGCTGCTCACGGCCAACTGGCCGCCGCCGCTCGCCGGCGTGGTGACGCAGCAGGTGCGCGAGCCCATGGAAGAGCGCGCCCTGCGCCCCTCGCTCGCACGCCTCACGGCCATCGAGGATGATGTGTCGTGCGCAGTCAGGCGGCAGTACGAGGAGCACCCTTACCCGCGCTGGGTGCACGCGGCGGCGGCGTCCGCGCCGGTGAGCTTGAACGAGCATCTGCGCCATCGGTTTCCCACCGCAGCCTTCGAGCCGCTCGCCGACGTTGATACGCTGGAGGTTCTCGTCGCCGGTTGCGGCACCGGCCGGCACCCGATCGAGGTTGCACGCACGTACCGCGGCGCGCGCGTCCTCGCGATCGATCTGAGCCTCGCCAGCCTGTGCTACGCGAAACGCAAGACGCCGCCCGCGCTTGCGGATCGCATCACCTATGGCCAGGCCGACATTCTCAAGAGTGCCGAGATCGCGCGCGCGTTCGATCTGGTCGAGGCGAGCGGCGTGCTGCACCATCTGGCGGAGCCCTTCGTGGGCTGGCGCGCCTTGCTTGCGCTGCTGCGGCCGGGCGGCTTCATGCATGTCGGCCTCTACAGCGAGGCGGCGCGCAGGGATGTCGTCGCCGCGCGCGCCTTCATCGCGGAGCGCGGCTATCAGCCTACCGCGGACGGCATCCGTGATGCCCGGCAGGCGCTGCTCGATTCGCCTCTCAAGAGCGTCGCCAGGGCCGGCGATTTCTTCGGCACCAGCGAATGCCGCGACCTCCTGTTCCATGTGCAGGAGAGCCGGATGACCATCCCCCAGATCAAGTCGTTCATCGCCGAGAACGCCCTGCGTTTCGTCGGTTTCGAGTTCGCCCCGCCGGTGCTGCAGCACTATCGCGGCGTCTTCGGCGGCGACAGTGCGATGCGCGATCTTGATCGCTGGCACGCATTCGAGACGCAAAACCCCGACACGTTCGCGGGGATGTATCAGTTCTGGATCCAGAAGCCCTGAGAGGGGCACAGGGAATCGCTTCGTAGCCCGCATAAGCGCGTTCACGCGCGTCTTCGACGCGCTATGGCGGAATGCGGGAACGGTCGTGCCGCGCGGCACGATCCCGGATTTCGCTTCGCTTCATCCGGGCTACTAGGCCGAGTTTTTTATTTATATTTCAAATGGCTATGGGGGCGCTTCAAGGTCGCCCGCGGCGCTGGGACGTCCCTTCTTCCGTCGTCATCATGCGAGTGTTTTTTCAGCAACACCCCGCTGAAAACGACGTTTGGACGTGTTCAAAATGTCTCTTCGTCGTTGCCTGCGGGAACATCTGCGTTAATGTGAACTTGCGACGGCGGGGGGCGTCCCCAAGTCGCTCCTTCCGGTCAATCCGGTGCTCAGGGGACAACGAGGGCATCGGGAAGAGCGGATGGTGAGGGGAGCTTAGGGGACCTTCCAGGGTGAGCAGCGCCCGGCGGAGACCGATCCCTCCCAGGACAACAAATGGAGGTTGAGATGAAGATGGTGAAAAGTCTTCTCCTCGGTACTGCCGCGGGGTTCGTTGCAGTTGCTGGGGCGCAGGCTGCTGATATGCCGGTTAAGGCACAGCCGGTTCAGTACGTGAAGATCTGCACGCTCTACGGGGACGGCTTCTACTACATCCCCGGCACCGATATCTGCCTGAAGCTCGGCGGCTACATCCGTGCCGAGTATGGCTGGGGCACCCCCAACGGCGCCGCGAGCCTGACGCAGGGTCCCTGGCAGGCCCCCAACGGCAACGGCACCCGGACTGACGGCCAGGATTGGACGATGCGGTCCCGCGCCTACATCTGGATGGATAGCCGCCAGCAGACCGAATACGGCACGTTGCGCGCCTACTTCCAGCTGGGCGTGAACTACGACAGCCCGCAGGCCACCACCACGAGCTTCAGCGCCAACCGCGCCTTCATCCAGTTCGCGGGCTTCACGGTCGGCACGGCGCAGTCGTTCTACGATTTCTACTCGGTGCCGGCGACCTCGTACATTCCGATGTTCGGTGCGTCGGATACGGGTGATCCGGGCTGGAAGGTCATCGCCTACACCGCGCAGTTCGGCAACGGCGTGTCGGGCACCGTGTCGCTCGAAGAGGCGCGCAACTTCGGTTCAACGACGCCGATTGGCGGCATCGCCAATACCAACCTCGGCAACTTTGCCCTCGGCACCGCTTCTATCGACTCTGACCGGGCGAAAGAGCGGTTCCCGGACATCGTCAGCAACTGGCGTGTGGACCAGGCTTGGGGCAGCGCCCAGGTCATGTTCGCGGCTCACGACGCCAGCGGCGGATACTACGGCACCACTTTGACGGGATCGGAAGTCTTCGGGCATCCCGCCGACAAGCTCGGCTGGGCAGCCGGCGCCGGCATCAAGCTCAACACGTTCGGCGGCGACTACTTCCAGTTCCAGGCCAACTACACCCAGGGGGCGATTCGCTACGCCATTGCCACGCAAGGCGGCGCGATGAACCCGTATCAGTTCCAAGGCAACCAACTGGGCTATGGCTTCTTCACGGATGGCGTCTACAGCGTAGCCACTGGCGACGTGCAGCTTACGACGGCGGTCGGCATCAACGCCGCCTATGATCACTTCTGGCGGCCGGACTTGAGGACCTCGTTGTACGGCGCGTATCTCTCGGTTCGCTACAACGATGTTGCCAATGCGGCGCTCTGCTCGGCACAGACGACCACCGGTTCGGGCTTGTTGAACTTCGCGGCGGCCGGCGCAACGGGCGTTGGTTCCTGCAACAACAACTTCAACTGGTGGGTGATCGGCTCGCGTACCCAGTGGAACATCACACCGTGGTTCTATGTGGGCTTCGACGTGGCCTACATGAAGCTGCAGACTGCATCGGCTGGTGCGGTAGCCCTCGTGGGTGCAACGGGTGCCAAGCCGACGCAGCTCTACTCCATCCAGGACCAGGACTCCTGGCAGTTCCGGGTCCGCTTCCACCGCGACATCGTTCCTTGATGATGGCGTGACGGAAGTCAGCTAAAGAACCCCCGGCGGGCGACCGCCGGGGGTTTCTTTGTCTGTAGGTTGGGTTAGCGCGGGCACGGACCGCAAGACTCTTGCTGCCGCCTAATTCCGCGCGTAACCCAACAGAGGTCTCACTGAGAGGCACCAGCCCTGTTGGGTTACGCGCGGATCGGGAGCGCAGCAGGATCGCAGCGGCGTTGCCGCGCTAACCCAACGGGATAGGGTCGCACGAGGCGACGAATGCCGCGATGCGGCGAATCAGTGCGGGGGCCGACAGCCGCGGCACGTGACCCTCGCCTGGCACCTCTACCACGTCCAAACTGTTGCGCCGCGCGCGCATCTGCTCGACCGTCGCCTCCGCCAGGAGATCCGAGTTGCCGCCGCGAATCACCATCACCGGGACCTCGGCGAGAGCATCGAACTCCTTCCAGAGCGCGGGGACCGGCTGGTCGGGCGTGATTCCCTGGAGGTTCAGCGCGAGCTTGGGATCGTAATCAGGCACGATCTGCTCCCCGACTTCCTTGAACGTCAGGCGGGCGTAGGCGACCCAATCGTCGTCGTTCCAGTCGGGAAACTGGCTGCCGAACAGCCGCCGCAGAACCTCCGCCGCCTCAGGGAAGCTCGCCGCTTGCGGGAGCTTGCCGACATAGCTCTTGATTCGCATCAGCCCTTTGAGCTCGATCACCGGACCGATGTCGTTGAGCACACAGCCGGCGATCGCGGTCGGGCGGACGGGAGCCAACAGCATCGACAGCAGGCCGCCGCGCGATGTCCCCACGAAAACGGCCCGTGCAATGCCGAGGACGGTGAGCACGGCCTGGACGTCAGCGAGCTCGACGCCGAGATTGTAGTTTGCCGGCTTGGGATCGTAGTCGGATTTCCCGCGGCCGCGATAATCCAGGGCGAAGACCGCCCGGGGCCGTTCCGGATCCGTCGTGAGCGCCAGCGCGAGCGCGTGGAAATCGGCGCCGGTGCGCGCCAATCCGGGGAGGCAGACCACCGGCAGGTGCCGCTCAAGCCGGCGGCCGTAGCCGCGGACATGCAGTCGCAATCCGTCCGGTGCGCTGACGAAAAGGCTCTCGGGATCGGACCCGCCCGCGGTTTCGGAGCGCGTCTCGGCAGCAGTTTGGGTCATGGCGGCAGCTCAATTGCTTTCCCAGGCGGAGAATTGCCATATAGCCGAGCGGACCCCGATCCTGTCACCCCCCGATCCTGTCACCCCCCAATCCTGTCGCCCTCTATGCAAGCCCTCGACCAGGCGAAGATGTTCCATCAAATGGGCCGGGTCGCGGAGGCCGAGGCGGCATATCGTGCCGTGCTGGCGCGCAATCCGCGCGAATTCGACGCGCTGCATCTGCTCGGGCTCCTCCGTTACCAGCAGGGTCGCGCCGACGAAGCGCACCAGTTGCTCAAAGAGGCGGTCAAGCTCAAGCCGAGGTCGCCGCAGGCGCTCACGCTTCTGATGGCTGCCCTCATCGCTCTTGGTCGGCTGCCCGAGGCCCTCAACGCCTGCGATCGGATCATCGAGACGCAGCCGAGCGATCTCAATGCGCTCTACAACCGAGCGATCCTGCTGTCGCGGCTGCGGCGCTTCGAAGCCGCGCTCGCGGCCTTCGACCGGTTCCTCGCCCGCGACCGCGATAACGTCGACGCGCTGTTCGAGCGCGGAAACACGCTGGCGGCACTCGCGCGGTTCGACGAGGCAGCCGGCGCGTACGGCGCCGTTTTAAGGAAGGCCCCCGCGCATCTTGGAGCGCTGACCAATAGCGGTAATGCTTTGACAGCCCTTGGCCGGCACGCCGAGGCGCTCGCTTCTTACGACTGCGTGCTGGCGATACAGCCGAACGACGTGAACGTCCTGGCCAACAGAGCCGCGGCCCTCCGGCAGCTCGGACGTGAGGAAGAGGCGCTCGCCTGCTATACGCGCGCGGTCACTCTCGACCCGCGGCATTGGAATTCATTGTTCAACCGCGGCAACATCCTGCTTGCGCTGGACCGGGCAGCGGACGCGCTCGCGAGCTACGAAGCCGCAGGCGCCGTCGCACCGCCTCATGCGGACGTCTACGTCGGCAAGGGAAACGCCTTGCTGAGGCTCAACCGCATCCCGGATGCGTTGGACAGCTATGAGCGTGCTCTGGCGGTGATGCCGGGTCACCGAGACGCACTGCTCAGTCAAGGCAACGCCCTCCTGAAGTGTGGCCATATGACCGAAGCGATGGCTGCCTATGAGCAGGGCGTGGCAAGATATCCAGACGACGCCAGCCTGCTTGCAGGGCGCGCCGGGGTTCACGCGCGCACCGGCCAGTTTGATGCGGCCATTCGCGACTACGAGCAGGTGCTTCGCACGACTCCAGACGATGCCGTCGCCCTCAGCGGACTGTGCAACGCCCTTCTCGAGGTCTGCGACTGGGACCGCATCGCCGCGCGGAAGCCCGCGCTCGAAGCGCTGGTGGGACGGAAAGAATCGGTCCCGCCGCTGCTGGTCGTCCGCGCGAGTGACGATCCGGCATTGCAATTGGAAAGCGCCCGCAATTACGTTGCGGCGATGGCCCCGACACGATCGCGGCCGCAGGAGGCCCGCGCCGATCGTCCCGACAAGATCCGTATCGCCTATCTTTCCGCGGACTTTCGTCACCACCCCATCGCGTACTTGATCGCCGGGCTGATCGAGCGTCACGACCGGGCCCGTTTTGAAGTGACGGGTATGTCTTTTGGTCTCGACGATCGTAGCGATATACGGGCTCGTCTCATTGGCGGCTTCGACCGCTTCGAGGACGCTGCGCAACAGAGCGACCAGGATGCCGCGGCGCGACTGCAGGACCTGCAGATCGATATTGCAATCGACTTGACGGGACACACTTTGGGTGCGCGTCCGGGCATTCTGGCCCGTCGTCCTGCCCCGATCAGCGTGAACTTCCTCGGATACCCCGGCACGATGGGAGCTGAATTCATCGACTATATGATCGCCGACAGGATTGTCGCCCCGTTCGACCAGCAAAACGACTTCACGGAAAAGCTCGTCCATCTGCCCGAATGCTTTTTCCTCAGCGGCGTCAAGGACGAGCCGTCGGTGGCGGTTCCGACGCGCGCGCAGGCGGGTCTGCCTGAACGCGGCTTTGTGTTCTGCTGCTTCAACAACAGCTACAAGCTGTCGGCGCCGGTTTTCCAGGTGTGGCTCCGGCTGCTCGCGCGCGTCGAGGATAGCGTGCTGTGGCTCTCGCAACTGAACAGCGGGGCTGTCGCGAATTTGTGCGGCGCCGCCCAGGCCGGCGGTATCGATCCCCGGCGGATCGTCTTCGCACCGCGCGTTTCCTCCACGGCCGACCATTTCGCGCGGCATCAGTTGGCCGATCTATTTCTGGATACGTTGCCCTACAACGCGCACAGCACTGCCAATGACGCGCTTTGGGCCGGACTGCCGGTGCTCACCTGCGCCGGCCACGCCTTCGCCGGCCGTGTCACGGCGAGCATGCTGCACGCCATGGACCTGCCTGATCTGGTGACGGGCAGCCTTGATGAATACGAGCGGCGAGCGACAGCATTGGCGATCGAGCCGGGCCTGCTAAGCGACATTCGGCGCAGGCTCCGCGCCAATCCGCGGGCTACCCCGCTGTTCGACTTGGATCGCTATTGCCGGCATCTCGAAACGGCATACCTGACAATGTGGGAGCGCCACGGACGGGGCGAGAGTCCGGAGGCGTTCGGCGTCCCGGCGCTGGATGCGCGATGACCGCGTCCATTCATGTCCAAGGAGATCGGGCAGGCGTTGCAGCGGGCGATCACGCTGCAGCCGGAAAGAAGGACTACTTCAAGTCCAGGTGTGCCGTGTACAGATCAATAGCGCCGCGTATCATGATATTGAAGGGCACCGTGATGCGGTCCTCCGCTTCGTCAGCCGTACCTTGCTCGACTGCGTGCGGAATGTGGCTGGGCCAGATCAGCATGCGCCCCTTCTCCGCGGGCATGACGAAAAAGTCCGAGTTCAAATCGTTCTTCTGCAGATATTTCGGCTCAAGATTTTTGGTGAACCGGCGAGGCGAAGCGAACGAGGTCGGACCGCAATTTTTGGGCGTTCTAATATAGACGAGTCCGCTCAGCAGGCAGTTCGGATGAACATGAGTCGGTTGAAAGTGGTTCGGATGCGTGATGTTCGCCCACATGTCGGTGATGTAGTGCGAGTCGCGTTTGACGGCGTACGCGTCCAGAATTTTTCCGGACTCCATCAGGATAACGTCGACCAGCTCCTTCATCTCGGGCAGAGTATGAAGGTTATCCTCGGTCATGAAGATGCGACTTGCCCTTGCGGGCGCCGATTGGCCTTTGCCGCTTTTCTGCAGACCCCGAACGAATGCCTCGACGCGATCGCATACAGTGATGTCCGAGAGGACCCCCGTAAACAGGGGCGTCGGGAACATCATGATGCCTTGCTTTTTCGTCAGTTCTAGACTTTTAGGCGTGGTGGGCGGCTGGAGCATGAAGGCAAACTCGCGATCTGGCCCTTGATCGGGCTCCAAAATCAGCGCCGCCAAAGTCAGCGCGGCATGGCGTAAAACATGTGCTAAGATCCATGGGGAATGTCAACTTGCTCCTCGCTGTGTCGCTTGGCATCGCCGCGGTGGGGCTGATCAACGACTACAGCACGCATCTACAGCACGCACACGGCTGTGATCGTCCGATCCGGCAGCGGATGCGGCCATGATTGACATGTAGCGGTCCTGCACGCCCGCCGATGACACTTTCATTCCGCTCGCCCCAGGAGATCGGACAGGCGTTGCAGCAGGCGGTCGCGCTGCAGCAGCGCGGCGAACTGCGCGAAGCCGAGAAGATCTATGCGCGGGTGCTGAAAGCAGTGCCCGACCAGTTCGACGCGCTCAACCTCCTCGGCACCATCAAGGTGCAGCGCGGACAGGCGGGCGAAGCGTTGCGGCTCATCAACGCCGCGCTCAAAGTCAATCCACGCGTGCCGGATGCATGGGTCAATCGCGGCATCGCACTGCATGCGCTCAAGCGGGACGACGAAGCGCTCGCGAGCTTCGATCAGGCGCTGGCGCTCAATCCCGCCGACATCGGCGCGGTGAACCAGCGCGGCAATGTATTGCTCGGGCTCGGACGGCACCGGGACGCGCTGGCGGCATTCGATCGGGTGCTCGCGGCCATTCCGCGCCATCCGGAAGCGCGGCTCAACCGCGGCATCGCGCTGGCGGCGCTCGGTGAGCCCGGACCCGCGCTCGTCGCGTTCGATGCTGTTGTCGCGCTATCGCCCGGCAACGCGGCGGCGCACTACAACCGCGGCATCGCCCTGTTCGACCTCGGACGCTATGCGGAGGCGGTCGCGGCCAGCGAGCGAGCGCTCGCGCTGGCGCCTGATCACGTCAAGGCATTGCATAATCGCGGACTCGCGTTGCAGGCGCTCAATCGCTTCCAGGACGCGCTCGCCAGCTATGACGCGGCCATCGCCCGCCAGAAGGACTACGCCGATGCGCATTTCAATCGGGCTCTGGCGCTGCTGACGGTCGGAGAATTCCGATCGGGCTTTGCGGAATACGAGTGGCGGTGGCGGCGGACCGGCATGCCGAACGAGCGCCGCGGCCAGGGCGGCCCGCTCTGGCTCGGCGAGTTCCCGTTGCAACGAAAGACCATCCTGCTGCAGGCGGAGCAGGGCCTCGGCGACACCATCCAGTTCGCTCGCTACGTCCCGCTCATCGCCGGCATGGGCGCGACAGTGATCCTGGAGGTGCAGCCGGAGTTGGTCCCGCTCGTGGCCCAGATCCCGGGTGCATCGACGGTGGTGGCGCGTGGGGATGCGGCGCCGCCCAGCGATCTCCACTGTCCGTTGGGCAGCCTGCCGCTCGCGCTCAGGACCGAGGCGGCAACCATCCCTGCCGAGGTCCCTTACGTAAGATCGGACCCGGCCCGGGTCGCCAAATGGCAGTCTCGCCTGGGCGAGCCCGACGGGCGAGGGGGGCCCCGCATTGCCATTGCCTGGGCTGGAAATCCGAAGCACGCCAACGACCGCAACCGCTCGATCGCGCTCGCGCAGCTTGCCCCGCTCTTCTCGCTGAACGAGCGCTTCGTGTCCGTTCAGCGCGATCTGCGCGACGACGACGCGCGCGTGCTCGCCGGACACCGACAGGTGATGCCGATCGGCGATGCGCTCGACGACTTTGCCGATACCGCCGCCGTGCTCGACCTCGTCGATCTGGTGATCACGGTCGACACGTCGGTCGCGCATCTTGCCGGCGCCATGGGGCGCCCGGTGTGGATCCTGCTGCCTTTCTCGCCCGATTGGCGTTGGGGCTTGGCCGGCGACAGCAGCCGCTGGTATCCGACCGCGCGCCTGTTCCGGCAATCCTCGCCGCACGACTGGACCGGCGTGATTGCGCAGGTGCGGAAGGAATTGGAGAGCCGGTAGCCTGTAGAGCCTGTAGCCCGCATGGAGCGAAGCGCAATGCGGGAAGCTCATGCCGCGGGGTGAGATCCCGGATTTCGCTTCGCTCCATCCGGGCTACGGTGCGGCCAGGCGGCGGACCTCTGCGGCGATGCGGGCGAACACGTCACGCCAATCGTCGGTGCGTGTCTGGCGAAACAGGCGCGTGGCCGGGTACCAGAGACAATCGTCCCGGTCGAGCAGCCAACGCCACTCCGGCACCCGCATGAGCGCGACGAAGGTTGGCCGGCCCAGGCCGCCCGCGAGGTGCGCAATCGAATTGTCGGCGGTGACGACCAGGTCGAGGTTCATCATGACCGCGGCCGTGTCCTGGAATGCGTCCGGCCCGGCGTCGAAGTCCGGCCCCAAGGTCTCGATCTGAGCACTGAATGGTACGTCCGCTATCTCCTCGACGCCGAGGCCCTTCTGCAGCGCGATGAGGCGCACGTGCGGGACGGCGCAGAGCATACCGAACTCGCGCAGCGGGATGGCGCGACGCTTGTCGACGAAGGAGGCACCCGCATTTTGCCACGCAATGCCGATCTTGAAGCCATGCACACCGATACGTTCTTTCCATGCGGCAACGTGATCTGCATCGGCCGTCAAGAATGGCTTGAGCTGCGGCATCGTGTCGGGCGTGATCCCGAGGATGCCCGGCGCGCTCATCAGCGGAGCCCAGCGGGCATTGGCTATCCCGGAGAGCGCGCTGATGTCGGAAACGACACGCTCCACCTTCGGCACCGTGCGCAGGATCCGCTCCAAATTCGGCCTGGTCCATAGCGCCACCCGATAACCGCGTTGCGCGAGATGGCCGCCAAAGCTCGAGAAGAGCAGGTGATCTCCCAGTCCTTGCTCGCCCCGCAGGACCAGCAACTCGTCGTCCTCGAGCTGTTCTCCGCGCCAAAGCGGCCACGGCGGAGGGGAGAACCCCTCCGGAAAGCCGACCTTGAGTGCGATTCTCCGCTCATATTTCGGCCATGCGTCCTTCCACCGGCCATGGAGCAGCTCGATCAACGAGACGGTAAACAGAGCCTCGTCGTCGGGGCCGGCCTGAAGGCAGCGTTCGACGTCGGCAAGGGCTTCCTCGAACCGGCCCGCGAAATTGAGCGCTTCGGCCCGATGCGCGTAAAAGAGCGCGCGCAACGCATCATTGCGATTGAGCGCGATCGCCTGGCCGAATGCGTCCGCCGCATCCTCGAAGCGGATCTGCTCCCGCAAGACCGTTCCGCGACCGAAATGGGCCTGGGCCATGTCGGGCCGCAGCGTGGACGCACGTTCGTAGCTCGCCAGCGCCTCGTCGCGGCGGTCGAGCTTCGCCAGCGAATTGCCGCGGTTCAGCATGATCTCGGCGAAATCGGGTGCGAGCGCGAGCGCCCGATCGAAGCTTTCCACTGCGGCCTGGTGGCGACCGAGCGCCGCCAAGGCGTTGCCACGGTTGGCGTGGACGGCAGCCACGTCGGCGCGCAGTGCGATTGCGCGGTCATAGCTCGCGATGGCCTCGTCGAGACGCCCCTGCGCCTCGAGCGCGAGGCCGCGATTGCACCAGCCTTCGAAGAAGACCGGCCGCACGGCGAGGGCACGGTCGTAGGTCGCGACTGCCTCGGCCGGTCGCTTCAAGGCGAGGAGCAGATCGGCGCGATTGACGTAGGCATCCATGAATTCCGGTTGACGCGAGATCGCACGATCGAAGCTCGCGAGCGCATCATCGATGCGGCCCAGGTCCTTGAGCACGCCGCCCAGGAAGACATGGGCGGCCGCATGCTTGGGCGCAATCTTGATCGCCTTGCGCAGCGGATCGAGGGCGTCGGCCGGATGCTTCAGCTGGCCATAGGCGAGCCCCAGCAGCGAGAGCGCGTCGACGTTCTTGGGCTCCAGTTTGAGGATCTGGGCGTAGCGCGCCGCCGCCTCGGCGACCGCGCCGCGCCGGTGCATGGCGAGCGCGTCTTGCAGGAGCCGGGATGCCAGCGGATGCGTCAAGCGATGAACCTGTAGCCCGTGTGGAGCGGTGCAAGGCGGGGGGGGCCGTTATGCGATGGGGACCCGGACTACCGCTTCTCTCCAGGCTGATCCTGCATGAGGCATCGTGACACATCGCGCAGGGCCATGCGACAGTATTCTTGGCCGGGCGAGGTTGCTGTGCCTCATCGCACCCGCCCACGATCGGGAGTGACCGTCCATGTCGAGAGCTTTTTTTGCTGCGTTGGCGCTGGCCGTCGCAGTCGCGACACCGGCTTTCGCGCAGCCGGCCTTCGCACAAGGGCCGGCGGCGAACTGGCCGCAACGGCCCGTCAAGCTGGTGGTGCCGCTCGGGGCCGGTGCCGGCGTGGATATCGGCGCGCGCCTGCTGGCGGACCGGCTGAGTGCCCGCTGGAAGCAGCCGGTCGTGGTCGAGAACCGGCCGGGCGGCGACGCCATCGTGGCGATCAGCACCTTCGTGGGGGCGCATGACGACCACGTGCTGTTGTGCGCGCCCACCTCGACCTTCACTGCGCACCTGTTCCTG
>Ga0153954_1001446_pt1 | contig 12777 bp, 11 predicted proteins | sample TSFL038MetaG_FD_102277 | JGI IMG/M metagenome (GOLD analysis project Ga0153954, IMG submission 102277) | Attine ant fungus gardens microbial communities from Florida, USA - TSFL038 MetaG | ecosystem: Host-associated > Fungi > Mycelium > Unclassified | place: USA: Florida, Wekiwa Springs State... | reverse complement strand
GCGATCGCGTTGCTGCGGCCGCTGGTCGATGCCGGTCTCCTGCCGGCGGACTATCCGATCACCGTCAACGCCGTGAGCGGCTATTCCGGCGGCGGCAAATCGATGATCGCAAGCTTCGAGGACGGCACCGCGCCTGCGTTCGAACTCTATGGCCTTGGCTTCGAGCACAAGCATGTGCCGGAGCTGCAGCTCTATTCTCGGCTCACGCGCCGGCCCATCTTCGTGCCGTCGGTCGGCAACTACCGGCAGGGCATGCTGGTCTCGGTTCCGCTGCAACTCGATACGCTGCCGGGCAAACCCAGCGGAGCCGACCTGCAGGCTGCGCTGGCAAAGCGCTACGCCGGCAGCAAGTATGTCTCGGTCATGCCGCTCGATAACGCGGCCGCGAAGGGCGGGCGGATCGAGCCCGAGGCGCTCAACGAGACCAACATGCTGGAGTTGTACGTCTTCGCGAGCGACAAGCACCGGCAGGCGGTTTTGGTCGCGCGGCTCGACAATCTGGGTAAGGGCGCCTCGGGCGCAGCCGTGCAGAACATGCGGCTGATGCTGGGTCTCGCGGACGCCTAGCAGAATGAACGCCACGTGGATGGCCGGGACGCGTTCCGGCCATCATTCACAGAGATTGCGGAGCGGGGGCTATCTCACACGAGCCCAAAGATCGCCAGTGCCAGCACGGCCTGGGCGATGAAGCCCACGACGAAAGCCAGTGTGCGGAATACCGGCAGGCCGAGCGTGTAGACGATCAGATGCGCGACGCGGGACCAGAAATAGACCGCGCAGGCGAGTACCGTCCATTTGGTCGAATAGTCGATCGCGTTGAGGATCAAGACCAGCGGCGCAAAGATGATGAGGTTCTCGACCGCGTTGTCATGCGCGAACATCAACCGCGTGGCCCAGGCCGCGTGCGGCTTGTCATTGCGTGACGGATTTGCCATCGCGCCGGACAGGCCGCGAACGCGGCAGCGATCGAGCACGTAGGGGACCCACAGCAGTCCGGTCAGGATCACCGTCAGCGTCAGCCAGAACAATTCTCGCGTCATCGCTCATCCCCTTAAAAATTCGTCCAGGTTCGCTAGCCTGAACACTCATATTACCAGAGCGGACGCAATCGCACTATGCGCGGACGCGAACATAGCTGCCGGGAGCATCCTCGATCGGCGGCTGCGCGTCGCTGCCGACGGTGCGCGCCGGCACCTCCTCCGGATCGATCCCACCCAGCCATTCGCGCCAGTCCGGCCACCACGAGCCCTTGTGCTCCTGCGCACCCTTGAGCCAGTCCGTCAGTGAAACGTCCTTGATGTTGTCGTTGGTCCAGAACTGATACTTGCCGAGCGATGGCGGGTTGATGACGCCGGCGATATGGCCCGAACCCGACAGCACATATTTCACCGGGCCGCCGAAGAATTGCGAGCCGTAGAGGACCGAATCCGCCGGCGCGATGTGGTCCTCGCGCGTCGCCAGATTGTAGACGGGCACCTTGACTTTCGACAGGTCGAGCAGCGTGTTGTCGAGCACCATGTTGCCGGAGGACAACCGGTTCTCCAGATAGCAGTTGCGCAGATAATAGGAATGGTTGGCCGGAGCCATCCGCGTCGCGTCGGAGTTCCAGTGCAGCAGGTCGAACGCCGCCGGCGGCTGCCCCTTCAGATAGTTGCTGACCACATAGGACCAGATCAAGTCGTTGGAGCGCAGCATGTTGAAGGCCATCGCCATCTTGCTGCCCTCGAGCACGCCGGCCTCCTGCATGTCGCGCTCGAGCGCCGCAATCTGGGGCTCGTCGACGAACACCAAGAGATCGCCGGCATGGGTGAAGTCGACCTGCGCGGCCAGGAATGTCGCCGAACTCGCCCGCACGCGCCGGTTTTCCGCGAGCCACGCCAGCGTGGTCGCGAGCAGGGTGCCGCCGACGCAGTAGCCGAGCGTGTGGACCTTCATCTCGCCGGTGGCGCGCTCGATGGCATCCATCGCCGCGAGCGGGCCTTCCTTCATGTAGGCTTCCCAGGTCTTCGAACCCAGCTTCTTGTCCGGGTTGACCCAGGAGATCACGAACACGGTGACGCCCTGATCGACGCACCATTTGATGAAGGATTTTTCCGGACGCAGGTCGAGGATGTAGTATTTGTTGATCCAGGGCGGCACGATCAGAAGCGGCGTGCGCAGGACCTTTTCGGTCGTCGGCTCGTACTGGATGAGCTGAATAAGGTCGTTCTGGAATATCACCTTGCCCGGCGTCGTCGCCATGTTCACGCCCAGCTCGAGATTCGTCGGATCGGACTGGCGGATGCGTAGCGTGCCGCGGCCGGCCTCGATGTCCTCGGCGAGCATTTCCATGCCGCGGACGAGGTTGTTGCCGCTGGAGGCGAGCGTCTCGCGCAGCACCTCCGGATTGGTCAGCACGAAATTCGAGGGCGCAATCGCGTTGGTGATCTGGCGGACGTAGAATTCGGCTTTCTGCCTTGTATGTGGATCAAGGCCCTCAGCATTGCGTACGAGATCCTCCGCCCACTGAGTGGTCAGGAGGTAGAGCTGCATGATGAAATCGAAGAACTGGTTCGATTTCCACTCGGGATCGGCAAACCGCTTGTCGCGCGGCGAGGGCGCGATTGCGGGCATCGCCTCTTCGCCGGCCATGCGGCGCATCGCCGAGCCCCAGAGGTCGAGATAACCCTTGGCGATCCTGGTCTGCAGGTCGGATGCGCGCTCATTGTCGCTGATCCAGTACTCGGCGACCGAGGTGAACGTCTTGATGACCTCGGCGAGCTCGCCAGGCGGCTTGTCCGAGACCTCGCCGGTTTCGCGCGGCTTCAGGTAAGCCGCGAGCGCCTTGCCACCGCTCTCCATGGCGCGTGCGAGGTTCATTGCAAAGGCTTCGGCGTTGAATTTCTTCTCGGCCTTGGTGTCAGTGGTCGTCACGTCGGTCATGAGATGACACTACCGATTCATTTCAACTTCGTCACCGCGAGACATCGACACAAGCGGCTGCGAAGTTAACCTTGATCCACAGGCTCTGTTGCATTGCGACAAACATCTTCGTTCTGTCATATTGCGGCCGCACCGCTGCAATTTGCTGTTCCAGCTCGGCCGATTCCGGGCGACAATGGCGGTGGATGGGATTTCCGAGTGCGCCGGTGGGGGCCGGAAGCGGGCTTGGGACTTGGGACGTCGATGGGGATAGCGGTTCGGCAAAACAGGACTTTGGCGTTCGGGGCGCTGCTCGCGTCGGCGCTGACGCTTGCCGGCTGCGCCAGCACGATCGCCGATCTGCCTGTGGTCGGCACGCCGGCCGACGCACCCGCTCGGCCGAAGGAGGCAGGAGCCTATCTCCCGGTTCATGACATGCCTCCCGACCGGGACGAGGACGTGATCCCTCCGAAGGAGCGGGCCAAGATCGAGGCCGAACTGGTCGCTGCGCGTGAGCGCCAGGCGGCTGCGGCCGCGAAAGACAACGCGTCCAAATAGGGCTAAATCGCTGGCGCGACGAGGCGTCCGTGGTAAAAGAGCCATGAGCAACCGCAGATCAGGGCAAGATGCCCTCGATTCGGCCTAAATCTATGATTTGGCGTGATTTCTGAAAGGGGGCCGTGCCGGCTCCAAAGGTCGCGCCATCGGTGATTCCGCGCCCGCCCGTTGCCGGAGTTGAAGGACCCATGGAAGATTTTTACCGCATCCGCCGCCTGCCGCCTTACGTCTTCGAGCAAGTCAATCGTGCCAAGGCGGCCGCGCGGAATGCCGGCGCCGACATCATCGATCTTGGCATGGGCAATCCGGACCTGCCGACGCCCGCCCACGTGGTCGAGAAGCTGAAGGAGACGCTGGGCAAGCCGCGCACCGATCGCTACTCGGCCTCGCGCGGCATTCCCGGCCTGCGCAAGGCCCAGGCGGCCTACTATGCCCGCCGTTTCGGCGTGAAGCTCAATCCGGACACCCAGATCGTCGCGACGCTTGGCTCGAAGGAGGGGTTCGCCAATGTGGCGCAGGCGATCACCGCGCCGGGCGACGTCGTGCTGTGTCCGAACCCGAGCTATCCGATCCATGCTTTCGGCTTCCTGATGGCGGGCGGGGTCATTCGCTCGGTGCCATCAGAGCCGACCCCGCAATTCTTCGAGGCCGTTGAGCGCGCGATCCAGCATTCGATCCCAAAGCCTCTCGCGATTGTGGTCTGCTATCCCTCGAATCCGACTGCCTATGTCGCGGATCTCGATTTCTACCGGGATCTCGTCGCCTTCGCGAAGAAGCACGACATCTTCATCCTGTCGGACCTCGCTTACGCCGAGGTCTATTTCGACGACAAGAATCCGCCGCCGTCGGTGCTGCAGGTGCCCGGCGCCATGGACGTCACCGTCGAGTTCACCTCGATGTCGAAGACGTTCTCCATGGCCGGCTGGCGCATGGGATTTGCCGTCGGCAACGAGCGCATCATCGCGGCGCTGGCGCGGGTGAAATCCTATCTCGATTACGGTGCGTTCACGCCGGTCCAGGTTGCAGCGACCGCCGCGCTCAACGGACCGGACGACTGCATCCGCGAGATGCGCGATACCTATCGCAAGCGCCGCGATGCGCTGGTCGAATCGTTCGGGCGTGCAGGCTGGGACATTCCGCCGCCGGCTGCATCCATGTTCGCCTGGGCGCCGCTGCCTGAAGCCTATCGCGAGGTCGGCAGCATGCAGTTTGCCACCCTGATGGTGGAGAAGTCCGGCGTGGTGGTCTCGCCCGGCGTCGGTTTCGGCGAGCATGGCGAGGGCTATGTCCGCATCGCGATGGTGGAAAACGAGCAACGGATTCGCCAGGCCGCGCGCGGCGTGCGGCGCTTCCTTGAAAGCGGTCTCGAAACGTTGCACAACGTGGTTCCTCTCGCCAACCGGCGGTAGGTATGATCCCGAAAAGCGGAATCCGGTTTTCGGATTAGATCATGCCTATTAAAAGTCTTCTTCAGCAGGTTCCTACGTTATGGTCGCACCCCTGAGAGTGGGTATTGCGGGGCTCGGCACTGTGGGCGCCGAAGTTGTCCGTCTGATTGAAAGCCAGAGCCGCGTGCTCGCGGCGCGCTGCGGGCGCCCGCTGCGGGTGACCGCAGTGACCGCGCGCTCGAAGGCGAAAAAGCGCGGGCTCGATCTCAACGGCATCGCCTGGGTCAAGGATCCGGTCGCGCTTGCCGGCAATCCCGAGATCGACTGTTTCGTCGAATTGATGGGCGGCTCCGGCGAGCCGGCGCTGTCGGCGGTCGAAACCGCGCTGAAGGCCGGCAAATCCGTCGTGACCGCCAACAAGGCGCTGATCGCCAAGCACGGGATACGGCTCGCCAAGGCCGCCGAGAGCGCCGGCGGTGCGTTGAATTTCGAGGCCGCGGTGGGCGCGGCGATCCCCGTCATCAAGACACTGCGCGAGGGTCTTGCCGGCACCGGCATCAACCGCGTCTACGGCATCCTCAACGGCACCTGCAATTACATCCTGACGCGGATGGAGCAGGAGGGCTTGTCCTTTGCCGAATGCCTGAAGGATGCGCAGCGGCTGGGCTATGCCGAGGCTGATCCGTCCTTCGATATCGACGGCCATGACACGGCGCAGAAGCTCGCCATCCTCGCGAGCCTCGCCTTCGGCACCAAGGTTGCGGAGAACGCGATCTACGTCGAAGGCATCTCCTCGATCACGCCGGAAGATCTCCGCGCGGCGGGGGAACTCGGCTATCGCGTCAAGCTGCTTGGTGTCGCGGTGCGCACCGCGAAAGGTTTCGAGCAGCGCGTGCATCCGACCATGGTCCCGAAATCCTCGTCGATCGCACAGGTGATGGACGTGACCAACGCCGTCACCATCGACGGCGAAGGCATTCCGCCGATCACGCTGGTTGGGCCCGGCGCCGGCGGGGCGGCGACCGCCTCGGCCGTGGTGGCCGATATCGCCGATGTCGCCCGTGGCGTGCGCGCCAATCCATTCGGACGGCCGGTCGACCGCCTCCAGGCGACCGAGAAGGCGCCGATGGAGCGCCACGAGGGCGGCTACTATATCCGCCTGATGGCGAGGGATCTCGCCGGCACGGCGGCCACCATCGCCACGCGGCTGGCGGAACAGAAGATTTCGATCGAATCCATCGTTCAGCGCCACCCTGACGGGGGCGTGACGACGGGAAGCGGCAAGAATGCTTCACCCGTGCCGGTCATTCTGATTACCTATGCGACCCACGAAGACGCTGTGCACCGTGCGCTGCAGGCTGTGCAGCGCGACAAGGTGATCAGCGGCCGGCCGCAGGTGATACGGATTGAGAAAAACTAGCATGCTGTGGCACGGATCGATTGCAGGCTAGTTAGGTGTGCCTGTCGCCAAGGTTGAAAGGAGTGCGCTGATGTCGACCCATATTTCTGTTCCGCCGCAACTGATGCTGGAGCGCATTCTGACCCTCGAAATCGTGCGCGTGACCGAGCGCGCGGCGGTCTCGGCGGCGCGGCTGCGCGGCCACGGCAATGAAAAGGCCGCCGACCAGGCCGCGGTCGATGCGATGCGCCGTGAGCTCAACAAGCTGCCGATCGAAGGCACCATCGTGATCGGCGAGGGTGAGCGCGACGAGGCGCCGATGCTCTATATCGGCGAGAAGGTTGGGCTCAATGCCGGCCCCAAGGTCGACATCGCCGTCGATCCGCTCGAAGGCACCACGCTGTGCGCCAAGAACATGCCCGGCTCGATCGCGACCATGGCGATGGCCGATGGCGGCACCTTGTTGCATGCGCCTGATGTCTACATGCAGAAGCTGGCGGTCGGCCCCGGCTACCCGAAAGGCGTGGTCGAACTCGATGTCTCGCCGGCCGACAATGTCCGTCGCCTCGCCAAGGCGAAGGGCGTCGAGCCGTCCGCGATCACGGTCCTGGTGCTCGATCGTCCGCGTCACGCCGAGATCATCCAGGGCGTGCGCTCAACCGGCGCGGCGGTGCAACTCATCACCGACGGCGACGTTGCCGGCGTCATCCACTGTGCGACTCCCGATGAGACCGGCGTCGACATGTATATCGGCACCGGCGGCGCGCCCGAGGGCGTGCTGGCGGCGGTGGCGCTGCGCTGCATCGGCGGCCAGATGCAATGCCGTCTTATCCTCGACACCGACGAAAAGCGCGAGCGTGCGCTAAAGATGGGCGTCAACGATCCCAAGATGATCTATGGGATCGAGGACATGGCGAAGGGCGACTGCCTGTTCGCCGCGACCGGAGTCACCACCGGGTCGCTGTTGTCGGGCGTCAAGTTCCGCAAGGACAACGTGATCGAGACCGAGACCGTGGTGATGCGCTCGGTCACCGGCACGGTGCGCTACATCAAGGCTGAACACCGCCAGCTGGAAAAATTCCATCTCGACTGAGGGGCGCGGTAATGGCCGGCGAGATCGTCATCAGGCCTGTCGGCAAGGATGAGCGCGCCGCCTGGGAGCCGCTCTGGAATGGCTATCTCGCCTTCTACAAGGTGACGCTCGCGCCTGACGCGAGCGACATCACCTGGCAGCGCTTTCACGATCCTGAGGAGGCGATGTTCCTCCTCGGCGGCTATGTCGACGGCAAGCTGTCAGGCATCGTGCAATATCTCTTCCACCGCTCGACCTGGACGCCAGAGAGCTACTGCTATCTTCAGGATCTGTTCGTCGCGGAGGATGCGCGTGGCCTGGGGCTTGGTCGTGCGCTGATCGAAGCCGTGTATGAGCGGGCGAGGGCGGCCGGCGCCAACCGCGTCCATTGGCTGACCCATGAGACCAATACACAGGCGCGCGCGCTCTACGATCAGGTCGCCGTCAATCTCGGGTTCATCCAGTATCGCAAGGTATTTTAGCCGCCGTCATTCCGGGTTCGATGCTGAACATCGCCTCGCAGTGACAGACGAAAAGAATGACCAAAAGAAAAACAAGAGGGAGTGAACCATGTCTGATGTTTCAGCCGTCAAGGCGCTGGTCTTCGATGTGTTCGGCACCGTGGTCGACTGGCGGACCAGCCTGATCAATGATTTCACCAAATGGGCGGAGACGCGCGGCATCAAGGCCGACTGGACCGCGCTGGTCGATGGCTGGCGCGCGGTCTACGCCGCCTCGATGGACGAGGTGCGCAAGAACCCCGAGCGCGGCTACGTCATCCTCGACGTGCTGCACCGGCGCTCGCTCGAAAAGCTCGTGGCCCAGCTGGGCATTGTGGGACTGACCGATGCCGATCTGCACCATCTGACCATGGGCTGGCATCGCCTGCATCCGTGGCCCGATAGCGTCGCCGGCCTGACCCGGCTGAAGACGAAGTACATCATCTCGCCGCTCTCCAACGGCAATGTCGCGCTGCTGACCGAAATGGCGAAATTCGCGGGCCTGCCCTGGGACCTCGTCATGTCGGCCGAATTGTTCGAGCACTACAAGCCCGATCCCGAGACCTATCTCGGCGCAGCGAAGCTGCTGTGCCTGAAGCCGGAGCAGGTGATGATGGTGGCCGCGCACAACCATGATCTCAAGGCCGCGCAGAAGCTCGGACTGAAGACCGCGTTCGTGGCGCGGCCGACCGAATATGGGCCGCTGCAGAAATATGATTTCGAGGCCAAGGGTGATTGGGACATCATTGCCAAGGATTTTGGCGGCATCGCCGACCGGCTGGGATGCTAGAGCGCGTTCGCGCTCCTCGCAGTGACGGGGAGCGCTGAGCTTCGGGTCGTCAATTCGCTATCGGCCGGCCGTTTGCGATAAGTCTGAGCTCGTCGGACGTTCGCGCATAGTCACCGCAACCACGACGCCGGACATGAATGTCAGCGCGGCGATCGAGATGATCGCCGCGAGCAATCCGAAACTATCCGCGATGATGCCTGCGGACAGCGCCCCGATCGCATAGCCGAGATCGCGCCAGAAACGGTAGACGCTGAGCGAGCGCGCGCGCCAGCTCGGATGCGATGCGTCGGAGACGGCGGCAATGAGGCTTGGATAGACCATGGCGGTACCAAGTCCGAGCAGAAGGCTGCCGATCAGCCACCACTCGAAATGACTGGTTGCGCCGGTCAGGAACAAACCGGCCGCCTGAACCCACATGCCGGCCACGATCAGGCCTTTGCGGCCCCAGCGATCGGACAGGGGACCGGTGGCGACCTGCAGGATGCCCCAGGTTGCCGGATAGACCGCCTTCAGCAAGCCGATGCGTTCAACCGCAAGGCCGAACGACGCGAAGAACAGCGGAAAGATTCCCCAGCTCATACCGTCATTGAGGTTGTTGACGAGCCCGGCCTGGGATGCGGCAAACAGGTTGCGATCCCTGAAGGAGGTAAGGAGGAAGATTTCCCGGAAGCTGATCGGAGCCGCCTGCCGCGCATGGCCGGACGTCTCCAATCGCACATGATCGCGCGTGTCGCGCACCAGCAGGATCGACAGCGCTGTGCCAAGGACTGCGTAGGCAACACCGAGATAGATTGGCGCCGGGCGCAGGCCATACTCCGACGCCAGATATCCTGTGAGATAAGCGGTCGCTCCCACTGCGAGGTAACCTGCGAATTCGTTCAGGCCTACAGCCAGGCCGCGCGACCTCGGTCCAACGAGATCGATTTTCATGATCACGGTCATCGACCAGGCAAGACCCTGGTTGATGCCGAGAAGCGCGTTGGCTGCAATGACCCACTTCCAGCTTGGCGCCCAGATGATCATGAACGGCACCGGCAGGCCGGCGAGCCAACCGAGAATGAGGACCCGCTTGCGTCCCCAGGCGTCAGCGAGTTGCCCCGAAATCAGGTTGGCGCAGGCTTTCACGATGCCAAAGCTGACGATGAAGGATACGACCAGCGTGGTCGAGCCGATTTGGAATTCCTCGGCACCAATGAGTGGCACGACTGTGCGCTCGATCCCGACCATCCCGCCGACAAAGGCGTTGATCAGGACGAGCAACGCGAACTGCGGCAAGTTCTCCTTCAGCCCCAACCTGACCGGCGAGGCCGCCTGTGCCGCCGATGTCGCTTCGCTCATGGCATCAGGCAGCGGCAGCCGTGATACCTGAATTGATAGCTCTCATCTTCGCAGCCTCTGGAGGCGCCGGCGGAATCTCGGCGAGCATGAACCGCACGAATTCCGCTTCGTTGTCGATCATGAAGGCCTGGTTATGCCGCTTCTCGAATCCAATCGTCGACCAGGGCTTTCCGCTGAGGCGGCGACCGCAGACGGATCCCGCATAGGCTCCAGGCAATACCTCGATGTCATCGGGAAGGCCTTTCAACCTGCCAACGCTTCGAAACAGCTCCTTCGCGCCTGCCTCGGCACTGGCGGCGAGCTCAGTGCGGCCGAGATCGCCGACCATGAGGGTGTGGCCGGTCAACACAAACCAGGGCTGTTCGGCACGCGTGTGGTCCGTCACAAGCAGGCAGATGTGCTCGGGGGTGTGACCGGGGGTGTGGAGCACGGTCGCCACGACATTGCCGAGCGGAAGAACCTCGCCATCCCCAACGCCCTTGAACGGAAACGACACGCGTGCGTCCGCAGAGAGCACGTACGGGGCGCCTGCCGCTTCAGCGAGAGCCCGGCCGGCCGACAGATGGTCGGCATGGACATGCGTGTCGACGACGAACTGAATTCGTATGCCGGCATTGTCGGCCGCCTGCAGATAAGGCTCGATATCGCCAACTGGATCGATCACCGCGCCCATGCCCTTGCCCCCGCAGCCGAAGAAGTACGAAATGCCGACCGGATCATTGTGCAGGAATTGGCGTAGAATCATGGGCTTGCACTCCTTTCCGAGAGCAGTTAGACGATATTCAATCGATCTGCAGAATGATATTTAGAGGAGGTGCCTTGTCAAGCACCGGACCGAAACAGGAGATCTATGAGAACCTCGCTGAAGTGGCGCGGGCGCTTGGCCACGCTCACAGGCTTGAGCTTCTGGAGCATCTCGCCCAGGGCCTGCGCACGGTCGAGGAATTGTCCGCCCGCGCGCATCTGACGTTCGCTAACACCTCGCGCCACCTGCAGATTCTCAAGCGTGCGCGCCTCGTCGAAACAGAGCGGCGCGGCAAACATGTGCTTTATCGCCTGGCCGGCGAGACGGAAGTGGTCACGCTGATGAAGGCGCTCGGTCGCGTCGGCTCACGAAATCTTGCCGAGGTCGGCCGTGTCGTGACCGATTATTTTGACGCCCGCGATGCGCTCGAAGCGGTCTCGCGCGACGAACTTGTCGCGAGGTTGCATAACGATGTGGTCACCGTGGTCGATGTGCGCCCCGAAGACGAGTTCGCACTGGGCCATCTGCCGGGCGCGCTCAACATTCCGCTCGCTGAGCTGGAACGGCGCTTGGGCGAACTTCCGAAAAGCCGTGAGGTGATCGCCTACTGCCGTGGGCCCTGGTGCGTGCTGTCATTCGAAGCCGTCGCAGCGCTCAGGGCCCAAGGCTATCGCGTCCGCCGGCTCGAGGACGGTTATCCCGAATGGAAGGCCGCCGGTCTTCCGGTCGACTGCGCCGCCTGACACAAGTGCATCCCGGTGAATCGGCGTAACTCGCTTCGTGCATGTGACTAATGCGGCGGAAGCCTCAAAAGAAATTGACCCGGAGCGGATTTAGAACGCCTTGAATTGCGCCAACCAGAAACTGGCAGTACCACCACCCCTCAATTCAACTTTTGGCTTTGCATCCCGTGAGTCTGCCATTTTCGCCTTCGCTTCGCGCAGTACTCGCCATGCTGTTCGCTCTGATATCCTTTGGCGCGGCGAGGGCCGAGCCGAGAGATGTCGAAACCACGTGGCGGCTGCTCGATTATATCGCGGTGGACTACGCCGGCGCGGTGTCGCGCGGCACCGTCGCAAGTGCATCCGAATATGCCGAGCAGAAGGAGTTCGCGGCGACTGTTGCCGCTAAGCTCGCCGCGCTGCCGCCCAAGCCGGAGCGGGAGGCGCTGGCGAGGGAAGCCGTTCGCCTGCAGCATGCCATCGATGACAAGGCCGACGCCGAAGAAGTCGCGGTGATAGCGCGCGGCTTGGCTGCCGCACTGCTTGCGGCCTATCCCGTGCCGCTGGCGCCAAACAAGGCTCCGGACTTCGCGCGTGGTGCAGCGCTGTTCACTCAGAACTGCGCCGCCTGCCACGGCGAGGCCGGCGACGGCCATGGACCGGATGCCGCCAGGCTGGATACGCCTCCGATCGCGTTCACGGATGCCGAGCGCGCGCGCCAACGCAGCGTGTTCGCCCTCTACCAGGTGATCACCCAAGGCCTCGACGGGACCGCGATGCCGAGCTTCGACAGCTTGCCTGTGGATGATCGTTGGGCCCTGGCGTTCTATGCCGGTCATTTCGCATTTCCGGATGCTGCTGCGAGGGAAGGGGAGCAACTGTGGAAGCAGGACGCTTCGCTTCGTGCGCTCGTCCCTGATCTGAAGACGCTTGTCGGCACGACGCCCGCAGCCCTTGCCGCCAGGATCGGCCAAGACAAGGCGGACGCTCTCATGGCCTATCTGCGTCGACATCCCGACGTGGTGGCGCAGCAAACCGGATCTCTGTCGCTGGTTCGCGGCCGCCTGGCCGAAAGCCTTGCCACCTATCGTGCGGGGGACCGGCAACGTGCCGGCGAATTCGCCTTGTCGGCCTATCTTGATGGCTTCGAGCCGATCGAGCCGACGCTGACCGCACGTGACCGCACGCTCATGGAGCGGATCGAAGGCGCCATGGGTGAGTACCGCGCGGCGATCCAGAGTGGAGAGAATGCCGATACGCTCGCCGATCGTGTGCAGGTCCTCGATGATCTCCTCGACGATGCGGAGGCTGCGCTGTCGCCCGACGCCGCGAGCGCTCTCTCAACGTTCCTGGGTGCAGCGACG